>Ga0265296_1001015_pt1 | contig 35041 bp, 37 predicted proteins | sample MunlanPumphouse1_FD_189073 | JGI IMG/M metagenome (GOLD analysis project Ga0265296, IMG submission 189073) | Groundwater microbial communities from a municipal landfill in Southern Ontario, Canada - Pumphouse #1 | ecosystem: Environmental > Aquatic > Deep subsurface > Groundwater | place...
ACAGTAGCGCGACCCTGGAAACCCGCAACATGTACTTCAACCGCGACTTTCGCGACGGTACCAGCGCCCAGCAGTCCAAGCGCGACGAGTGGGCCCAGGGCTTCATGCTCAACCTGCAATCAGGCTACACCGACGGCACTGTCGGTTTTGGCGTAGATGCGCTGGGCATGCTCGGGGTCAAGCTCGACTCCAGCCCCGACCGCACCGGCAGCGGCCTGCTGCCCACCCACGATGATGGCCGCGCTGCTGACGAGTACTCCAAGCTGGGCCTCACCGGCAAAGTAAAAATCTCCGCCACCGAGCTTAAGGTCGGTTCGCTGATCCCCGAGTTGCCAATCCTCAAGGCCAACGACGGGCGCATCCTGCCGCAGACCTTCAACGGTGGCCTGCTGACCTCCAAGGAGTTCAAGAACCTGACGTTCACTGGCGGGCGCCTGGACAAGGCCAAGGACCGCGACGACACCAACTACGAGGACATTGCCCTCAACAACAAGAACAGCCGCTTCCTCAGCGGAGCCACCGGCAAGCACTTCAACTTCGGTGGCATGGACTACAAATTTGCCGAGAAGATCACCGGCAGCTACCACTTCGCCCAACTGGATGACGTGTACCGCCAACACTTCCTCGGCGTGGTCGCCTCAACGCCCATGGGCCCGGGCACCTTCGGCACCGACCTGCGCCTGGCCATCAGCGATGACACCGGCAGCGCGCGCGGCGGCAGCATTGACAACAAATCCCTCAACGGCATTTTCAGCTACGCCCTCAACGGCCATAAACTGAGCGCCGGCTACCAGCACATGTCCGGCGATAGCGCATTCCCGTATGTGGATGGCAGCGACCCGTACCTGGTCAACTTTGTGCAGATCAACGACTTTGCCGGCGCCGAAGAACGCTCCTGGCAGGCCCGTTACGACTACGATTTTGCCAAGCTGGGGATCCCCGGCCTGAGCTTCATGAGCCGCTACTTGTCCGGTGACAATATCAAGCTCAAGAACGGCGACACCGGCAAAGAGTGGGAACGCAACACCGAAATCAAATACGTGGTGCAAAGCGGCGCGCTCAAGGACGTGGCCGTGCGCCTGCGTAACGCCACCTACCGCTCCAACTACTCGGCCCGGGACGCAGACGAAGTGCGCGTGCTGGTCAGTTACAGCGTCGCACTGTGGTAACCCTGAAAGTCATCCCCCCCAATAACAACAATGACGGAGTTCCCCATGTCCTCATCCCTGCGTAAATTTGCCCTGGCCGCCGGCTGCATGTTGTTCGCCGGCCAACTGCTGGCCGCCGATGAACCCAAGCGCCCGGAGTGCATCGCACCGGCCTCCCCCGGCGGCGGTTTTGACCTGACGTGCAAACTGGTGCAAAGCGCACTGGTCAACGAGAAGCTGCTGAGCAAGCCGATGCGCGTGACCTACATGCCTGGCGGCGTGGGTGCGGTGGCCTATAACGCCGTCGTGGCCCAGCGACCCGCCGATGCTGGCACGCTGGTAGCCTGGTCCAGTGGTTCGCTGCTGAACCTGGCCCAGGGCAAATTCGGGCGGTTCGATGAAAGCGCAGTGAAATGGCTGGCCGCGGTTGGCACCAGCTATGGCGCGATTGCGGTGAAAGCCGATTCGCCCTACAAGAGCCTCGATGACCTGGTACAGGCGCTGAAGAAAGATCCGAGCAAAGTAGTGATTGGTTCCGGCGGCACCGTCGGCAGCCAGGACTGGATGCAGACCGCCCTGATCGCCAAGGCTGCCGGAATCAACCCCCGCGACCTGCGTTATGTGGCCCTCGAAGGCGGCGGTGAAATCGCCACGGCCCTGCTCGGCGGGCATATCCAGGTGGGCAGTACCGACATCTCCGACTCCATGCCCCACATCCTCAGCGGCGATATGCGCCTGCTCGCGGTGTTCTCCGAAGAGCGCCTGGACGAGCCGGAAATGAAGAATATTCCGACCGCCAAAGAGCAAGGCTACGACATCGTCTGGCCGGTGGTACGCGGTTTCTACCTCGGGCCAAAAGTCAGCGATGCCGACTACGCCTGGTGGAAGGATGCGTTCGACAAACTGCTGGCCTCCGAAGAGTTCGCCAAGCTGCGTGACCAGCGCGAGCTGTTCCCCTTCGCCATGACCGGCCAGGAGCTGGACACCTACGTGAAGAAACAGGTGGCTGACTACAAAGTGCTGGCCAAAGAGTTCGGCCTGATCCAGTAATCGCCCCTGTCATGTAATGCCGCTGTAGGAGCGAGCTTGCTCGCGAAAAACGTCAACGAAAACGCGGTTCAACTGGTTTGACGCGGCGCTTTCACGTTCTTCGCGAGCAAGCTCGCGCCTACAAAGGTGGCCTTGGAGTTTCCTATGCTCTTACAACGCATTTTCGCCGCAGTGCTGCTGCTGGCCTGCGCCGGCCTGGCGCTGATGGCCTGGCCGTACCAGGCGTCCTTTTCCTACGAACCCGTGGGGCCGCGGGCCTACCCGCTGCTGATGCTCGGGCTGATGAGCCTGGCACTAATCTACATGCTGTTTCGCCCGCAGCCGACCAAGCACACCGAAGAAGAGCCCGCCCTCGACCGTCAGACCCTGTTCAAGATCGGCATCTGCGTCGCGCTGCTGATCGTGTTCGCCGGCACCTTCGAACCCTTGGGTTTTATCCTCAGCAGCATGCTGATCGGCATCCCCATGGCGCGCCTGTATGGCGGCCGCTGGATGCCCAGTGTGGTAATCGTCAGCCTGATGGCCATTGGTCTTTATCTGCTCTTTGATAAAGCCATGGACGTGCCGCTGCCCCTCGGTCTGCTCGACGTTCTGGAGAACTGATATGGATACTTTTGGCTATTTGGGCCAGGGCTTCGGCGTCGCACTGAGCCCCTACAACCTGGTGACCGCGCTGTGCGGCACCCTGATCGGCACCGTGGTCGGCCTGCTGCCGGGCCTGGGCCCGATCAATGGCGTGGCACTGTTGATCCCCATCGCCTTTGCCCTGGGCCTGCCGCCAGAATCGGCCTTGATCCTGCTGGCAGCCGTGTACCTGGGTTGCGAATACGGCGGGCGTATCAGCTCGATCCTGCTGAACATCCCAGGCGAAGCTTCCACCGTGATGACTACCCTGGACGGCTACCCAATGGCCCGCAAAGGCCTGGCCGGCGTAGCCCTGTCGTTGTCGGCATGGAGTTCGTTTATCGGCGCGTTTATCGCCACCTGCGGCATGGTGCTGTTTGCCCCGCTGCTGGCCAAATGGGCGATTGCCTTCGGGCCGGCGGAATACTTCGTGCTGATGGTATTTGCCATCGTCTGCCTCGGTGGCATGGCCGGTGACAAACCGCTGAAGACCTTTGTAGCGGCGCTGATCGGCCTGTTCCTGTCGGCGGTGGGTATTGACGCCAACAGCGGCGTTTACCGCTTTACCGGCGACAATATTCACCTGACCGACGGCATCCAGTTTGTGGTGCTGGTACTGGGCCTGTTCTCCATCAGCGAGATCCTGCTGCTGCTGGAAAAAACCCACCGTGGCCAGGAGGCGGTAAAAGCCACTGGGCGGATGATGTTCAACCTGAAGGAGGCTTCTGCGGTATTTGTAGTCAACATCCGCTGTGGCCTGCTGGGCTTCATCATGGGCGTACTGCCCGGGGCGGGTGCCACCCTGGCGTCAGCCGTGGCCTACATGACCGAGAAACGCCTGGCCGGTGCCAGTGGTAAATTCGGGCAAGGCGACATGCGTGGCCTGGCCGCGCCAGAAACCGCCATCGGCGCCTCCGCCTGCGGTGCGCTGGTACCGATGTTGACCCTCGGCGTACCCGGCTCGGGTACCACTGCGGTGATGATCGGCGCGTTGTCGCTGTACAACATCACCCCTGGCCCGCTGTTATTCCAACAGCAGCCGGATATTGTCTGGGGCCTGATCGCTTCGTTGTTTATCGCCAACATCATGCTGGTGATCCTCAACATCCCGATGATCCGCATCTTCACCCGCATCCTCGCCGTGCCGAACTGGGCACTGGTGCCGGTGATCGCCATCATCACCGCGATTGGTGTGTACGCGGTCCACGCCACCACCTTCGACCTGTTCCTGATGGTGGGTATCGGTATCTTCGGCTACATCCTGCGCAAGCTGGACTTCCCGCTGTCACCGGTGTTGCTGGGCTTTATCCTCGGCGGCCTGATGGAGCAGAACCTGCGCCGGGCGCTGTCGATCTCCAACGGCGATTTGCAGATTCTCTGGTCGAGCCCGATCACCTTTGGCGTCTGGGTACTGACGGCATTGATGCTGGCCTTCCCGCTGATCCGCATCTACCGCAAACGGGCCCTGCAGCGTCGCGCCGTGGCCGATGTCTGAAGTCACCTTTAAACAATGGTGGGCAACACCGCTGGTCGGTCTGGCCGGCGGTTACCTGGCCAGCCTGGTCGGCTGGCCTTTGCCGTATATGGTCGGTTCGTTGCTGGCGATCATCCTGGTGCGCTGCCTCACGCCCTGGCAGTTGGGCGAGATTCCCGGCGGGCGCAAATGTGGCCAGTGGGTGGTGGGCATCGGTATCGGCCTGCACTTCACCCCGATGGTGATCGAGCAGGTGATGAGCCACTTTGGCCTGATCTTCTTCGGCGCGCTGGTCACCAGCCTGTCGAGCATTGTCGGTGTGTGGTTGATGCGCCGCAGCGGTGAAGACCGTGCCACGGCGTTTTTCTCGAGTATGCCGGGCGGCTCCGGCGAGATGGTCAACCTCGGTGCGCGTAACGGCGCGGTGCTCAGCCGCGTGGCAGCAGGCCAGAGTCTGCGGGTGTTGTTGGTGGTGCTGTGCGTACCGGCGATCTTCAAATATTTGCTCGGCGGCGGCGCACCACAATTTCACCCGGCACCCGTGGACTGGGCCTGGCTGGCCGTGCTGTTTCCCATCGGCGCCCTGGTCGCCTGGGGCTGGCAGCGTCTGCACCAGCCCAACCCGTGGTTGTTCGGGCCGTTGCTGGTCAGCGCCATTGCCAGCATCACCTGGGATCTGCACATCGGCCTGCCCGATGGCGGCAGTCAGATTGGCCAATGGTTGATCGGCAGCGGCCTGGGTTGCCACTTCAACCGGCAGTTCTTTCGTCGGGCGCCCGCCTTCATGGGCCGCACCTTGATCGGCACAGTGCTGACCATGTTGATCGCCACCCTGGCGGCGGTAGGTTTGAGTGCGCTGACGCAGTTGGATCTGCGCTCGCTGACGCTGGGCATGATGCCCGGTGGGATTGCCGAAATGAGCCTCACGGCCGAGACCCTGCAACTGTCGGTGCCGTTGGTGACGGCGATGCAGGTGATGCGGTTGTTGTTTGTGCTGTTCCTCGCGGAACCATTATTCCGCCACTGGAATCGCCAGCCGGACACCGTCTAAAACCTGGCATAACCCTAAAGTGGGAGCGGGCTTGCTCGCTCCCACACACTTGCGCTCTCACATCCTTTGGTGTTGGGCCTTAGATGGGCGGCAACCGCCACTCGATCGGCGTCTCGCCATTCTGCTCTAGAAACTTGTTTGTCCGACTGAAATGCCCGCAGCCCAAAAACCCGCGATACGCCGACAATGGCGACGGATGCACCGAAGTCAGCACCAAATGCTTGGTGGCATCAATCAGCTTCTGCTTGCCCTGGGCATGCGCCCCCCACAGCAGGAATACCAGGTGCGGCTGATGCTCGCTGACCACTTCAATCACCCGGTCAGTGAAGAACTGCCAGCCCTTGCCCGCATGGGCGTTGGCTGTCGCACGCTCCACGGTCATGGTGGTGTTGAGCAGCAACACGCCCTGGTCGGCCCAGCTTTGCAGGCAACCATGGTTGGGAATGTCGATATTGAGGTCGCGCTTGAGCTCTTTATAGATGTTGAGCAGCGACGGCGGCGTCGGCACGCCCGGCTGCACCGAGAAGCACAGGCCATGGGCCTGGCCCGGGCCGTGATAGGGGTCCTGGCCGAGGATCACCACCTTGACCTTGTCCAGCGGCGTGGAGTTGAGCGCATTGAAGATCAGCGGGCCCGGCGGGTAGATCTCTTTGCCTGCCGCATGCTCCTGGCGCAGGAACTCGCGCAACTCGTTCATGTACGGCTGCTCGAACTCCTCGCGCAGGGCGTGTTTCCAGCTCGGTTCGAGTTTGATACGGTCGTCGGAAGTCATCAGAAACACATCATGTAAAAAGAGTGGGCGAACCCTAGGAAAGCCCACCCCACTTGTCAATTGATCTGACGCATAACCGGCACATTCCCACGAAGGGATCATACTCAACGTTCAATTTACCGATTGAGGTCATGATGAATCTGCACTTCGAAGAGCTCACTGGCACCGATGGGGCCCGTATCGGCATCGCCAGCCTGGACGCGGAAAAATCCCTCAATGCCCTCTCCCTCCCGATGATCCTGGCCCTGGGCGAACGCCTGGACCAGTGGGCCAGGGATCCGCAAATCGTCTGCGTGCTGCTGCGCGGCAACGGAGCCAAGGCGTTCTGCGCCGGCGGTGAAGTGCGCAGCCTGGCCCAGGCCTGTCGTGAGCAGCCGGGTGAAGTGCCGGCGTTGGCTGCACAGTTTTTTGCTGCGGAATATCGTCTCGACTATCGCTTGCATACCTACCCCAAGCCACTGATCTGCTGGGGCCATGGCTATGTGCTGGGCGGCGGCATGGGCTTGCTGCAAAGCGCAGCCATCCGCGTGGTCACACCGAGCAGCCGCCTGGCCATGCCGGAAATCAGCATCGGCCTGTACCCGGATGTGGGCGCCAGTTGGTTCCTCTCACGCCTGCCGGGCAAGCTCGGCCTGTTTCTCGGCCTCACCGGCGCCCATATGAATGGGCGCGACGCCCTGGACCTGGGCCTGGCCGACCGCTTCCTGCTGGATGAACAACAGGACGAGATGCTCGAAGGCCTGCTGCAGTTGAATTGGCAGGAGCAGACGGCGATGCAACTCAACAGCCTGTTCAAGGCCTTGGCCCAGGAAGCCGTCAGCCAGCAGCCCGCGCCGCAGTGGCTGCCACGACGCCAGCAAATCGACGAATGGCTGGATGTGGGCGATGTGTGCGGCGCCTGGCGCGCGTTGAGCCAGTTGCGCGAGCATGCCGACCCGCTGTTCAGCCGGGCCGGCAAGACATTGAGCGAGGGCTGCCCACTGACCGCCCATCTGGTGTGGGAGCAGATCCGACGGGCGCGCCACCTGTCCCTGTCAGAGGTTTTCCAGATGGAGTACACCTTGAGCCTCAATTGCTGTCGGCACCCGGAGTTCAGTGAAGGGGTACGGGCACGTCTGATCGACAAGGATCAGCAGCCCCATTGGCATTGGCCGGATATCAAGCGCGTTCCCGAGGCGGTGGTCGAGGCGCACTTTCACAAGGCCTGGGAAGGACGCCATCCGCTGGCGGACCTGTCTGACGTATGACAGAGCGGCGTCAGGCAATTGGCTAGTTTTGGGGGTTATCGAGGGTGAACGAACAGTTGTCGGGCTGGCTGTCCGTACATATGTAGATTTGCTGGTCAAACGGCCCACGGGCCGGCACCCAGTGGGTGGAATCACTCAGTGACATACTGGGGCGTGGCTCGGGCGCCTGGAACCTGAGGTTGACCCACTGGTTGTTGGCCGCCTTGTAGGTGCAGTATTCCAGATGCCCTCGCCTGCGCTCCCCGGCCTCGGTCGGCGTAAAAACGGCGCCGACAAACGTGTCCACAAAGCCCGGAAACTCAACCTTGGGGCTTTTCCAGACGCCGTTGTCACTTTGCAAATAACCACCCGTGCGCTTGATCGACGAGGGATAGGGGCAGCCGAACTCTGCGCTGGCATCAGCGATCGGAAAAACGCCTAGTAAACATAGAATGACTACCCGGCTGATCATGTGTCATCCCAGTGCGCTGCTGAGGTATTGCCACTTAGTTAAGTCCGAGAAGGGCGCGCAAGATAGCTGTGAAATATGACAGTGGAGACAAACGGTCGCCCACAAAAAACGGCGCATTACGCGCCGTTTAAGGAATAGATGATTACCGGTGCCCGCCGCGGCCCCGGCCATGTTCGCCACCACGGCCGTCTCCTCGCCCATGACCACTGTAGCCTCGGTGATCGCCCCAACCCTGGCTCGGGTAGGGCCGGTAGCCCGCTCTTGGCCCCGCTGGGTAGTAACGGGGCGCCGGCTGGTAATAACGAGGCGCGGAATAGTAGCGCGGGGGCGGTGCGTAATACCCACGCCGATACTGGTAAGACGGCCCGCCGCCGTAGTAATAGACCGGCGCCGGCGCAGTGTAGACTTCGGATCGGTAGTAGCTGGAGCCTCCATCGTAATAGGGCACACAGGCAGAAAGGGTCAAGCCGAGCACAGCGGTGAGGAGCAATCGACGATACATGGCGGCCTCCTGGACCGCGGAAGAGCCCACACCAGCGACGCTGGAGGGCGACACACAGCCTTCGCTGAATGACGAAATATCTGACATCAAAAACAGAATCTGGTGCGACCTGGACATAGATTGAAACATCTGTGGCGCAATAAACCGCCCAGGGCTGTATCGTGCCAGGTATACCGGGTTTCACCGCAATCTCGACTGAATCACGCCTGAACCGACCAATGACCACTCCCACACTTTGCCCGGCCTGCGGCGCCCGCAACGACTGCACCCTGGCCGACCCACGCACCGCTGACCGCGCCTGCTGGTGCTACAGCGTCACCATCGACCCCAAGGTGCTCGAAGCCCTGCCGATGGCGCTTCGCAACAAGGCTTGCCTGTGCCCGCGCTGTGCCCAGGTCGATGCCCAATTGCGCGGGGCCGAGCCCCAGTAATGCGTATCGACCGATTTCTCAGCAACCTGCCGCGCTTCAATCGCCAGCAGGTGCGCCTGCTGCTGGCGGAGCGGCGGATCCAGGTGGATGGACAGCCGGTCAACGATCCACGGCATGACGTTCGCGAGTTCAGCCGGGTGGAATGTGATGGCCAACTCCTGCAAGCCGGCAAACCCGCGCGGTACTTCATGCTGCACAAGCCGCCTGGCTGCGTGAGTGCCACCGTCGACCCGCAACACGCCACCGTCCTCGACCTGCTGGATGAACCCGACAAGGGCGACCTGCATATCGCCGGCCGCCTGGACTTCAACACCACTGGCCTGCTGCTGCTCACCAATGACGGCCAATGGTCGCGACGCCTGACCCAGCCCCAGACCAAGCTGCCCAAGGTCTACTACGTCGAGACCGAACAGGAGATTGGCCCGGACTATGCGGCAACGTTCAGCGCCGGCCTGTACTTCGCCTTCGAGGACCTGACCACCCAACCGGCCGATCTGCAGGTGCTGGGCCCCAAAAGTGCGCGCCTGAGCATCATTGAAGGGCGTTATCACCAGGTCAAGCGCATGTTCGGGCACTTCAACAACAAGGTCACGCGCCTGCATCGCGAGTGCATGGGGCCGCTGGCGCTGGATGAACAGCTCGCCCCCGGCCAGTATCGGCCGCTGACCGAGGCTGAAATCCGCCAGATATGACCGTTGGGCCGGTGATCGGCAAAACTCCAGGGGGAAACTGGCGACCTGGCCCGCCTCCTGCTTGAATCAAATCGCCAGCCGCAATCTGACTGGCAAGTCACAGCCTCTTCCAAGAAACACATTGCCTGCCCGCACTCCCTTGATTGCCGGCGTTGCAGGCAAGCTGCCCGCCATAACAACACCCGTCGGCCAGTTTCATCGGACCGACATGGGCCTCCCTTCCAGGCGTATGCCTACCTGTCACAAAGCTCGTGCAGAGTGATCTGCGCGCACCACCCGCTTGCCAGGAGTCTTACGACATGAGGCCAGAAATCGCTGTGCTGGATATACAGGGTCAGTATCGGGTTTACACGGAGTTCTATCGCGCGGAGGCTGCTCAAAAGACCATCATCCTGGTCAACGGCTCCATGGCCACCACCGCGTCTTTTGCCCAGACCGTGAAAAGCCTGTATCCGCAGTTCAATGTGGTTTTGTACGATCAGCCCTACGCCGGTCGCTCCAAAGCCCACAACCGTCATGAGCAAATGCTGACGAAGGACAGTGAAGGCCAGATCCTCCTGGAACTCATCGAGCACTTCGCCGCCGAACATGTGCTGTCCTTCTCCTGGGGCGGCGTTGCCACCCTCGTCGCCCTTGCCCAGCGGCCTCGGCGAGTGGAAAAGGCCGTCATCAGCTCGTTCTCTCCGGTGATCAACGCACCGATGCGCGACTACCTGGAGCGCGGCGTCGACTACCTCGGCAGCCTCGACCGCCACAGCGTCGGGCACCTGGTCAACAGCACCATCGGCAAACACCTGCCGCCGCTGTTCAAGCGCTTCAACTATCGGCACGTCAGCACCCTGGCCGAGCACGAGTATGGGCAGATGCACTTCCACATCAGCCAGGTCCTCAACAGCGACCGCCAGTGCTACCTCAAGGCTGCGCGGCAGATCGACATTCCGGTGTTGTTCTTGAATGGCGAATGGGACGAATACACCAGCGCCGAGGATGCCCGACTGTTTGGCCAGCATGTGGCCAACAGCAGCTTTGGCACCATCCAGGCCACCGGGCACTTCCTGGACATGGAGCACAAGGCCGCGTGCAACGACAGCCGGAAGGCATTGATGGGCTTTTTGAAACCGCAACAGTCGGTGAGTCGACTGCGGTATCACCAGGGGCAGGCTGTGCATGCACTGGCGATTTAAAGGCTGGACCCTGGGCGGGTATGACGCTGTGTCGCTGCCCAGGGTTGGCTGAAAGTTTGGACGGACGCTCGCAACTTGCACATTTTTCAAAGAAAAACTTCAAATCGCCGCGCACATCTGGTACAAAGTCAGCCGCTTTGAGCGGGTATAGTTTAGTGGCAAAACGAAAGCTTCCCAAGCTTTAGTTGAGGGTTCGATTCCCTCTACCCGCTCCACATCATTGTGTTCCCACGCCAAATTGTTTTTAGCGGGGAATGATAAAAAACCGGCTCATGGAGCCGGTTTTTTTACGCCCGGATTTTACCCATCAATCCCCGCCTGCTCAGCCGCCCCCACCTGCAAAACCGTGTAATACCTCCAGCCGGCAGCCCCGGCGTTCCCCCATACACTTCTTGAACGACCTGCCGCTGCCGTTTGGTAGGTAGAGTGTTGATAATTTTTTTTCAGTGGTTATAGTCACTACCAACACACCACAAGGAGGTGATGTGGATAGCCGATATTTGATAGGCCATATCGTTGCAGACGGCTGGTATCTGGCACGCGTCAGGGGCAGCCATCATCATTTCAAACATCCAACCAAGCCTGGGCTGGTGACCATTCCCCATCCCCGGAAAGAGCTGTTGGACAAGACCGCCAAGAGCATTTTGAAACAAGCTCTGCTCGGTTGAGCGCTCCAGGGAGAACCACGAACATGCTGTATCCGATTGCAATTTCAACGGGTGACGACGACCACGCCTGGGGAGTGGAAGTCCCCGACATTCCTGGGTGTTTCTCTGCCGGAGATGACCTGGATGACGCCATGGCCATGGCACGGGAGGCCATAGAAGGTCACTTCGAGCTGCTGGCGGAGGATGGCGCGCCCATTCCCAGCGCGCAAAAAGTCACCCACCATGCGGCCAACCCTCTGTACGCCGGCTGCATCTGGGCGGTAGTGGACATTGATGTGACCAAGTACCTGGGCAAGGCGCAAAAACTCAACATCACCTTGCCGGGTTATCTGCTCAACCGCATTGATGAATACGTGCTGCATCATCCGGAAGAAAAAAGCCGCTCCGGGTTCCTGGCTTCGGCAGCGCTGAAAGTGCTGCAACAAGAGCGGTGACACTACCGAATTTGACCGCAAGAAACGTAGTTCACGCAGCTGCGATGAGCGCTAAAGTGCCAACCTGTCCACTAAATGGTCCGCCCAACAAGGAGCCCGCTCATGCCGTGTGAATACAAACTCATGCCCTCCCCCGTCGGCCAATTGACCCTGGTCGCACGCAACGGCAAGCTCGCCGCCATCTTGTGGGAAACCGAGCGCGCCAACCGGGTGCGCCTGGGCGAGTTGGTGGAGGTCGATGACAGCCCAGCGCTGCTGCAAGCGGAACGCCAGTTGAATGAATATTTTGCCGGCACCCGCGACCGCTTCGATCTGGAACTGGATTTCGAAGGCACCGAATTCCAGAAAAAAGTCTGGGCCGCGCTGTTGACCATTCCCTTCGGCGAAACCCGCAGCTACAGCCAGATAGCCAAGCAGATTGGCAGCCCGAAAGCAGTGCGTGCGGTAGGGGCCGCCAATGGGCGCAATCCGATTTCAATCGTCGCGCCCTGCCATCGGGTGATTGGTGCGTCGGGCCGGCTCACCGGGTTTGCCGGTGGCCTGGAGGCCAAGCAGTACCTGCTCACGCTGGAGGACGGCGAGCCGACCCGGTCGCTGTTTTGATGACGCTATGGCTGGTCGGCCTTGGAATCCTTCATTTGCACCGATGATTTGCTGCCATCGGTGTTGTCCTGGGTTTCGTTGTTCGAGCTGTCGAAGCAGCCCTGCAGGAGTACCAGGCAGCAGGCCAGGCAAAGGGTACGGGTAAGGTTCATAGTCGTGCGTCCATTCAACGGGGTGATAAGACAGTGACCCATCGGCCCGGGCCTGGGTTCGATACCCCCACGGTTGGCCCGCCGAACGGTCAAGCGGCATAAAAAAACGGCGGTTGGAGTTCAATCCAACCACCGTTCTCGGGAGCGCAACCTCCCTCAACCGTCGCCGCGACGACTCTTGCCGTAGGACGATGCCAGCGCCCGGGCTTTTTCCAGGCGGGTTTCCAGCTTAGGCAAGGTCTCATCGACCAATGCCTTGATTTCGGGGATCTCCGACGCAGCGCCTTCCTGCTTGAACAAGGCGATTGCATCTTCGTTGGCCTTGACCTGCTGGGCCGTGTAGGCGGCGTCAAACGAATCGCCATCGGTCAGTTCAGGCATCAGGGTTTCGGCCTTGTCGGCGATCTGGTCGCGAGGCGCCACCGGCAAGTCGAGTTTTTTCGCAATGGCCGCCAAATGTTGGTTGGCCAGGGTGCGTTCGTTGATGACCTCGATGGTGTAGTCCTTGATTTCCTGGGACGAGGTCTTGGCGTGGGCCATGCGGCTGGTTTCGATATCAGCCATGCCTTTGGCCGAGGCTTGTTCGATGAATTCGGCAGGCCCTTGGGCGAGCGCATTGCTGGCGCCGAGGCCCAGCAGCATCGCGAAAGTGGCGGTGCGTAACCGGATAGCCGTGCGGCTCATGATGGGTTCCTCCAGGTAATAAACACATGCCGGGGAACGAGCCCCGCCCTGAATCTGAATTTTCAGGGCGGCAAAGGTTTAGAAAAAACTTGTTGGTGCGACGAACGGTCGTGTGGCGTCAGGCAGTTTTACTACCCAGCAAGCCCGGCAACGCATGGGCCAGGGCATTGAGCGCAAAGCCGATAAACATCACGCCACACAGCTTGGTGATCAACACTTCATGGCGCTGATACACCGCACGCACCTGCCGCGCGCCGACAACTGCGATCAGGATCCCATAGGCCAGCAGGCCGCCAAAAAAGCTCAGGACGATCAACCACGGCAACATGCCCCAGGTCAGCAACTCGGCCCGGCTCGACAGCAACGCAGTGAATGTGGCCACGGCCACGGGATATGCCTTGGGGTTGGTCAGGCCAAACAGGATGCCGTGCCAGAACGGTTGGCGCGCTGCACCCTGGGGCGACTCGTCGCTGCGGTTGCGGGTACGAATCGCACGAATGCCCAGCCAAAACAGATACAGGGCGCTGAGCACACCCAGCACATCAAACGCGCTGCTGCCGATTTCCCGCGCGCCGACAATCGCCACCAGCGCGGTGCTGCACCACACCACATCGCCCAACAGGTGCCCGCACAGAAAACCGGCCCCGGCCCGCCGGCCGCGCGCGGCGCCAATGCCAAATACCGCCAGCACCCCTGGACCCGGCGTGATGCCGTAGATAAAGCCCGAGGCAATGACGGCAAACAACAATGATGAGGTCATGGGTAACACGCTCAGAAAATAGTAGGGGCGCGTCGATTGTGCACAATCCACCCCACACTGCAATGCTAGGTTCCACGCCTGGCCAGCACGTCCTGCACTTGCGCGATCAACCACTGTAACGCGCCGTCCCCGCCGCGGCGTTTATGCCAGGCCAGTACAAAACCGAAGGACGGAATATGAAACGGTGGCGGTACCACCAGCAGATGCCGCGGATCGATATTCAGCAGCCCCTGTGAGGACACGGTAAGGATCAAGTCGGTGCCCTGGATCAACTGCGGCGCGACGCTCCAATGCGGCAGGCTGATCGCCACATGCCGCCGCTCACGGATCGCGGTCAGCGCCCGTTCGATTTCCGGGGTGCCACTGCCGCGCATTTCCAGCAACACATGGGGCCGCGCCAGGTAGGTGGGTAAGTCGAGCACACCCTCGGCGGGCAGACTATCGCGGTCCACCAGGCAGGCGTAGTGCTCTTGGAACAATGGCGTGCTGCGCAACTCGGCTGGCAGGTCGGGAAAGACCCCGGCGGCCAGGTCGATTTCGCCACTGAGCACCCCTTCTTGCATGCCCTCACGACTGGCGTGGGTGATGGCCAGGTCAATCCCCGGCGCCTGCTCGCGCAGCGCCCTTGCCAGCCCAGGCAACAATAGCGCCGCGCCATAATCGGACATGGCCAAACGAAAAGTGCGCTTGGCCGACGCCGGTTCGAAACGGTTCGGCGCCAGCAGCGACTGCACCTGGGCCAGCGCATCGGCCAAGGGCGCCGCCAGTTCCAGTGCACGAGCGGTGGCGACCAGGCCACTGCCCTGGCGAACCAGCAACGGGTCGCCCAGCAGGTCCCGCAAGCGCGCCAGTGCATGGCTCACCGCCGGCTGGCTCAGGTGCAGGCGCTCGGCGGCGCGGGTGACGTGCTGCTCGCTGAGCAACGCGTCGAGGATCACCAGCAGGTTGAGGTCGATACGGCGCAGATCATTCATATGGTGCATGTTCAGCATAAGAACTTGGAATTTAAATCTGCGCGACGAATACCGTAGAGTCCAGTAAAACCTTTGGGAGATTGATCATGACCACGTTGCATTGGCTGGGCTTGTTACTGTTGGCGGTGATTGCCGGGGCGGTGGTGCCGTTTCAAAGCGCGATCAACGCTAACCTCGGGCGCGGCCTTGGGCATCCGCTGTGGGCGACCCTGGCCTCGCTGCTGGTGAGTATCCTGGTGTTGCTGCCGGTAATCCTGGCGTTAAGGTTGCCGCTGCCAAGCCTGGGTTTTATCAGCAAGGCCCCGCTGTGGATGTGGACCGGCGGCGCATTCGGCGTGTGTTTTATCTCCCTGGCCCTGGTCCTGCTGCCCAAGCTCGGCGCCTCCGGATTTATCGCCCTGGCCCTGAGCGGGCAGGTCCTCGCCTCGTTGGCACTCGATCACTTTGGCTTGTTTGGCTTGGTGGAGCGGCAACTGACAGCACCCCGTTTGCTCGGGGTGCTGATGTTGATCGGGGGGGTGGCGTTGATTCAGTTCAGTGCCGCACCGACCAGGGCGTTGACCGCCGTGGGATGAGGGTTCAGCGCTTGTCGGAGGTGCGCAATAGGTGTGGCAGGCCCCAGAGCAACAGCGCCGCCGCAATCAACGCGCACACACCAATCACATACAGCGCCGGGGTGGTGCTGCCTGTGATGTCCTTGATGCGCCCGACCATTACCGGGCTGACAATGCCGCCCAGTTGGCCCAGGGTATTGATCAAGGCAATCCCGCCCGCTGCACCTGCGCCGGCACCGGCCAGTAGCTTGGGAGGCAAGGTCCAGAAGGTCGGGATCGAGGCGATAATACCGGCGCCCAACAGGCCCAGGGCGATGATCAGGAATGTCGTGTGGTCATCAAAGATCCCGGCGCAGAAGAAGCCCACGGCACCCAGCGCCACCAGGCCGCTGACAAACTTGCGCCGCTCACCGGTTGCATCCGACCAACGTCCGATCACCACCATGCTGATCGCCCCGCAGACGTACGGAATCGCCGTCAGAAAACCGATGGTGACCGAACTCTGGACGCCAGTGCTGCGGATCAGTTGCGGCGCCCAGAAGTTCAGGCCATAGGATGCCACCTGGATCAGGAAGTAGATCAACCCCAGGGTGAGGAACCCGGGAATTTTCAGGGCCTGGAGCAATGAGCCTTTCTTGTGAACTTCATGCACCGCGATGCGACTCGACAACAGGGCTTTCTCTTCAGCGCTCAGCCACGGCGCATCTTCAATGCGGTCCTTGAGCTGGGTCAAAACCATCCATGCCAGCACCACGCAAGGCAAGCCACCGAGCAGGAACAACCAGTGCCAGCCGCGCAGTTGCAGCACGCCATCCATGTGTTCCAGCACCAGGCCAGAAAACGGCGCGCCCACCAACCCGGCAAACGCCGAGGCGAGGAACAGCATTGAGGTAATCCGCCCGCGGAAATCCTGGGGGAACCACAAGGTCAGGTAATACAGCACCCCCGGCGCAAAACCGGCCTCCATGGCGCCGATCAGAAAGCGCAATGTGTAGAACTGCCACTCGGCCGTCACAAATACCATGGCCGCCGTGGCAAGGCCCCATGACACCATGATCCGGGCGATCCAACGTCGGGCTCCCACCCGGTACAACATCATGTTGCTCGGCACTTCGAAGATCACATAGCCCATCACAAACAATCCCGCGCCCAAGCCGTAGGCGGTGTTGCTCAACCCCAGATCGGCCTGCAACTGGAACTTGGCGAAGCTGATATTGATACGGTCAAAAAACGCGAACAGATAACACACCATGATCAATGGCATCAGGCGCCAAGCGACCTTATTGACCAGGGCTTTCATTTCATCGGGCTCAACGGCCGGGCGTACGCCGGCCTCCATAGTCTTTGGCTTCATGTGTTTCTCCAGGGGGACTGCCCACAGGCGTCCGAATTGTTTTTGTTGTCTGGGTGAGGCTCACAGGGTGGCGATATACGCCGGGGGCGGATGCAGGTCACTGTTGCGGCCGGCCTTGACCACCTGGCCAGGCAGTTCATGGCCGAGCAGCGCCGGTAATTGCCTGGACATCTGCAACAGATGTGGCAAGTCGATACCGGTGGGGATGCCAACTTCTTCACACAAGTTGACCAGATCTTCGGTGCAGATATTGCCCGACGCCCCCGGTGCAAACGGGCAACCGCCGAGCCCGCCGAGGGCCGCATCAAAACGCCGGGCTCCGGCCTCGTAGGCCGCCAGTACATTGCACAACCCCAGGCCACGGGTGTTGTGAAAATGCAGGGTCAAATCGCTGACGAGCACACGCTGCAACACACGATTGACCAGGCGCCGGACCTGACGCGGGTTGGCCATGCCGGTGGTATCGGCCAGGGTGATGCCCTGGACGCCCAGTTCGAGATAGGCGTCCACCAGGTGCAGCACACGGTCCTCGTCGATCTTGCCTTCGAACGGGCAACCGAAGGTGGTGGCGATACTGCCATTGAGGCTTACCGGGTAATCGCTGGCAAAACTCACCACCTCGCCGAAGGCCGCCAGCGAGGCTTCGCAGCGCATGCGCATGTTGGCCAGGTTGTGGGTCTGGCTGGCGGACAGCACCAGGTTCAACTCATCCGCGCCAGAGGCAACTGCACGCTGGGCGCCCTTGAGGTTGGGGATCAGTGCCACATAGATCACCCCGGTGCGACGGCGAATCCCCTGGAATACCTGTTCGCCATCCCGCAGTGCGGGAATAGCCTTGGGCGAGACAAAGGAGCCGGCCTCGATGCGCGAAAAACCGGCCTGGGACAATTGGTCGATCAGGCGGATTTTATCGGCGGTCTCGACCCAGCCCGGCTCGATTTGCAAGCCGTCCCTGGGCGAGACTTCCTGCACAATCAGTGGGTCGGAATAATCAACGATCATTGCACTACTCCCGCGTTTTTCAGGCGCTGAATATCAGCCTCGGCCAGGCCCATGCCGCCGAGAATTTCATCGGTGTGCTGGCCCAGGCTGGGACCTTGCCAGTTCACGGCGCCGGGGGTTTGCGAGAGCTTGGGCACAATGCCCGGCATCTTCACCGTCAACCCGCCAGGCAGTTCGGCGTTGAGCAGCATGCCCCGGGCCTGATAGTGCGGATCGGCGACGATATCAGCCACCGAATAAATACGTCCGGCGGGCACCTCGGCCGCCTGCAAGGCATTGAGCACCCGTTCGATAGGCAGGCTGCTGGTCCAATGGGTGATGGCCGCATCCAGCAGGCCGCTTTGCGCCGCACGGCCGTCGTTATGGGCGAACGCCCCGTCCTCGGCCAGATCGATGCGGCCAATGGCAGTCATCAGCCGTTTGTAGATGGGGTCACTGTTACCGGCGATCACCACGTAGGCGCCGTCGGCAGTCAGGTAAGTATTGGACGGTGCAATACCGGGCAAGGCGCCACCGCTGCGTTCACGAACATGGCCGAGCATGTCGTATTCCGGCACCAGGCTTTCCATCAGGTTGAACACACTCTCAGCCAAAGACACGTCCACCACCTGCCCATCGCCCTGCCCGGTCTTGACCCGCAGCAGCGACATCAAGGCGCCGATCACCCCGTGTAACGAAGCCAGGGAGTCGCCGAGGCTGACCCCGACCCGGGCCGGCGGTGAATCGGGGTTGCCAGTGGTATAGCGAATCCCGCCCATGGCTTCGCCGATTGCACCAAAACCCGGGCGGTCGCGATAAGGCCCGGTCTGGCCGTAACCGGAGATGCGTACCAGGGTCAGCCTGGGGTTGAGGGCATGCAACACGTCCCAGCCCAGGCCGAGTTTCTCCAGGCCGCCAGGGCGCAGGTTCTCGATCAGCACATCGGCATCGCCAAGCAACTGCTTGACCAGCGCCAGGCCTTCGGCTGACTTGAGGTCCAGGGCCAGGGATTTCTTGTTGCGCGATTGCAGATACCACCACAGCGAGGTGCCCTGATGCAGCTTTCGCCATTTGCGAAGCGGGTCGCCTTGGCCCATGGATTCGATCTTGATCACCTCGGCACCAAACTCGGCCATCAACCGGGCGGCGAACGGCGCAGCAATCAACGTGCCGATCTCGATTACCTTGATACCGCTCAGGGGAGCCGTCATAGGGCGTACCTCTTGTGCTTGGAATGTGAACCCAGGCTAGAGGACGGTGAAGGGGTAAATCCAACCTTCAATTGGCAACGAGCGTTCGCAAAACGCGAACGACCAGGGAACGAGCCGACAGACCATTCCGTCAGACCGCACCCTCAGAGGCGTGTAGATATTCAAACAATAAACGGCTGACCGGCGACAGCGCGGCTTCATCGCGCACCACCAGGACCAAACGGCGTACCGCCCATTCATCCGTCAGCGGGACCGCCTGCAGGCCCAGCGAGCGCCCGAACAATTCATAGGCTTTCTGCGGCAGGATGCCGATGCCCATATGGGCCTGGACCATGCGGCACATCGCATCGAAGCCCGGCACATGGATGCGCAGGTGCAGCATTTTGCCGGCCTCCCGCGCCGCTGCGTGGGTACGCATATTGATCGAACTGGCGACATGCAGGCCGACATAATCGCAGCCCAGGGTTTCGCTGAACGACAACCCCTCGCGGTCGGCCAGCGGGTGATCCATCGGCATCAGCACCATCAGGTTGTCGCGGCGATACGTCACGCTGAACAAGCCCTTGGTATCGGTATCGCTGGAGCAGATCCCCAAGTCCGCCACACCGTCGAGCACACCCTGAACCACACCCGTGCTGGGGCGTTCTTCAAGGTCGGTCTTGAGCTGCGGATGCAGCGCGGTGAAGTCGCGCAAATCTTCAGGCAGGAACTGGATGATCGCCGACAGGTTGGCCAGCATCCGCACATACCCACGCACGCCATGGCTGTGTTCGCCCAATTCCAGGCCCATCTTCTGCACGTTGAACAGCATCTGCCGGCCGTGATGCAACAAGGTTTCACCCGCCGCAGTGAGGCTCATGCCCTTGGCCTGGCGCACAAACAATGTCAGGCCCAGCATTTTTTCCAGATCCACCAGACGCTTGCTGGCGGCCGATACGGCAATGGATTCACGCGCTGCAGCGCGGGTCAGCGTGCCCTCCTCGTACACGGCGACGAACAGCTGCAAGGTGATCAGATCCAGGCGACGGATCAGGCTTTTGGACAACATCACACACGCTCAGCGGCCAGACGGTGGATCTCGGCGGGCTCGATCACCGCTTGCGGCGCGCCATGCCGGACCACCGCCAGCATCGCCCGTCCGACGGTCTCAGTACTCACGACCCACGCCGGCCGCACACGACGCACCAACGACAGCAGCGGCCCGATCAGGTTGTAGATTGTCTGGTAAAGCGGGGTTTTAGAACGCACGCCATGCAACGGCTGGATGATCCCCGGACGGAACAGGTAAACCGCCTTGAACGGCAGGCGCAGCAAGGCATTCTCGGTCTTGCCCTTGACCCGCGCCCACATCACCTTGCCCTGCTCGGAGCTGTCGGTGCCCGTGCCGGACACATACACAAAAGTCATCTGCGGATTAAGCCGCGCCAGGGTGCTGGCGGCGACCAGGGTCAGGTCGTAGGTCTGGCGGGTGTAGGTGGCTTCATCCATGCCCACCGACGACACCCCCAGGCAAAACAGGCAGGCATCAAAGCCTTGCAGCAAATGCTCCAAGGGTTGGAAGTCGAACATATCGACGTGTAGCACCTGATGCAGCTTGCCATGCTCCTGGGTCAACGCCGTGCGCCCCACCGCCACCACTTCCTGCACATCAGCGGCCAGCAGACACTCACGCAACACGCCCTGGCCGACCATGCCGGTGGCGCCGAATAGCAGAACTCTCATAAGGGTGGGCCTCGGTGGCAAGCTTCAAGTTAAGAGCAGTACAAGCTGCTCAGATTAACAGCTTGTCGCTTGAAGCTTGCCACTGCTCGACTCAAAACGCGCTGCGGAAAATCTCCTCGATCTGCCGCTGGTCAGCGCGCCGTGGGTTGGTCAGGCCGCAGGCGTCCTTGAGGGCGTTGGTCGCCAGCAACGGAATGTCTTGCAGCTTGGCGCCCAGCTCACGCAGGCCGGCCGGGATTTCAACGTCCTGGGACAGGCAGCGGATCGCTGCGATGGCCGCCTGCGCGCCTTCTTCGGGGCTGGCGTGTTTGTCGGTCACACCCAGGGCGCGGCCGACGTCGCTCAGGCGCGCCGCGCTGACGCTGGCATTGAAGCTTTGCACGTGGGGCAGCAACACCGCGTTGCACACGCCATGGGGCAAGTCGTAAAGGCCGCCCAACTGGTGGGCCATAGCGTGGACAAAACCCAGGGAGGCGTTGTTGAAGGCCATGCCCGCCAGAAATTGCGCGTAGGCCATGTTTTCCCGGGCCGCCATGTCGCTGCCGTCACGCACCGCCAGGCGCAGGTTGGCGCTGATCAGTTCGATCGCCTTGATCGCGCACGCATCGGTGATCGGGTTGGCGGCAGTAGATACATAGGCTTCGATCGCGTGGGTCAGCGCGTCCATACCGGTGGCGGCGGTCAGCCCCTTGGGCATGGCGACCATCAGCGCCGGGTCGTTGACCGACAGCAATGGCGTGACGTTACGGTCGACGATGGCCATTTTCACGTGGCGGGTTTCGTCGGTGATGATGCAAAAACGGGTCATTTCGCTGGCAGTACCGGCGGTGGTGTTGATGGCCACCAGCGGCAGTTGCGGCTTGCTCGATTGGTCGACACCTTCGTAGTCGCCGATATGCCCGCCATTGGTGGCACACAGGGCGATACCCTTGGCGCAGTCATGGGGCGAACCGCCGCCCAACGACACCACGAAATCGCAGCCACTGGCCTGCAACAACGCCAGACCGTTCTCGACGTTCTCCACGTTGGGGTTGGGTTTGGCGCCGTCGTAGAGCACCGAATCGATGTCCTGCATCGCCAGTTTCTCGGCAATCATGCGGGCCACGCCCGCCTTGGCCAGGCCCGCGTCGGTAACGATCAGCGCCTTGCGAAAACCGTAGTTGCGGATCGCGCTCATGGCTTCGTCGAGGCAATCGATGCCCATGATGTTGACGGCGGGAATGAAGAACGTGCTGCTCATGGTGAACCCTCGGGGATACGTTGATGCCTACAGCATCAACCCCACCCGCCTGCGGCATCTTGACCAAGATCAACGCCCGCCCGTGATAAAGTCACCGCCCAGCCGTTTTTGAGTAGACCCGCCGCAATGAAGGATTTCCAGGATATCGACGCCGCCCTTGAAGACTGGACCGCACTGCGCAGCAGCACCGCCTTTTCCGCGATCCTGATCGGCAACGGTGCCAGTCGTGCGGTATGGGAAGATTTTGCCTACGACTCGCTGTTTGAAAACGCGCGCACCGTCGAAGATAAGCCCTTGAGCGCTTCCGAATTGAGCGTGTTTGACGCGATGCAGACCCGCAGCTTCGAGCAGGTGCTGGGCGCCCTGAAAACCACCAGCCGCGTCAACAAGGCCCTGGCCGTCAGCTCCGCCGCGCCACGTAATCGCTACTACGCGATCAAGGAAGCGCTGATCAATAGCATCCACGCCGTGCATATCCCCTGGCGCCTGGTGCAGCCCTCGACCCTGGCTACGATCAATCAGGAACTGGCGAGCTACAAGACGGTGTTCACCAGCAATTACGACCTGCTCAACTATTGGTCGATCCTGCACACACCGGGCATCGATGACCTGTTTCGCGGCGCCGATTCACGCTTTGACCTGCGCGACACCGCCACCGCCGCGACGCGCATTCTGTACCTGCACGGTGGCCTGCATCTGGTGCGCAACCTGGATGGCTCGGCGCGTAAATTGCCGTCCACCGACAGCACGTTGCTCAGCAGCTTTGCCATCAACAACACCATCAAGACCCTCGACGATGTGCCGCTGTTTATCAACGAAGGCCCCAGCAGCGAGAAGCTCAAGAGCATTCGCAGTTCGGATTACCTGTCGTTCTGCTATGAACAGTTGCTGGGGCAGGCAGGCGCGCTGTGCATCTTTGGCCATCACCTGAGCGAACAGGACGGGCACTTGGTGCAAGCCATTCGTCGGTCGCGGGTCAAGACCCTGGCGATCTCGGTGTTTGGCCGCAGCGACGGGTTTATCCAGCAGCAAAAGCGGCGGTATGCCGCGCTGTTCGAGGGGATGGAGGTGGAGCTCAGGTTCTTTGCGGCGCGCAGCCATGCGCTGGGCAAGCCGGCATTGTCGGTGCCGGTCGAGCACTGATCCCATGTGGGAGCTGGCTTGCCTGCGATAGCGGTGGGTCAGACGCTGGATGTGTTGAATGACACACCGCTTTCGCGAGCAAGCCCGCTCCCACACAAGCCAGCTCCTACATTGACCGCGTTCCAGGCCTATTCTTCGGCGCTGTGTACCACCACCAGCAACTGCGCCTGCACCTCACCCACTGAACGGATCCGGTGGGGTTTTTGCGCATTGAAGTGCAACGCATCGCCGCGCTCCAGCAGCACCCGCTCGCTCATGAAGTCCACTTCCACCCGGCCTTCATGCACAAACAAAAACTCCTCCCCCACATGCTCCTTGAAGGTCTTGTCGCTGAACTCCGACGGCGGGTAAATGATGAACGGCAGCAGGCTGCGCTCGCTGACCTGATGGGCCAGTACCGCATAACCCGGCGAGGTATCAGGCCGCTCATGGCTGCGCACCAGGCTGTAGCTGTCGAGGCTGACGCTGTCTTCGCTGAACAATTCTTCGACCTTGACGTTCAACGCCTTGGCCAGTTTCAGCGCGGCGGCAATCGACGGGGTGTTCAGGCCGCGTTCGACTTTGGACAGGTAACTCTTGGTCATCCCGGATTTTTCGGCCAATGCCTCCAAGGTGACCCCGAGTTTTTTTCTCAATAATTTCAAACGGATAGACATGCGCAGCGTTTAATCCAAGCAGGATGCGATGATTATTGCTTGCCAATGACACAAAGTGTCATATAGCCTCTTTAGTGTCATTTGCAGAACCCAACGACCTTGCGAGCAGCGGGAACCCGCAAATCGACGTCCATTGAACCACCCAAAGGACACCGATATGGCCAAGACATTAGCACTCCCCAAAGACCAACTGGTCAAGCAAGCGCTGACCCAGATGCAAAGTACCCTGGCGGATAATACGTGGACCGACCGGCAAAAGCTGGCCCTGACCTGCCGTATTCTGTTCGAGAACGGCCACGACTCGGGCCTGGCCGGGCAGATTACCGCCCGTGGCCCGCAGCCTGGCACCTACTACACCCAGCAACTGGGCCTGGGTTTCGATGAAATCACTGCCAGCAACCTGCTGCTGGTCAACGAAGACCTGGAGGTGTTGGAAGGCCACGGCATGCCCAACCCGGCCAACCGTTTTCACAGCTGGGTCTATCGTGGCCGGCCGGATGTGAACTGCATCATCCACACCCATCCGACCCACATCGCCGCACTGTCGATGCTCGAAGTGCCGCTGCAGGTGTCCCACATGGACCTGTGCCCGCTGTATGAAGACTGCGCATTCCTCGAAGCCTGGCCGGGCGTGCCGGTGGGTAATGAAGAAGGCGAAATCATCACCGAGGCCCTGGGCGACAAGCGCGCCATCCTGCTGTCTCACCACGGCCAGTTGTCCACTGGAAGCACCATCGAAGAAGCCTGTGTGATCGCGCAATTGATCGAACGGGCGGCCAAACTGCAATTGCTGGCCATGGCCGCCGGTACCGTCAAGCCGATCCTGCCGCAGTTGGGACGCGAGGCCCATGACTGGATCTCCAAGCCCAAGCGCCACGGCGCCGCGTTCAACTACTACGCTCGGCAGAACCTGCGCCAACACGCCGATTGCCTGAACTGAAGCCTTTTTCGACCGGAGACATTCCATGTCCACCCCAACTATTCACGGCATTATCGGCTACACCATCACCCCGTTCAGCGCCGACGGCAGCACCCTTGACCTCGACGCCCTGGGCCGCTCCATCGACCGTCTGATCGACAGCGGCGTGCACGCCATCGCCCCGCTGGGCAGCACCGGCGAAGGCGCCTACCTGAGCGATACCGAGTGGGATGAAGTCAGTGCCTACAGTATCCGCAAGGTCGCCAGGCGCGTGCCGACCATTGTCAGCGTGTCCGACCTGACCACCGCCAAGGCCGTGCGCCGCGCGCGCTTTGCCGAAGCCGAGGGCGCTGATGTGGTGATGGTGCTGCCGACGTCCTACTGGAAGCTCAGTGAAGCGCAGATCCTTGCGCACTACGCGGCCATTGGCGATAGCGTCGGCGTGCCGATCATGCTCTACAACAACCCGGCCACCAGCGGCACGGATATGTCCGTGGAGCTGATCCTGCGGATCGTCAACAGCGTAGATAACGTGACGATGGTCAAGGAGAGCACCGGCGATATCCAGCGCATGCACCAGCTGTACCGCCAGGGCGAAGGCCAGGTGCCGTTCTACAACGGCTGCAACCCCCTGGCCCTGGAAGCCTTCGCCGCCGGGGCCAAGGGTTGGTGCACCGCTGCGCCGAACCTGATCCCACAGCTCAACCTGGACCTGTACCAGGCGGTACTGGCCAATGACCTCAACCGAGCGCGGGAGCTGTTCTATCGTCAGTTGCCGGTACTGGACTTTATCCTCAAGGGTGGCTTGCCGGCGACAATCAAGGCAGGTTTGCGCATGACCGGGCTGGAGGTGGGTGATCCGCGACTACCGGTGTTCCCGCTGGACATGGCGGGCCAGGCGCAGTTGCAAAAACTGCTGACCTCATTGAGCTAAACCACAACCCTGTGGGAGCGGGCTTGCCCGCGATAGCGGTGGGTCAGACACATCGCAATCGCGGGCAAGCCCGCTCCCACATTGGATTGCATAGGCCTTTAAATTTACGGAGACAAATAGCAATAGTTCTCGATATCATTCGCGACTTTTCTGCAGCGTGCTGCGTCAAGAAGGATATCCATGTCTCGTTTCAAGCCCGACCCGTTGTCGGCCGACGCCTTTCGCGGGTTTTATGCAGACATCCTGCATTACCTGCGCAAACGCACGGACAACGCCAGCGACGCGGCGGACATGACCCAGGATGTCTTTACCCAATGGCTGGACTACAACGACCGGACCAAGGTCGAGCAGCCACGGGCCTTTCTGTTTCAGATGGCACGCAACCTGTTGCGTGACCATTGGCGCAAACAGAAGGTGCGGCACAGCGTCCACCATCAACAGGCCGAATGGGACGCCGAGCCTGTCACCGACGAGCAAAACGATCCCATGGCCGCCGCTCAACGCATCCAACGCCTGGAACAGTTGAAAGAAGTCCTCGCCGAACTCTCGCCCCGCAGGCGAGAAGCCCTTATGCTGCACCGCTTCGAAGGCCTGAGCCAGGCGCAGATCGCCGAGCGCATGGGCGTTTCGATCAGCATGGTGGAAAAGCACATCGCCTTTGCCCTGCTGCACTGCAAGCAGCGACTTCAAAAAGACCCGGGCAAGGAGCAGCCAGAATGACCCGCTTGAGCACCCGCGACGGCCACGGAATTGATGAGCACGACACCATCGATGCCCAGGCAGCCAGTTGGTTTGCACGCAATCGCAACGAAGTTGGCACGCAGGACCGCAAGGCCTTCGCCGCCTGGCACGCCGTGCCGGCCCATGCGCGCGCCTACGCCGAATTCGAACAGCTGTGGGCCGACCTTGGCGAACTGCAGCAACTGAACAAACCCCTGCCCCTGCCCACACGCAAACCCGCGCCTTGGCGCCCGGCGCTGGCGGTGGCTGCCGCGCTGGTCTGCGCTTTACTCGCCAGCAACCTGGGTGCCCCGCGTGGGCTCTATCACACCGAGGTCGCGGCGCAGGCCAAAGGCATGCGCACCCTGGACCTGCCGGATGGCAGCACCTTGTACGTCAACGCCAGCACCCGCTTACGGGTGGACTTCGATGCCCATCGCCGCGTGATTCACCTGGACCAAGGCCAGTTGTACGTGGAGGTGGCGCCCGACAAGGAGCGGCCTCTGTTCGTGCGCGCAGGCGAGGCCGACGTGCGGGTGGTGGGCACCGCGTTTGACGTGCGTCGCAGCCAGCAGCAACTGGTGGTCAGCGTGGCCCACGGGACCGTCGCCTTCGCCCCCGACCAGAAAGCCAGCGCCGTGCTGCTCAGCGCTCAACAACGGGCGACCTACAGCTACGCCAAGGGCTCCATGCAGCAGCAAACCCTGGCCGCTGGCGAAGTCGCCGACTGGCGCAGCGGCCACTTGTCCTTTCGCAACCGCGAGCTGGCCAGCCTGCTGGATGAGCTGAGCCTGTATCGGCCCAAGGCCGTGGTGTTGGCCGATGGCCCAGTGGCGCAACTGAAGGTTTCCGGCAATCTCGATGTCAACGACCCGGACGCGCTGCTCAACGCACTGCCTGCCTTGCTGCCGGTGAAAACCGTGCCCCTGGCCGACGGCAGGGTCCGTATCGAAGCACGTAAGTAGCGCCATTTGAGAATATTTTGCATTCGCATGTGAGGATTTTTTTTCCTGCCGCGTCTTCCTCCGGTCTGCGTTTGATACGCATGCCTTTTTTGGCTATTTAGCCGCCTTGGGGGATTTCATGTTTCGCGCGCCTTGCCTTGCCCTGCACCTGTCTCTTCGACCGACACTCATCGCCGCCTGCCTGGCCGTCAGCCTCACGGCCCAGGCCGAGTCGCTCAAACTGCAACTGCCGGCCCAACCGCTGGCCACATCCCTGAGCCAGGTGGCGCAACAGGCGAAAATCCAGCTGCTGTTCGATGAGGACCTGCTGAAAGATGTCCAGGCGCCCGCGATCAACGGTGATTACACCCCCGAAGTAGCGATCCGCACCCTGCTCAAGACCGGCGAATTCACCCTGATCAAAGTCGGCAGCACCTATGTCGTGCGCCCCGAAGAAAGCCGCACCACCAACAGCACCAGCGTGCAGTTGGACGCCTTGAGCGTGATCGGTACCGGCAACCAAGTCGATGCCAGCACCGTCGGCCGCTCGACCCTGTCCCAGGCCGATATCGACCGCCTGCAGCCCAACAACATCGCCAGCCTGGTGCAGACGCTGCCGGGCGTGACCATGGGCGGCTCGATGAAGCCTGGCGGACAGATCATCAACATTCGCGGGATGGGCGAGGCCGAAGACGTGCCGATGACCGTCGATGGCGCGGCCAAAAGCGGTTTCGAGCGCTATCAGCAAGGCACCGTGTTTATCGAGCCCGAGATGATCAAGAGCGTCGAGGTGGAAAAAGGCCCGCACTCGGCCTTCACCGGCAACGGTGGCTTCGGTGGTACGGTCAACATGGTCACCAAGGATGCGCCAGACCTGCTCAAGGACGGACGCAACAGCGGTGCGATGCTCAAGTATGGGTATGCCAGCAACGACCACGAACAGGTCTACAGCGGTGCCGTGTATGGCCGCACCGATGACGGCCGCATCGACGCCCTGGCCTACCTGACCAAGCGCGACGGCGGCGACATGAAGCTGGCCGACAAGCGCGACTACGACAGCAAGGACTACCCGATCAACCCGCAGCGCCTGCCCAACAGCGCACAAGATGTGGACGGTCAACTGTTCAAACTGAACATGTACCTCACCGATGAGCACAGCCTCGGTTTCTCCTACTCCCGGGCCAACAGCGAACGCTGGACGCCGTTTTCGGCCAGGAGTTACCCATCGCCACCGCGCAAGGCCGATATCGACCGCTACGGTTACAAGGGCGCTTTGAAACGTTTTTTGGCCAACCGCACCACTGTCGACACCACCTGGTCGGGCAAGTATGAATACCAGCCCATGGACAACCCGTTGATTGACATGAAGCTCAGCTACTCGGAGTCCAACACCGACCAGACCGACGAGCGCGACGCCACGGCCGTCATTGCCCTGTCGAGCGGCGGGCGCAAAATGGACACCGCCTACACCGACAAGATTCTTGAACTGCGCAACATCAGCCGCTTCAATACCGGCCCGCTGGACCACGCCCTGACCACTGGCGTGCAGGTCCGCAAGCACATCCGCGACACCGAAAGCTGGATGCCCGGCGCAATCTACAACACGCCCAAGTACAACTACGGGCATTTCCAACCGGCGTTCATGCCCCACGGCAAGGTCGACACCCATGCGTTCTACATCCAGGACGCCGTAACCCTGGGCGACGTGACCATCACCCCATCCCTGCGGTATGACCACGTGGTCAACCGTGGCAAAGCCAACGACGCGCCGTACTACAGCAACCCCGACCCGGCCTTCGGCCACGACTACAGCGACCGCACCTATGCCGGCTGGTCGCCGCGCCTGGCAGCGTTCTGGAAGGTCACCCCGGACGTGGTGATGTTCGCCAACTGGAGCAAGACCTGGCGCGCGCCGGTGATCGACGAACAATACGAAGTCCAGGGCCTGGGCAGCCGCACCTCCACCAGCCGCAACCTCGACCCGGAACGCATCACCGCCATCACCGTGGGCAACATCACCAACTTCGCCAACGTGGTTGCCAGCGGCGACAGCCTGCAACTGCGCAGCACGCTGTTCCACAACAAGATCGAAGACGAAATTTTCAAGGCCACCGGCCTCGGCTGCCAGGAACAGAACTACAAGGACGGCACTATCGCTGATGTCTGCACCGACGCAGCGTCGAAGACCAATTACCGCAACGTTGGCAGCATGACCATCAAAGGCTTCGAGCTCGAAGGCTACTACGACTCGACTTACCTGTTCGGCTCCCTGAGCTACTCGTGGGCCACCGGCAAACGCGAAAACCCCTACACCAACCCGTGGGCGACCGACATCCACGTGTGGGCCCGTGACATTCCACCGGCCAAATGGGTCGCGATGCTGGGCACCAAGATTCCTGCTTGGGACGCACAAGTGGGTTGGCAAGGCCAGTTCGTGCGCAAGACCGATCGCCTGCCCAGCGACAAATATTCAAGCGGCCTGAACAGCGGCTTCGGCGACAGCTTCTACGACCAGTACCCCAACGCCAGCTACGACACCCAGGGCCTGTTCGCCAAATGGACACCGCAACAGCCGTACCTCAAGGGGACCGAAGTCAACTTCACCGTCGACAACCTGTTCAACCGCAGCTACATGCCGGCCTTGAGTGGCGACAGCGCCACCAGCGTCGGACGCAATGCCAAGATCAGCGTAACGCGGTTCTTCTAACGCTGTAGGAGCCGGCTTGCCGAAACGCATAAATCCAAGCAGACAGGCCTGTTGTGGCAAGCCGGCTCCTACGGGAACTGTACGGTTCAATCTGCACCCAGCTGTAAGCCCGCGCCGTGCGGGCTTTGTGGCTAGATGGGCAGCCTCTTCCAGCCCATCCGATCCGGTTGCTCCCATGAACTCGCGCGAAAATACCGGCATGGCCTTAGGCCTGCTCGGCGTCATCATCTTCAGCCTGACCCTGCCCTTTACCCGCATTGTGGTGCAGGAAATCCATCCTTTGCTCAATGGCCTGGGCCGCGCGCTGTTCGCGGCGGTGCCGGCAGCCTTGCTGTTGCTGTGGCGCCGCGAAGCCTGGCCGACCTGGCGCCAGGTACGCGGCCTGAGCCTGGTGATTGCCGGGGTGATCCTCGGCTTCCCGGTGTTGTCGGCCTGGGCCATGCAAACCCTGCCCGCCTCCCACGGCGCCTTGGTCAACGGCCTGCAACCTCTGTGCGTGGCGTTGTATGCGGCGTGGTTGTCCCATGAACGGCCGTCAAAAGCCTTCTGGGCCTGCGCGGCGCTGGGCAGTGCGTTGGTGCTTGGTTATGCGCTGATCAGCGGCGCCGGTAGCATCCAGGCCGGTGATTTGCTGATGCTTGGGGCAATTGCCGTGGGTGGCCTGGGCTATGCCGAAGGCGGCCGGTTGGCCAAGGAGATGGGCGGCTGGCAGGTGATCTGCTGGGCGCTGGTGCTGTCGACGCCACTGTTGATCGGGCCGGTGGCGTATCTGGCGCTGCAACACGAAGGCGCGATTTCGGCCCGCACCTGGTGGGCGTTTGGTTACGTCTCGCTGTTCTCGCAGTTCCTGGGGTTCTTTGCCTGGTACGCCGGGCTGGCCATGGGCGGGATCGCGCGGGTCAGCCAGATCCAACTGCTGCAGATTTTCTTCACCATCGCCTTTTCCGCGCTGTTTTTTGGCGAGCACATCGAGCCGATTACGTGGCTGTTTGCCTGCGGGGTGATCGTGACGGTGATGCTGGGGCGCAAGACGGCTGTGCAGCCGGCCAAGCCGCATACACTCTAAATGTGGGAGCGGGCTTGCTCGCGAAAGCGCTGGGTCAGTCAATACATACGGCGACTGACCCACCGCTTTCGCGAGCAAGCCCGCTCCCACATTTTTGGTTCTGCGTGGTGCTCAGGGCAGGTAGTTATCGGCGCGTAGCAGGGTTTCCAGGCAGTGCTCGCTGATCTGGTAGAACGTCTTCAATTCGCGGATTTTCTCCAGCAACTGCGCGTTATCCGAAGGCTCGGCACGCTTGACCGCCAAAATCATCTTGTTCTTGTTGGTGTGGTCCAGGGAGATGAACTCGAACACCTTGGTCTCATAGCCACAGGCTTCCAGGAACAACGCGCGCAGGCTGTCGGTGACCATTTCCGCCTGCTGGCCCAGGTGCAGGCCATATTGCAGCATCGGCTTGAGCAGCGCCGGGCTCTGGATCTGCAAGCGGATCTGTTTGTGGCAGCACGGCGAGCACATGATGATCGACGCCCCGGAGCGGATGCCGGTATGAATCGCATAGTCGGTGGCGATGTCGCAGGCATGCAGGGCGATCATCACGTCCAGCTCGCTGGGCGCCACGCTGCGCACATCACCGCACTTGAACACCAGCCCCGGGTGTTCCAGGCGGGCGGCGGCGTTGTTGCACAGGGTGACCATGTCTTCGCGCAACTCCACGCCCGTCACCTGGCCGTCGGCCTTGAGGGTGTTGCGCAGGTAGTCGTGGATGGCGAACGTCAGGTAGCCCTTGCCCGAACCAAAATCCGCGACCCGCACTGGCCGGTCCAGTTGCAAGGGGGATGAGGTCAGCGCATGGCTGAACACCTCGATGAACTTGTTGATCTGCTTCCACTTGCGCGACATCGCCGGGATCAGCTCGTGCTTGGCGTTGGTCACGCCCAGGTCGGCGAGAAACGGCCGCGTCAGGTCAAGGAAGCGGTTTTTCTCGCGGTTGTGTTCGGCCGATGGTGCTTCACGCAGTTGCTGGGGTTTGCTCTTGAACAGCGAGCTTTTGTTCTTCTTGCTGTATTCCAGCTGCGCCTCGTCGGTCAATGACAGCAGATGGGCGTTCTTGAACGAGGCTGGCAACAGCGCGGCAAGCGTCGCGACGCCGTCTTCGAGGGGGAAATTCTTGGTGATATCACGGGTCTTGTAGCGATAGACAAAAGACAGGCACGCCTGCTCCTTGACCGTCACCGGCTTGATGATCAGGCGTTGCAATTCGGCTTCTTCACCCACGTACTTGGCCAGCACCAGCTTGATAAAGGCATTCTGCTCAAGGCTTGCGCGCAGCAGTTCGATGAACTGGGCGTGATGATCCGGCGCGGGGGTGGCCGGTTTAGGGGTGACAGACATGAACAAAAACGCCTCGGGCAGGGAATGCCGGGCATTTTAGGGGGGATGGGGGCTCAGGGCACGGAGTTATTTGCCCAACGGTCAGCACAATTCAAAATGTGGGGGCTGGCTTGTGTGGGAGCTGGCTTGCCTGCGATGCGGGCACCTCGGTGTGTCAGTCACACCTCGGTGATGCTATCGCAGGCAAGCCAGCTCCCACAGACGGCAGCCCCCACCGGTTACTTGAGGACGATCAGGCGGTTGGGCAGTTCGTTACGGGTGTGGGTCTGGGGTACATGCACCTTGAGCAGTTCGCCACAGGCCTCGATGCAGGTGATAAACCCGGTCAACGTCTGCCCCTGTTTCACCTGCTGGGTAAACGTCTTGACGATGGCATCCCAACTGCTGTCATCCAGGCGCTGGGAAATCCCGTCATCCACCAGGATCTCCACGTAACGCTCGGCCTCGCTGACAAAAATCAGTACCCCGGTGCTGCCCAGGGTGTGGTGCAGGTTCTGCTCCAGGAACTGCCGGCGTGCCAGGTTCGACGCGCGCCAATGCCGCACCGAGCGCGGGATCAGGCGGGTGGTGATGGCCGGCAGGCGGAACACCAGGCACAGCACAATGAACGTCGCCCATTGCGCCAGCAGCAGCGTGTGCATGGTCAACCAGCCCGACAGGTAATGCACGATCCCCGGCACCACCAACGCCACCACGCTGGCCCACAGCAGCGGGATGTAGGCGTAGTCGTCGGCGCGGGCGGCCAGCACGGTCACCAGTTCGGCGTCGGTCTGTTGCTCGACCCTGGCGATCGCTTCGGCCACTTGGCGCTGCTCGTGTTCTGTCAGTAAAGCCATGGTTGTAGATGCTCTTTAGTTATTGTCATTACCAGCCACCCGAAGCCCCGCCGCCGCCAAAACCGCCACCGCCGCCCCTGAAGCCACCGCCCCCGCCACCGCCGCCGCCACGCCCACTGCTGCTGAGAATCGCCAGCAAAATGGCGCCTACCGGCAGGCCCATGCGGTTGCACAGCCACAACACCACCAGCAACAGAATGAACAAGCCGATGGAGAATACCGGGTTGTCCTTGGCGAAGTTGGGATCAGCCACATGGGCCGGCACGGCCAGCGGCTCGCCACCAACCACCTGGATCATGGCGGCCACGCCGTCGCTGATGCCCTGGGTGAAATTGCCCGCCTTGAACTTGGGCGCAATCACCTGGTTGATGATCACCCACGACTGCGCATCGGTGAGTACGCCTTCCAGGCCGTAGCCCACTTCGATGCGCAACTGGCGCTCGTCGCGAGCCACGATCAACAGCGCACCGTTGTCCTTGCCCTTCTGGCCGATGCCCCAGTGCCGACCCAGTTGATAACCGAAGTCTTCAATGGGCAGGCCTTGCAGGTCGGGCACCGTGACCACCACGATCTGGTCGCCGCTGGTCTGCTCCAGCGCCTGCAATTGCTGGCTCAGTTGCGCACGCACCGGCGGGTCGATCATCTGCGCGTTGTCGACCACCCGTCCGGTCAGCGCCGGAAAATCCGGCGCTGCCTGGGCAGTCAGGCTCACGGCCAGCAGCAGCGCCGCCAGCCACCCAGCACGCAGGGTCATCAGAATTTCACTTGTGGCGCTTTATCGGCATCGGCACTGGTGGCCTCGAAGTTGGCGCGCACCGGCAAGTCGCTGTACATCACGCTGTGCCACAGGCGGCCTGGGAACGTGCGGATCTCGGTGTTGAAGGCCTGCACGGCGGCGATAAAGTCGCGACGGGCCACGCTGATGCGGTTTTCGGTGCCTTCAAGCTGCGATTGCAGGGCCAGGAAGTTCTGGTTGGCCTTGAGGTCCGGATAGCGCTCGGACACCACCATCAAGCGGCTGAGGGCACCGCTCAGGCCTTCCTGGGCTTGCTGGAACTGCTTGAGTTTTTCCGGGTTGTCGAGGGTGCTGGCATCAACCTGGATCGAGGTCGCCTTGGCGCGCGCTTCGATCACGGCGGTGAGAGTGTCCTGCTCATGGGCCGCGTAGCCCTTGACCACTTCCACCAGGTTGGGGATCAGATCGGCGCGCCGTTGATACTGGTTCTGCACCTGGGCCCAGGCCGCCTTGACCTGTTCGTCCAGGGTCGGGATCTTGTTGATGCCGCAACCGCTCAGCACGCTGCTGATCAGTAGCAGGGCCGCGGCTTTCCAGCCCCATCGAATAGTCTGTGCTGCTTGCATGGTGTGTCTCCTGACCAACCTTATGGAATTTGACGACTGACCCTATACATCACGCGCTTGGGGCATAATCCGCCACTACTGGATTACAGCGAGCCAATCAGCTAAAAGATGCCCTTCTTTATGGATAGTTCATAAAGAGCCCGCAAGTGTGCGGTATTTACCCACACAACACCCGAACAACAATAGTCGCTCCCCACATTTTGGCCGAGCAGTGTTTACGTGATGCTGCGCAGTACGCCGAAAAAGGATATTCATGAAAAAGCTGTGTTTGCTGGGCCTTGTTGCCACTCTGGCCAGTCACTCCGTCGTTGCCGAGACCAAGCCCGCTGCGCTTAAGGACAAGGACGCGTTCGTCAGCGACCTGCTCGGGCAGATGACCCTGGATGAAAAGATCGGCCAATTGCGCCTGATCAGCATCGGCCCGGAAATGCCGCGCGAGATGATCCGCAAGGAAATCGCCGC
>Ga0265296_1001018_pt1 | contig 34983 bp, 31 predicted proteins | sample MunlanPumphouse1_FD_189073 | JGI IMG/M metagenome (GOLD analysis project Ga0265296, IMG submission 189073) | Groundwater microbial communities from a municipal landfill in Southern Ontario, Canada - Pumphouse #1 | ecosystem: Environmental > Aquatic > Deep subsurface > Groundwater | place...
GGTTGCAGACCGCGACTTTCAGGATATCCCGTTTGAGATCCGGGATTTTGTCTGCGGAACAATCGTACCGGAGCGATTCGGTCACGATCTGGCCGGGGACAAGACCGATCACCCGGGCCGGGCCGGAACCGGAGATCCGGAACGCATCCGGTGACGGGACGGGACACTTGATGGTGGGCGCGAACGGCTGCTGGGGGGCAAAGGGCTGGGGTGTGCACTCGATCCCGTTCCGGAAGACCCGGCAGATCCCAAACCGGTGTGGATCATCAATGATACAGAGATCCGCCCGGCGCCCCGGGACAAGAGCCCCGCGATCCGCAAGCCCGAACCGTTCAGCAGCGGAGAGCGTGGCCATACGGATCGCGAGCTCCGGGGCCAGGCCGGATGCGATGGCCTTCCGGATGCAGCGGTCGATGTGCCCCTCTTCAGCCAGCAGGTCTGCATGGCAGTCATCGGTGGCAAAACTGCAGCGGGAGACCGTGGCCGGCGTTACGAGCGGGACCAGCGCCTCAATGTTCTGCTCGGTCGAGCCGTCGCGGATGAAGATGAACATTCCTTTTTTGAGTTTCTCTTCCGCTTCGGCAAAGGCAGTGCACTCGTGATCGCTCTGGAGCCCGGCAAGGAGATACGCATTGAGATCCATGCCGGTAAGGCCCGGGGCATGTCCGTCCCTGATCTCCTGTAAGGAAATTTTCCGGGCAATACCGGGATCGGCAGCAAGCACGCCCGGGACATTCATCATCTCCCCGAGACCGAGCACACCGGGCCGCCCGGTAAACCTGCGCAGATCGTCCGCTTCAAGTACGGCCCCGCCCACATCCGCGGGCGTTGCCGGCACGCAGGAGGGCAGCATGTACCGGATGTCGATTGCCGCATCGTTTCGGGCATCCAGCATGTACTCGATACCCTTTGACCCGGCCACGTTTGCGATCTCGTGCGGATCGGCAATGACCGTGGTCGTACCGTGCCGGACAACGAGGCGTGCATATTCCCGGGGCGTGAGCAGCGAACTCTCGATATGGACATGGGCATCGATCAGGCCCGGCACGATATATTTTCCGGAACAATCGCACACTTCGTTGCCCCGGTAGTCCCCGATGCCAAGGACAATGCCGTTCTTTACGGCAAGCGTACCCGCTTCCCATGTACAGGTGAACGGGTTGAAGATCGATGCGTTGGTAAAGATCCGGTCGGCAGGAATGATCCCGCGTGCGGCATCCATCATCTGCGATGTGAAGTTTTCCACGAGAATCACACCGTAATATCCCGGATCACCGCGGTCTTCCGGTCGCCGTCTTTGATGATATAGACAAAGAGTTTGTAGGAGCCGGGGTCAAGCCGGGCCGCAACGGACAGGGTATTTTTCCCGGGTACAAGCGAGACCGGGGCGCCAAGAATGGATTGTTGTTCCTGCGTCAGGTTCGCGAGCCGGTACACTGTGACCTGGACATGAGCCTCCGTGGGCTCGCCCGTGTGGGTGATATCGATATCAATTGACTGGTTGGAGTACCCGACATTTCCTACCGATGTGGACATGCAGCCCGCACAAAGGCAGGCGATAAGGAGAATGATCATCCCGGCAGCGAGGGGAAATCCATGTCCAGACATTATCCAGATCTAACGCGTATAACCATAAAAATCCTGTTGGATACATCCGGTATCGGACCGTGCACAGTACGAAAATAAATCCGCCCCACGGGATCTTGTGAACCGGTCTCTTTTATTTTAATATTCAATAGATTATTTCATATTTTTTTCCGTACCATTTCGCCGTAATATTAAAGACATACCTTATTATAGCATCGTTTGGTAAAATTACCATAAGGTGAAAATATGCCAGTTGTAACCTTTTCCCATCATAAAGGGGGCACGGGGAAGACTACATCCTGTCTCAATATCGCAGGTTTTTTGGTGCAGGCAAAAAAGAAGGTCCTTGTAGTCGACTGTGACCCGCAGGCAAATGCAACGGTCGGACTTGGCTACGGCTCCCAGTCCTCCGGCAGGAACATGTACGATGTCTTCATGAGCGGGTTTGAGGATTTCCCCGAGACAAAGATCACCGAGATCATCCGGACCACGCCGTCAGGGATCGATCTCGCGCCGTCTCATCTCGATCTTGTCGGGGTCGATCCCTACCTTTACAAGATGGATAACCGGGCAGCTGTGCTGAAAAATGCACTGGCCCCGGTAATCAACACCTATGATTTCATCCTTGTTGATACGCCCCCGAGCATGGGACAACTGGTTATTAACGGCCTCTATGCAGCCGATCATGTCATCGTCACGCTGGATTCCGGATCGTTTGCCCTTGATGGTGTCTCGACTCTTTCAACAATATTTTCCGATATGAAAATTGATCTGAGCCGCGAGATCAAGCCGGAACTTGCCATCATTACCCGGTATGGTGAGGGACCGTTACCGGACAATAAACCCGAAATTCCGGAAAAACAGGATATCTTCACGGTGCTGCACAATATCTTTTACAAAAAGCCTGAACCAACCGCAGACGAGGTTCGTGAAAAAGAAGAAGAGAAGACGGAACACGAGCGGCTGGTTGCGCTGGAAGCGGAGATCCGCCGGCTCTTTACTGCCGTGTATACGGTTCCTTATTCTCCCCAGATTTATGAAGCGCAGAAACGGGGGCTTCCGATCTCAAGGTTTGCTCCAACCAGTAATGCCGGTGTTGCCTACAAAACCATTGCCGATGTGATCATTTCATGGAAGTAACAGCATTTGAGTCAGCCTTTAAAAAAGCCGCGAGCGGCGAATTTAACGTAAAGATTGATGAAACACAGGTGGGTCCGGAGTTGTCGGGCCTTGCCGCATCAGCAAACCTTGTGCTGGATAAGCTCCGCAAGACTGCCGAGATGAAAGCCCGGGCGGATATCATGATGAAGTACCATCCGCTGGCCATCTCAATCCTGAACAAGAAGCGGCAGCGGATCTATCTCAATAAGAAATACGAGACGCTCTGGCGGGGCACCCATGATGAACTGATCAAAGGCAGCCTCTCCGATTATGATATCACCATCATATCCGGGGAACATTACCTGGCCTGTTTCGATACAAGGAAGCCAACCACTACGGAAGTGGTGGTGCTGTTCAAGGACAAGACCACCAAATACCTCGTGATCAACGCGATCCCGCTTCTCGGCAAGGATGGTGACGTGGAGAGTGCCTTTGTCATCTTCACCGACAACACGGACCTGCACGAGAAGATGACTGCCGCAAAAGAGGCAGAGCAGCGGGTGGATCGCATCCTGCAGGAGAACCCGTTTCCCCTGTTTATTGTCCACCCGGATCTCTCAATACGGATGACCAACCGCGCCTTCGAGAAACTCACCGGCTACTCAAAAGATCGCTTAGGCTCCCTCTCCATGAAAGAGTTCGGGTTCAAGAAGAACAAGGGCGGCAGTGTTGAAGATACGATCCGGCAGAAACAGCGGGGGAAGGGAGAGTCGGTCATCGAGTTCCCGAGCGGGACCTTTACCCTTGAATGGTACTATATTCCGCTCCTGGATGCGCAGGGAGCGGTTGACTCGGTGCTCGTGGTCTACAATGATATCACCGACAGCCGGAAGAAGGAACTGGAAGTCAAGCAGCTGATGGAGGATGCCAAACAGCGTGCCGAAGTCTTGTCCGCAAGTGCCGACGTGCTGGAGAACGGGTTATCCCGCATTGCCAACGGGGATCTCAGTTTCACGGCCCCGATCACCGACAGCGATCCGCTCGTCAAGCTGAAACAGGATTACAACGGGGCAGTCACCTCAATTCACGATCTGGTTCTCGACCTTGGGAACGCGATCAAGAAGATGAAAGTGACGACCATGGATACCAGCAAGAGTACGCAGGAGATCTCAAAATCCACCGAACAGGTGGCAATCCAGACCCAGCGGACCTCGGAAGGAACCAAGAAACAGATGGATGAGATCGAATCTGTCAGCAGGGAGATCTCCGACCTCTCGGCATCTATCGAGGAGATCGCCAGTACTTCGCATACCCTGATGGAGCATGCCGGAAAAGCTGCCGCGGAAGGAAATAATGCCGCGGAACTCGGGAAGATTACCACGACCAAGATGGCAGTCGTAGAAAAGATCTCCGGGGAAAGTGTGCAGGAGATAACAGCCCTGAACGAACGGATGAAGGAGATCTCGACCATTGTCCGGATGATCGCCGATATCTCCAGCCAGACCAATCTCCTTGCGCTCAATGCAGCGATCGAAGCGGCCCGGGCCGGCGAACATGGTCGGGGTTTTGCAGTGGTTGCCGGGGAAGTGCGCAATCTTGCCGGTGAATCCAAAACAGCAACCGGAAAAATCGAGGACCTGATCAACTCCATCCAGGACAGCAGCAACAAGACCGCGACTGCGATCAACAGCTCCTATACGGAAATCCGGGCCGGGATTGAGAGCGTCAACAAGACGGTCGAGTCGCTGAACCGGATCACCTCTGAATCGAATATCGTGGCACAGGGTGTGACGGAGATCACGAAAGCAACCGAGGAGCAGGCCGAGGCAACGACCCGTGTTATGCAGGGTATGGAAAAGACAAAGATCATCACCCGGGAAAACCAGGAGCGGATGGAAGACATGGCGGCCCTTGCAGAGGAGACGAGTGCATCGACCGAAGAGATCGCAAGCGCATCATCGGAACTTGCGGTCATGGCAGATCATCTGGAAACGCGGATGAAGGTATTCAAACTGAGGTGAGAACATGGCATCAACCATTGATATTGTTGAATTCGAACTTGGCAGTGAACGATATGCCTTGGATATCCAGTTGGCCCGGGAGATCGTGGAGATGATCCCGATCACGCCAATCCCCCGGGCACCTCCGTATATCTCCGGGGTCATCAATCTTCGCGGTGAGATCACCAACATCATGAACTTAAACACCCTCCTGGGCCTTCCCGATCAGAAGATCCGGGATAACCAGAAGATCATTGTGCTGGTTCCGGAAGCGGTGGGCGGGAGCAATGTCGGTATCATCGTGGACGACGTGAGCAGCGTGATCCAGGTCACGGATTCCGATGTGGACAAGATCGGTGAAGGGTTTTCAACGGAGTTCTCCTCCTTTGTCAAGGGCATCATCAAGATGAAGTCTGAAGAAGAGGGGAATACCAAGAAGAACCTGATCATCTGGCTTGATATGGAGAAGGTCATCAAGGATATTGTGGAGAAATAGATCGTTTTCGAGGGAGTGAGGATTGTCAATGGATGTTTTTTCTAAGGAACCTGCGGGGGAATGGCTATGACTGAACGACCCGGAAGAAAAGCGCTCTTCAGCGGTGCAGGTGCGCCAGCCGGTCATGCGGACCGGTCAACAGAAGAGATCGCTGCCCATGTGCTGCAGCTGAATGAAGAGATTGCGACAGCACTCAGCGCTGCGGTGGCGGGAGTGGAGGTAAGCCCCTTAGAGGTCCAGCGGTTCGGGGCAGAATATGCAGCCCTGATTGCAGCGGTGAATGCGGCATTTGTGAAACTGGCAACGGCCGGGAAACAACCTGAGCCGTCGTATGTTCCCGCGGTTGAGAGGAGCGAGCCGGTTGCCGCCACCGCCGATGACCGGATTGTTAAGGACTTACAGAACCGTCTGGATGTGATGGTGACCAAAAACCCGATCCCGATGCTGATCACCACCCCGGCATTCTCCATTCTTGAAGCCAATGATGCGTACGTGCAGATGAGCGGTATGCGGCAGGATCAGCTGAAGGGCTCAAGCCTTGCCGGGTTCAAACTCATCTCCCAGACCGGGGAAGGGGCAAAGGTGGCCCTGCAGCAGAAACGCCGTTCGTTCGGGGAAGTCACGATCGAACTGCCCTCCGGCCGGCACATTCTCGAACAGTATTGTATCCCGGTTGTTGCCGGTGACGGGTCGATCGCGTCTTTGATCTTTGTCTATTATGATGTGACGGCAGTCCGGAAGAAGAATACCGAGATCGAACAGCTCAAGGCCCGGTCCGAGATCATTGTCCAGGAGAACCCGATGCCGATCCTTCTCGTGGACAAGACGTACCATATCCGTGTGGTGAACGAGGCCTATGTCACCTTAAGCGGGATCAGCAGAAACGATCTCGTCAAGATGACCCTCCACGATTTCAAGGTGCTGGAACAGACCGGGGACGGGCTGAAGAATGTGATCAGCGATCACCACCGCTCGAAAGGCGAAGTGGTTGTTGAGTTCCCGAAGGGGGCTCGCCGGCTCCAGCAGTACGGTATTCCCATTGAGGACGGAGCGGGAAATGTCTCCAGTATCCTCATTGTATACAACGATATCACCGAAGAGCGCAGGAAACTCGATGAGGTAGCCACCCTCAAGCAGCGTGCCGATATCATCGTCAAGCAGAACCCGATGCCCATCATGCTCATGAATCCCGAGTTCAAGATCATCATGGTGAACGAGGCGTATGTCTCACTGACCGGGCTCTCAAAAGATCGTCTTGTCGGTATGAGCGCCAAGGATTTCCGTATCAAAAGCCAGAAGGGGGACGGACTCAAGAAAGTGGTGACTGAGAAGAAACGGAGTTTTGGCGAGATCGCGATCAACTTCCCCTCAGGCGATCACATCCTCGAGCAATATGGTATCCCCATTGTAGATGCAAGCGGGACGCTCACCACCCTGTTATGCGTGTACAATGATGTCACCAAGCAGCGCGAGCAGGAAGTGAAGATCAAGGAGATGATGGATGAGGCGAAGGCAAATGCCGAACTGCTCACCGTGAGTGCCGATGAATTACAGGCAGCCCTTGCGCAGATGGCCAGTGGCGACCTCACGTTCCGGGTCAGCGTCGATGAAGCGGATCCGCTTGTCAAGCTGAAATCGGATTATAATACGGCAGCCACATCCATTCATGGCGTTCTTACAGGTCTGGTTGATGCGGTTTCCCGGCTCGATACGACCATCAAGGATACCATCAAGAGTACCGAAGAGATCGCAAAAGCCACCGAACAGGTGGCCATCTCAAGCCAGAAGTCCACGGATATCGCAAAGGACCAGATCAACAGTGTTCATAAGATCTCCAATGACATTTCGGAGATCTCTGCATCCATCGAACAGATTGCCAGTACCTCGCACGATGTGATGACCCATGCGGAGAAGGCCTCAGAGGAAGGGGCAGAAGCCGCAGAGATCGGGAAGACGGCAACCAGCAAGATGCAGAAAGTTGAAGAGATCTCCAAGCAGAGCGTGGATGAGATTACGGCCCTCAACGACCAGATGCGCCAGATCTCGAAGATCGTCAATCTCATTACGGATATTGCGAACCAGACCAACCTTCTCGCGCTCAATGCAGCGATCGAGGCCGCCCGGGCCGGCGAACACGGGCGGGGCTTTGCCGTTGTCGCGGGCGAGGTCAAGAACCTGGCCGGAGAATCCAAGAAGGCGAGCAGCCAGATTGAGAACCTCATCCGGACCATCCAGGCAAAGAGCGAACAGACCTCAAACTCCATGCAGGAGTCCTTTGAAGAGATCAAGGGCGGTATCGACAGTGTCAATAAGACCGTTGAATCGCTCAACCGGATCATCTCCGAATCAGCGATCGTATCTGCCGGTGTGGGAGAGATCACGAAAGCAACCGAAGATCAGGCAAAAGCGACTAACCAGCTGATGTCGGGTATTGAATCGTTCAGCTCGCTCACGAATGAGAACCAGCAGCGCATGGAAGATATGGCGGCCCTTGCCGAAGAGACCAGTGCCTCCACCGAAGAGATCGCAAGTGCGTCTGCGGAACTTGCCGAGATGGCAGACCGGTGCAAGAACGATATGCAGCGGTTCCGCCTCAATTAAAATTTTAACCACGGCAGACATTAAAAAACCGTAATGTACGGGGAAGGGGGTGTATTCTGCCCCCCATCACTCCACGTGCACCCCGTGATTACCCGCAGGATTTAGGAGATTCAGATGGATGACTTTGCAGCATTGAAGCATTATATCGAACAGACGCTGAAGATCCAGTGTAATAACTATAAGGAAGATTACATCAAGCGACGGCTGCTTTCCCGGATGCGGTCCACCAATTCCGCGAATTACGAGGATTACCTTAAATTCCTGAAAGCAAACCCTCCCGAACTCGAGACCCTCAGAAATGCCCTCACCATCAACGTGACAGAATTTTTCCGCGATGGTGACGTCTATGAGAGCCTGAAAAAAGATGTCTTACCTGATCTCTTCTCCAAACGGAAACGGCTGCGGATCTGGTGTGCCGGTTGTTCAACCGGGGAAGAACCATATTCCATTGCCATGATCATCCATGATTTCATGGCTCATGACAAGGAAGTGTCTGTCCAGATCTTTGCGACCGATATCGACAAGGTGGTCCTCGCAAAAGCCCAGGAAGGCATCTATCTGCAAAAGGCGATGGCAAAACTGACCGAGTCCCAGATCCAGCGCCACTTCATCAAACTGCCGGATGGGAATTACCAGGTCAAGCCGCACTTAAAGGAGTTGATCCGGTTCCGCCCACACGACCTGATGGGGGGAAACCCGGTCTCCCGCTGGCTGGATTTGATCACCTGCCGGAATGTCACCATCTATTTCACGGAAAAACAGAAAGATGATCTGGCGCAAGTATTCCATGACGCGCTGGTCAGTGACGGCTATTACATCATGGGAAAGACCGAATACTTAGGAAGGCAGGTCGAGCACCTCTTTACCGCAAAAAATTCCGTGCAGAAGATCTTTATAAAAAAGGAATAGTCTTTTTAAGATTTTTTTTCACTCTCGTCTTCTTTCGTCCCGCGTTCGAGATCTTCCGTGAGACTGCGTTGCAGGTCCCTTCTCGCGGCATGGGTTTTGATCTGGTTGAATACGGTATAGAAATTTACCCCGACGATAAGGATAACAAGGAACAGGCTTACCCAGAGCATCACACCCTGTGATGAAAGGAATGCTGCCACGAGCAGTACGACAAAGGAGATCAGGTAAAATACCACCCATGTCCGCAGATCGGGGAACTCCATGCTCATCCATGTTCTCTCCGTATGATAATAATATATCCGATTCCTTTTTTGAACAAATATGGTGTTTTTTCTGAATATCCTGCTCATTATGAAGGGTGTGAGTTGCTGTCGAAGATGAACGTCATGTTTTTTTATTCTCCCTTCCATTACTGTATGTGGAGAAAGGAGATCTGTTCACCCTCCTGGGTGGCTTAGTGCTGGTTCTTATCATCGCTCTTGTTGCCCACCCGGAGTACCTCTCATCCCTTTCAACAGCACCTGTCACACCGGTTCCAACACAGCCGGTGACGACAACGGGGGTTAACCCCTATACGTATATGGGAACCCCCGCCGTCACGACGGTTCCAACACCCCTCCCGACACCGACAATTGCAGTTCCGTACCAGATTTCCTACAGCAATGATCCGTTCTCGTACCCGAAGTTCAAGATGCCGGAGAATCTGGCAATATTCGGTGCGGGCGATCTGCCGCTCCGCGGGAAGACGATGATCCCCTTTGCCTTCATCACAGAATCCCGTGGCGGCCTGACCCAGAAGTTCCATGTTCCCTATGGGATCTGGGTGCTCAATACCACGGTTATTGCGAACCGGACGCCCCAGTATGGAAATTTCAGGATGGTGCTCTGTTATGCGGAGAACGGTACGGTAATTGACGGAGCAGAGATTCTCAACCGGGGATCGATGAGCCGGATCATCCAGACCTCGGGTGGGGACTATTATATGATCATCTCAACTGCCTATATCGACAGTTATTATATCAGTCTTGAGACCCCGGCAGAGTATTATTTTGCTTCATCTCGTCCATGAGCGCAGAACCGCTGAGTATTTGCGTTTCGTGGACAGGACTTGAGTCTCCGGTTTTGTGGGAGTTACAGTTTTTCCAAGGTTATCCGGACACGGTCACCTGCTTTTAAGGGGTGCCCCTTGGGGATGTCAATATTGAACCAGAGTGCTTTAGGATCATCGCTCGTTGCATCCTGAGACATCAGGCAGTCCTTACTCTCGTTGATGTTAGCCACAAACTCAATTGCGGATTCAAATTCAAGCACTTTTGTCATGATAAAAATAGAGGGAATTTGTCGGGCACAACTCATATGGCACGCGGGGTGACCATCCAGGTTGTGCTGTTCGAATAGCTCCACCGGATAATATCCAGTTCCTTACAGATCTCGGCAAGAATTGCCATGTTGGTACCTACTTCTTTGGGCGAGAGTCCAAGGTCTTTTGCAATGTACTTCGATTTGAAGTAGTGTTTGCCCTTGGTTAACCCACTGTTGAGGTACGACACGATCTTGTGCTGGGTCTCATTGTACGTATCACGTAACTTCTTTGATGTAGACATGGTGTGCCTCAGCAATAAGAAATCATATGGATCAACTGTTATATATACGTATCCTTTTTTTTGGTACAAAATCCAGACTTTTTTTCTCTTGGCAAACAAGCATTTTACCAGAAAGACTATATTATGCCTCCCGGGGTCGTCATTTTTAGAATCTTGATAATTATGACGTTTTTTCGATTTCAGAGCAAAATATGAGGATATCCGAAAAAATAAAAAAATTAATTCTGCTGCTGGACCTGTGCATCGGCAATCTTCTGGATGAGGGCTTCAAGCACAACTTCGCGCATCCCCTCAACGAATTTTATACTGCCGACAACAAGGTGTCCGCCGCCGCTGATACCCCCGCCCGGGATCTCGACTTTGAGTTCCCGCACCATGCGGGGAATGTTCATGAGCACACCACGGGATCTCAACACGGCAAAGTCAGGACCAAACCCAATCGTGACAACGGGTTTTCCTGCATGTGCCCGGCAGAGCCGGTCGTGCACTTCCCCGCTGGTCTTACCGGGCGGGGGGAACGTGAACTTGTGCGCATGGATCTCGACATCGAGAAGGAAACAGTGTGCACCGTTTGACAGAACGCGGGGCACCACGTGCGGCATGCTGGCGCTCATCTGGTCCTCGATCATGGTGTTTGCCCCATCGACAAGGAGGGCGATCAGTTTCTTGTGGCGTGCGGTATTTCCGGTGATATTCAGGATATCCTTGACGATCTCCCGGCCATCATTGAACCGGAGCCAGAACTGCTCGTAGTCAAGCGCAAGGGCGATGTCCTTGCAGGCTTCTTCGGGGTACTGGTCCCTGACGAGCGCCAGGAAGAGGGCCCGCTCGGGAGCCTCGCTCCGGTCGCCGACACCGGCAACGGCCGGGAGGTGGCGGATCAGCGGTTCGACCTTGGGATTAATCAGCCGTGCTACTTCTGTGCCGAGCATTCCTGCGGTGATACCGAAATCCCCGCCGACATGATAGGGGTTGACGTGGGCCAGCAGGTACTTGTCGATGGTGGCATCCGGGTGGTGGTGATCGATGACCACGAAGGGAATATCGTATACGCTCGCGATCTTGTAGGCCGGCTCATCCTCTTCGGTTGATCCATTATCGGTCAGGAGTACGAGCGGCATCTTCTGGCCGTAGCGGGCATGGTCTTTTAATGAGAAGTCAAGGTCCCGGGTGATATCCTCGATCTCATAGAACGGGGCTTTTGACGGGGCACGCTTGAAGAGGAAATAATCGGCATCGAAGTCCCCGCCGGATTCACGGATCAGGGCTACTACCGCCTGCTCGATAGCAACGGCCGAGCAGATACCATCCGCATCCGCATGGTGGCGGAGGATGATGGGCTGGGAGGTGAATACCGCTTTCCGGATCAGTTTTGCAACCTTTTTCATCTCCGGGCGGAGTTTCTCCATTACCTCACTCTTGACAAGGAGAGGGATATCTTCAGGTTCGGAACGGAGATCCAGGGCTTTCTCAATCCTCACCTTGACTGCAACTTCGTCATCCCCCGTGAGCACGGATATGGCATCCACCTCGATCTGGAGCTGGTTGTTGCGCATCATCACTTCGCCGATGACCTTGACGATATTCTCCAGTTCCACTTCCGGGTATGCCCGGACACCGGCTTCAACAAAAGCCGCAGCATTCTGGGTGCCGGTCTCATCGAGAATCGTGAAGATGGTCGGTCCGCTGGTCTGCTTGACCTGGGCGATCTCGCCCTCGATTGCAACGGTCTTTCCTACTTTTGAGGAGAGATCGGCAATGCGGACGGTGGTCGATTTCCGCTCAATATTCTGCACCTGGTAGACCTGGATCTGGATCTCTTCTAAGTCAATGTTGCCATTCGGGCGGACCTGGCGGACGCGGACAAGGATTGAGTCACGTTCATTATGCTCGGCCTTGACATTGCTCTTGTGAACCAGACCTTTGATCCGGTCATTTAACTGGACAAACATCCCAAAAGTGGCAAATCCCTGGACTTTTCCCTGGTATACGTTTCCTTCCTCGATATCGGCAAGGTCACAGCCTGTGCCTAGCCGGTAGACGAGGACATCGTCAGCATCGGTATTCTGCATAAGTTTTTCTCACCACACACAAGCGTACGGGCATATTGTTGCGATATTAATATGGTATCGTCAACGCTCCGCGGATCAGATCATCCGTGTATACGTACCAATGGGTGTCCGGATGTTTAATTTACTTGGTATCGACCCTGCGGTTTTGTGAATGGGCGTCTGTTAAAGGTCAGTCGCGGAATGCGACCTCAACCATGGTCAGATCGTCCGGGACAAGGATCGGACCGGTAAATTTCTTCTGGGCATCCGCAGTATGTGCCTTCGTATCCGTATACCGTGAACTGGTGTGGATAAGTACAAGCGTTCGTGCATTGAGTGCTGTTGCAGCTTCCCCCGCCTGGGCTGCGGTGGCATGGTAAAATTCCGTTGCCCGTACTGCTTCCGTCTCATCGTAGGTAGCATCGTGGATCAGGAGATCCGGGTCATGTGCCATATCCAGAATTGTGCTATGGATTGCGCGGGTATCCCCGGTATAGACAATCTTTCGTCCGGGCCGGGAATCTCCCATCACCTGTTCCGGGCGGACTTCGGTCACATCATTACCAGTTCCGACCCGGACGGTCTCGCCACGCTGGAGCCGTCCAAAGAGGGGACCCGGGGGGACGCCAAGAGCAATGGCCTGTTCACGGTCAAATCTGCCCGGGCGTGGATCTTCTTCGAGTATATAGCCCAGTGCGGGCAGCCCGTGGTTGACGCCAAATGCCGTAACGGTATACCCGTCAAACCGCACCCATGAGCCATGAGTAATCTCTATGGAGTCCATGGGGAATTTCAGGTTGAACCGGGCTACGTGGCGGAGTGTCTTGACAAACTCGTGCACCCATTCCGGGCCATAGATCGTGAGGGGTTCCGTGCGGCCATTGAACGACATGGTCTGGACAAGGCCGAAGATGCCGAGGAAATGATCGGCATGCCAGTGCGAGACGAAGATGGCATTGATGGTGAACCCGCACCGCGCCCGCATCATCTGCTGTTGTGCCCCTTCGCCGCAGTCAAAGAGCAGGGTGTCCGACCCCCTCCGTATCATGATGCAGGGGGGGTTGCGGGTCGGTGTGGGCAGGGCCCCGGCGGTTCCGAGGAAATAGACGTGCAGGGTCTCGCCGCTCATACAGCATCCCTCCGGGATGGTGCCCTGACGGTTCGCTGAGGCTCGCCTACAGAAAATCCCTTCGGGATTTTCTTATAACTCCTCGCAACGTGCTCATCGTTCATGATACAAAGACACTCCGGAACACCGCAAGGCTCTTCTTGGCTTCTTCAACCGATCGACCTTCAATCACGATCCGTTCTCCTTTATAGCGGGAGGTGATGGTCCTGCCAACGTTCTCCCAGTTAATAGTACCTTCCTTCAAAGGGAGATGTTCGTCCGATACACCGTGGTTGTCGTGAATGTGAATATGGCTGGCCTTATCGACATACTTGAGGAAATCGTCTACCTTTCCTACCGTGTTCGCATGGCCGAAATCAAAGGTCATCCCAATCCCTTCGATGTCCTCGGTCATCCCCATCAGTTCTTCCGGGGACCGGCAGAGAAATTCCTTGAAACTGATCATGTTCTCAAGGCATGCCAGCACCCCATGTTCGGAAGCACAGCGGCCGATCTGCCGGAGCGCTTCCTTCTGGAGACCCCAGACTTTCTGGGGCATCATCTTGCCGATGGGCGAGATGTAGCCTGGGTGGATGGTGACCCGGTCCGTGAGCGGGGCTGCATGCTCGATACAGCTGCAGAGCTGCCGGATCGATTCGCGCCAGATGGGATCGTTGAGGGTTGCGATGTTCAGGTCACCGTAGGGTGCATGCACGGAAGCCCCAAGGCCCGTGGTTTCAAGCATCTCCTTAACATTCTGGAAACAATCGGGATTCTCAAGCCGGTAATTCCCGTCGCTGACGATCTCCCATCCATCATAGCCGGCTTCCTGTATCCCATACACCCATGCAATATCATCCCAGACCTTTGCGGACGAAGAGAAGTACACGGACAGGCTCATGGAGTGCCCCGCAATTGTTCCAGCAGGTGTTGTACGGATGTGGTAAATTCAGCGAGCGTCCCGTCATTTTTCAGGTTGACATCGGCTTCATTTAAAGCATTACCCAGGCCCCAGCCCAGTTCCCGGTTGTCCCGGTTGTGCAGGGCATCCGCAGTGGTGAAATCATCCGACCGGGCCCGGGCAGCAATGCGGGCGAGCCGGTTCTCAAACGAGGAGTCGATGCTGATCAGAGTGAACCCGGAGAAATGCCTGCGGAAGAGGGCAACTTCCGTATCTCCCCGGATCCCGTCTACGAGCACAAGCGGTGCAGACATCTGCTCGATCTCCGGCACACAGAGTTGCGCGATGGCATCCATGCCGCGCTCGGCCCGGAGCCGGTTTGCGGTTGCCCCGAAGTTCGTATCATTCGGTTCAAGCCCGGCTTCCTGCACTGCTCTTCGTATCATATCGCCCATAACAATGACGGGGATGCCCATCTCCTGTGCTATCTGGGAGAATTCACCTTTTCCGCTTGCGGGCATCCCGACAACGCCAATCACTCTCATAGGTAATCTCTCCAATCTCCCTTGTCCGTATCCGCACTGTCCTGTTCAATCCATCAGCGATGGTTTTTAGTTCCGCCAAGGTCAGGGGCGGATGGTTCTCCTTGAGGATTCGTCGTTTAGAGATATATTCCCCATTGGTCATATCAGGTGCCATTACCTGCAACTGGCCGGCTTTATGCTCACCCTGCTGGAGAACAAGGGGGGTGGTCCCGATCTCCTCTGAAATTTTCTTGATATATTCGGTGTTCTCGTAAAACGTGGTAATGACAATCTCCAGTTCACGGATGATGTTCTCCCGGTAGGCGTCCTTGCAGATCCGTATAGACTTTTGCAGGTTCCGTTCATAGTTTTCTGATGGGACGGCATTATATCCCCCAACGAGTCCCGAAAATCCCTCCCAGCGGGTCTTGTAATCAATGGCAATGCGATCGATGATCCGCTGCTCAATTAAGGATTCAAGCGTCCCGGGAAACAGACCGTTGGTCTGGATTCCCACCGCGAGACCCAGTTTTTTTGCATAGTGTGCGAGAGCGATCACGGCCTCTTTCTGCAGGGTGGGCTCCCCGCCGGAGATCACCAGGCCGCTGATGAAGGGCGAAGATGTTTTTATCAGGGCCGTGATCTCGGAAAGTTCGCGCAGATCCGATCCCGTCTGGATGCTCTCGTTCTGGCAGTAGGAGCAGCGCAGGGGGCACCCCCGCAGGAATAGTGTACAGGCTGCCCGCCCCCTCCAGTCGATCGTTGAGAGTGAGACAAAGCCCCCAAAATTCAGCCTGATAGGATCACCGTACCGGATTATTTATTGTCGTGGTTATTTGAGGGTATTTGAACCGGACGTGGGACCGGTTATCGTACGATGGGCTGGATCCCATGAAACTGCCTTAAAAAAAGGGAGAGGTAGATCAGAACTTGAAGTGACGGTTGACGATCTTGATGGCACAATAATCGCCGCACATCGTGCACCCGTCAGTATCTGCGGGCATGCGCTCTTCACGGATCTTCTTGGCCCGGGCCGGGTTCATGGCAACGGCGAACTGGCGGTCCCAGTCCAGGTCGCGGCGGGCATGGCCCATCTCGAGGTCGAGGTCGCGGGTCTTCTTCAGCTTGATCATGTCGCCGACATGGGCTGCGATCCGGGAACTCATGACGCCTTCGTATACTTCTTCCGGTGTCGGGAGGGCGAGGTGTTCGGCCGGGGTGACGTAGCAGATGAAGTCCGCACCGAGCGAGGAGGAGATGGCGGCGCCGATGGCGGCAACCCGGTCATCATAACCGGGGGCGATGTCGGTCACGATGGGGCCGAGCATGTAGAACGGCTTGTTGTTGGTGACCCGCTTCATCAGCTGGACGTTGGTTGCGATCTCATCGATCGGCACATGGCCCGGACCTTCAACAATCACCTGCACATCCTGTGCATGTGCCTTGTCCGCGAGTTCCGCATTGATGAGCAGTTCCTGGATACCGGCCCGGTCGGTGGCATCGTGGATTGCGCCGGCCCGCATGCCGTTGCCCATCGAGAGGGTGACCTCGTGCTCCTTCATGATCTCCAGCAGGTAGTCAAACTCCGAATAGAGCGGGTTCTCCTTCTCGTTGTGGAGCATCCACGCGGTCATGAATGCACCGCCCCGTGAGACGAGCCCACCATGCCGGCCCTGGTTCTTCAGGCGCTTGACCGTCTCCCAGTTAATCCCGGTGTGGATCGCCATGAAGTTGGTGCCGAGTTTTGCCTGTTCGGCCGTGATCCGGAAGAGGTCATCCTCATTCATGTTCACGACGGCCCCGTCCTTAACTGCCGCTTCAATAAATGCCTGGTACAGGGGAACGCAGCCCACCGAGAGACTCGTGTTGGCGATAACCTGCCTGCGTATCTCCTGGAAGTCCCCTCCCGTGGAGAGCTCCATGAGCGTGTCGGCGCCGGCGAGTTCCGCCTGCCGGGCCTTCTCGATCTCTTCAGGAATATTGACAATGTCCGTAGATGTCCCAATCGAGGCATTGACCTTGGTGCGGAGACCTGAGCCGATACCGCAGATCTTTACCTTGCGGTAGGGGGAGACCGGAATAACGATATGGCCTTCGGCAACGCTGCGGCGGACGAAATCTTCGGTGACTCCTTCCTGCTTTGCTACCTGTTTCATCTCTTCAGTGACGACGCCACGCTTGGCATCTGCGACTATACTCATACCATACAGGTTGCAGTAAAGACCAGATAAAGGCTCGGTTTTTCGATTCTGGACTAAATCTGGCTTGTTATGTAAACAAGTTAAGTTGAGTTGAAATAACGCAGATTTTTTTGTGCGGGAACAGTCCCCCGATTCCGCCAGGAACCGGATGTTCTGTCGTGACAGGTGAGATGTGGGGTGCAGGAATCGAGAGTTATATTTATATACTATGTATCGCTAACTAATGGTAAACCCTGATTAAACGAGGTGTTTTACGCTTGACAGAAAAGGATTATTTCGAAGTTACGGTAAAGGAAGCAGCCCATGACGATGCAGGCCGCGGCATTGCACGGCTCAGTATCGAGGTGATGAAGAAACTCGGACTGGTCTCCGGTGATGTGATCGAGATCCAGGGCAAGAAGAAGGCCGCGGGAATCGTCTGGCCGGGGTTTGCCCAGGATACCGGTTACGGTATCCTCCGGGTGGATGGTAACATCCGGGGGAATGCAGGCACCGGTATCGATGAGAAAGTAAAGATCTCAAAATCTGATGCCGAATATGCAAAGAAGATTGTGGTCCAGCCTACCCAGCCGATTCGTCTTGTCGGGGGTGAGCAGTACCTTTCACGGGTATTGCGCGGGCGACCGGTGATGGAAGGGCAGGCTGTCCGCGTTGACGTGATCGGGAATTCTATCACCCTGATCATTACGAAGGTTGCCCCCAAAGGGATGGTCATCGTCACGGATGACACCGAGATCGAACTCAAAGAAGAGGCGTACAAGCCCGAAGAGGGCAAGCAGGAAGTCTCGGATATCCACTACGAAGATATCGGGGGTCTCGGCCGTGAACTCCAGCTCGTGCGCGAGATGATCGAGCTTCCGCTCCGCCACCCGGAGATCTTCGAACGGCTGGGTATTCAGCCCCCCAAGGGAGTACTGCTCTATGGTCCTCCCGGCACCGGCAAAACCCTGATAGCAAAAGCCGTGGCAAACGAGGTGGACGCCCACTTCATCACGCTCTCCGGCCCCGAGATCATGAGCAAGTATTACGGCGAGAGTGAGAAGGGACTCCGCGAGAAGTTCGAGGAAGCAGAGCAGAATGCGCCTGCCATCATCTTCATCGATGAGATCGACTCAATCGCCCCCAAGCGGGAAGAGACCAAAGGGGAAGTTGAACGGCGCATTGTTGCCCAGCTCCTTGCACTTATGGACGGGCTCAAGGCGCGCGGGCAGGTCATTGTCATTGCAGCAACCAACCTGCCGGATTCCATCGATCCCGCCCTTCGGCGTGGTGGCCGGTTTGACCGCGAGATTGAGGTGGGCATACCGGACAAGAAGGGAAGGCTTGAGATCTTCCAGGTGCACTCCCGCGGGGTTCCCCTGGCAGATGATGTGAAGATCGAGGAGTATGCCAACAGCACCCACGGGTTTGTGGGTGCCGATATCGCCCTGCTCGTCAAGGAAGCGGCGATGCATGCGCTGAGGAAGGTGATCCCGCAGATCAAGATCGACGAGGATATTCCCAACGAAGTGCTCGATGCGCTGAGGGTGACGAACGAGGACTTTGCCGAGGCCAGAAAGCACGTGGAGCCATCTGCCATGCGCGAAGTGCTGGTTGAAGTGCCCGACATTACCTGGAAGCAGGTTGGCGGCCTTGAGGACGTAAAACAGGAATTAAAGGAGGCCGTGGAGTGGCCGCTCAAATACCCGGATGTGTTCGAACGGCTCCAGACCAAGCCCCCGAAAGGCATCCTGATGTTCGGCCCGCCCGGTACCGGTAAGACCCTCTTGGCAAAAGCCGTGGCCAACGAGAGCGAGTGCAACTTCATTGCCGTGAAGGGGCCCGAACTGCTCTCGAAATGGGTCGGAGAGTCCGAGAAGGGTGTGCGGGAGATCTTTCGGAAGGCACGGCAGGCATCACCGGCCATCATCTTCTTCGATGAGATCGATGCGCTGGTGCCCAAACGCGGGAGCTACGGGGGCTCATCGCATGTCACGGAAAGCGTGGTATCCCAGATCTTAACCGAGCTCGACGGCCTGGAGGAACTCAAAAATGTCACCATCCTTGCGGCCACCAACCGTCCGGATATGCTGGACGATGCGCTGCTCCGCCCGGGCCGGCTCGAACGCCACATCTACGTTCCTGCACCGGATGCGGAGAGCCGTAAGAAGATCTTCGAAGTCTATCTCGGCGGTGAGACCGAGAGCTTCCTTGCAAAGGATGTTGACATCGATGCACTGGTGAAACAGACCGAAGGCTACGTGGGTGCCGATGTCGAGGCGCTCGTCCGCGAGGCAAAGATGGCGGCAATGCGGGACTTCATCGTCCAGATGGGCGGCAGGAGCGAGCAGGAGAGGAAGGACGCGATCAAGAACGTGATGCTGACGAAAGCCCACTTCGATGCCGCCCTCCTCAAGGTGAAGGGATCGCTTGATGCGGACGCGATCGAGAAGTCCGAGCGCCAGGCATGGGAGATGCTCTACAACCAGGAGCAGCGGACGATCCTTGACAAGGCAGCCATGCTGATCCACCGGGCGGGTCTGACCCCCAAGAAGGCTGATGAAAAAGTGATCGATGAACTGCGCACGGCAGTGTATACACGGAAGAAGGACTTTGCCGCAATCACGAAGATGGCAGAGTCCTTAAAAAAGAAACTGGAAACGGCATAACCTGCAAGTGAGGCAAAACGAGGTGAGAAAAATGTACAAAGATCCCATGGATATGTTTGAAGAGATGGACGAGATGTTCGCCCGGCTCTTCACGCGCATGGACCGGGAATTCGCGAGCGGCAACCCGCAGGTATACGGGTACCGGATCGTTATGGGGAATGAGGAAATACCGGGTGGGATGCAGGAGATCCCTGCCATCTCCTCTAGGGTAACCCACGAACCGGTGGCTGAAGTTCACCGGATCGGTGACGAGACAAAGGTAGTGGCCGAACTTCCCGGTGCAACGGATGAGTCCATCCGGCTTGATGTGAAGGGAGACACGCTTGTCATTGATGCCGGGGATGCAGAGAATCACTACCACACCACGGCGGACCTGCCACGGGTTGATGCGGCATCGATGCAGCGATCGTTCAGGAACGGCGTACTGGAAGTCACGTTCCGGAACCTGCCTGATGCAGCGAGTGTCCCGGACTCCGGGAAGAACTAACTCTTTTTTTATCCAGGTGATCGGCCCCGCGTGCCGTGTTCGATCCGGCCAAACTCCAGAACAGGGATAATCCACCGGTATCTGCCCGTGATCCGTGAGAGGGGGAACTCCTGGCAGATAATATAGCAGATAATAATCCTGATAAACCTCGGCATCAAACGATCACACACATCAGGGAGTCCGTCAGGACGCCCCGGGTTGCATGCCCGATTGTGGCAGAGGAAGGCGGTACCACATGAAACTCAAAGAATTCCTTGAGAGCACGGGAACAGAGAAGAACCTCGCGGAACTGATCCTCTTTCTTGGCAGGCAGGCACCCGCCATCAGGAAGGGTTTTCTCTCAACCGGTGTGAAGCCGGATGAGAAGAACAAGACCCGGAATGCCTATGGCGAGGAGCAGATGCCCCTTGACAAGTACGCGGACTCGGTCTTTGTGGACGGGATCCGATCGTCCCGCCTTGCCCGGTACGTTGCCACGGAAGAGCAGGAGAAGGTTGTCGAAGTCGAGAACCCGAAAGCCCCGTTCGGCGTGGTCATCGATCCGCTTGACGGCTCATCGCTCATCGATGTGAACCTCTGTGTCGGGACCATCATCGGTATCTACCCGGGTCATGTGCTTGCAAAGGGTTCGACCCTGGTCGCAGCCATGTACCTGCTCTATGGTCCGGTCACCACGCTCACCGTCACCACCGGCAAGGGTGTCCACGAGTTTGTCCTGGACGAATCCGGTGAATACCTCCTGCGGCAGCGGGACATACGGATTCCTGAGGGGAAAGTCTTCGCACCCGGTGCATTACGGAAGGATTACCTCCCCGCCCATGCCCGGTGGATCGCGCAGCTTGAACAGGAAGGATACAAGCTCCGGTTCAGCGGCTGCTTCGTGGCCGATGTCCACCAGATCCTCCACAAGGGCGGTGCTTTCACCTATCCCGGGGTGAAGGGAAAAGAGAAGGGAAAACTGCGCCTCCTCTACGAGGCCAACCCGATGGGAAAGATCATCCACGAGGCCGGCGGGGCGGTGAGCAACGGGAAGACGGATATTCTCGGCATAGCGCCCAAGGCCATCGACGATGTCACCCCGATCTATATCGGGGGCAAAAAAGAGATAGCGCTGATTGAAAAATTTATGCGTGAAGGATGAATACACTGGAGTGATGATGTATGACAAAAACTGATTTTGGTCCTCTCGCGGGCTCGACCATCCTTAACGCGGTCTCCGGTCATGCGGCAATCGTCATGGCAGCAAATATCCGGATCGCCTCCGTGGCGCAGGGTATCTTCCAGGCTGCAAAGGATACGGACTCGGCAGTCTTCATGGAACTTGCCCGGTCGGAGTGCGATCTCAAGGGAGGGTATACGGGGTTCACCCCGCAGGCATTCTCCAAACGAATGTGTGAGGATGCCAAGGCGGTCGGGTTCGACGTCTGGGCCCTCCACGCGGATCACATCACGGTCAAGAAGGGCGATGCCGCGGAAGTCGAAGGCACGAAGCAGCTGATCGATGCGCAGATCGCGGCCGGCTATACCTCGTTTGCGATCGATGCCTCCCATCTCTTCAATTTCGAGGGAAAGAATGTCCGGGACGAACTCGACCCGAACATCCGGGTCACGATCGATCTTGCCCGCCATATCAAGAGTAAAATGAACGGCAAGGACTTCGGTCTTGAGGTGGAGGTCGGGGAGATCGGCAGGAAGGACGGGACCGGGCTTGTCCTCACCAAACCCGAGGAAGCAGTCACGTTCATCAAAGCGCTCAACGAGGCCGATGTCTTCCCGAACGTGCTTGCTATTGCCAACGGCAGCACCCACGGGCACACCTACGATGCCCTCGGGAATGTTGTCGAACAGCTCTCCATCGACATCCCCCAGACAAAGGCGATCGCACAGGCCCTGCGGGACAACAAGCTCCATGTCGGGATCGCCCAGCACGGCATCACCGGCACTCCCCGCGACCTGATCAATCTCCATTTCCCGAAAGGCGACATCATCAAGGGCAATGTCGGCACGTTCTGGCAGGATGTTGTCTTCAGTACCCTGAAGGTGTACGAACCCGAACTCTACAAGAATATCCAGGAATGGACACTGGAGAAATACCAGCCCCTGAATCCCGGCAAATCCGACCGGCAGGTGTTTGACGGCAACTGCAAGATGGCGATCAGGGAGTTCTTCAAGGACCTCTATTCTCTGGACGAAACGACCGAGCATGCGATCCGGTCCATGGCCTATGCCGAGAGCCTCGTCTTCTTCCGGGCCTTCGGGGCCTACGGGTCTGCCTCGCTGGTCCGAAAATCCCTGCAATAATATCACATTTTTTTGTATCCGGCAGGCACTCATACGGGGATGTTACGAAGATGTCTGGACCGTACCTCATCCGTTCCCGGGCCCTATTGAGCAAACTTTAATTATCTTACATCCCAAATTAGGGCAGATGGTTAACGGAATTGTTTTGCCGATAAAGAAAGTGTTTGGTCTCGTTGATTCGAAAATTTCTGTCGAGATCAAGGACGAGGGACGGAAACTTCAGGGTCGTCTTATTGCCGTGGATGAATACCTCAACATCCATATGGAAGAGACCACTGAATTTGTTGACAACCAGCGGGGAAGAAGTCTCGGAACCGTTGTAATCCGGGGCAACAACATATTGACAATCGCACCGGTCATATGAGTGCAAAGGTGGAGACTGTGGGAGATCCTGTGGATGATGGACTGGTATTGATCCAGTCACGACCGGAGGGAGTACTCCAGAGCGAACTCTGGAAAGAACTCGGTGTTGACAGCCGGAAATGTTCCCGCATTGTCAAAAAACTTGAAGAGAGCGGCCTTATCGAACGGATTGAATTTAAGAAGGATGGTATCAAGACCTACCTCTTGAAGGCAAAGCAGATGCCGGTTCATCCGTCCGATCTGCTTGCCGGGGATGAACTGATTCCCTGTATCGGGTGCGATCTCGAATGTGTCGTCGAGGAGTGTCACCCCTTAATGGACTGGATGTACCAGCTGGCGATTGTGTCGCACAAGGATGAATAATTTTTTTTACAAACGTACATGACCGATATCATTCGTGCATAAAACCCCCGCTTCTCAACAACTATTTATCGCTCTACCATCCACCTGATATTAGCCAGATTTACGTCGTTTTCAAGGGGGGGTGAGTAGGGAATGATTACTGTTCTGTTTATCGATGACAATTCCGATCTCTTCAGCCGCATCCGTACCTCTCTTGAAAAGACGGGTGAGATCCGGATCGAGTCGGTGCACTCCGTCAAACAGGCAATCGAGAAACTCCGGGGCCGGACTTTCGATATGGTCGTCTCCTACGAACATGTGCCGGAAGTGAACGGGATCGAATTCCTTCCTGACATGAATGGTATCGACTTCATAAAATATCTCAAATCGCAGGGAAATACGACGCCGGTGATCTTTCTCTCCCGGCGTGGACCCGCCAAGATTGCCCTTGAGGAGGTGAATAACGGTACCGAGATCACGCTCCCGCAATCCGGCGATCTCCGACCGGCGCTGATGGAGATGGTCAACCTGATCAAACAGACCATGCTGCGGAAGAGAGCGGAACGCGACTTAAAAGCGCAGAACGATCAGCTGGCAATGATCCTCTCCGCAACGCCGCTGGGCATCTTCCAGATGAGGAACGGGATCATCGAATGGGTGAACCAGTCGCTCGCTTCCATGCTGGGATCATCAGAGCCTGCGCTTGTGGGTAAAGATCTTCATACCCTCGTGAAATCCACCGAAGAGTTCGATCAGCTCACCCGGGAGTTCCTGGTACGGAAGGATGCCCTGGGCATCTGTCATGCCGATTGCCGGCTGGTCAAAGCAGATGGTACCACGATTCCCTGCCATATCCAGGTACAGCCGCTTGATCCCGTGGATCTTTCGCGGGGCGGGACATTTGTGGTCACGGATACTTCCGAGAAACAGAAGATCGTCGAGGCTCTCCATGACAGCGAAGCAAAATACCGGGATCTTCTCCAGAACTCCCAGAGTATCATCATCCGGATGGATACCCAGGGGGTCATCACGTTCTTCAATCACTTTGCCCTGACCTTCTTTGATTATACTTCGGAGGATGTGATCGGGAAGAATGTTACCGGCACGATTGTTGCAGAAAAAGCCCGTATCCAGCACGGGCTTTCCATGATGGCGAACGATATCGGGTTCAATGCCGACGGGTACGCGGTCAACATCAATGAGAATATCCGGAGGAATGGCGACCGGGTCTGGATTGCCTGGATCAACAAGGCGATTCGCGATGAAGAGGGACGGCTTGTCGAGATTCTCTGTATCGGCCACGACATCACGGATCGCCGGCACAACGGGGGCGGAGAAGTCCGGATCAGTACCGATACCTGGAAAGACCTGGTGGTTTCGGATACGGATGTAAAAGAAGATGTCTTCGATGCGGTCTTCCATATCTGTACCGAGATCGCCATTGAAGGCCGCGAGGGAAAAGCGGTGGGCACGACATTCCTTATCGGCGATACAAAGAATGTGATGGAGAAGTCCCGCCAGATTATCCTGAACCCGTTCGAGGGCCATCGCCCGGAACTGCGGAATATCATGAATCCCGGGCTCAAGGAGAACATCAAGGCGCTGGCCCAGCTGGATGGTGCCTTTGTCATCACTGCAGACGGGTTTGTGGAATCGGTGGGCCGGTATATCACGGTTGATTCGAGCAATGTCTCCCTTCCCCCGGGGATGGGAACACGCCACAACTCGGTGGCTGCAATCACCCAGGTCACGCATACCGTGGGCATTGTCGTCTCCCAGAGTGGCGGGGGCATTACCGTCTTCCGCAACGGGCAGATTCTGAAGAAGATTACGCTGTGAGCCGGGTGGCGATCGGAGAGATCCCGGTGTGCGGGAGCGTCGGAGGCTCCCCGGTTACAATGCGAGCCCTATCTCCCCGGATGAAATGTCATGCGTGGGGAAGTTTACATGCAGAAGGTCAGATCACCCCCATTCTCCGACGTGCGAGTGGTTCATCAGAACCACGAGGATGAGAAGAATCCGAAGGATTCTCCGACGTAAAACGCCAAACCCCTCCAAAACCCCCATAGCGCTCGCCGGGTCCCGGATCACCACCCCCCACAACCCAAATCTCATCTCCCCACCCTATCCCCGATTTAAACAAGCTCTAAACAGGCCGGTTTTTTCGCTCGCAAAACCTCCGGATAAGCAAACGGAACTGATAACGGGATTTTCCGTGACACTCGTGCCGGAAATGCCCGAAACAGGCCGGTCGCTGAGATCCGGAACGTGGGAAACGGGGCTCATTTCGAGCCCGGATAGGCTATTTTCACCGATCCGGGCAGGTGAGAGTACTGTGTCTCTTCTTCTGGGGGATTGCCAATGCATATTTCTCAGCAAATGCCTGCGATACCCAGTATTTCCGCGTGATAGCGATTTTTGTCCTGGTGCTTTTTTGCAGGTATCTTCGAAATCCTCTGGAAGAACCGGGACAGGCAACCCATTGTTCATCAACGAACGTGTCAGTCATGTCCCGGGGGGAAATTGCCGGGACCTATTGGATCGATGCAAAAACCGGAATGGTTATAAAATCCGATCATTCTGTGAACAAGGTCATTGCAACCGAACAACACGAGCTGTACCAGAATAAGGGACTTGCTGGAGATCAGGTTTATCGGGAAATTCCCTGTAACACCCGGATACTGGGCGCATTGAACAGAGTACACACAGCAGATTAGCCGGTGTACGTCAGAAGTATATGGTGAAATAACCGCCCCAATTTTTTCACTCATCACCGTGGTTATGCCGCCGGGTCACTTACAGCATAGTACGTACCGGTGATAAAATGAAACCTGCTGCACTGAACCTGCCCCTCTTTATTGTCTCGGCAGGGCGGGATCAGTATCGCTGGTCGCTGGGAACGGGCATCGAAATTTTCTCCCGGGTTTTTTGCAGTACATTACACGTTGTTCACAAAAATGAAGACCGATAACTGAAAAAAAAAATTCATTCAACGCCAGCATTATCCCCTCTTTTTTTAAAGATCAGTACTATGATGGCCTGATGAAACGTACTGTCCCACATTTTTTGAGAATGGTAATGACACTCGTATTGGTAACCCTGGCATTATGTGCCATTCCCGTTGCCGGGATGGAGGAAAATATCCTCACCACGGCAGCTGATGACACTGCGATTGATCCGGGTGCCGGTGACGATCACTCCCGCTGGAATACCACAGTACTTACCAATAATGTCTATTTTGATTACCCGGGATTCTGCTGGGGGACCCGGATAGTTACCGCTGTCACGGGGCCGGGCGACGTCCAGTACCTGGCGTACTATGACACCCACCGGAAGGGTCTCTTGCTTGTCCGGGTGGAAAATGGAAAGACTACCGCCGAAGAGGTGGTTTCATCCGAACATACGTGTGGCGTATCCCTGGATATCGACCCGGTGACGGGCGCCCCTGCGGTAAGTTACCGGGTCTGGGGCGGTACGCTCATCTTTGCGTACAAAAAAGATAATACCTGGACCTATGAGACGGTGGATCCCCATGTTGCCGAGGGTTACTCCGCGTCCCTTGCATTCGACAAGGCCGGGACACCCCACGTTGCCTATGATCACGGCACCTCGTTTTCGAACCTGATGTACGGGACGCGGAATGCCAATGGGACCTGGACCAGTGAGATCGCGGATCGTGGAATCGGCTATCACCTGGGAGATGCCGGGAAGAACCCGCAACTCAAAATAACCGATGCGGGCGTATATGTTGCCCACGGGGACGGGTTCCTCTTCGAATCCCAACGGTTCTCCTGGAAACCGACCGGAAACGACTGGAAGTCGGTCACGGTGGACCGGGGCTGGGGAGGGACCAACGCCACTGACATAACGGGACTTACGGGAGTCTTTCCCACCTTCACGATGGGACCGGACGGTATTGCAACCATCATCTACTATGATGCCATGAACCAGACGCTCATGAAGGCCCGGGGCCCCCTGGACAATGATTTGTTCCAAACCTCGGTCCTTACGGGCGCCGATGGAAAAAAGATAGACGGTATGTTCCCGGTCCTGGTAAACAAAGATAGTGCCGGCGGGGGACTCACCGGCGGGCACCTGGCCTATGTGAGTTATGATGACGGGGGTTATGGAAAACCTATGCTCATGTATTCTGAGATCAGTGCGGATCCCACTATTCCCCCCACGAGGGAGATCGTCGATTATTACCCAATCATCAGTACGGTGACTTCAGACTCTGCCGGTAAGCCGCATATCTTTTACCTGGACTCGAAACACCGGCAGTTGAAATATGCCCGGCTGGTGTAGTGCTCTGGATAGGTATCTGCGGTGAACCCGGGGGGTGGCTGACCCCCCTTTTTTCTGAAAAAGAAAGTACGGATTCCCTTTACACCTGATGCAGGAGATGTAATTTTTCAAAAAGGAACATCGCCGCACATCTCTCCGGTCTTCAATCGAACCCACCGGGTTCTTCGAGGATTATTGGGGAGATACTATTATTTCCTGCCAGGGTGGGATAATTGGAGTGCATCCCATGAAATTCTTATTCAGATGGGGAATTGAGACGGAAAAGGGCCGCATCCAATCTCGCAGGACAATCTGCACAACCCGGTATACCAGTGACCCGGCTCGCAACCCAGTTCACAATGTTCGAGGCAGGGCATGCCGGGATCCTCGTATCCCAGAATATTCGATTTTATGCACTGCGTCTGCGTTAAGGCGTGGTTGGCAACAACAAACGTACTGGTGAAAAGCACTGCGAACGAGAGCAGGCAAAGGCACACCATACCGTGTTTCAGTATATCGTTCATCAGGAATACCTCAGAATCTTTTTTTACGGGTTGCCGAAACTTAACCATGGCGATGAGTAAAAAAAATTGTGCAGTTATTCCGGGTGTTTCCATGTATAGCAAGACATACGACCCCCGGCTTGTTGTACCGGAATCATCTGGAGCGGTACCTGATTTGGCAGCCATTGCTGAACAGGCAGGAATTGCGACAATCACCAGGCAGGTTACCAGGAAGGCAGTAATGAAGCAGCTGATGGTACATTCACCCGTAGTTTTTGCGATCATGAGAATCACTTAAGCGTGATGATACCGGGCAATAAACGATGAATGAGCCGATCCATTGCCGGACCCCTGATGCAGGATCAAGCCACTCCCGGGATCATAGTAATAATAACCTGCGGGAAAACCGGATCACGCTGGCGATGAGTGAAATTTTTATTGCGGTAATGCTGGAAAGACAACGGACAGACCCGTTGAATACCTGCAAAACATAAAAATTTCAGAAAAAGGGTCTCATTTTTTTATTTTTGAAGAATTGCCCTCTCAATGCAAAATGATTTACCCTTTCCCCGGTTACCAATCTCTGAGAGAGATGGCAGGCAGAACCTGTCCGGAATATGCAATGGATCCAAAAACCCGTGAGCTTCTGGTTATCATAACAATCTCTCTTGGTACTGCCATGGGGATCATGGCGATGAGCAGTATCAATATCGCTCTCCCGGCGATCATGGCAGATTTCAATACAACCCTCGGGATCGTCTCATGGGTACTAAACGGGTATCTTGTTGTCATGGCCGGGTCGCTTGTCATCTTCGGCAGGCTTGCAGATAGCCGCGGCCTGAAAAAGACATTTCTTGAAGGAATCGTGATCTTCACCTTCGCTTCCCTGCTCTGCAGCATCTCATCCGGCATCTTGGTGTTGATCGGTGCCCGTGTCCTTCAGGCGATCGGGGCTTCGATGTTCATCGCAACCGGTCCTGCCCTGATCACCGCGAGTCTTCCGTCGTCGGGACGTGGCAGGTCTTTATCGTATCTCACTATTGTTGCCGGTATTGGTGGTGCACTGGGAGTGGGTCTTGGAGGTTTGCTCATCGGTACTCTCGGGTGGCGCTGGATATTCCTGCTCAACATACCGCTGGGGGCCCTTGTTCTCCTTTCTGGAAAATATCTCCCGGAAGACTCTGCCCGGTCCGGTATCCCGATTGATATCAGGGGATCTCTTTTACTCTCCGGCACGCTTGTCCTTGCCCTTGCGGGGCTCTCGCTTGATTACCTGCCGGGTCCCGACCGTTCCATGGTCTGGGTCATCTATGCCGGAGCGGCAGGACTGGCAGCGGTTTTTTTCTTTCACCTTTGGAAAAAGACGGATCCGGTACTGAACCTTGCCCTCTTCTCGAACCGGAATTTCTCCTGTGGCATTGCTTCATCGTTTCTCATCTCCATTCTTGCCGGGGGGATTGGGTTTTTCTTCCCGTATATTCTCGTTGTCGGCCTGCATGTCAGTCCCATAGTTGTTGGGATCATCCTGATGGTTGCAATGTTCGGGTCCATACTGGCCGCTCCGTATGTCGGCTCGCTTGCTGATACCTACGGGTCACGCCCTGTCTGTATCTCTACCGCGGTCATTATCTGTGCTTCAACCCTGGTTTTTACCATACTCATTCCCGAACAGCTCTTCCTGATAGCTGCTGTTTACATTATCTGCCGGGCAGGGATTGGTCTCTATTCGGGCCCTTCAACCAAGCTGATCCTGGATAACACCCCGGAACATGAGCAGGGAAGCGGGCTTGGGATCCTGCTCACCACCCGCTATGCAGCCTATGCCATCGGCATTATCCTGGTCATCATGGTGTTTGAGGGGGCGGTTTTTACCGCGGGCCTTCCTGATGACGGGACACCGGTTGTCCCCCGGCTCACTCCTGAGCTTGAACTGATTGGATATTCGATGGTCTTTCTGTTCTGCACAGGCATAGCGGTCCTAGCTATTCTTTTCAGCATCCGGGCAAAGGACGCTGTAAACCCACCCGGGAAACCGGACCAATCCGAGTTTGGTGAGCAGGATCTCCTGTACTGACCGGAAATTTTTACGGTGTGTGCACAAGAATTTCATGGATCGTTATGGTGGACCCCGGCAATAATGCCGGCCAAGTGTCCCCTGTACCAAAGCCGCCCGATTGTCCGCATCTTAATGGCCCCCCTCCTCCCGATGTTCACTCTCTGCACATTATAAACAGTAACTGGTATGGATATCTCCCCCGAACTCTACTGATATCCACAGACAGTAGGTGTTCTTTATCGCGACTGGGATCCGGGCGATCGATTCAGCCGGCATATAAAAATCCAGACTATCGTCTGCATTCGTCCATAACCAGTGTCCAATCCTTGTTGTGGGCCAGATATGATCCACAAATATTACCGATTCACCGGGAGGTACGCCCGTGGCGACAGCAAACAACCCGGCGAATTTCAGGTGTCCATCCACCCCGCTGTATACCGCTTCCATATCCTCAGGGGTCAGGTGGATCCAAAGACGTTTCTGGGTTTTCGTATACGTTGATTCTTTCCCAAAAGACCCTCGTATGTCACTTCCACAGGGATCCTGGGTCTGTACAAGGATCGTTCCGTTTTCATTGCCATCAGCAGTAACCTCCCGGCGTTTCTCTATGTGGTAATACCGGGTATCAGTCTCACTGTACCTGAATATCATAGTATAAACAGCGGTTTTTCCATCGTCGGAAAGCACGGTTATATTCGTATCAGGGACAGTCCATCTGGCATAGTGCTTTTCCATGGATTGGGCAGCAACGCCGGGCATGAACATTACGGTTACCACCATGATGGCAACCAGAATCCCGGTAAATCGTATGGTTTTCATCAAATTCTCCAAGATAGGAATATGGATGCCAAAAAAATTGAGATGGACTATCCTGTCCACGTCCATCCCGCGTACTTCAGGGCATGGTTCGCAGCATCGTAATAGGCAACCGAAGGGTGACCGAGCGGATCGAGCGCAAGTGAAGTCCAGGTCCCGACGTTTCCTTCGTCAATAGTCCAGAAGACCCACCTCTGCGTTGCCGGGTTTTTTGTGGTAAACCGCAGGGTATGCGTCGTTGCATCGTAGTAACTGATGTATGGCTGGTTGTGGGAATCGATCGCAAGCGATGAGTATGCACCTACGTCCCCTTTCGCATCCAGGGTCTCCAGTTTCCACGTGGTCCCATCCCAGGAAGCGTACCGGAGATTGCCGTTGTCCGCATCATAGTAACTGATGTGCGGATAGCCTGCAGAATCCAGGGCCACCGAGGGATAGTACCCGGTATCTGCGGTCATGCTTCCGCCATTATCCACCTTGGTGATATTCCAGGCACCTGATACATTCTGGTGTGCAGCCATCAGGGTGGCGTAATGCTTCCCGTCCCGGTATGCGATAAACGGTTTGCCGGCCGGGTCCATCACCATGGAGGGATCATAGCCGGTATCTCCCAGGATAGTACTGCCCCTGTCAACGACCGTGAGATCCCATGACGTTGCATTCCGGGTCACATACTGCAGTGAGGCAAAATGATTCCCGTTGTTGTACGCGATATGGGGCACGCCAGCTGAATCAAAGGCCAGGGAAGAATGCTGTCCGACATTTGCAAGACTGCTGTTCCCGTTATCGACCAGCATTTCAGTCCAGCCTTTACCGGCCGGGAACGCATACATCAGGTTACCGAAATGGAGTCCATTCCCAAACACAACCGCGGGATTTCCCGATGCATCGATAGCCATTGAGGTAGACATTGTCCCCGAAGTAAAAGCAACCGTCTTCGTGGCCCATTTACCGTTATCCATCACGGCATACCGGATCCGGCCGTTGCCATCGTAATAACTGATATGCGCAATACCGTCATTTCCCCATACCAGCGACGGGTTAAGCGCTGTCGTGTTGTCACCAATTGAATTGTCGACGGTTTCTATTTCCCAGACGGAAGGTCCACTGACGGCACCCGCTGCCCATCCCGGCAGTACTGATACGAACACGAGGAACAAGATGGCTAAAACCATGATTTTCCCAGACAAAAAACCGGAGCGTTTCATCATTACCACTTCACTCACCGAAACCGGTGACAAAAATTCCAAACCTCATTTTTGATTATCGGATTTAAAAAAAATCTGTGCCGGTTCCAGACATATCCACTAAAAACGAGAGGGGTTGCCAGATTTTCCGGATCATGGGAATTTACTCAACGGTTGATGCGAGCAGCTCGGAAAAGCCGGAGGCAATCGCCGGGTGAAGGGAGTAATACGCCTCCCGCCCGGACTTCTCGACCTGGATAATCCCTTCATCGGACAGGGATTTCAGGTGCCATGCGGCAGCTGACGTGGACAGTTGGGTATGATCGATAAGGTCCCCGCGCCGGAGATGCCCGTGAGTATGCAGGTTCAGCAAAAGTTCCCTTCGTGCCGGGTTCTTAAGGTGGGCGAGCAGTCTGCGTTCCGGGTCCCTGAACCGGCCGTTATTGGCAAAAAATACCGTTTTTCCTGTGTACTCCAGTTCGACAATCTTTCGTGCCGAGAGCAGGGCACTGAGGTGATGATGCAATGTTCCCCGGTTTATGCCGAGATTTCTGCACAGGTCATTGAAATGAATACCGGGACTTGAACGGATCTTTTCATAGATATCCGAACGGGCAGGATGTTTCAGGATATTCTTGTCACTTACCCGTATCAGTCCGAGGTTCCCCCGGGTTGGTACCAGGAATTCTCCATGATTACCATCCAGAGCGTGGAGATCGCTAACCTGTGCATCCCACGACCAGACCAGCATTTCCCCGCTCCCGGTGAAGGCAATGTTCTCATGGGTACCCGTCTCAAAGTCACAGAAATTTGTCCCGGTGACTGAAGGAATACTGCCCGGCCCGGGTTCCCCTGCGAGCGTGGCGGGTGATCCGTATACTAGGAGGGTCTGGTTCTCAAGATAGATGAGGCTGTAATCCTTACCGGCGGATATCTCACGAACGATCCCGGTATGTACGGGAATGTTGCTCTGTCCCCTGCTGTTATCACCCCACGCGTATACCGTCCGGTCTTCTGTCAGGGCAAGGGTGTGGTATCCCCCGGCAGTGACGCTGATAACTTTCTTTCCGGCAAGATCCGGGGTAATTGCGATCTGTCCGGAGGAATTGCCTCCCCAGGTGACAAGGGTGCCTTCATGGGTAAGCACGACATAATGGCGGACCCCGCTGGAAATTGACCATGCATTACTGAGCTGCGGAACACGGGTCTGGTTATAGTCGTTGTTTCCCCAAGCGTGGACCGTCCCGTTTGTCAGGACCGCCGCAGCGGAATCTGCCGTGACGGCAATGCTGACGACACCGGAAAGGCCGGGTGGGACATCGCACTGCCCGTGATCATTGTTTCCCCAGGCAACCACCGTACCATCGGACCGGAGAGCAACGGAAAAGTCATCCCCTGCTTCCAGCTGAATAACATCATCACCCGTAAGATCGGCGGGAATATTGCACTGCCCCTTCGTGTTCAGTCCCGTGCATGTCAATGTACCATCAGTCTCTTTGGTGATGATGAACCCGCTGCCATCTGCATTCTGCCACTGCCCACTGTACTCGTCACCGAGTGTATACAGGGTGCTGGTTGTTTCAGGGAAAGGCACCGCTGAAACCGGGTATCCGGTTACGAAAAGAATAATGAGTACCAGTGCGGCGGGGCGGTGGATGTTCATGGAGGGTTTCCGGGCAGGAAGACAAGGTCGTGAACCGGCCCTCCCGCATTACCATACAATGGAAAAGAAGACATGAAGAAGACGGCGATGGGTGAAAATAATTCTGCAGTGATGCAGTTTTCGTCCCGGAAACATCAGCCCCCTGTTTTTCCCGGCCAGAGTAACCTCGCTAAACCAGATCCCCCACCCTACCGAGTACTATTCGACCCAAGAACCCAAAGGCGGGAGTGAAGAATGGCAGAAATCGAATGCCAAATGTCTTCGCTGTATCGAATCTCGAAGAGATGAGATAAGAGCAGTTATCCGACTGCAACTTTTCGTGCAGAATGCAAATGCCTGGGGTGCAGTATGATCCCTTGCAAATTCCATTGCAGCGTAAAGAACCAACCGGGTCAGGCCCCCATCCGTTCTCTCATCGGCATGGTTCAAAAATCCAGGGAAGATCCGATATAAATGTCAGATCCCAATTCTCCGACGTAAAACTCCAAACCGCTCCAGAACGCCCATAGCGCTCGCCGGACCCCGGATCACCCCCCTCCACAGCCCAAATCTCATCCCCCCACCCGATTCTCGATTAAAACAAGCTCTAAACAGGCCGGTTTTTTCGCTCGCAAAACCCCCGGATAAGCAAATGGGGCTAATAGCACGATTTCCCGTGAGACTCCCTGCAAAAATGCCCGAAACAGGCCGGTCGCGGAGATCCGGAAATGGGAGAATGGGGCCCTGTACGAGCCCGGATGGGCCATTTTTGCCGATCCGTACCTATGAGGTCACTCATGGTCAAAAGAAGGATCTGAGTTTTCACCCCGTCGGAGACTCCGTCGACGCACATCCCTATTCCTCGAAAGGGGATATCCTTTAACGATCCGGATTCCCATTCCGGACATCATCCTGACGACCCGCTGGGCGGTCACCGGGTCCGCGACCTGCGCAAGAATGATCCCGGCCATTGCAACGAACAGGGACCAGAAGACTCTCTTCACCTGCTCGTTCCGTCGAAGACCTGCGCTCTTCTCCTGATTCAGGTCTGATGACCTTCATCATTCCCGAACGCATCGATTGCCGCATCTGCGTCCGCCTTCATCGCCCGCTGGATCAGTTTCGGCAGGGACACAACCAACGTAGCTGATTTTATACCTATAGTCACCTATAGGTATTACTATGCAGGCCGCAAGTTCAATTTACATCCGGGAAGATCTCAAAACGCAATTGAACAACCTGAAACGTAACCCGAAGGAATCATACAACGA
>Ga0265296_1001020_pt1 | contig 34947 bp, 26 predicted proteins | sample MunlanPumphouse1_FD_189073 | JGI IMG/M metagenome (GOLD analysis project Ga0265296, IMG submission 189073) | Groundwater microbial communities from a municipal landfill in Southern Ontario, Canada - Pumphouse #1 | ecosystem: Environmental > Aquatic > Deep subsurface > Groundwater | place...
CTTACTTCTGAAGATCAGATTATTCTGAATCTCCGGTCGTCTCAGATCGAGATACCGGTACTTCAAACGGATATTTTCAGAAACGTCAGCAGCAGCTGTATCGAGGGCAAAGGGTGGTGTATTCGATTCATTCATTATCTCCAGTGCAGAGACCATAACCTCGATCTCGCCGGTTTTCAAAGCCGGATTTTCCATCCCTTCCGGTCTCTTCTGTACCTTGCCGGCAACGGCGAGGACGAATTCACTTCTGATTCTGTGCGCTTCCGCATGGACATCGGGATTGAATACTGGATTGAAAACCACCTGGGCTAGACCTTCACGGTCCCTTAAGTCAATAAAAATGACACCTCCATGATCTCTCCTCCGGTGCGCCCATCCCATAAGAACTACCTCTTTTCCTATGTCGGAGATGGTAAGTGTGCCGCAGTAGTGTGTCCTCTTTTTATCAGTGATGAAGTCAGACAATGTTTATCCCTCTCTTAATGTTTTAATAATGGCCTCTTCCATGGTATCGAGGCTCAGAGTTTCTTGTGTTCCCTTTTGCATATCTCTTAATTCAGCTTTCTTTTCGACAATTTCTCTATCTCCAAGGATCAGCGTGTAGCGGCTCTTTAACTTGCCGGCTCGTTTCATCTGAGCTTTCAGGCTCTTTCCCGTATAATCCATTTCCGTTCTTAGCCCCATTGTTCGCAGACGGTTACACAGGACGAATGCCTTCTTTTGGGCTTCAGTGCCCAGGGCGGCGATAAAAAGTTGAGGTGTAAGGATGAAATCCTCGTCCTTTATGGGTAATAAAGAAATCAGGCGTTCAAATCCGATCGCAAATCCTATACCGGGGATATCCGGACCACCGAGTTCTTTCACAAGCCTGTCATATCGGCCTCCGCCTGCGATAGCGTTCTGGGCGCCGAGAAATTCAGTGGTTACCTCAAAGGTTGTCTTGGAGTAATAATCGAGGCCTCTGACTATTCCGGCATTGACCTCAAAGGATAGCTCAAAGTCTTTTAAAAATTCCTTGACTCTTTCAAAGTGATCTCTGCATGTGGAGCATATAAAATCCAGCAATTTTGGGGCCTGGGCGATAATCGTCCCGCACTGTTCCATTTTACAGTCGAATACCCTGAGGGGATTCGTGGTAAGACGTCGCCGGCAGTCTCCGCAGAGCCCCTCTTCTTTGTCCTGCAAGAGACCGATAAGCGATTCTTTGAAGGCAGGGCGGCATTCAGGACATCCGAGGGAATTGATCTCCAGCCTCAAATCGGCCAGCCCCACGCTTTTCAGAAAATGAATCAGCATGAGGATGATCTCGGTGTCTGCGCGCGGGTCATCGAGGCCGAGCAATTCTGCATTGATCTGATGAAACTGTCTGTATCTTCCCTTCTGTGGTCTTTCACGTCTGAACATGGGGCCTATAGTGAACAATCTCGCTACAGGATCAGCGGCATGTATGGAATGTTCCAGGTACGCCCGAATCACTGATGCCGTAGCTTCCGGACGGAGCGTCAGATATTCTCCTCCCCTGTCGAGAAAAGTGTACATCTCCTTTTCCACAATATCCGTGGTCTCCCCAATGCTTCTTTGGAACAGTTCCGTTTTTTCAAGGATCGGAACTCTTATTTCCCTGAAACCAAAGTCCGTAAATATTTTACGTGCCATCTCTTCAATATACCGCCACTTCCCCGTTTCCTGGGGCAGGATATCTTTAAACCCCTTGATGGCAGTGATAATTTCCATATCCGTCAGTCTTTCTTTTTAAGGTCTTTGAAAAATTGGGTAGAGAGATAGCATATAAGGCATCGAAACACAATAAAATAACCGTTACATGATTGTAAATAGACAGGGATATCTATATGCCGCCCTGCCTATATTTTTAATGATGATTATGCCTTGTCTGGGAATCGGTTTATAATAAAAGGGAAGTTCCTGTTATATCAAGGTAGTAGTATCAAGGCACGATCTTCGCCCGGCAAAAATCACGGAAGTTGTTTACCGCAATGAAAAACTCCCGCATCATGACCACCCAGGTATAATATCCCTGTTCTGTCAGGTAAAAATGAGGCTGGCGATAACGGAGATCGCCTATAAGGATAAAAGCCAGGATATCAGACCAGATATATTTGTAAAATTTCCCACCATATTTTTTGCGCAGGGCAGGCACATCCAGTTTCATGCCGAAGAGTTTCATCAGAAAATCATAGCGCATCTTTTCCTTGAGGGAAAAATTACTGGAAGCCAGCAGGGGCATTTCTCCCCGGTTGATCGCGGCGATATACTGCCGGATGTTAAAGGTATTTGCATAACAGGTACCATTCAGATATCCGATGGCCCCACTGCCGAGTCCTGCATACTCATCGTAATCAACAATGTACTCATCAATAATGGATGATGTTTCCTTTTTGGAAAAACACCATGCCGAAGAGAAGCGGTATACAGGCACCAATCGTTTTACAATCTGGCGATAGAAATGTTTTTCTTTGTTGTAATCTACCTTTCCCAATGTATTATTGATCGCTGATCGTGTGGAGTCTGAAACCATCAATGGATAGTAAGTGATCTGATCCATACCTGTTTCCATCAATATCTCCAGATCTCTGTCAAGTCCTGCTACACTCTGGGAGGGAAAATTAAAGATCATATCCGCATTGAGGGTATCGAAAAGCCCAATGGTATGCTTCAGCCGTTCGGCAATGGCTATGCCGCTTCCATGTTTGTCATACCGATCCATTTCTTTCAGGAGACCATCGTTAAAACTCTGTACACCAACCGAAAGGCGATTTACACCGGCCCGCTTCAGAACCGCCATATTTGTATCCGTCAGATGGTTCGGGTTTGTCTCGACGGAAATTTCCTGAATCTCGAAACACTCCCTCGCTAGAGCGATGGTTTCTTCCAGTTCATCAATCAGGATGGTCGGGGTTCCACCTCCCACATAGAGGCCACGGAAGTCATAGTCCTTTTCTTTATAAAGCAGTATCTCTTTACGAAGGGCATGGAAGTAATCTCGGCAAAGCGTATCTTCAAAAACGATGCGGTGAAAAGAACAGTAGGGGCAGAGTCTTTCGCAAAAGGGGATATGGATATAGAGAAGTCTTGGTTTTCTTACGGCAGGGGTGAAAATATCAGTCTGTCCACTGTCCTTGAAACTCATCGCCCGGGCAAACTCTCGCCGGACTTTTCTGGTGATAATATCATGAATTCCTGGTAGTAACATCAGCCAAAATTATACCTTGCTGGTTTATGCGATTTGAGAGTTATGAAAATGTATTTATCGACGTTCAAAAATCTTTTTCGGTAATGAAGTCTCAATTTGTTGTAAAGAAACAACTACGTTGCGCGCTTGGCCGGCACCCTTGTCCGCAATGCACTGTAACGGCACAGTATCCGAATCTTTAATCCACGTCTTCTTACTCCAACACTTACTATCTTGTTATGGTCTCAATTTAAGGAAAGTAACAGGGAACCTGAAAATTATCAAGGGTATTTTAATGTTGGGTTAACGAAAGGTCTAGAACCGCTATCTGATATCTGATCTTATTTTTGTTCATTATTGAAAAAATACATCGGAGATGTTATATAATTAAGGAGGAGAAATACTTATGGCAAAGACAAAAATCTTAACTCTTTGGGATGATGAACAGGTGAATGAAAAGATGGCTGGAATCCTGAGGAAGTCTTCCGTGGATATACCGATTCCTATTGATAGTAAGGGACAGAGAGACATTAAAATGCTGGTCAATGCCTTTCTCGAAAGGGATGACGCGCTGGGTCTGGCAGCCCCGCAAATTGGGATTAACAAGAAAATCGTAGTTTTCAGAAACAAGGGGTTTGACGAGAAAGGCGAGATAAAGGGTGAAAAAGATTATGATGTCCTGGTGAATCCCCGGATAACACAGCTTCGGGGAGAAAAGGTGCCGGCGTCCGAGGGATGTCTCTCATGCCCGGAAATAAAGGTTGAAGTCAGCAGATTTCCCGAGATCAAGGTACGGGCCTACGATGTTAATGGATGTAAAATAAGTAAACGATATACTGATTTTCTTGCCCGCATCGTGCAACACGAGCTTGACCATCTGGAAGGTAAACTAATTATTGACCATGAGGGAACGGTATACTTTCCCAGGGAGAGAGAGGAATTCTTTACTTGGTTATTTCAAGAAGATTTGAAAGAAGCATAATATGTCTAAACTAAATCCAAAAGATAGAAAATATTCAAAAGAACATATATGGGCATTAGATAATAAAGATGGGTCGGTTACGGCAGGTATCACTGATTACGCCCAGAGGATGCTTACGGATATTGTTTACATAGAGCTACCGGAGATGGGGAAAAAAGTGAAGCAGGGGGAGGTCTTGGCCGTGCTGGAGTCGGTTAAATCAGTGTCTGATGTCTATGCTCCGGTAAGCGGAGAAGTGATCGAGATCAATCAAGTGCTTGACGAACAACCTGAACTCATTAATAAGGATCCCTTTGGAGAAGGATGGATAGTCAGGCTTAAAATGGATGATCCGGGCGAACTGGGTGTAATCATGGATGCCGCCGCCTATGATACTTTCATTGCATGAAAAGAAAGATATCCTGAGACTGCTTGGCGATCTGAGTCGGGTTAATTGCGAACGTTTAACAGTCGGGCAGTACCAGTAACCGACCCGTAATCACTTGCCGGTCAAGAAGTACTATGCTCTCCTGCTGAATTTGAAGAAATCAAAAAAATGGCCTGCGAAATGGGGTTTAAACATGTTGAATCCGGCCCTCTGGTGCGCAGTCTTATCGTGCAGCTTATGCAGGGCAAAGGGCTATGAATAATGAGGATTAGCTATGTCTGAAACTTTTGATCTGGTTATCATCGGCGGAGGTCCTGGTGGCCACGCGGCGGCTGAACATGCTGCCGGAAATGGGGCCAGGGTAGCCATTATCGAAAAAAACCTCTGGGGCGGCACGTGTACCCATCGGGGTTGTATCCCTACGAAAGCCCTGCTGACCTGCAGCAGGCAATACGCAGACCTTAAAAAGGGGAAGCGCATGGGGATTACCACGGGCAAGACATCCTTTGATTTTTCCTTGATAAAGAGGCATCAGCAACAGGCGGTTAATATTTCCGCACTCGGTGTGCAGAGATCATTAAAAGAAGCCGGAGTTGAACTGAAAGTCGGAGAGGGAAGAATCATTTCCCCTCATGAGATACAATTTAATTCAGCAGAAGGGGAGATAAACAGTCTCAAGACAAAGAATATAATTATTGCCTGGGGTTCAGAACCTTTGCTCTTGCCCGGCGTGAAGTATTCGGAACGCATTTTAACTTCTGACGGACTTTTAGCGCTGGAAAAGTTACCCGAAACCATTGCCATCGTAGGGGGAAGCGCCATAGGTTTGGAATTTGCCACATTTATGGCCGAGCTTGGCGTAAGAGTGACTCTGATCGAGCTTATGGATCAACTGCTTCCTTCCGAGGACCAGGAGGTCGCCGGTTTCATAAAACAGAACCTGACCGGTATGGGTATTGATGTCCATACAGCGACGAAGGTGGGGAAATTTCGTGAGCTTCCTGACAGGGTTCTGGTAACGGCATCTCATCAGGCTCAAACGTTCGAACTGGCAGCTGAATATACCCTTGTCTGCACGGGCAGAAAACCAACACTGGCAACCGATGAATTAGATCAACTGGGTATTCAATATGATCACAGGGGTATTTTCGTCGATGAACGTCAGATGACGAATGTTAAAGGCATATATGCTATCGGTGATGTGACGGGAGGGATCATGCTTGCCCACTGTGCAAGTCATCAGGGGAAGGCTGCGGCCAGTCATCTTTACGGGGACAGCTCTGTGACGTATAGAGAGGAAGCTGTCCCCTTCGTTGTTTATACTCACCCCAATGTTGCCCGGGTCGGGTTAACAGAAAAACAGTCTAAAGCGGATGGTATGGAAACTGAGGTGACAAGAACCCAGTATGGTGCCAATATTATGGCCCGTGTGGAACTTTGTGGTAATGGATTTGTGAAGGCTCTGTTTCACAATGATATTCTCGTCGGGGTTACGGTTGTCGGCGAGCAGGCATGCGAACTCATTGCTCCGATGAGTCTTGCCGTAGCCAATGGCATGGGTAAAAAGGAATTGAAAAAATGGATGATCCCTCACCCGACTTTGAGTGAGGTCTTAAGCCTGCTTTAAGAAACCGTGAAGAGGAGGTTAAGAAATTCATCTTACGAAAACGGTATCTTATGTATTGATTCTCACGTCATTTGGAGAGGTGGGTCTTGTCTGGGCGTGGGGAAAAAACGCCCCCTCCGTTGTACGTATCTTTCTTCCCGTGGAGTATCTGACGACAAAGGCCAATATTCATCTATACTTTCCCGGTGCTATAGAGGGAACGCACGATATCATAGATCAGTTTTGTTCGCAGATTCTGGAGTACCTGTGTGGTGCGCCGGTTGTTTTTTCTTTGGAGAACATCAACCTTAGTATTTGCCGCGAATTTCAGCAGAAGGTTCTCCATCAGAACATGCGGGTTCCAAGAGGCTTCGTCAGTTCCTACAGCCTCCTGTCGGATAAACTCTCCATCCCGAAAGGTGCCAGGGCGGTGGGTTGTGCCCTGGCCGGAAATCCCTTTCCTCTAATCATTCCCTGTCATCGTATCGTGAGACTAAATGGCACATCCGGTGGTTATGGCGGTGGTTTGAAGATGAAGATTGCTCTCCTTCAAATGGAGGGTGTGGCATTTGATGAGAGCGGAAAGATTAACCCAAGATGTTTCTGGTAGACAGGAAAATTACAGGGCCCTGCGGAGAAATTGACCGGTAACGGATTCTTTTGCCTCTGCTATCTCTTCGGGCGTACCGGAGGCTACAATCTGACCGCCGCGCGGTCCCCCTTCAGGTCCGAGATCAATGATATAGTCGGCAGATTTAATGACGTCCATGTTGTGTTCGATAACGACTACTGTATTTCCCATATCCACCAGCCGCATCAGGACATCGAGCAGTTTCTTAATATCGACAAAGTGAAGACCAATGGTTGGTTCGTCAAGAATATAAAGAGTGTTGGTGTTCATTCGTTTCCCCAACTCCCTGGAAATCTTTATTCTTTGGGCTTCTCCTCCTGACAGGGTAGTTGCAGATTGGCCAAGCCTTATATATCCGAGACCAACATCGACCAGAAGTTGAAGCTTGGACCTTATAGCGGGGATATTCTCAAAGAAAGAAAGTGCCTGATTAACCGTCATCTCTAAGACATCTGCAATACTTTTGTCCTTGTATTTGATCTCAAGGGTGTCCGTATTGAATCTTTTGCCTTGGCATGCGTCACAGGTTACGTAGACGTCAGGAAGAAAATGCATCTCGATCCTGAGTAAACCATTTCCTTCACAGGATTCGCAGCGACCGCCCCGGACATTAAAACTGAACCGACCGGGCTTGTAGCCTCTCATCCGTGATTCGGGGAGACCGGTGAAAAGGTCCCGGATATAGGTAAATATTCCGGTATAGGTGGCAGGATTCGAACGGGGAGTACGCCCTATAGGCTGCTGGTTCATCATGATAACCCTTTCGATTCCTCCTAAATCTCTGACTCCTCTGATCTTTCCCATACCACCCGTATGCCTGTTCAGTCTTCGGGCGAGAACTTTGTAGAGAGTTTCAATAACCATGGTGCTTTTTCCCGAACCGGAGACACCTGTTACGGCAGTAAAAAGGTATAGAGGGATTTTTATGTCTATATCTTTCAGGTTGTTTTCACATGCCCCTTCAAGAATTATGAACCGATCGGGAACGGGTCTTCGCTTTTCCGGAAGAGGGATAGACATCCTTCCTGACAGATACATTCCGGTCAGCGATTCGTCACTCCTGCATATCTCCTCCGGTGTTCCGTGGAAAACAACATCTCCTCCAGCTAATCCTGCACCCGGTCCCATATCGATGATATTATCCGAGGACAACATCATCTCTGCATCATGTTCCACGACCAATACTGTATTGCCCATATCCCGAAGCCTCTTGAGAGTTGATATGAGTCTCATATTATCCCTCTGGTGCAGGCCTATTGTCGGTTCATCAAGCACATAGAGCACTCCGACCAGCCCGGAGCCTATCTGGGTTGCAAGCCGGATGCGTTGTCCCTCTCCACCGGAAAGGCTGTTAGCTGAACGATCCAGACTGAGGTAGTCCATTCCCACATCTAATAGAAATCGCAGTCTCTCTTTTATTTCTTTAAGAATCCTCTTCGAAATAAGAGCCTCCTGCGGGGAAAGACAAACCGTTTCAAAAAACTCAAGACACTCACCGATTGACATCCGGCATACATCATGTATATTTTTGCCCGCCACGGTTACAGATAGACTTTCCTTCTTCAACCTGGCTCCGGAACATGTGGAACACGCCCTTAGATTGATATATCGTGCCAGCTCCATTCTCACTGCATCGGAGTTTGTTTCCTGCCACCTGCGCTCAAGCTGGTTGAGGGCTCCTTCGAACGGCTTGCTGTAAAAAAATCTTTTACCGTCCCTGTCCAGATAAAATTTGATCTTTTCGTTACCCGAACCATGTAAAAAAACGGCCTGAACATTCTCAGGTAATTTATTGTAGGGTGTATTAGTATCGAACTGATAGTGTTGGGATAGGGCATCCAGCATCTGATAGTAATGGATGGAATTTCGACCTGCCCAGGGATCGATGGCTCCCTGTCTGACAGAAAGTTCCGGATCAGGAACAACCAGATTTTCGTCAAAATACGTCTTGGTGCCCAGTCCTCCGCAGTCCGGGCAGGCGCCGTAAGGACTGTTGAAAGAGAACATTCGTGGGCTCAACTCGGAGATGCTGATACCACAGTCGATACAGGCATATTTTTCACTGAAGAGTCTCTCTTTCCCTTTAGAAAGATCAATACTGACAAGCCCATCGGAAAGGCCGGCGGCAATCTCAAGGGAATCTCGCAGGCGTTTTCGAATCCCTTCCTTGACAACAAGTCTGTCCACGACAACATCAATGTTATGGCGTTTGTTTTTGTCAAGGACAATTTCCTCGGCAAGATCCCTCGTCTCTCCATCGACGCGAACACGGGAAAAGCCCTCTTTGAGAAGTTTTTTGAGTTCCTTCTGAAATTCTCCCTTCTTCCCCCTTAAGATTGGTGAGAGGATAGAAAGCTTCGTATTCTCGGGAAAGGCAAGGATGTTTTCGACCATTACTTCTATAGTCTGAGACCTGATTTCCTTTCCACATTGATAACAGTGTGGTACGCCTATACGGGCATAAAGGAGGCGCAGGTAATCATATGTCTCGGTAACCGTTCCCACGGTTGAGCGGGGATTATGGCTTGCCGTTCTCTGTTCTATCGCAATGGCGGGAGAAAGACCCTCAATGGATTCAACATCAGGCTTGTCCATCTGCCCGATGAACTGACGGGCATAGGTAGATAGTGATTCTACGTAACGCCGTTGGCCTTCGGCATAAATAGTATCGAAGGCAAGAGATGACTTGCCGGAACCACTGGCACCGGTAATGATAACAAGCCTGTTTCTCGGTATGTCTATATTTATATTTTTTAAATTGTGCTGGGATGCTCCCCTGATTTTAATATAACGGGAATTTTCCAATGAGATAATATCCGTTTATAATAATCACTTATGCCATAATTTATCCTGGTCTATTCGGTTATTATGGCAAATATTTTAAAGCTCAAGGTTTATAATAGGAAAGTGTAAAACGGCCATCTTCATAATAAAGGTAAGAGTAACGTTTGATCCAGTCACCGGTAGTGGCAAATGTTTTTCTTCTTTCATCGATCGTATATTCTTTCAAAAAGGGCTTGTGACAATGTCCCAGAATGACTGTATCAAATCCCTCTCTGAACTTTTTCAGAGAGAATGTAAGCATTTTTTCTACAAGTTTATCCTCTGTTTCACTGGAGAGTTCTTTGCTAATATTAGAACTTATTCGGGCGAGACCCCAGAGAAGAGAAGAGGGGATAACTTGTTGTACCCGGTAAAAGATAGTGCTTCGCAAAATCTTTCTTAACAAAAGGTATTTTATATTTAATCTGTCTATCGTATCGCCATGGGAGACAAGAACCCGCTGGTCATCAAAATCAAAGACCTTCCACTCAGTAGAAACAGTCATACCAAGGATCCTTGAGAAATAATTTTTCATGAAGAAGTCATGGTTTCCTTCACAGAAGTGGATACGAATCCCCCTCATTTTCAGCTCTATCAGCTTACTGATTATCGCTCTGAATTCCGGATATATATGGTTATTTTTGCAGAACCAGAAATCAAAGAAATCTCCTACAATAAAAAGGTTGTCAATGCTAATTGGATGGCCTGCGGTTTCATAGCATGGTGGCTCAGTTTCTTGTTTATCAATTTTAACCGTACCCTCAAGAAGGTCAAAGAAACGCATGAGATAACGATAACCCGTGTCTTTTTCCCGCTTCAGATGGGCATCAGCCAGGAATATGGCTTTCATCTAGTTCTCTTGTAGAATAAAATTTCAGATTCAGGGAGTGTTTAGCCGCCGCCATTACATCGGAAGATTCCTGTTTATATCCCAAATATGGGGCATGTTACCTGGTTCCGCACTCCTACTCGCTGTATTGCATTTAATCAATGTATTTTTACCCAATATAGTTGGTTACCAATCTTGCGAAGATCGAGTTAATTTTTCATTTTACCACGTTTACTATATTTGGGGCAATCGATTTGATGAAACAGTAAAATATATCACCTTTTTGATTGCTAAAATTATACATTTCCTGCCATACACACTGCAAGAGAGTATAGTCAGTTTTCTCTAATTCTGTACTTCATCCAGAAGGGAATATCGTTAGTCAGGTACTTGTGAGAGGCATATAATGTTTTTCGCTCAAAGGACAATAATACAAGGCACACTTAAGAAGTAACCTTATGGTAACTTTAAAGCTCTCTGATTGTTGGAAAAAGGAATTACTATTAGGCGGGATCTTCAGGTAATGGTTTAATATATTTTGGCATTGAGTTTGTATCGTAACGTGCGATATTGTTATCAAGCTAATTTTATCTCATAAGATATTTCCCCTTTGACCTTTCGCTGGTCTCGATTTGTCTGTTTCCATCAATGTGTTTTCACACTATGGAAGGCTCAAAGTAGAGCACAACTCTAATGGTGATAACCAGTCAGATGACGGTGGTAATCATCAGGCGAGTACGAAAATCATTTTTCCTGATCCTTACACCATTATATTGATAGTAGCGAGCGTGCATTCTTGCCCAGGATCATATCCAATTCTGCATGGTTGAAGCCGGCCTGTAAAAACTCGTTTTTGTATCTTGTATAGCCAAGAAGGGGAAAGTCTGAGCCGAACAACAACTTGTCTATTCCCATAGCATCCGCAAAAACCTTTAACACCCGAGGATGATATAAATAGGGTAGGGCGGCTGTGTCAAACCAGCAGTTAGATAGCACTTCCCGCACCTCCCTTTTCATGTAACAGTAGAAAGGCAGTCCACCACCCAGGTGAGCGAGAATCCAGATTGTTTTATTATATATTTTCAGAAGTCTGTAAAGCTGGGCAAGAGTCATGGGGCTTTTGCCCAGATAGTTATGGCCCACAGGCTCATTGGTATGCAACAGTATAGGACATTGCGCTTCATGACACAGATCCGTTACATGTTTTAAGCTCTCTATCGCTGCATCATCCAGCCCACTTGTATAAAAGGCCAACTCGCCTACCCCCCTGGCTCCCGATCCGAGACATCGTTCAACCTCGGAAGATGCCTTGGGATGATCTGCTTTTACACAAGCAAAGGGTATAAGACGCCCTGGAAAACGGGCAGCAGCCTGTAATACATAGTCGTTGTTAAGCCTGGAATATTCCTCGTGATTCCAGGGAAAGCCAAAGACAACAGCTTTATCAACACCTTCACTGTCCATCATGGCAATAACATCATCCGCGCCCGCAAGCCTGGCCTGCGGGCTTTTATACATATAGGTGAACAATGTTTCACCATCGAGGAATTTCTCCTTCTCATTCCGTACCTCACGGGGAAAGATGTGCACGTGTACATCAATGACCATACCTGTACCTTTATTTTTTTGTTTACTGAGAATTTTATCCGGGGGACGTTTCACTTCCGGTTTTGTCTCTGTAGGATCATTTGCAACCATAAATTCGCTCCTTAATTATGGCTTATCATATCATAATGGTTCCTTTATAACAACCCGCAGAGTCAAGCGGGAGGGTACATTAAGAACCAAATTGTGCTTGACAATGGTTACCCCCTTTGATAGCAAGGACTGTGATTTTAGCGTTTTTGATTGAGGGTGTTCAAAGTGGAAGCGATTGAGGAACGCAATAAACAATTGGAGATTGATGATATAAAATATATTTGGCATCCTTTTACCCAGATGCAGGGTTACGTGAGGGAAAAACCGCTTATTATTGAAGAGGGAAAGGGATCTATCTTAAGAGATATTTACGGAAATGAATATTTAGACGGGGTTTCTTCCCTGTGGACAAATGTGCACGGGCATGGAAAAGAAAAGCTCGATCGTGCTATCAAAGAACAACTGGGGAAAATTGCCCATTCAACTTTGCTTGGGCTGTCTAATGTTCCAGCCATAATATGTGCTAAAAAACTGATAAAAATTGCCCCGGAAGGACTGACCAGAGTATTTTATTCCGATAATGGTTCTACAGCCATGGAGGTAGCCCTTAAAATGGCCTTCCAGTATCACCAGCAGTCACCCGACGGTGATTCCGGTAAGACAAAATTTATTTCCTTTAAGAATGACTATCACGGAGATACCATTGGTTCGGTAAGTATCGGAGGTATTGACCTCTTTCATGCAACTTACAAGGCCTTACTTTTTGAGTCATTTAAGGCTGAATCTCCATATTGTTATCGTTGTGCCTTTGGAAAAACTTATTCTTCCTGTGATTTTGACTGCTTAAATCAGGTGGAAGAACTTATGAAATCACATGCACACGAGGTGGCAGCCCTGGTGATTGAACCCCTGGTTCAGGGGGCAGCGGGGATCTTGGTGCATCCCCCTGGATACTTAAAAAGGATCCGGGATCTTTGTACAACTTGTGGCATCATAATGATTGCCGATGAGGTTGCAGTGGGCTTTGGTAAGACAGGGAAGATGTTTGCCTGTGAACACGAAGGTGTAGCTCCTGACATCATGGCTCTTGCCAAGGGTATTTCAGGGGGTTACCTGCCACTTGCGGCTACGTTGACGAACGAGAAAATCTATGAAGGATTTCTTGGTGAATACGAAGAGTTTAAAACCTTCTTTCATGGGCACACCTATACAGGAAACCCTCTTGCTTGTGCCGCGACCATTGCCAATCTCGAAGTTTTTGAAGAGGAACGTACCTTAGAAAAGCTCCAGGGAAAGATTGAATATTTCAAGAACCGGTTGCAACCCTTTAACTCCCTTAGTCATGTCGGGGAGGTCAGGCAGTGTGGATTCATGGTTGGTATAGAACTGGTGGCAGATAAGGAGTCAAAAGAACAATTTCCTGTCAGGGACAGAATCGGCCATCATGTGATATTGGAGGCAAGAAAGCGAGGTCTTATCATAAGGCCTCTCGGTGATGTTATTATCCTTATGCCTCCACTGAGCATTACTACAGATGAGATTGACAGAATGTGTGATATTACCTGTGAATCAATTCGTGTGGTTACGGAAAAGAAAAAAAATATGTGAAGAAGTATGTTTCGGGTGCGAATTAAGATTCGGCTGCGAAATCAATTGTCGTTCCTTAAAATGTGGTACCTGAATAGTTATAAATAAAATAGAAATAAACATGCTAAGGAGGAAGAGATGTTTGAATTTACAGAAGAACAAATGATGATTAAGGAAACGGTAAGAAAATTGGGGGTGGAGAAATTCGGGCCGAGGGCTGAGGAAATTGATAAAACCGGGGAATTCCCTTATGATATTGTGAAGATTCTCGGGGAGAACGGTCTACTTCAGTTGCCGTTGCCGGAGAAGTATGGTGGAATAGAAGCCGATAATACAACTCTTTGTTTAGTTGCAGAAGAGTTAGCGAAACATTGTACCACTTCCTCTACTCTGGTGTGTATTCAAGGCTCAAATATTAAGGTTATTAACAGAGGTGGAAATGAAGAGCAGAAGGAAAGATTTTTCACTAGATTAGGTAATGGAGAGCTTACCGCATTTGCGCTAACCGAGGCCAGCGGAGGTTCAGACGTCGGGGCAATGAAAACAAAGGCAGTACGCGACGGTGATGTATATGTAGTAAACGGCACAAAGTGTTTTATTACCTGCGGTGGTGTCGCCGATCTTCTTCCCCTCTTTGTCATGACCGATCCATCAAAGGGTTTAAAAGGAGGTGTCTCAGGGTTTGTTCTGGAAAAAGGCACTCCCGGGTTTAAGATTGGGAAAAAAGAGGATAAGATGGGTGCGAAAGGGGCGCCTGTTTATGAACTTATTTTAGAGGATGCTCAAATCCCTGTAAAGAATCTACTGGGGAATGAAGGAGAAGGCTTACAGATAGCACTTGCCGCAGTTAATCTGACGCGCCTTACGGTAGGCAGTCAGTCTGTCGGAATTGCTCAGGGGGCGCTCGATTTTGCTATACAATATGCAAAAGAGCGAGTCCAGTTTGGGAAACCTATTGCTACCTTCCAGGGTATGCAATTTAAACTGGCCGATATGGCGATGAAGCTGGAAGCAGCCCGGTCCTTGATATATAGAGCCGCTTTTATGGCCGATCAGGGTGTGGCGGAAGTAGCAGGTTTATCTTCCATGGCGAAATGCTTTGCTACCGAGGCGGCTGTGGATATTACCCTTGAGGCGGTTAGAGTCTTAGGCGGATACGGTTATATGAAGGATTACCCACAGGAAAGAAGGTTTCGAGATTCAGTAGCCTGTCTTTTCATGGAGGGGACAGCGGAGATTCAACGCGTGAATATTGCCCGCTTTTTGTTGAAGAAGTAATAAGATGTACGCGTGTTAAACAGGTTTGCAACATAACCTGAGAAAACGCTAAAGCAGTTTTTAAATATTTCTTTTAGATCCATTGCATTGGTTCTCCCGAAAGAATTTCTTTCGGGAGAACTGCTAATATAACCCCACCACGCCATGGATAAACATTATCATATATATCAGTTCTTTCTGAAGCCAATTTTCACTATTATTTCCTGATATTGCTTGAGATTCTTCGGAACTTATGGTCCTTATAATGAGAATGTAAATTTTCAAAAGTCTCGGATAAGGTTTATATAACCATGAACGAGAGCCCATCTACCATAAAGTTTTCCTGCACCATTGCCTTTATAATTCTCATGGCCGTTACCATGGCGATGTTTGGCGATGTCCTTTTCTCCTTTAAAGATGTAGTCCTTTCAAAGGAGGGCACAGATCTCTCCCAGCAGTTCATATACTGGCGTGATTTTGGCTTCGGTCAAATGAAAATGGGTAACCTGCCGTTATGGAACCCCCACATTTTTTCCGGTGTTCCCTTCTTGGGAGGGTTTCAGTCTGCACTGTTGTATCCACCTAATTTAGTTTATCTGATCTTCCCTCTTTCCCGGGCCATAAATATTGGTATCGCCCTGCATGTGTTTCTGCTCGGCTTTTTTATGTATTTATGGATGATAAAAAGAAATTTACACCCACTGGCCTGTCTTTTAGCTTCGGTGCTCATAATGTTTTCCGGGGCGCACTTTATGCATATTTATGCCGGTCATCTATCCAATCTGTGCGCGATGGTGTGGGTTCCCCTTATATTTCTTGCTGTTGACGGATTATTTGAAAACCGCTCCTTCCGCTGGTGTTTCCTCGGTGTTTTTGCAGTGGCCATGCAGATTCTTGCCGGTCATCCTCAGTACGTTTATTATACTGCTATTGCCGTTTTTATCTATGCGGGACTTCTTCTCTTCAAATCTGAACGGTGGACAGCTTTTGTTCTGGGGCTTTTGGGTATGTATATAGGCGCCGCTGCTCTATCTGCTGTACAGATCCTCAGCGGTATTGAAGCAGCAGGAGAAAGTATCCGCAGTTCTGGTGTTTCCCTCGAGTTTGCCTCCATGTTCTCTTTTCCGCCGGAAAATTTCCTTACCCTTGTGGCCCCGCGTTTTTTTGGTGATATGGAAGAATTTCCTTATTGGGGGCGGTGTTATTTGTGGGAGATGTCACTATTTGTCGGTGTTACCGGTCTTTCGTTGGCCGTTTATGGTGCGTTTTCCGGAGATCACAAGATCCGTCGCTTTTCGGTAACCATGGTTCTGATTCTGTTGATGCTGGCTCTTGGTGCCCACACTCCCCTCTTCCGGATACTCTATAACTGGCTTCCCGGATTCGATAAGTTTCGTGGTACGTCGAAATTCATTTTTCCCGCCTCTCTTTTTCTTGTCATGCTCTCAGGTATAGGATTTGATCATCTGATAAGATACGGGAGATACCTGGCAAAGAGTTTTATTTTTTTGCTGATGTCAGGAGCTATAATAGGAGGAGTGGCCTTCTGGATTCTTACCTCCACCCAGGTATCCGGTACGGCAGGCATCTGGCCGGAAATGATCAGTGCTGTCTCATCTTCAGGCGAATCATACATGCCCTCGCAGATATATACGGAACCCGCTTTTATTCCCATGGCAGGGTACTTTGCTTCAAAGAATCTTTTTTTATCCGCAGCTATATGTCTTTTTTTATCCGTCCTATTTTTATTGCGGAAAAATTCGGAAAAAGTCGTTTATCTCATTGCTATATTGGCACTTATTGAAATAATTACGTTCGCTAAAATGGCCAGGCCGACCTTTGATCTCGATTCCCAGAAGATTCCGGCGCTGACAAAGTTTTATGCTGCTCATCCTGGAGACTATCGTATCCTGAATCTTTCAAGTCCAAACAGTGCCATGAGCATGGGTGTGGAGGATATCTGGGGATATGATCCCGGGGTTTTGAAGAGATATACACAATTCATGGCCTTCACCCAGAACCAGGATCCCGAAAAGGCGACGCAGTATATTCGTTTCCATCGGTATCATCGTCTGTTTAATATGCTTCGGTGCAAGTATGTTATCATGTCCGATCAAGACCAAATTCGTGTCGAGGAGAACGTGGATGTAATGCCACGGCTCCTGTTGATTCAGGACTGGCAGGTGATTGACAACAGGGATGATATCTTCAAAGCGATGGAACGAGAGACGTTTGATCCCCGACGGGTGGTCATTCTGGAAGAATCCCCGGAACCAAAACCAGTTAAATCAGCAGATGAGGGATCCATGTTTGTTGAGAATTCCGGGACAGATCATCTCACAATCAAAGCCGAACTTTCGCACCCCGCTATTTTGCTGGTGACCGATGCCTACAGCAAGGGGTGGCATGCCCGGCCCCTGCCGGGGAGTGTCCAGAAAAATTATCATCTTATGCCGGCCAACTATACCCTGATGGCCATTCCATTGTCGGCAGGGAAGCATCACCTCCGTATTGAATACTCTCCACTGTCTTTTCGCGTCGGGGCCTGGATTTCGATTGCCGCTGTTATTATCTACCTTGCTCTACTTGTCTTTTACCGGCGGAAACATCATAGAGAAAGGAAGGCCCATTGAAACCGGAAACGATAAGGAAAATTGACATTTCAATCGGCAGGGCAACCTGTTTTTTTATGACCTGTCTTCGCCGGATCGTTGATAGTTTCGATCTTCAAAAAACAACTTCTCCACCGATAAAGAAAATCCTCTTTATAAAGTTGATCGAACAGGGGGCAACGGTCATCGCTTACGGTGCGATTTACCGTGCTGTAGAGATGGTCGGCAGAGAGAACGTTTTCTTTTGTGTCTTTGAAGAAAATCGTGAGATTCTCGATATTATGGATGTCCTGCCGTCGGAGAATGTGTTTGTTATTCGCAACAGCGACTTCTTCACTTTTCTGTCCGATGTTTTGCGACTGCTCATTAAGATTCGCCGGCACAACATTGATGCTACCGTAGATATGGAGTTCTTCGCCCGTGCACCTGCCATCCTATCATATCTGACGGGAGCAAAACGGCGCGTCGGTTTACATCGCTTTACCAGCGAGACACCCTACCGCGGTGACCTGATGACCCACCGTGTTCAATACAACCCTTATCTGCATACTTCTATTACTTACAATTCTCTGGTAGAGGCGCTCAAGATAGGAGCAGAGGAGACACCACTGTTAAAAATCCCTGTGGAACAGATGGCGGCAGATCCTCCCCCGCGGTTTGTACCGACGGCTGAGGAAAAAAGCCGTGTGGGAAAGTTACTGAGGGAAAGTTTCGGACAGGGAGTGGCAGAAGGCCATGTAGTACTATTGAACCCCAATGCCTCTGATATGTTACCGCTCAGGAAATGGGCGGCAGAAAATTTCGTCAACTTGGGAAAGAGAATTCTTAACGATCATAGCAATGTCTCTATTGTAATAACAGGGGCTCCCTCTGAAGAGGAGGCTGCAGATGTCATCTGCCGTAAAATCAATTCACCAAGGGCAGTAAGTTTCGCCGGTAAAACCACACTGAGAGAATTGCTGGTTCTTTACACACTTGCAGATGTTTTAGTTACCAATGACAGTGGGCCGTCTCATTTTGCATCCATGACTCAGATTGATTCCGTAGTTCTCTATGGGCCGGAAACACCAAAATTATTTGGTGCCACAGGTGGTCATTTTCACAGTATCTGTGCAGGGTTTGCCTGCAGTCCCTGTGTTAATGTTTTTAATCACCGTTTTTCTCCCTGCACAAATAATGTCTGTATGCAGATGATATCTGTTGAGAAGGTCTACGACAAGGTGCAGAGTTGTCTGCAAAAAAGAAAAAGCCTTAAGAGAGGAACAGGAGTATAACCGTCAACCATTATCAGCATTTTGAATTCATGTTTGGTTCACCAGCGTTAGTATAAGGTTTGATAGATTAATGGAAAGTAAGGAGCCCTCTATCTTGAAAAGGTACCATTTGCAAAAATGTGGTGTGCTTTTTGTGTTTATGTTGGGTGTAGGAGGCATCCTTTTTTTTACTAATGCTGGAAATTATTATTTGTGGGGTGATGAGGGAGAAACTGCGTTATACGGGAAAGAAATTTTAAAACATGGGTTACCTTATGGTTTCGATGGACGCAATTTATTCGAATTCAGAAACGGTTATAGTCTGAATCGAGATTTTCTACCCACAATAAGTCCTTGGCTTCAGTTTTATATTGCGGCCATGTCAATGAAAATATTTGGTTGCAGTAGTTTTGGCGCAAGAGCACTCTTCATTCTTCTATCTCTGGTGGCTTTGATTACACAGTTTCTTTTTGTCTCGCACTACTTCAAAAATCAAAGACTTGCTTATATTAGCCTTGCTTTATTAGTAACGTCTGTTTCGTTTATTCTTTTCTCACGTCAGAGCAGATATTATGCCCTCGTGATGTTCTTAACACCTACCCTCTGTTACTTGTATTGCTTATTTAAAGAACGGAAGTGTGAGTATTTCATCGTTTCCTTTATTTTCATCTTACTTTTCCTTGCTAATGCCCTTATCGCTGTTGCTTTTTGTGTGTCTTCAAGTATTTCATTTTTTTTCTTCGATAATAGACTTAAGACAATTAAATTTTTTATGATTCCATTACTTATCGCTGTTCCATTTTTGGGAGGATTCTTGCTTTGTTTATATCAGAAAGGGGGCATTACGGACCCTAATTTTCTGAGAAACATCCATCCCGCAGATTTCCTGAAAATTATCTGGCTCTATTTCAAGGACTACAATATTGCACAGCTATTGCCGTTCGGAATTATATTCGCTTTGGCTTTTGTTTGGTACAGGGAAGGGGTATTTAAGGGAGGCGAGCCTTTTTTAAAAGCGCGTAGAGAATTATCTATCCTCTCCATCGTTATTTTGTTTACCATTATCCTATCTATCCTATCACCGCAGGTAAGCATGGCTGATAATTCCGATATTCGCTATGCTACAGCGATTTTTCCCTTTCTTCTTCTCCTGCAGGCTTTCGTCGTCGAGAAAGTTTATATCCAACGAAGGTTGGCGGCGTACGTATTACTAACAGTCCTTGTGGGAACGAATCTGCTGACTTTCACACCTTTTCGTTCTTATATTTTTGAGTACGTCAGGGAGAATGTTTCGCCTTTCGATAACTCCGTAAAAACGGCAGTTCGTTTTCTTAATAACCGTATCCGTTCCAACGACATTGTCTTGGTAACGCCAAACCATATGCTGGGGAGTATGGAGTTTTATCTGGGTGACAATGTATTGTTTTGCAATGTCATCGGGGAAGATAATAAAAATTTGCTGGCTTCTGGTGTAAAATTGCCTAAATATATTTATTCAACAGATACAATTCCCGACTGGATTGTTTTATTCGGTCTGGGTGTGGATATGCCGCATACAGCAAAGCATTTGAGTAAATTGAATCTTTCTAACTATAAAATTTACGCCTTTCCCATTATGGGGCCTGATGTTTCCCGGCCGGAACTGTTCTGGCGATCTTTCGCACCAATTACTCATTTTCCACCTGAACAGGGACTGTTCATTTTAGAGCGTGTCAAAGGCAAGACTAGTTAAAAGTGGTGGGGTATGTGATAGTTGATCTTGAACTGTCGTACTTACTCTGTGTTAATGTTTTTAATACTTGAGAAGGATAATTATGCTGATAGACTGGGGGGTGAGGTTTCAACCTGCATGTCAGCAAACGGGCTTGAGGAAGTCGGCAAGTTGCGGTAAACATATAGTGCTTCTATTCTGGGTTCCGGTTTCTGAATAATTAATGATTGAGACGTTTACAAGAAGGGGGTGAGAAGTATGATTTATGAAAATATGGATCAGTTAAACAGGAGTTTAAGGGGAATATTAAAGATTACAGGCAGCGATGTTACGGTACTGGATGAGGAGAAGTTCCGTGGTTCTCTCGTCGATGCCCTGATTTATTCCGCTGTCTTCAGCCCCTGTGGAGAGACAAAAAAAGCTGCACAGTGGCTGATCAGGAGTGGCGGGACATCTCTTGGTATTGTTTCTTCCTCTATCCAATCCCTCTATGAAGCGATGGGCCGCAAGGAGGTGTCCGGTTTTACGGTACCGGCCATCAACATCCGTGGTCTTACCTATGATGTTGTCCAAGCCGTCATGCGTGCTGCCATGAAGAACCATGTGGGGCCCGTAATCTTTGAAATAGCACGTTCGGAAATCGTTTATACCTTCCAGTCTCCGGCGGAATACACCAGCGCGGCGACGGCTGCCGCTATAAAAGTTGGATACCGCGGCCCCCTGTTCATGCAGGGTGACCACTTTCAGGTGAGTGCGAAAAAATTTGCCAAAGACCCGGCAACGGAAATTCAGGCGGTAAAAAACCTGATCCGGGAAGCTATTGAAGGCGGATTTTATAATATTGATATTGACACCTCAACACTGGTTGACCTGACGAAAACCACAGTTAAGGAACAGCAGAGGACGAATTGTACCCTGGCGGCTGACTTGACGGCCATGATTCGAGACCTGGAACCTGCCGGGGTGACAATTTCCGTGGGGGGAGAGATCGGTGAGGTAGGGGGTAAAAATAGTACGGTCGAAGAGTTAAGGTCTTTCATGGATGGTTACATTGAGGAACTGGGAAAAGGCGGCAAAGATTTAAAAGGTATCAGCAAGATAAGTGTCCAGACCGGTACCGCCCATGGCGGTGTTCCCCTTCCTGACGGCAGTGTTGCTGATGTAAAACTTGATTTTGGCACCCTCGAAAAACTATCCGAGATAGCAAGAACAGAATATGGCCTTGCCGGCGCTGTTCAACATGGAGCCTCTACCCTTCCTGATGAGGTCTTTGACAAGTTTCCCGCCATCAAAACGGCAGAGATTCACCTGGCGACAGGCTTTCAAAACATAATTTACGATAGCAAAAACTTTCCTGCCAGGTTCAGGGATAAGATTTACCACCACTTGAAAACGGAATTCATCAGTGAAAAGAAAGGGAATGATACAGAGGAACAGTTCATTTATAAGACCAGAAAAAAAGGATTTGGTTCCTTCAAAAGGGAACTATGGCATCTCCCGTCGGATACATTGCAATCCCTTGGCAAAGAACTGGAAGACAAGCTTTCCTTCCTGTTCCATAAACTGAATGTCATAAATACGGAAGATACGACCAAGAGATTTGTAAAACCTGTAATAGTTCCCTTAAAAGCTCCTGAGGGCTTGGGAGGATAGATAATTTTCTTGTAACTAATTGGGTAACAGGGGTAGAAGCACAAAGTCTGATCAGCAGTTAAAATTGATGCGTATTTGTTTTTACTCTGTGCTTAATTGAGCCGCTGCCAGTCTGCCGGCCCGGTTAAGATCGCCAAGTGTATTGATGCCCATAACTTCCCCGTGGTCGCTTGCGATAAACGATCTGACGGGGTAGCCCTTCCTGCATGCAATTTCAACGATATCCGTCAAATAATACTCTTTCTGGGTGTTGTCACGGCCAATTCCTGCCGTTGCCTCAAAGAGAAATTTACTTTCCACACAGTATATCCCGCTATTTATCTCCCTGATTTTTTTCTCCTTATCCGTAGCGTCCCGCTCCTCCACAATTTTCAAAACCCTTCCTCTTTCTCCCTTAACTATTCTGCCGTAACCCGAGGGATTATCAAGAATAGTCGTAAGGACAGTGACTGTTGCCTTTTCTGAGTTATGATATTCAAACAGGGCAAGAATCGTGGAAGGACGAAGGAGAGGTACATCCCCGCAAAGGATGAGAATGGTGCCGTCATAATCGAGAAACGAGTCTCGAGCCTGAAGTACGGCGTGGCCTGTACCCAATTGCTCGCGCTGTTCGGCAAAAATTAAACCCTTATCCTTGAAGATTTCTCTGACAATGGATGCCTGATGACCGATGATGACTACAATCTTCTCTGAACCGACTGTTCCGGCAACGTCCAATGAATAACTCAGCAAGGGCTTTCCGCAAAGGGGGTGGAGCACCTTTGCCAGATCAGACTTCATTCTTGTTCCCTTACCGGCGGCAAGGATTATAGTACACAGGCTGTTTTTCTCCATCATATATTAGCTGAAAATGTTTCTCCAATAGACAAGGTACCTTATATTTTCTTGACCTTGTCCATTTCAGGAGGAAACACAACCATAACCTCCCTTATAGCTTTTACATCTGCATCTTCAATGACAAAGAATATGTCGCCATATCTAAATGTCTCTTTCCTTTTAGGTATTTTCCCCATCTTGTAAAGCAAAAATCCTCCCAGGGTTTCATAGTCTCCCTCCGGAATCTTCAGGGGGATTATCTGGCGCATCTGTTCTATACTGATCTGTGCATGTAAGAAATACTTCCCCGGAGCGATCTTTTTGTAGAGTTTTTCCCCGTATTCATCGTCAATTTCTCCAACAATTTCTTCCAGGATATCCTCGGTCGTTATAATACCTACAGCGCCGCCGTATTCATCAACAACAATGGCCATTCGCTCACCTTTGCCCTGTAACTCTACGAGAAGCTCTTTTGCCGGTTTTGTTTCGGGAACATAAAATACTGCCGGTCTAAGACATGAGGCGATGGTGTCGTCTTCAGACAGTGGGGACTGATCCTTGTTGTGTCCACGTAATTCTCTGAGGAGATCAAAATAATTAAGAATTCCTATGATATTAAATATCTGTTCCTGGTAAACAGGAATACGGAGGTATTTTTTTTCTGCTGCAAGCAGAGCAGCTTCGTGGAGGGTGGCCGTGACCGGCAGGGCAGTCATCGTAGATAAGGGGACCATAATTCTACCTACAGTCACATCGGTAAAATCAAATATGCGCTTGATCATCTCTTTTTCCCTGCTCATAATATCACTTTGAGAACCCCTGTTGGCGAGGATGGCCTTTAACCCCTCTGTCGTTATGTATGGAGAGGGGCTCACGTTTTTTTCTCCGGTAAAGATACGAATAGCTCCCCGGGATATTTTCGAAATGATATAGACCGCAGGAAAAAGTACCCATGATGCTGTCCAGATAAACCAGCAGAGTTTTACGGCCATAGATTCCGCATGTTGCTGGCAGATACTCTTGGGAATAATCTCGGCCATAATGAGGATTACGGGCACCATTAACATAATGGACACTATCTCACCACGAACCGGTCCCAGTATGGATATAAACAGCGCGGTGGCAAGTGTTGTGCTGACAACAGCGCATAAATTTGTTCCCGTCAGGACAGTGGAGAAAAACCACGCAGGTCTTTCTAAAAGTTTAATTGTAAGAGCGGCAGATCGTGATCCGTTTCTGGCCCTCTGCCTGATCTTGTTAATGTCAGAGCTTACGAAGGCAATCTCTCCCCCGGAAAACAAACCTTCCAGTCCTAAACAAACTATTATCAATGAGATAGATAAGAGGTTATTGCTCATCATGGTTAACTTTCTTTTCTATCCTTATTGTTAATATCCTGGCTTTACCCATTTTTTCTACCTTGAAGATGCAATTTCCCTCCTCGAAATAGACTTCTTCCCCTGGTGAGGGCAATTTTCCGAAAAGATGAAAAACAAAGCCGCCAACCGTCTCATAATCTTCCACCGGCATGGATATATCCATAAGGTCATTGAGATCATCGGTTGATAACTTACCTGATACAACGAAGGTATTATCATCAAGCCTCTCCCAGAGTTTTCCCCTGATACCGTATTCATCATAGATATCTTCAAACATATCTTCGATAATATCTTCAACGGTCACCAGACCTGCAACGCCGCCGTATTCGTCGACCACAACAGCAAGTTGCATCTTTCTTACCTGAAAATCTAAAAGCAGACTGCCCACACTTTTTTCCAGGGGAATGAAGAAAGGCTTTCTTAAAAGAGTTTCGACACGAAATCGTCTTTTTTCTGATATTCTGGCTACAAGGTCCTTAGCGAACAGAATCCCCCGGATATCATCCTTATCAGTTCCATAAAGGGGTATTTTCGCATGCCCCGCCTTGACAATTTCCCTTTCTATCTCTTCTATGCTCAGGGAAAGGGGGAGGCAAAATATATCTACCCGTGGGACCATAACCTCTGAGACAGGCTTATCGGCCAGATCGAACACCCGATGGATTAGCGCTCGTTGTGACTCTTCCAGCGCTCCCTCTTTTTGACCCACATCAATGAGGGTCCTGAATTCATCTTCCATAAGAGATTCACTATCATTCTCCCCACCCTGCGGGGAAACAGATACAAACAATCCGGATATCTTTTCTAAGATCCAGACAAGAGGTCGTTCAATCCATGACAGGACAATTAAAAAAGGGGACACAAATGAGGAGACCGGTATGGGACGGGTAACGCCCAGTGTTTTCGGGATACCTTCCAGAAAGATGAGAAGCATTGGGGACGTTACTGCAATGGCAACCCATTTTCCCTCTATGCCGAGAAAATGGATGGAAATTGATGCCACCAAAACAGATATGGTGATATTTATGGCCTCGTTACTAACGATAATAGTTATCAGGAGTTTCCTGGGGTATTTGAGAAGACGGAGGACATAAGGCAGGAAAGGGGAGCGCTCCGTTGCCATTTTATGCAGGTGAAGGGAAGTCAGGGAAAAGAGAGCAACCTCGGAACAGGAAAAAAATCCCGAGAGGATAAAGAGAAAAAACAAAAAGACAAACTCGAATATAATTTGATGAGCCAAGCTTATAAAGCCTTGAGTTGAATGATTCCCGACCGGTTCTTTTTTAAAATGATTGTTTTTTATCCGGTGTTTACAGTTCTTTGAGCTTCCTTGTAATTATATATCAGATTTTACACGGAAAAGACAAAGAAATTTTTATCAGATTTGTTTGACGGGGAGAATTTTTTCCTATATTAAATACAACTATTCAATATTCAGGAGTCGGATTGAAAAGGTATTCCGTTAAGGATTTTCAAGTCTTGATTGTATGAAAAGGCGCATCTTGAAGAAGGCATTAAGTTGCATAAGGCGTATAATGCCTCTATTCTGGATTCCGGCCCCTGATTTCTGATCCCTGAAAGGAGATGCCAAGATGCTTATTAATGTACTTTTAGTCGGCAATGGTGCCCGTGAACACGCTATTGCTGAAGCCATTACCCGGTCGAACCGGCAGCCGAAGCTCTTCTCCTACATGAAATCCAATAACCCCGGGATTGCTTCACTTTCAGAAGAAGTTGCCATTGGCAGCTACAGTGAACTTTCAGCGATCAGTGAATTCGCGAGGAAGTGCAATGTTCATTTTGCCGTGATTGGTCCCGAGGAACCACTGAATAACGGAGTAGTTGATACCCTGAAAGAGGCGGGAATTCCTGCTGTGGGCCCCACACAAGATCTGGCACGTCTTGAGACTTCAAAATCATTTTTGAGGAGTTTACTCGAAAAATACAGGATACCAGGCAATCCAAGGTTCAAGGCATTTTCATCTCTGGATGGTATAGAGGATTTTCTTGGTGAACTGGACAGTATTGTCATCAAGCCTGACGGCCTGACCGGGGGAAAAGGGGTTATGGTGCAGGGGGATCACTTCCAGACAAGAGAAGAGGCTATGAACTGCTGCCGTAGTATCTTAAGGGAACATGAAACAGTAATCGTTGAAGAGAGATTTGAGGGGGAAGAATTTTCTCTCCAATGTCTCTGTGACGGGAAAACCGTGGTGGCAACACCACTTGTCCAGGACCACAAGAGACGGTTCGTCGGCGATAAAGGTCCGAACACCGGGGGGATGGGGTCATATTCCTGCGAGGATCATACCCTGCCATTTTTAGGCAGAAAGGAAGTTGAAGAAGGACTTACCATTACGAAACAGGTAGCCGATGCCCTCTACAGAGAGACAGGAGAATACTACAAAGGAGTCATGTACGGTGGATTCATGATTACAGCCTCCGGCGTTAAATTACTTGAATACAACGCCCGGTTTGGTGATCCCGAGGCGATGAATATCCTGCCCCTTTTGAAAACAGATTTTGTCGATCTCTGTAAATCCATTATTGATGGTACTCTCGACAGGATGAATATTGAATTTGAGAAAAAGGCAACTGTCTGTAAGTATATCGTTCCAAAGGGATACGGTCTTCCCGATGAGCATCCTGATTCAATATCAACATCCTCAAAAATTGAAGTCGGCGATGTGGGAGCTGCCCGACTGTACTATTCTTCTATTGATAAAAGAGAAGATGGGTTATATATGACTAAATCAAGGGCGCTTGGTGTGGTAGGTATAGCAAACCATCTCAGCGAGGCGGAGAGGATTGCAGAAGGTGCTGTATCGGCTATCACGGGCCCCGTGGACCACAGGCCCGATATTGGAACAGAGCAGTTGATAGGAAAGAGAATTCAACATATGCAGGAGATCAGAGGTAAGTAAGGAGAATAATATGGGAATGAATGAAATCAGGCGGGCACTGATCAGTGTCACAGACAAGAAAGGTATTGTGGAATTCGCCAGGGAACTTTCCTCGCAATTTTCTGTGGAACTTCTCTCCACGGGAGGGACAGCATCCAAACTGAGAAGCGAGGGCATAAAAGTCACGGATGTCTCTGATTACACTGGTTTTCCCGAGATGATGGACGGCAGGTTGAAGACTCTTCATCCGAAGATACATGGAGGTCTTCTAAGCCTGCGGGATAATGAAGAGCACATTAAATCCATCAAGGAACACGGGATAGGACTGATTGACATGGTGGTGGTCAATCTCTACCAGTTCGAGGATACTGTGGCAAAAGGCTGCACCCTTGCCGAGGCTATAGAAAATATAGATATAGGCGGGCCGACCATGCTCCGGGCTGCAGCGAAAAACTACCGCTTTGTCAGCGTTGTGACCGATCCCGAAGATTACCGGAAAACACTTGAGGAAATGAAGAAAAATGGCGGAAAGATTTCGGAAGCCACTAATTATTCCCTGGCAGTAAAGACATTTCAATTGACCGCTAAATACGATGCTGCTATCTCTAACTACCTTGGTAAGATTGTCCCCGGGGAAGAAGTGAAGGTATTTCCCGATACTTTCACCATTCAATTTGCCAAAGCCCAGGAACTCCGTTACGGTGAAAACCCTCACCAAAAGGCAGCTTTCTATAAGGAGAAGGGTCCATCTCTTTCCGGTATATCCAATGCCCGGCAGATCCAGGGGAAAGAACTATCCTATAACAACATCATGGACAGTGATGCGGCCTGGCAGATAGTATCCGATTTTGAGCTGCCCGCTGCGGTGATTATCAAGCATGCCAACCCCTGCGGTGCGGCAACCTCCACCCATGATATCTCAGAGGCCTATCGGAAAGCACGGGAGACAGACCCAGTTTCTGCCTTCGGGGGGATTGTTGCCTTTAACCGGCAGGTGAACAGGAAGGCGGCGGAAGAAATAACAGAGACTTTTCTCGAGGTCATCATTGCCCCGGCGTTTGACGAGGATGCAGTTGCTGTATTAAGCAGGAAAAAGGCTATGAGGGTCCTGGAAATCCCGGCAGAGGGTGGAAAACAGAATGCCGGCTACGACTTCAGGCGAGTCATGGGCGGGCTACTCATCCAGGACAGGGATCATGAAGACTTTGATATAAGAAAGTCTACGGTCGTCACCAAAAGGGCGCCCACGGAAGAGGAGTACCAGGCTCTCGATTTTGCCTGGCGGGTGGTGAAGCATGTCAAATCAAATGCCATTGTCTTTGCTGTTAAAGATCAACTGGTTGGCGTGGGGGCAGGGCAGATGAGCCGGGTGGACTCGGTCAACATTGCCGGTATGAAGGCGAAACTACCGACGAAAGGGTGTGTTCTTGCCTCGGATGCCTTTTTCCCCTTCAGGGACGGCATTGACATTGCCGCCAAGGCTGGTATCACGGCCATTATACAACCCGGCGAATCAATAAGAGATAAAGATGTAATCAAGGCTGCTGACGAGCACGGGATGACCATGATCTTCACCGGGAAGAGGCATTTTAAACACTGAGGGGAGATAAAAATATGGAAGAAAAAGCACCGGTTTCAGTCAGTGTCGTTGTAGGGAGTGATTCTGATCTTCCTGTCATGCGTGAGACCACGCGGATACTTGACCTCTTTAATATTCCCTACGAGGTCTTTCTGACCTCGGCCCACCGTTCACCGGACAGGACTTCCTCTTTTGCCGGGGGAGCGGCGCAAAAAGGTATCAAGGTCATTATAGTCGGGGCCGGAGCGGCAGCCCATCTCGCCGGGGTAATCGCCTCCCGGACCATTCTTCCGGTTATCGGTGTCCCTCTTGATGCCACATCACTTCTGGGACTGGACGCCCTTCTCTCCACAGTGCAGATGCCCGGTGGGGTGCCTGTTGCTACGATGGCCATCGGGGGGGCAGGGGCTAAAAATGCGGCTCTGCTGGCCATTAGAATTCTTGCTCTAACTGATCAAGACTTGCGCGAAAAATTGCAGGGCTGCATAGAGGACATGGCGCGGGAAGTCGAAAAAAAACAAGAAAATATTTCATGCCGGAAATCTTGAAAATTGATCCGTCCAATCCCGATATGGCTTTGATCTCTGAAGCTGTCCGGATTATGAGAAAGGGGGGGGTTATTGCCTATCCCACTGAGACCTTTTATGGATTGGGTGCTGACGGGAAAAACGTACAAGCTGTGGAAAAGGTCTTTCTGATCAAGGGAAGAAATTTTAAAAAACCAATTTCTTTGATCATAGGGGTTCACAGCGATTTAACCGGTCTGGTTGAGGAAATGAGCGATACTGCCCGCCTGCTTATGGAAAGATTCTGGCCGGGGGCACTTACCCTCGTATTCAGAGCTTCTTCGAACATACCCTCCCGGCTGACGGGAGGTACAGGTAAGATTGGCATCCGTATTTCCAGTCATACAATAGCAACAGTTCTGACACAGACTCTCTTTTCTCCCATTACGGCTACCAGTGCCAATCTTTCCGGGGAAGGGGAATGCTCATCAGCCGCTGAAGTCATCCAGTGTATCGGGAATAGAATCGATGCTGTCATTGATGGGGGGCCGACACCAGGGGGAATCGGAACGACCATCCTGGATGTAACCGTCCATCCTCCAGTGGTTCTTCGTGAGGGAGTCATCCCCATTTCCTTGATAAAGGATACTGTAAGAACCGAAATTCAGTAAAGAGTCAGGTACATATGAAACAGATCAACCTCATGATATTTGATTTTGACGGGACGCTTGTAAATTCAGGGGGAGACATTGCTGCTTCAGTCAACTACACCCTTGAAAATCTTGGTATTCCAGCGATGGAACCGGAGGTGATTATTGATTTTGTGGGAGATGGTGTTAAAAAGTTGATCGAGAGATCTCTCGGCCATGATTGTCAGGATCAATTCGATGAGGCGATGAAAATATTTACGGCCTATTACAGCGAACATATATTGGATACGACAACTTTTTACCCCGGAGTCACTGACATCCTTCAACATTTCCAAGATAAAAAGAAAGTGATTATCACAAACAAAAGGTACAGCTTTACGAAAACAATTGCTGAAGCCCTTGACATGGAAAAATATTTTGACGATATTATCGGGGAAGACAGTACACCTTATAAGAAACCTGATTTACGTTTATTGTCTCCTCTTATGGAGCGGTTTGGTGCAGGGTGCGATCAAACGGTTGTCATCGGTGACGGGATTAATGACATTCTCCTTGCCAAAAATACAGGAGTATTAAGTTGTGCCTTTTTAAACGGATTGGGGCACAGAGATATTCTTCTCGCCCAGAGGCCGGATTTTATCTATGAAAGTCTTTTAGAATTAAGGTCCCTTTTTTGCTGATGAGGTTGCTGAAATAGTTAAAGCTATTATTTAAGTTATAATGATAAGAAAAGTAAGAGAGACCATAAAAAAATATCATTTGCTCGAAAAGGGAGACGTGGTAATTGTAGCGGTCTCCGGTGGGCCGGACTCTGTAGCGCTTTTGAAAGCTCTGGGTATTTTTTCTCACGAATATATCCTTACATTAATTGCCGCGCACCTCAACCATGGGTTAAGGGATGAGGAGTCCGACAGGGACGAGGAGTTTGTGCGTGAGTTCAGCGGAGCCATGGATATTAAATTTGAATGCAAATATGCGGATATTTACTCTCTCCGGCAGGAGCAGGGACTATCCATGGAAGAGATTGCGAGAGAAGAAAGATATAAATTTCTTACTGATGTAGCCCGAAAATACAACGCACAAAAAATTGCCCTGGGACATCACCTCAATGATCAGGCTGAGACAGTATTGATGAATTTTATCCGCGGCAGCGGTATGGAAGGCTTGAAGGGGATTCTTCCCATGCGGGAGGGTATGTATATAAGGCCCCTTATTGCCGCTACCAGAGGAGATATACTGGACTTTCTCGAAAAGAAAAGTCTCCGATTTATGACGGACAGTTCCAATGTCCATGACATCTATTTCAGGAACAGGATCCGGCATCATTTGATACCGGAATTGAAAAAGCATTACAATCCCAAGATAGAGGAAAACCTTGCCCATATGGCAGAGATTATACGTCTGGAGGATGACTACATAAAAACAGTTCTCAAGAGTGTCCTTTCAGAATGCGTGTTTGACGAGGGCAAGGAGGGAATCAGGATTAATATTCCTGAATTTTTCACGCTCCACGAGGCGATACAAAACCGGGCAATAAAAACTCTTCTCCAGCGATTTTCCCTTCTAAAGGGCGGCATCGGTTATCTTCATGTCAAGTCGGTGATAGACCTTATCCGTGGTGTTCGCTCTTGCGGTCGTTTGCATCTTCCCTTCAACGTTGAGGTAAGGCGTGAGTATAATTTACTTATCATTTCCAGGCGGAATAGACCGGAGGGCAGGGCAGGGGAGGGAGACATAAGCCAATTTTCTTATGATGTTACGATACCGGGCAAGGTTAAAATTCTTGAATTAGATATGACGATGGTCTTTGATATTATGGATAAACCTTCACACAATATCGTTTTTAACGGTGAAAATATTGCCTATATGGATTTTGAAGCGATAAAATTTCCGCTGGTCGTAAGAAATTTAAGGCCGGCAGATAATATACAGCCTCTCGGTATGAAGGGAACAAAAAAGTTAAAGGATTACTTTATTGATAATAAGGTTTTGCCGCGCATGAGAAAGAAAATACCCCTTTTGGTAAATGGACAATCTGTCCTCTGGATTGGGGGAATGAGATTAAGTGAGCGGGTAAAAATTACCGATAAGACGAGAAGGGTGGTAAAGGTAGAAATTATTTGAAATAATGGAATGGATATTATAAGAGTACCAAAAAAGTCTGAATAGAAATTAGAGGAGAACAATATTGCAAAAGAATATCGCGTTATGGCTTGTCATCAGCCTTGTGTTTATCTTCCTGGTTAATATTTTTAACCGGCCGGAGATTCCACAGAGAGATCTTGTTTTCAGTGATTTTATAAACGAGGTGGAGAAGGGGCGGATCCCCGAGGTTATAATACAGGGAGAGAGTATTAGCGGCAGGTTGGAAAGTGGGGAAAAGTTTAAGACTTATATCCCAAAAGATGCGGGGATAATTCCCCTTTTGAAGGAAAAGAAGGTCCAGATTACAGCCAAGCCCGTAGATGATTCTCCCTGGTACATGACTATCCTGATATCCTGGTTTCCCATGCTCCTGCTGGTTGGTGTATGGATATTCTTTATGCGACAGATGCAGTCGGGTGGGGGCAAGGCTATGGCCTTTGGAAAAAGCAAGGCAAGGCTTGTAACGGATAAATCCAACAAGGTAACTTTTGCGGATGTTGCCGGTATTGACGAGGCGAAGGCAGAGCTGGAGGAAATAATTAACTTTTTGAGGGATCCCAAAAAATTTACGAGGCTGGGAGGGAGATTACCCAAGGGAGTGCTTCTCGTAGGAGCACCCGGCACAGGGAAAACCCTGCTGGCCAGGGCAATTGCCGGTGAGGCAGACGTTCCTTTCCTCAGTATCAGCGGCTCTGATTTTGTTGAGATGTTCGTAGGGGTGGGGGCATCCAGGGTAAGAGACCTTTTCGTCCAAGGGAAGAAAAATGCCCCCTGCATAATATTTATTGATGAGATAGATGCAGTAGGAAGGCACAGGGGGGCCGGACTGGGTGGTGGACATGACGAGAGGGAACAGACTCTAAATCAACTACTTGTTGAAATGGATGGGTTTGAATCAACTGAGGGAGTAATTCTCGTGTCGGCAACTAACAGGCCGGATGTCCTTGACCCCGCTCTGTTGAGACCGGGACGGTTTGACAGGCAAGTATATGTTCCACTTCCCGATATCAGGGGTAGAAAAAAGATTTTAGAAGTACACGCGAGAACGAAACCTCTTGACGAAGATGTTGATTTTGCCATCATTAGCAGGGGAACACCCGGATTTTCGGGGGCCGATATAGAAAATCTGGTCAATGAGGCGGCCCTGAATGCGGCAAGGCTTGATAAAGATAAAGTTAATATGAGTGACTTCGAGCATGCCAAGGATAAGGTCCTCATGGGTATAGAGAGAAAAAGCATGGTCATCAGTGATGAGGAAAAAAGAAACACAGCCTACCATGAATCGGGTCATGCCCTTGTGGCAAAGTTATTGCCTGGGACTGACCCGATCCACAAGGTGACGATCATTCCCCGGGGGAGGGCATTAGGTCTGACCCAGCAATTACCGATAGATGAAAAACATACCTACCCTAAGAAATATCTTCTGAGCAGTATTACAATCCTCTTAGGAGGCAGGGCAGCAGAAGAAATAGTTTTAAAGGATTTCACTACCGGTGCGGGAAACGATATTGAACGGGCAACAAACCTAGCGAGAAAAATGGTCTGTGAGTGGGGGATGAGTGATGAAATGGGTCCCTTGAGTTACGGGAAAAAGGACGAGCAGATCTTTTTAGGACGTGAATTTGCGACACATAAAGATTATAGCGAAGGAACGGCGGAAAAAATAGACAACGAAATAACCAAGATTGTTTCAGGTGGTTATGAAGAAGCGAAGAAGCTTCTTTTGGATAATCTAAATATTTTAAATAAGCTGGCTTCTGCGTTGCTGGAAAAAGAAGTTCTGAATGCCCAGGAAATCGATGTGATAATGGGAAACAAAACATCCGATGATTCGGAAGCGGACGGCAAGCAAACAGCGGCTGAACAAACTGTTTAAGACTTAGAAATTTGAGAAGAAATATGAAGAACGTTGAAAATTCCTTTATTCTCAGGACATGTAAAAGAGAGCTGATTTTGGGGAACCGCACACAGATCATGGGGATTCTGAACGTAACTCCCGATTCCTTTTCTGATGATGGATGTTTCAAATCGCCGGATGAGGCTATTGAATCTGCTGTCCGGATGGTCAGTGAAGGTGCGGATATCATTGATGTGGGAGGAGAATCTTCAAGGCCGGGAGCAGAAGCAGTATCCATTGAAGAAGAATTGGAAAGAGTGATCCCGGTAATAAAGGGTATCGTGAGAAGAGTCGACGTGCCCGTTTCTGTTGATACCACCAAAGCAAAAGTAGCCAGAGAGGCTGTTAAATCCGGGGCAGAGATAATCAATGATATCAGCGCGATGAGATTTGACGATCAAATGCCTGCGGTTGTGGCGGATACCGGAGCGGCTGTTGTTCTTATGCATATGAGAGGGACACCGGATAATATGCAGGAAGGAGACTTGACTTACCGGTTTCTTCTGGCTGACATAATTAGTTTTCTGGTAGATAGAATGGAGGCGGCACAGTCCGCCGGCATAGAGTTTGAGCGCATCATGATTGATCCCGGCATCGGTTTTGGAAAGAGTGCGGAGGATAACCTGAAACTGCTGAAGCATCTTTCCGCCTTCAGTACTCTGGGAAGGCCTATCATAACAGGAGCATCACGAAAATCATTTATCGGCAAAGTAACAGGCGGTGATCCCCGGGATCGTATTGAAGGAACTGCCGTGGCAGTAACCGCTGCTATTATGAACGGGGGTCATGTAGTAAGGGTACATGATGTCGGGAGCATGAAAAAGGTTGTAGCAATGGCCGATGCAATAGTCAGGGCAGGCAACGGAATTTAGAAGGGCAGGGAACACGGCTACATCCCCTTATATGGTGCAAGTAATGTCAGGACGCCGAGAA
>Ga0265296_1001021_pt1 | contig 34946 bp, 38 predicted proteins | sample MunlanPumphouse1_FD_189073 | JGI IMG/M metagenome (GOLD analysis project Ga0265296, IMG submission 189073) | Groundwater microbial communities from a municipal landfill in Southern Ontario, Canada - Pumphouse #1 | ecosystem: Environmental > Aquatic > Deep subsurface > Groundwater | place...
AAAACGCCGAGGGGGAGATTTGAACTCCCGAGGCGCGAAGCGCCAGTAGCTTTCGAGGCTACCGCCTTCCCGGGCTAGACTACCTCGGCACCCGGTTCTCTATTTTTTCTCATCAATCACTCTAATAGTTATCTGAATCATGCAGGTAATGTGAGATGCTCTGGTGTACCCGGAGACCCTGAACGAATGCATGAGAAAAAAAGGGATGTGTATTAAGGAGAATTACATCCCGTGCGGGGCACCGCCCCTGCCGCCCTGCTGGGTGATCATCATGTCATCGACACGGATGAGCATGATTGCCGTTTCCGAAGCGCTCTGGATCGACTGGCGTTTTGAACGCAGGGGTTCGATGACGCCCTCTGCCAGCATATCCACGACTTTCCCCTCGTACACGTTCAGGCCATAATTCTTCTTGCCCTTGGAGTGGATGTTCTTGAGCTCAACGAGTTTGTCGATTGCATTGAATCCGGAGTTCTCCGCAAGTGCCCGCGGGATGGACTCAAATGCCGTTGCATAGGCCTCGATGGCGATCTGTACGCGTCCGCCAACGGTCTGGGCATAGTCCCGGATCTTCATGAGCAGCTCGGTCTCTACTGCTGCGCCGCCCACGACATAGGTGCCGTCTTCCATGGCATCCATGACCACGCGGGTGCCGTCAACCACTGCCCGTTCGAGTTCGTCGAGCAGGTAGTCGCTGGTGCCGCGAAGCAGGATGGTGATGGTCTTGGGATTCTTGCAGCCTGAGATTCTTGTGACGTTCCCATCAGTGTCTTCCTCAACAAGATCTGCGGTTCCGAGATCCTTTGCCGTCAGGGCCTCGGGCTTCCCGACAATATTTGCATTGAGTGCCCGTGCTGCGTATTTCAGGTCCTTTTCAGGGACATCTTCGATGGCAAGGATGCCGGCCTTTGCCAAGTAGAACTGGGCAGCGTCCGAGATACCTTTCTGGCAGAGGAGGACATTTGCCCCGCTCTTGATGATCAGGTCGGCGAGTTTTTTGAGTGCCTCGCGCTCCTGCTCGCTGAATGCGGTGATCTGGTCGGCGGTGGAGATCTTGATCTTTGACTTGACCTGGGTCTTGGTAATCTCAAGAGGAGTTGAGACAAGCGCTACCTTTGCCTTGCTCACTTTTTTGGGCATACCATCGTGAACGCGGGTCTTATCGATGACCACGCCGCGGATCAGTTCGGCATCTCCCATGGCCTGTCCCTTCTGTTTCTTGATCATGACATCTTCTTCTTCGACCAGGATCTTGCCATCTACCTTCTCGGCAACGGTCATCACGGCATCCGCAATAATGCCGTCCAGCTTGCCCTTGACCTGTTCGATGGACTTCCCGGTGATGGCGGTGTCGGCAATCTTGAGTAAGGTCTTACGGTCCGTTGGATCAACTTTCAGGGAGAGGCTTTTGGTGATCTCAAGGGCCTTTTCCATACCCATGCGGTATCCCTCGGCAATAACTGTCGGGTGGATACCCTGTTCGAGCATTCCTTCGGCCTGCTCCATCAGGGCGCCGACAAGGATGACCGCGGTGGTGGTCCCGTCGCCGACTTCATCGTCCTGCGTCCGCGCGACCTCGATCACCATCTTTGCGCCGGGGTGCTGAACGGCTATTTCGCCGAGGATGGTCGCGCCATCGTTCGTGATAACGATATCGCCCGAGCCGCTGACAAGCATCTTGTCCATGCCCCGTGGGCCAAGAGTGGACTTGACGGCACCGGCAATTGCCTTTGCCGCCGCAATATTCGAGCGCTGGGCTTCCTTCCCGTAATTACGCTCTACATTTTCTTTTAGGATGATAATTGGCTGTCCTGATAGCATAATAGATCCTCCGATGTTGTAAAAGGTGGAATTGAACTTCTATATAAATCATTCTGTGCGGGTTCTTAAAAAAGGAGAGATCAGTCGATACGGGAGATTTTAAAGAGCGAATAGACCGGGACACCATCGATATCCTTGATACCGCGCTTGTCGAAGATCACCCAGATGGCGATGGGTGTGGCATTGTGCTTTTTTAGGTATTTGATCACTTCTTTCATCGTATTGCCGGATGTGATCACATCGTCGATGATGATGCACCTCTGCCCGTTCACCGAAGCAAAATTCCCGCTGATCGATCCCGTTGGTTTGTCGCTCTGGCTCTGTTTGGATGGGTGGTAGATGGCTAGCTGGGCCGCCTCCTGGACTGCGATCACGGTTGCCAGCGGTATTCCCGAGAGCGCGATCCCGACAATCACATCTGCTGCGGGGGATTCGCAATCGTCATCCTTATGGGACTGGTAATACCGGTTCAGCAGCATCAGGGCGGTCTCTTCCAGCAGGGGGGCATGGCTGGAGACCGCGGTCCAGTCAATGTGAACATCCTTGGGCGCGGTTGTTCCCTTCCCCTGCGTCAGGAGCCACGTTACCGTCTCCATGGAAAGGGAGAGTTCATCTGCAATCTGACCCGGGCTGTGCCCTTCCCCGAGGAGCAGTTTGGCCCTGCCAATCAGATCGTCTAGCGAAGACATGAACAAAGATTTGCCGGCATCTATTTAAGTTTTTATTTAAGTTTTCTTTTCACCATCGCGCCGCAGACCGGGCACTCCCCGTCGTGATCGTAGTAGCGTCCGCAACCGGCGCACCGGTACTTCCAGTGAACCCGTCTCGCTTTCCTCTGGGAGATCGGGTGGGTCTCGACCCCAAGAACAGTTGCCACGTTCTGGATGGCAAAATCATCGGTATACAGGACCGCCTCCAGTTCAAGGGTCACCGCAAGGAGATCGGTATCGGTTGCCGAGATTACGCCGGCATCGCGGCTTGTTTTTGCAGCGGCAGTGACCCGTTCGATGCCTGCCTGGCCCGGTGAGACGACTCGAAGCCCGTTAGCGCTGAGTTTCTCAAAGTTTCCCTTTGACCGGATATCCCGGAGTTCATCACAGACGGAAGGGGTGGTAAACAGTTCGCCTTCAGGATGCCAGTCGGAAAAGAAGACACTTGCATCAAGAACCGCTTTCATGAGAGGCCCTGAGGTGAAATGCCGGCTGGTGGTGTTTCCGGCATGGGATCAGTGATTCCGGATCGCACCTGCAATCGTCTCTGCGGCAGAGATCCTGCTGCATGCCTGCTCTATCGTATCGCTGCAGATGACATCCCGGATGCCGGTCGCCATCAGGCGGGTATATGCACCCCCGGAGAGAACGCCGTGGACACATGCCGCGTACACATCGGTTGCCCCTTGCTGGTACAACATACCCGCTGCGGTGGCAATCGTGCCACCCGTGGAGATGATATCATCGACAATGATCACCGGGCGGGATGCGACCGACACCTTCTTGGGGGCCATGCGGACTTCGACTCCTGAAAGCCGCGTCTTATCGAGGTTGTCGAACTCCCATCCTCCGACCGCAGCCACCTGCCCGGCAAATGAGAGGGCACCGTCATCCGGGGCAAGGATGAGGGGATTAGTGACCGGAAGTGTTTTGATATACGACCCGATATCGCGGGCAACGGAGAGGTTCTCTGCCGGTACAGCAAAATGCGCCAGGACCGAGGGATCATGGATATTGATGGTGTACACCTGGGAGACGCCCCGGCTCAGCGCCTGGGCCACGACCCGGGCACTCAGCGGCTCCCCTTTTTTGAACTGTTTGTCCTGGCGGGCATAGGCCATGTAGGGAAGGACCAGTCGTGTATGGGACGGTGCACAGGCATCGATGAGCAGCATCAGCTGGACCAGCGCATCGTTGTCCACAACGCTCCCGACAATGATCGTATCCCCATCAAGATCGCCGGTAACCAGGTAGTGTTCCCCATCGGGGAACCGGGAGAACGAGGTTGTGGCAACAGGAACCCCGAGGGCACGTGCAAGACGGGCACCGAGAACCTGCGATCGTTCATTACAGATGACTTTCATGGTATTGTTCCTTGGTCTCTTGATCACGTGCGGGACCGCGATATACTCAACCAACTAGATAAACGATGAACCGTATTGTAGTTTTCCGCATGAATGTCCAAAAAGGATGGGGGGATTGATGGCAGTCGCGTTCAGGCATTTCCTCTACGTGCTATCAGCTGAAAGTACTTAAACTATCATGAGACATTGTATATGAAAATCCACGGGATTAAGTAAGAGGGAATAACTGCAATGGAACCATCACCTGAACCGCTTCCGGAACAACCGGAAACACCCCAGCAACCGGAGACGACTGAAAGTACTGCCCCGGTTGAGGCGACTCCTGAGAGCGTAATAACGACCTCATCCCAGGTAGAGGTTCCTCCCAAACTCATCGATCAGGTGATCGGCCAGGAGCGTGCGGTCGAGGTCATCCGGAAAGCCGCTATCCAGCGCCGGCATGTGATGATGATCGGCAGCCCCGGTACCGGCAAATCGATGCTCGCAAAGGCGATGGCCGAACTCCTGCCCAAAGAGGAACTGCAGGACATTCTCATCTACCCGAACTCCGACGACTCCAACAACCCGGTCGTACGGACGGTGGCGGGTGGCCGTGGCAAACAGATCGTAGGGGCACACAAGGCGGAGGCAAAGAAGAAGACTCAGTTCCGCCAGACCCTCCTGATGCTCCTCCTCTTGGGCATTGCGGGCTACGCGATCATCACTATGCAGCTCCTGATGGGACTGATCGCAGGGGCGTTCGTCTTCATGGCGCTGCGCTACTCCACGCCCCGCGAGGAGACGATGGTGCCCAAGCTCCTCGTCTCGAACGATACGAAGAGCATTGCTCCCTTTATTGACGGGACCGGCTCCCATGCCGGTGCTCTCTTGGGGGATGTCCGGCACGACCCATTCCAGAGCGGCGGTCTTGAGACCCCGGCGCACGACCGGGTCGAGGCCGGTGCAATTCACCGTTCGAACGGGGGCGTCCTGTTCATCGATGAGATCAACACGCTGGATCCCCACTCCCAACAGAATCTCCTCACCGCTCTCCAGGAAGGGGAGTTCCCCATCACCGGGCAGAGTGAGCGCTCAAGCGGTGCGATGGTACGAACAGAGCCCGTGCCCTGCAGATTTGTGATGGTGGCAGCAGGGAACCTTGACGCCATCCAGGGCATGCACCCGGCGCTCCGTTCCCGTATCCGCGGGTATGGTTACGAGGTCTACATGGCCGAGAGCATGGACGATACCCCCGAGAACCGCCAGAAATATGTCCGGTTCATTGCGCAGGAAGTGAAGAACGACGGGAAGATCCCGCACTTCGACCAGAGCGCCATCGACGAGATCATCCGGGAAGCCCAGCGGCGCTCGAACCGCAAGGGCCACCTGACCCTCAAGCTGCGTGACATGGGTGGCCTGATCCGGGTTGCCGGGGATATCGCCCGGCAGGAAAATGCCGCCATCACCACGGCAGCGCATGTGACCACGGCAAAGAAGACTGCCCGGTCGATCGAGGACCAGGTCTCGGACGAGATCACCCGTCACCTCCGGGAATACGAGATGACTGTGGTGGAAGGCACCCGGATTGGCAGGGTGAACGGCCTTGCCGTTACCGGCAGCGACGCAGGATCAGTGCTCCCCATCATGGCAGAAGTAACGCCGGCCCAGGGAGCGAGCGGCACGGTGATTGCAACCGGGATGCTCAAGGAGATTGCGCAGGAATCCATCAAGAACGTCAGCGCCATCTTAAAGAAATTCACCGGCCGGGATGTCAAGAATATCGATATCCACATCCAGTTCATCGGCACGTATATGGGTGTCGAGGGCGATTCGGCCTCTGTCAGCGTGGCGACAGCTGTTGTGAGCGCCATTGAAGGGATTCCGGTCCGTCAGGATATTGCCATGACCGGCTCACTCTCCGTACGGGGCGATGTCCTGCCGGTGGGTGGGGTGACCTACAAGATCGAGGCAGCGGCAAAGGCCGGTATCAGGACCGTTCTCATTCCCCGCATGAATGTCGGGGATGTCCTCATCGAGGAGCGCTTCAAGCCTCTCGTCACCATCATCCCGGTCGATACGATCGATGATGTCCTGAAGTTCGCCCTGGTCCCGGAGAACTCCGATGGATTCCTCATCAAACTCAAGAGAATGGCGATGAGGTCTACCGCCATGATTGCAGAACCGCCCGTGATCAACCAGACCGCGGTCTGAATATAATGTCCGGGATCTCGTATTACGACCTGCGGCACGTGACCGGTGAGGTCACGCATATCGATATCGATAACAGCGTGGTCGAGTCGGCCGGCACCTCATTTTTCAACAAGGCAATTCTCCGGGTCCTCACCGGGACCGGCTGGGGCATCCTCCAGATCGATAATTACACTCCGTGTTCCGGCAGGACGTTCGATGAACTCCTTGAGCGTGCGGCACGGCTTGCCCGTATCACCGAAGAGAATGTTAGGCTCGGGGATGTGCCCCGGGGCCAGCTCGCGGTCCCGCCGCTGAAAGAGGATCCGCGGGATGTCAGTATCGAAGAGAAATCATCCCTGCTTGCGGAGATCGAGAAGAGTGCCACTCTCCCCGGGATCGTGAACCGGCGGGCAGGTTATATCGAGCGGACAGAACAGGTCCGGTTTGCTGACAGCTCCGGCAACGAGTACTCCTATGAGATGAGCCGCTCGGGGTTCAATGTTCTCGCGGTGGCATCGCGTAACGACAATGTCCAGATGGGATACGAGCGGGAACACTCCCTTGACGGCTTCAACCTCCGGCACCAGCAGCATTTAGGAAAGAAGGCTGCGGAGATTGCCATTGCCCTGCTGGATGCCACGGCAGCGAAAGGCGGGAAGATGCGGGTGGTGCTCGACCCGGAACTTGCCGGGGTCTTTGCCCACGAAGCCGTGGGTCATGCCAGTGAGGGCGACCTGATTCAGGAGGGAAGTTCCGTCCTGAAAGGAAGGACCGGAGAACGGATCGGGAACGAGTTCCTCTCCATCGTCGATGACCCCTCGTTCCACGGGTTCGGGTTTGACCCGGTGGATGCCGAGGGGGTGGCAGTGACCCGCACCGAGATCATCCGGCGCGGGGTGATCAATGCCTTCCTGCACAGCCGGGAATCGCTGGCTGCCGTGGGAAACGGCGTTGCCGGTCATGCCCGGGCAATGCCGGGTGAACCGCCACTCGTACGGATGAGCAACACGTTCATCGAGAACGGCGATTCCACCAAAGAGGAGATCTTTGCCGAATGCAAAAACGGGATCTACCTTGCGGGCTCCCGGGGCGGGCAGGTGGACCCGGGACGGGGCGTCTTCCAGTTCAATGCGGAGTACGGGTACCTGGTGAAAGACGGGGAGTGCACGAAGATGGTCCGGGATGTGTCGCTCTCCGGTGATATCCTCACCACCCTTCACGGGATCGTCCTGTGCGGGAACGACCGGAAGATGAGCCCCGGCTATTGCGGGAAGGGTGGGCAGAGCGTGCCGGTGAGCGATGGGGCTCCCCATATTCTCTTGAACGATGCGGTGGTTGGTGGCAGTGGCGTGGATTGAAGAGCTGATCCGGGAAGCAGAGCGGAGCGTTGATGAGGCTGAGGTCTATTTCGTGGAGGGCACCAGTGTCTCCGCAGACCTGAAAAAGAAAAAAGTCAGCCTTGCAACGAGATCGCAGGACTGCGGTCTTGGCATCCGCACGATTCATGCGGGCCGGATCGGATCGTCCAGCACCAATGATCCCGGCCAGTGGCGTGAATGCTTAAAGGCAGCGATCGCAAGCGGGAAACTCGCAACCCCTCAGGAATGGGAGGGTCTGCCCGGACCGGAACACCAGGATTCCCCGGCTCTCACCTTTGATGACACCATGAAGATCGAGCCCGGCGTTGCCCGGGCACTTCTGGATCAGATGATTGAGGGCGCCTCGAACCACCCGGCCGAGATCACGTCAGGATCGGCCGGACTCTCCTCCATCAAGGTAACGCTTGCCAACAGTCATGGCGTCCGGATCGCGGACCGCCACACATCCGTGTCGGTCTCGCTCGAAGCAATCCACGGGCAGTCCACGGGTTTTGAGTACGATCACTCCTGGTCGTTCGATCGGATCGATCCCTCCAGGGTCGGTGAACGGGCCACGTTCTTTGCTTCTGAATCCGCAGGAGGGAAGGATATCCCGACCGGCGATTATCCGGTCCTCCTCTCGCCGCTCGCCTACGCAGAACTGCTCGGGACGGTCTTTGTCCCGGCCCTGAACGGGCGCAATGTTCATGCAGGGCGATCAAAACTGGCCCAGTCCCTCTCAAAACAGGTAGCCGACCCCGGCATATCGATGTATGACGATCCACATCTCCCCGGGGCAGCGGGCAGCACCCGGTATGATGCGGAGGGATCCCCCACACGGAGACTCGATCTCATCCGCGATGGCATTCTCTGTGCATTTGTCTACGATATCAGGACGGCGTCCCGGTACGGGAAGAAGACCACGGCCAGTGCGGTCCGCGGAGGGTATGGGGGCTCGCCATCGATTGGGCATCACAACTTTGTTGTTGACGGGAAGCGGGACACCGTGGACGACGAACGGGTACTCTACGTGCATACCGTGATCGGGGCTCACACGGCAAACCCGATGAGCGGTGAGTTCTCGGTGGAACTTGCCAATGCGTTCTGGATGGAAGATGGCGAGTTCCAGGCACCGATCCGGAGTGCGATGCTCTCGGGCAATGTCTTCGATCTCCATCATGCCATTGCCGGGTTGAGCCAGAAGACCCGCACGGTCGGATCCCTGATCCTGCCGTCAGTAAAGCTCAATAAGCAGCATATCATTGGTAAATAGGAACGATAATGACCGATACTCTCATCGCGATCCTCCTCATCGTTGTGATCATTGCCATCGTATGGTACCTGGTCAAGAAACTCTCGATCCTTGCGGTTAATGCAGTGCTGGGCCTGATCACGCTGTTCGTCATCAACTTCCTCCATATCATGCAGTGGATGGGAAAGCCCGATATCGGGTATGACCTTGCAACGATCCTCATCTGTGCCATCGGGGGATTACCGGGTGTCCTGATCCTTATGTTGCTGGGCATTCTGGGGATCACGATCTGAGCCGGATCCCACTCCCTTCAAAACTCGAAGATTTCTATTAAATCTTCTCGACCTCCTGGACAGATGTCCAGTCGGTTTCACCGGCCAGCCTTTTCCACAGGATTTCAGGTTCGGTTATGATTCGAAGGATCCTGATGGATCCTTCTCGTGCTTCAGATCTGATGATCTTCAGCATTTCGAAAAAGACCGCCGGCCTTCCGTCAAAGAACGTCGTTCTTCTTGTGTCTCAAATCTGACGATTCTCGACATTCTCAAGCTCCTACTACCGTTTTGGCAGTAATCGCTCATCCAATAGGCAATATTTAGACGTTTTTTGGAGGCTGAAATGACCTTCAGATGGGTAAAATATCTCTCATGCGGCCGTATTTCAAAACCAGTACTCTATAAATCACGAAAAAACGCGAGTATCAGAAAACCTGTTTTTCAAAATGGACTCCGATCCGAAAAATAAGTCCAAATTAAAGAGATAATTCCTGAGGGGAGAGTAAGTCAAAGACACCCCGAAAAAGAGGGGGGTTACTCCGGTGATACCGGAGACGGAATGGTGAACGGGCAGACGAATCCTTCCCTGTGGATCGGGAAGGTTGCGGAGACGAGGGACCGGTTTGGCCCGGGGGCATTCTCCTTAATGGGCCGGACACAGGAATTATCCAGTGGGGATTCGGGCGGGATCTCAACGAGCAGATCATCGTGGATTATGAAGAACCGCCACGTACCGTTTGGGTTCCGCACCCAGAGTTCACAAAAGAGACCCGCTGTCGGGGGAACGCGGCGGAGCCGGGCAATGTCCGGCCTGCACGCGACAAGGATATCCTCAATTGTCGGGGCCTCATGCCTGAGCCGCTTCACCCGGACGTAGATGAGCATGAGCGCGAAATGGATGGCAAAGTCATACAGGAGTCCCCGGCCTTTCGTGTTCTCACAGAGTTCTCCCTGCCGCTTTGCGATGGTCTTTGCTTCCCTCAGTGCCTGGAGCGGCGGGCGTCCTTTCGTCATCAGGATCTCCCCCCGCCGTACCCGGTTGTTGCACTGCGAGCGTCAGCCGGCTGAAGACCGGGAATAAATCCTGCGGTACTGGCCGGTGCCAGCTCGCGGGGCAGGGCCTTGGTCCGGACCGAGACATTGTAGTGGTGCCAGTGCGTCCTCTTCACGCTGATCCGGTAGATCCGGTCGCCGGTCTTTAAGACCTGCTCTGCGATGATCCGGGGAAGAAGAAAGAGCGGGATCTCCTTTACTTCATTTGCGCGGAGGCGGACCATCACGACCACCGCCGCTGCCGGAAGTTTGCGATCCTGCGTTCAAAGCCGGCAAGCTTGTTCTTCAGCCGCCCGGGCATCCGGGCCGGCCAGGTCCCGATCTGCACAAGGGCGCCATCGGCCTGCGGCATCGCATCAGGAGTGATGGTCATGGCCGGGCTCCAGAACTCTTTACAGACTCCGCATCATTCAGCACCGGAAGATCCGCTTCGATATCGTCCATGCGGTACTGGAGATCGATCATCCGCCGCAGGAGTTCCTCGTTCATCCGGTCCTGCCGCTCCATTAAGGAACAGACGAGATCGCACAAAGCCGCCTCGAATTTCACGTACGGGATCTCGGGATCGCGTTCGTGCAGCAGGGCCTTTGTCTGCCGCCGGATCGTGCCGGCCGGAACAGGCGCCGCCCCGATGTGCAGGCCGCGAAGACCGGTCCGGCGCTCAACGAGTACGGGCCTGTTCTTCTGCGGGGATGAAGATTCTGAACTATGACTGGGTTCTATGCTACCACCTCACTGGTAATGCTGATGTTCTCCTGCTCAACATCGGGAAGATCATGACGTAACGATGGTTACGGGAACAAGGGCCCGGGGGTTCAATCGGAGTTTTCGGCCGGAAGGTCACTCATGACCGTGCGGTCTTTTTGCAGCACTAACCGTTTGGATCGAACGGGCGGGTACGGTACCGTTACAAGGTCCGTGGATGCTCTCGCCCGGCTTCAATAAAAGAAGAGATCGATGCGGCAGCCCCTAAAAATCCGGAGCACCTGCCGGGGGTATCGGTATGTATGCACGCTTTCGGGTCCTGGCGGGTTGGACTCCCATCCCCAACAATCGTGTACCCCAGCAGGGTAACGACAAAGAGGACCACGGCAAGGAGACGGTTGGAGATGTACTCTGCTTCGTGCAGGGTATAGCCAAGTCCCATGAGCCGGGGGGTGAGGAAGGGCCAGAGATCACAGTGCATACGATACAAATAATTTCGATATTTATGAATATATATTACTGCAATCCCGTCGGATCAATCGTATATCCAATTGGTTATATGAATGGGTGTGGATAAATGAAAAGCAGGCTGATCATATGTTGCGTTGGGAGTAATCATCCCGTATCCGGTACGGGTTGTACAACCCGGAACTTTCCTTTCGGTACCAGGATCTCGAACCGGGCGCCCTTGCCATAAACCCCCGACTCTTTGATGGAGAGACCGGTGATTCCAAGGATCTCCCGCGTGAGGAAGAGGCCAAGGCCGGTATTTTTTCCGAACCCTTTCTCGAAGATCCGTTTCTTGTCTGATTCGTGCACACCAACACCGTCGTCTTCGTAGACAATTGCAAGGGTATCCTGACCATACGGCATTGAGGAGAAGGAGATGTGCCGGACCCGTTCGCCGTGGCGCCGCGAGTTGTCGATCAGGTTCCCGAAGACTTTCTCTAAGAGAGGATCGGCGAAGATCTCAAGTCCCCTGACATCTGCCGTGACCTCGATCTCCCCGGGGGGGATGAGGGATCGCAGCGCCGCTACATGCGCGCCGATGTCCTGCCATGTGGGGGCATAGACCCCGAGTTCCTCGTAATCTTTCGTGAATTCGATCTGTCGGAGGATGGCCTGCGCTGCATTTTCTTCCCGTTCTATGAAATGCAACAGCTCCGGATCCGTGCTCTTCTCCTTCGAGAGTTCGATAAACGCCATAAGCCCCATCAGCTGGTTTTTGATATCGTGGCGGGTGATGCTGGAGAGGAGATTGAGTTTTTTGTTGGCGGTCTGGAACGCAGCCTGTGATTCTGTCAGCTGGGCGTTGAGAGAGTGCATCTCCTCATTCGCATCGGACAACTCGTGGTTCTGCTCCGTGATCTGATCGTAATAACAGCGCATCTGTTCGGCGATGGTACCGATGACGAATGCCACGAGGAGCATGATGAGCCCCCTCATGACGGCATCCGGAGAGAGAAGCCCGGTGAGAATCCAGGTGACCATCGCCTGGAGACTTGCGAAGAACAGCGCGACCCAGATCGCTTTTCTCCCGTACCAGAGGCCGGCGACAACAATGATCAGGTAATAAAATTGTGTATAGACGACGGTGATACCCAGACGGTAATGAATTTCGTATTCGAGAGCCAGACCGATAAGAATCAGGAGTACGAACAGAACCGGGTGGGGCCTGGTAAACGACTGCCACCAGGATCCCCCAACGTCACATCTCTGCAAAACCTGACCACGCACCCGTTTGTCTATTGTAAATAATTATGGGACACGTGTGTACATAATAATCACGTTCTGCACTCGCCCGGCTCCCATGTATCCGCCATGTAATTCCTGCCGGTTTTTTTGAAAAATGTGGCGTGCCGGGTGGGGCTGACAGATGCCGCTCTCCGGAACGATACGAGCGATAAAAAAATTATTCCGGCTTCTGTTTCTGGATCAACCGCACGGCCACAATCTCAGGGATATTGTCTCCCCCCATGGCTTCAACAATGGACTGGACATAGGGCTCCTGTCGTGTCATGCTGGGGGATGATCGTGTATTCAGCCGCTCGCCTTTCCGGCCCATCCGGGCAGAACCGGTTGCAATGAAGTGCAGGAAATCTTCTTTTGGAAGACCCCACCGGGTGTTGATCTTCAGGTGGACAATCTCCCGGTTATGTGGATTGGGATACATCACGGCCCGCGTTCCGGGCAACTGGACCGCATTCCCCCTCCCGGATTCTGATAACGCCACGACCAGCGACCACAGGGCATTGCACGCAATTCTCGCATGCGGGCATTCCCGGCAGAATCGGTTCGTGGGGGACAACGCATCTCCCCGATACTGTGCACAAAAATGGATGTCCATGGTAAGGGTAGTTGATGACAGCCCTCTTTTAATGTATTGATTTTTCAGAAACGGATGTGTGTTTTATTACCGGCCCTCACTTCACGCAATCAATATCCGGATAATACGGCTTGATATCGACTACCGGTGTCCCGTCAAGCGCATCGAGCCCCCGCACCCGGAGGATATTCCCCTCGCGACCGAGCAGGTCAACCACCGAGAACGCAACCGGGTTGGGGCGGTTGGGTGAGCGGGTGGCAAAGACCCCGTGCTCGATCTTTTCATGAGGGGGTGTTGCCCGAAGCAGTGTCCGGTCTGAACGGTCAAACCATGAGAGAATAATGAGATGTGATTTCTTCTCAACATCATCCAGCCCGGGAAGATATTTCTCATCGATCACAATCTCCGAAACGGTATCCGACAATCGTCCCTGCCGGGGGGCATCCTCCCTCACCTTGTAGGGGGATCGCACAACGCCAATTGGATGGATAGTAAAATTCATGTTTCCCACACGCTCCTGACTGATTGTTATCCCGGAATCACATTAAACAGATACCCCGATTCCCGCAATCGCCCCGATGATCTGCTGCGCCGTTCCCGGGTCCACGACCCGGGCCAGCACGAGACCGGCCATCGCAACGAACAACGTCCAGAAGACTTTCTTTACCTGTTCGTTCTTTCCGAACGCAGATATGATCGCATCAACGTCAGCCTTCATTGCCCGCTGGATCAGTTTGGGTAAGAAGAGGATCGCGACCGGCACGATGAGAGGGACGAACGTCAGCGGAAAACAAATAAATACCGTCATTCCCAGATCACTATCCGGTAAACAATGAGTGCATGGATTTGTCTTCCAGTTTCTTCATCGAACCCGTGCTGCGCATTCCTTTTTAGATAGGGGACCTTCGCGTATCTGAGGTCCCCGTGTAAAGGTAATAACGAGTTTACCGGAGGTTAAGCATGTTTGGAATCCCCGACCCACAGATATTACTCGGCTATGGTCTGGCCATAGTCCTGGGCCTAGCGTGTGCCGTATACGGCTGGCTGCACTGGAACGAGAAGGACCCGGAAGAGAACTGACAGACCGGACATCCGGGCAATATCGTCGATGTCGCGGTCATCCCCGTGACCGACCGGCAGGTAGCAGCAGGAGCTGTTGCCGGGTACTGCATCAGATAGTCCATCGTCCCGTTACCCGGTATCAGCAATGCGACCAGCTGCCGGCTAACAGAAAAGGTTTTTACCCGCTCTTCCAAGTTATTCCCGATGGATAGCCTCTTTGCCTCACCTGAATTCCAGATGAGCCTGCTCCTCTTCGTGGCGCTTGGCGGATACCTGATCGCGTCCCGCATCAACCAGTCGGCCGTCATCGGCCTCATCCTGGTCGGGCTCCTGGTCGGCCCCAGCGTGCTCGGCTGGATCACGTACACGGATTTCGTCCGCAGCCTCGCCCATCTCGGTGCGGTCATCCTCCTCTTCGTGATCGGGTTCGAATTCAATATGAAAGATATCGTCCACCCGCGGAACTTTGCCATCGCGGCTATCGGTGTGATCGTTCCGTGGATCGGCGGCTGGTGGCTCGCCGTCCTGTTCGGGTTTGACTCGGCCAGCGCAATCTTTGTCGGGACAGCCTGTACGGCAACGAGCATCGCAATCACGGCAAATGTCCTCAGGGAGATGGGCAAACTCCAGACCGATGCGGCAAAGGCAATCATTGGCGCAGCGGTCATTGACGATGTGCTCGCCCTCCTTGTTCTCGCGATCAGCACGGACGTGGTCGGCGGATCGTTCTCGTATCTCGGGATTGCACTCGTGAGCATCAAGGCCATTGCATTCATCGTGATCGCGGCAGCGTTCGGGCTGCTGGTTGTAAGTAAGTTCCTCGTCCGGCTTGACTCCACCCCCTTCGTGAAGAAATACCCGGAGTTCATCTTCATCTTTGCGATGATGCTGGCGTTCATGTACGCCATGCTCGCCGAGATGGTGGGCTTGTCGGCCATTGTCGGCGCATTCATTGCCGGGGTCTCGTTCAAGGATGTGAAACTGCACCAGAGCCACAGCCTCAAGGAAGGGGCGGAGTACCTCCAGATCATCTTCGCCTCGATCTTCTTTGTCTCGCTCGGGATCATCGCCGACCTCCACCAGGTCACCAGGGAGATCTTATTGTTCCTGCTTGTCCTGACCCTTGTTGCCATCATCACGAAAGTGATCGGTTGCGGGATCCCGGCAAAGCTGGGCGGCCTGTGTACGAAGGACTCGCTCATTGTCGGGTTTGGCATGGCCCCCCGGGGCGAGGTCGCAATGATCGTAGCGCTCATCGGGCTTGAAGCCGGGGCTATCGGGCAGGGCATCTATGTCGCGATCGTGCTCATGAGCCTGCTCACGACCATCATCACGCCCATCGTGTACCGGAACTGGTTCTACAAGGGTGAATCGGGAACCTATGATTCCCTGGGGCATTGTGCCCGTGCAGAGAAATGATTAGGGAGATCTAAAAAGAGCATCTATGACACGGCAGACTCCCGCAGGTAGGGGGTGTTACCTCACATCCCGCCCACCGGTAGAATCAGGCGTCTGATTTCGGGTTGAACTTCAGGCCCCAGTAGAGTAATGCCAGAACGATTAAACCGACAACAACACCCATACTGAGAACCGTAATATCAGGAAGGCCGAACATACAATTCAATACATATTTTTCATAGGTCAAAAAATTTATTATTTTTATTTTAGGGATCGGACTCGTTCCCTGATGATCTCGTTCAGGGGATGAGGATAATTCCCATAACAATCCTAATGGGATATCATGACGCTTGAGCGGAAGATTGCGAGAACATTTGCACTGGACGATGCCACGTGGCTGCGCCATGCCAACCCGTGGAGCGTGATCCTGCGCAACACCGTGCTGCCGGTCCTTGTCCTCGCGTTCTGGAGCCGGCTCTGGCTTGGCTGGTGGGCAGTTGTCCCGGTTGCCGTGGCGCTCCTCTGGACCTGGCTCAATCCCCGGATCTTCCCGGCGCCGGCATCGCTTGACAGCTGGGCGTCAAAGGCCGTGCTTGGTGAGCGGGTCTGGATGAACCGGGATGTTGTCCCAGTTCCGGTGCACCACCGGATCACCCCGAACGTTCTCTCGGTCGTGTCCGGTATCGGGATGCTCTTTGTACTCTTTGGCGTGCTCATGTTCGATCTCTGGCCAACGGTCTTTGGCATGGCACTGGTCTACTCGGGAAAACTCTGGTTCCTCGACCGCATGGCGTGGTTGTGGGAAGATATGAAAGACGCAGACCCGGAGTACCGGGGCTGGCGGATAGTCCCAAAATAAAAATGGGATCCTGCAACCCGGGTTTTAAGGTTCTGTTAAGTTGACGTTGATCGCATTTTTCCACCCGTGTGAACTTTTCTTCACCAACCGGCATTTATCAGCGTCCTTTCAGGACAGCAATGAGTACACCGGACAAGATAAGGATTACCCCGATGTATCCCGGGACCGTGAGCACTTCATGAAGTACGATGAATCCGAAGAGTGCGGCAAATACCGATTCGAGCGCGAATATCAGGCTGGTATGTTCAGGTGTTGTATATTTCTGGGCAACGGTCTGCAGGAGAAACGCAATCATAGTGCAGACAATGGCAAGATAGAGGATCGCAGATATGGCAATTCCTGAGGTCAGGTCCGGCACCGGATCGAAGATAACCGCAGATATAAGTCCGAACAGTGCAGCGAAACCAAACTGCAGGATGCCAATAGGGAGCGGTTCTTCCGTTTTGAGAAATATATCCGTCATAATGATCTGGAGGGCCAGACATGCCGCTCCTGCCAGGCAGAGAACTGCCCCGTAATCGAGAACGAGCGTTTCTCTACCGGGGGTGAGAAGTGCAACGCCGCTGACTGCAAGGATGATGCCGATGGTGAGTGGCAGCCCGGGAATTTTTTTAAAAAAGATCGTCTGGAACAGGGGGACCAGTACGACCATTGTTGCCACAAGAAAGCCCGCAGTTGTTGTAGGCGTAGTCGGGAGAGCATAGAGAAGAAATGCAATAAGGCAGAATAACAGAAAGCCGAGGATGGCACTCGCGGCGAGGGTAGAGCGGGTGATACCCGTGAGCGAGCGATGAAAGATGAGGGCAGCAAAAAGAAAAGCGATCCCAAAGCGCAGAGTGATAATAGTGAAGGGGGCAAATCCATACTCCGCATCTTTCAGACCGATATAGGATGATCCCCAGATCATCACGGCGATGACAAGGAGAAGTTCTGCGGTATGCGGTCTCATGATTGTAACAAGCTTTTTTTTTAGTAATGGATCTGAAACGAGGATCCGGCTGCATCAGTGGCTGATTATTTTTCAGCTCGTTTGTTTTCCTGAATCTCCCCTGTATGCAAGAGGATTCCCCCCATCACAATTTTCCGTATATACGACAGCCTGAAGAGATTACGAGATTCGTGGATAACGTCCACAGGAAGCGCGATAATCCTGACGATGAGTGAAAAAAAATTTCAGTGACTGGGCTGGCAGGTTCATCGGGATATTAAAAAGGTGATTGAGGTACGGGTTCAATCCAGATTTCTCTCGCCAAACGTTCCCCGGCGTTTCAGCCAGAGGAAGATCGCAACACAGATGAAGACGAGGAAGAAGGTGAACCGGTTCACAATCGCCAGGTTGATCGCCAGCCCCTGCGGGGATACAATGAAACCGCCACTCAGGAAAAGCAGGGTCACGATACAGACCGTGGGGATCGCATAGTACCTGCTGGACCAGTACGACAGGATAAGGGGAATGAAATAGAGCAGCCAGACAGGTTCTCCCGGGGGAGTAATGGTATCGAGCAGGTAGACACCGATAAGGACCAGTGCAATGATGAGCACAAGACCAAGGTCCGATGCAAGGGCACTGAGTATTGCAGTCATCGAGGATTGGTTATGTCGTCGGGCAGGGGACACGGGAATACTCCTCAAACGGGAACTGGTATTTTCTGAATAGACTATCGTATTCCGGGGTAATAAATTAATAACGAACTTTTTTGGTGTCTCTGATCTGGCAGAGAACGGATTCCGAAAAGGACACTCTGAACCCATTTTTTCGACGTATTAGGGAAAATCAGAAAGGGTTTAAAGGGTAAGCCCCAAAGAAACGTTCACTGAATTGTGCATCCGGTTACTATGAATTCCTGTTAACAACATCCTAAATGAACGTTTTCGCACAACTCAAACCCTGTCCTCTTACGGGCAGAGCAGAACCCCGAAATGAGGTCCCACCCATGAACCCTAAGTATGTTACATCAATTTCCGAACTCGACAACCTTGTCGGGCTCGCTCCCAAAGAGAGGGAGACGATGGAGACGGTGACGGAACTCTTCCCGTTCCGCTCCAACGAGTACTATCTCTCTCTCATTGACTGGAAAGACGGGCACGATCCGTTAAAGAAGATTGTAATTCCCGATCCTCGTGAACTTAAAGTCGGGGGATGTGCTGATCCTTCGTGCGAGAAAGATTATACCAAACAACCCGGCCTCCAGCACAAATATGATCAGACCGGCCTTCTTCTCCTCACCGATGTCTGCGGCGGCATCTGCCGCTTCTGTTTCCGGAAACGTCTCTTCATGTCCTGCGAACGCGAGACCGTGAAGGACGTTTCCGACAATATCGGATATATCCGGGAGCACCGGGAGATCACCAACGTTCTTCTAACGGGGGGCGATCCACTCACGCTCAACACCCGGCATCTTGAATCCGTGCTCCGCGAGCTCCGGGAGATCCCGCATGTGAATATCATACGGATCGGTAGCAAGATGCTCGCCTACAATCCGTACCGGATTCTCAACGACCCGGACCTTCTCACCGTTCTTTCACGGTACAGCACACCGGAGAAACGGATCTACCTGATGGCGCATTTCAACCATCCCCGCGAGCTGACCGAGGTATCGAGAGAGGCCGCAGAAGCGCTCCGGAATGCCGGCGTTGTGGTCGTTAACCAGACCCCCATCCTGAACGGGATCAATCATGAACCTGAAACCCTGACCACCTTGTTCCGCCAGCTCTCCTTTGCCGGCATCTCGCCCTACTATGTCTTCCAGTGCCGGCCAACAACGGGCAACCAGTTCTTCCAGGTCCCGGTCGAGCAGTCCTACGAGATCCTCCAGAAATCCTGGCATGCCTGCTCGGGGCTCGCGAAACGGGCACGGTTCGTCATGTCCCATGCAACCGGCAAGATCGAGTTTGTCGGGAAGAGCGCAGGCCATGTCTTCATGCGGTACCACCAGGCTGCCGATCCGAAAAACATCGGGAAGTTCATGGTCTTCCACTCAAACCCGGTGGCCCGGTGGTTTGACGATTATAAACATGCGCTGACGGACTTCGAGCCGAAGAAGGTCTGGTTGTTCTAAGGGAGTCCGAAGAGATGACATCTTCCGACATCCCTGACCGGGCCCGACAGACAGTACCCCCTCTTGATCCTGCCCGGAGATTAGAGAACATAAGTGGACAGATGAAAAATACCGTAAAGGATCTCATCTCAATCCTGAGAGGACACTCCCAGGGTGCAGAGCTCAGTGCGGACCCGGCACAGATCCTGAAGCCCCCGGTGGCGGACTATGCCCCGGACTACTGGAGGGACTGGCGGTGGCAGGTCCGTCACGTTGTCCGGGATATCGACACCTTCCAGCAGGTACTGGGAATCACATTCAGCCCAAGGGAACACGAAGACCTCCGGGAAACCATCAGGAAATTTCCGATGAGCATTACGCCGTATTACCTCTCGCTCATCGATGTAAACGATTACCGGAACGATCCGATCTTCAGGCAGGCGTTCCCGTCACCTAAGGAACTGATTATTGAAAATTACGAACTGGCCGATCCGCTGGCAGAGGACAAAGACAGCCCGTGCGATTGCATCACCCACCGGTATCCCGACCGGGTCCTCTTCCTTGTCAGCAACACTTGCGCAATGTACTGCCGGCACTGTACCCGTAAACGTAAAGTCGGTGACGCGGACTCCATCCCGGACCGGGAGAAGATCCGTGAAGGGATCGATTACATCCGGAACCACCCGGAGATCCGCGATGTCCTCCTCTCCGGGGGAGACCCGTTCATGCTCAGCGACGATTACCTGGACTGGATCCTGACCGCGATCCGTGCCATCCCGCACGTGGAAGTGATACGCATCGGCACGCGGGTCCCGGTCGTCCTGCCGTTCCGGGTCACCGATGAACTGGTTGCTGTCCTAAAAAAACATCACCCGCTCTGGGTGAACACGCAGTTCAACCATCCCAAGGAGATGACCACATCCGCACAGGCTGCCGTGGCAAAACTCGCTGATGCCGGCATCCCGCTCGGCAACCAGTCAGTCCTCCTTGCGGGCATCAACGACTGCCCGCGGATCATGAAAGCGCTCGTTCACCAGCTTGTCAAAAACCGCATCCGCCCCTATTACCTCTACCAGTGCGATCTCTCGGAGGGGATCAGCCATTTCCGTACGCCGGTATCCAAAGGCATTGAGATCATGGAGAGCCTGATCGGCCATACCAGCGGGTTTGCCGTTCCCCGGTACGTTGTGGATGCCCCCGGTGGCGGGGGCAAGATCCCGGTCTTCCCCAACTACCTGCTGACGTGGTCGGTGCACAAGGTTGTCTTACGCAATTATGAAGGGATGATCTGCACGTACCAGGAACCCGCAAACTATGATCGTATCTTCTGCAATGGCAATTGTGATGCCTGCAAACTCCAGCTGAACATCGATCGCGCCGATGAATCAAAAGTGGTCGGGGTGGCAAAACTCCTTGCCGATTACGATGAAACAACGACCTTGATCCCTGAGAACAATGACCGGATGGAGCGGAGGCAGGATGATGCAGTCTGATGTGGTCCTGCACCGGGGGAACAGCGTTGTCCAGCACGGCCACTTCAACAACCGTGTTTATGTTATGAAACTGGCCCCGGAAGATATTATGGAGATCATCCGGTTTGCTGACGATATCACCCGTAAAGAGGGGTATTCCAAAATCTTTGTCAAGGTGCCGGAGTCGTCGGTTGATTTTTTTAAAAATGAGGGATATATTCCGGAGGCCACCGTCCCGTTCTTCTTCAAGGGCAAAGAGCCCGCCGTGTTCATGGCAAAATATGCGGACCCAAAACGCAAGGAAGTCCGTGACGCGCCAATGACTGCGGACATCCTTGCCGGAGCGCTCGACCGGGCCGGAGAGAGAGGTCCGCAGGTGTTGCCGGAGGAATTTTCACTCACACCTGCCCAAGCGGGGGATGTCAGGGATATTGCAGCATTATACCGCTCGGTCTTCAGAACGTACCCGTTCCCTATCTTCGATCCGGAATATATCGGAGAGACCATGCAGGGGAATATCCGGTATTTCATTATCCGGAATGCCCATCAGCTGGCGGCTGTTGCATCCTGCGAGATTGATACAGAGAACGAAAATATCGAGGTGACAGATTTTGCAACCGACCCGCAGTTCCGGGGAAAGGGTTTTGCCCGGGCCCTACTCCAGGCAATGGAAACGGACATGGAAAAAAAAGGGATCCTGCTCGCATATACCATCGCCCGGGCGATCTCCCGTCCGATCAATGCCACGTTCTCCGGCGCCGGATACCAGTTCGGCGGACTGCTCCCCAACAACACCAACATCTGCGGATCGATGGAGAGCATGAACGTCTGGTACAAAAAACTGGACGGTGGAACATCATGAACCGTAGTACCTCTGATATCCCCACATGCAGGGAGAGAGCCTGAATGGATCACGGTTTTTTGTATGCAGCCATTACCGTTGCTGCCGGTCTGATCCTGGCTGGTGTTGCGCATGTCATCATCCAGTGGCTGAAGAAAAAGGCAGAAGCAACTGACACCCTGGTGGATGATATTATCCTCATGGCGGTAGGAACGCCTCTTGTCGTTGCTATCATCACCCTGTCGGTCTACATCGCCCTGACCACTTTTGATATCGTTCCTGAATCGATGAACTGGCTCATCACGGATCAGGTCATCAATGCCGTGTTCATCCTGTTTGGGGCCTGGATCGCCTCGGTCTTTTCCTACAATCTCATCAGGACCTATGGCGCACTGGTAGCAGAAAAAACCGGGACAGATCTCGATGACCGGCTTCTGCCGATCCTGGAGATTGCTGCCCGGTACCTGATCTGGTTCGTGGCATTCCTCCTGATTCTTGCCAATTTCAAGATCGATATCACGCCCCTCCTTGCCGGTGCAGGGATCGGTGCCCTTGCCCTTGCCCTTGCTGCTCAGGAAATCCTGAGCAACTTTCTTGGCGGTGCGATCATTGCCGTTGACAAACCGTTCAGGATCGGCGACCGGGTAAAGATCGATACGTTCTTTGGGGACGTGATGAGCATCGGCCTGCGGAGTACCCGGATCAAATCGCTCGACAACCAGATCGTTACGTTCCCGAATTCGAAAGTCACTTCAAGCGTGGTCGTCAATTACGCGATGCCGGATTTGAAACTGAAAATCCGGATACCGTTCTCGGTTGCCTATGGTTCCGACATGGATAGGGTTAAAGAGATCCTTCTCGCCATTGCCCGCGAGGCTGCGGAGAAGACGTCATGGGTCATCGCCGATCCCGCGCCGTTAGTGTATTTTCTTGAGTTCGGAGAGTCCAGTCTCAACGGGCAGCTCATTCTCTGGACAAACAATTATGATTTCGCGTGGGATGTCCAGGACTATATGAACAGCCGCATCGCCCGCAGGTTTGCCGAGGAGAAGATCGAGATCCCGTTACGGCAGGTGGATATCAGGATGCGGAACCGGGGGCCGGCCGATGTATGAGGCGCTGATCTTCGGGATCATCGCAGGTATGGCTATATTTCTCTTTGCCATAACGGTCGGGCACAATCTCTTTTCCATCATGGTTGACGAGCAGATCCGGTATCTTCGGCTGATCGTATCCTATGCCCCGGTGCCAGACGCTCCAAGGGCCCGGAATCTTCCCGAACCGGTAGCACGGTATCTTTCATGGGCAACCGGGCCGGAAACCAAAATCCATGGTTGTGCACATATCCGGTATACCGGGAGAATCCGGTTCGGGAAGACCGGGCGGTGGATGGGCCTGAGCGGGGATGCCATCTATTCCCTTGCGGTACCGGGTTTTATCTGGCATGCAACCATCGTGTATGCACCGGGCATCTGGCTTGAGGCATTCGATTATTACGTTCATCACAAAGCAGGGATGAACCTTAACCTCTTCTCCACCATCCCGCTGAACAATGCCTCTGGTAAGGATATTCGTTCATCATCGCTCTTCCGGTACCTGGCAAGTGCCCCGCTGTTTCCCCGGGCACTCGTCACAACCGGGCGGGTCATGTGGGAATATCTCAATGATTCGGCAGCGAAGGCGATTATCCATGATGCGGGTCTCTCGGTCGAAGCCATAGTCCGTTTCAACGGAAAGGGATGGATCGAGAGTGTAACCACAGAACCTTCGGCAGACCCAGGGACCCGGCACAATATTCCCGGTGTGTTCGCATGCCGGTTCTCCGGTTACTCGCCGATGGGGGATTGCCAGATCCCAACCCGGGTTTTTTCAGAGCAGATCCTGCCTGACGGTGAATTTCTCTGCATGGAATACCGGGTGACCGAGGTGGAATTCGCTGAGCCAAACCCGATCTGCCCGGAGGTATCCTGATGACTCCCGTGCATGATGTTCCGATCCCGTATCGCATCGTTGCCCTGGTGCAGGAGCAGAACCGGCTCTTCGCCCACCCGCTTGAGCGCCTGGCGATTGAGATCTGGTCAACAAAATTCCGGTGCAGTGGTTGCGGGGCGTGCTGTACGCGGGCGATCAACAAGCACATCTTCCTTCTGGATCACGATGTGGCACAGGTAAGGAAGATCGATCCCACTGCCTATGAACCGGCTCCGGATCCGGAGTTCTGCGACCAGAACGGTATGCTGTACGTTTCAGGGTATGCACTCCGGATGAAGGATGACGAGGCCAGGTCCTGCTGGTTCCTTGAGAACGACAGGTGCCGGATCTATGACCGCAGGTTCTCCGGGTGCCGCATCTACCCCCATATGCTCCGCCGCGGCAGTGACGCGGGAACGGTTGCATGGCATCAGTTCGCCCGGAAAGACGAGCATGGGCATTACGATACGACCCGGTCCCTTGAGGAGTGTCTCACGCTCGCCCGGGAGATCAAGGAATATGAGACCGCATTTCTCAACCAGCAGATCTCGTTCCTGGAAACCATTCATGAGTACTTTACGGTGCATCACCTCCGGCATGATCCGGCAATGCACAACGATCGTATGAACCAGTTCCAGAGGGGAGAGCCCGTCGATGTAAAAGTATTCCACGAGGGAGAACTGGAACTGTGCCGTATCGGCAGGTAATCGGCGTAAAAAAAATATCAGAAGAGATGCAGGATACAGTGGAAGAGTATCCAGATTACGAGAACCGCACATATGATCCCGGATATAACTTGAAGAGCCTTGAGGGCGTCTATCCCTTCCTCCTCTTTGACAAGATCCCCGACAGATTTACTATCCGGCTTCTTTTCAGAATCGCTACCTTGTTTCATGACTAATTGTAGAGAAGAAATCCATATCTCTTTTCTGTATACGGGCATCACTTCAGAATCGGCGTTCATTCGGGGAAGACCTCCCAAAACATATTATTTCCTTCAGATCAACTCATGATAAATGGATGCAGCGGTAACCGTACTCTTCCTTGGCCTGCTCATCTTTATCGGTAACATCCTCTCCCGGTTCTTCACCCTCACCAAGATCCCCGACGTACTCTTTCTCATCGCCATCGGGATCATCATCGGCCCGTTCTTAGGTCTTGTCGAACCTTCTGCATTCGGCGTTGTCGGCCCGCTCTTCACAATGGTCACCCTCGCCATCATCCTGTTCGAGGGCGGCCTGAATATCACGATCGAGCACCTCAGGAAGGCGATCACCGGGACCACCGCCATCACGCTTGCTAATTTTGGTGCCATCATCGGCATCTGCATTGTGGTCATGCATTTTTTTGCAGGATTCACCATCATGGAGGCCTGCATGCTGGGTTCGATTCTCGGCGGCACCGCAGCGGCCGTTGTCATTCCGTTCACCAGTTACCTCAACCTCCGGAGTGATACCAAGGCGATCCTCGCGCTTGAATCCGCGATTGGCGATGTGCTCTGCATCGTGATCCTGCTTGCCCTCCTTAACATCGTGGAACTGAAACAATTCAATGCCGGCCTGATTGTCGGCAACCTGATCGCCTCGTTCCTCATCGCGATCATCATCGGGGTCGTTGCCGGTGTCTGGTGGTCATCGGTGTACCACAAGATCGCCAGCATCAAGAGTATCTTTCTCACGCCGGCGTTCGTCTTCATCGTCTTTGGGTTCGTCAGCCTGCTCGGGTTCTCCGGAGCGATTGCCGCGCTGGCACTCGGCCTTACTCTCGGGAACCTCTATTATTTCAAGGCAGAGAAGATCCTCCCATTTCTTGGCGACAGTATTACGCAGGTCGAACTCACTCCTACAGAAAAGACTTTTTTTACCCAGCTCGTCTCCCTCCTAAAGACCTTCTTCTTCATCTACATCGGGATCTCGATTCACTTCACGAACATGGAGATCATCTATCTTGGGGCCGTCCTCACGGCCCTCTTCTACCTGGCACGTATTGTCATTGTCTGGTTCACGATCCCCCGGGGCATCCCGGCATCGGATGCTGCCATCGTCTCCGTGATGGACCCCAAGGGGCTTGCGGCAGCAGTCCTCGCGTCCATGCCGCTTGAAGCGGGTATTGCGGCAGGACAGAGCATCCAGGATATTACGTACATCGTGATCTTCTTCAGCATCCTTGTCTGCTCGGTGATGGTTTTCCTGCTGGAGCGGACGGCGTTTACCCATGCGTACCGGAGATTGTTCTGGATGTTTGGGAAGGAATCGGATCCCGCTTCCTGATCTCCGGTGTTGTCCTTTTTATCTGATCGTTATGAAAGAATCCGTCTAAAAAGATCGTAATGGTAAAGGTTCAATCATGATCTGGTCGAACAATGTTTAATGTCCGGTACAGCCCCGTGATCGCAGTCATCGTCTTAAATCCCTTATCGGTGATGACATAATCTCCCCGCTCGTGACGCTGGAGGATCATGCCGGTGTCTGTCAGTTTCCGGATATGGAAGAGAAGATTTCCGCCCCGCAGACCAGTCAGCTGGGATATGTCTGAGAAAGTCCGCGTCTGGATGGCAAGCGCTTTTAGGATCTGAAAGCGCTGGATATTCGCTACCGGCTCAAGCAGATCCTTTACCACCGTTTCATCAGGGATCTCCAGCGATGCTTCTCCTCCTTCGCGGGTCTTTGCATAGATCCCAAGCGACTGCATCAGGTCAATCTGTTTCTCGAAGAGCCGGTGGACTTCAGCAAAACAGGTATCGCACCGGTCATACGGGCCCTTGCTCCGCATCGTTTTCATCTGCTCGCGGTACGACTGGATGATCTCATCCGAGACCTGGCCGTCTTTGATGTGCCGCGAAGTATTCTGTAAAAAATCCATAAATACTTCGTAGCATTTGTCCCGCATCTTGCAGTCTGTGACCATGTGAGCGGAGAGATCCGCTTTCGCATTCTCGACCTGGTGATTCGTGAAGAGATCGGAATAATTTTTTTTCAGATCGGTAAGAACCGTATCAACATGCTGCTGGTTCGCTCGCTCGATGAACCGCTTCAGCTCGGTACGGAGCCCGGTGATCTCCGTTTTGAGTTCCCGCATTTCCGTCAACGATCCCAATGTCGCTCCCATGATGCTCCTCGTTCCTGTGCGATCATTCGCAATGCACGCACATTACCCTGCGGGTCATTTTTCTGTATCGCAAGGCTTTGTATATTTTAATGACGCTCAAGTATATATTTATAACATTTCCATCAGTGTATGGTGAAAGAAATGCCGACATGGAAGTACACGGACAAAGATGTCACGAAGGCAAAGGCAGAAGGATCTTTAAAGGCGATCAAGGGTGCGTGTTTCGGATGCGGTACGCACAATGCAGACTGCCCGATTGCCGGGGCTGCTGGCGCAATCTCTGAGATGCTCGGATGTGAATCCCTCTCAGTAAAAGACCAGATTCACGGACAGATTACCGGTGCACTCAAAGGAGCGAAGTTCCCGGTCAAGACCCCGAAGGATCTCATCGCAGCGTTCCCGAACGGTGCCGACACGACCTGCCAGGTCGGGGACATCAAGATGACTGCCGGTGAAGCAGGAAAACTGCTCAAGGCTTCGGACTTCCCGTTTAAGAATGCGAAGGCTGTTGCCGATGTCATTGTTGACCGGGCAGGACTGTAATTTTTTTCTTTTTTATACGGCTCCGGATTTTTGACAGGATATTGATGTGAGTAGGCATGAGAATTTTTTAAAAATGAAAAATTTCCCTCATAACCCCATCCCCGCAATCGCCCCGACAATCTGCTGTGCGGTCACCGGGTCCACGACCCGGGCCAGCACGAGACCGGCCATCGCAACGAACAACATCCAGAAGACTTTCTTTACTTGTTCGTTCTTTCCGAACGCTTCGATGATCACCTGCGTGTCCGTCTTCATCGCCCGCTGAATTAGTTTCGGTAGGAAGACGAAGAGCGGCAGGAAGAGAACGGCCGCACCGATGAACGCGAGCGTGATCTCCGCCCGGCCCGCCAGGAAGATCCCGAGCGGGACCGCGAAGATGCCGGCCAGGATCGCAGCCATCCCGACCTCGCCGAACCAGAAGTAATGCCGCTTTTCAGCGTAGTTCAGTCGCTCTGCATCGGTCAGTGATGTAAGATCGAAGATGCCAATCGTTGAGAGCATCCCGTACCAGACCGCGTGCGTCTCCTCCGGGTCGGCAACGATGCCGAGGAAGAGGATCGCGACCGGCACGATGAGCAGGACGAGCGGCAGGTGGGCGAAGAGAAAAATGAGGGCGAGCAGGAGCCCGGTACCGCAGATGGCGGCCCGGGTCTGCACCTCATTCTCGAACATTATCATCACTCCCGGGCGTCGTTCGTGTCTGCTGCGATGGCGAATTCGAAGACCGGGCTGATGTACCCGTGGTTTGCCGGGCCAAAGTCCCGCTTCTTCCCGCGCTGGACGATCTTCCGGCGGGCGGTTCTGATCCGTACCGTGTGGATACCGGCGGCCCGGGGATAGACCCGGCGGCCGTCCATATCCGTCATCTTCTGGTACGGCGGGATGTCGAACCAGTCCGGCCAGAAGCGGACCCCCTTGGGGATGTCTGTTCCCCGGAAGAGATCCTGCATGCGCATCGGGGACACATTGTCGTAGATGATATCCACGATCAGGTCCGTATCCTCCAGGTCCGGTTCCAGTTCAAGCTCGTAGAAGATCGGATTGCGCCGGACTTCATCGAGCGTGAGCGGCGTGTCTTTTGTCAGCGGTTCAAGACCGGAGAATGTTCCCCGGTACAGGCCGGTTACGGTTGCGATGGGTTTGTTTTCTTCAATCATGATACACCTCCTTCATTCGTTCGTGCTCATCCCGGAGTTTCTTGAACTCCTCCACGATCTCGTCGTACCTGCCGATCCGCTGGTGGATCGAGAACAGGACCGGGTAGAGGGGGAGGACTACGCCAAGGATGAGCGCCAGGATTTCCGTTTCCATAGTTACTCCGTGAAAATCCGGAAGAATTTGGTACCCCCTTGCGCCAACCCTGCCCCCATTGGGGGCGGGGGCGCATTACGATTCCCCGTCATCACCGGTTGTAGTAATCCCTCGTGGATTTACTTCGGTAATTCAGAGGCATCGCAATTGGGGGTGCCCACGCGGCGGGGCGAAAGCCCCGAGAGCGTCAGAGATCTTCCGGTATTTTTCGGGTCCGACAATCCCGCTTATGCGAGAGCCGCCACCGTGTCGGCCCAGGTCTCGACCCGTGTGCGGATCGCATCGTCCGAATACGAGGTGATGCTCACGCTGTCGCGCCCGAAGGTGACCATGTAGATCTCCCCGTTTGCATCATGGCATTTCAGGGTGGCCGAGTAGGTGTCGTGGGCCAGGTCATGGATTGCCGTGCCCCCGTGGGCGGTGGCGAGTGCGGTGCTTGCCACCAGCGCTGCTGCACCGGCGGTGAACCCGGCGATGGTGTTGTACTTCCCGGATTCAGTTCCTACGGTCTTTGCATCGCCGTCCTGGTAGATGACCTTCGCCACGTAGTTCTCCCGGGACTTCTCGACCGGCTGGTGGGTGACGCCTGCACTCTCGTATGAGGTGCAGTCGAACGGGTTGCTGGTGATGACCGACTGGACGATGGTGTTGAACGCGGTCACATCGGTGATCGGGCTCGCGAGTGCGCGAACCGCTGACTTTACGGTTGTTTTCTGTACGAAATCTGCCATTGTTGTTTACCTCCTGTTTTTGCTTCATTGCGGGTTCGGTTCGGACCATCTTATTCCGGAAGAGGACTCCGCCCTCCTCCGGATTTTTTGGGTCTTTCCGAACCCCTTCGTCTCGGGGCCCTTTGACATATCCATATAGGACGTGGGAGGCAATGGGCTTGGATGAATAAATTTTGAAACGCGAAAATGGGGGATTTTGCAAAGGATTGGGGAGAAACGGGACGCGGATATTAGGATTTGGGGTGCGCAAAAGTTGTGCGGATGAGAATACCTCAATGCGATAATCGATGAAAACCCAACCCCCGCCATTTCCCCGTCCAGCCTTTTCCACAGGATCTGCTCTCATCCATCATCCAATAGGCAACAATTAGACGTTTTTCAGAGGCTGAAATGATCTCAAGATTGGCAAAATAACGATAAATCTGCCCTTGTTCAAAACCAGTACTCTATAATTCACGAAAAAACGCGACTATCAGAAAAGTGGTTTTTTAAAATGGGCCCCGATTGGCAAAATACGCCCAAATCAAAGAGATAATTCCCGGGAGGATCGTAAGTCCCGAGCACTCAAAAAAAGAGGAGGTCTTCCGGTGAACGGGTAGATGAATCCCCTATCACGTATTTAAAAAATCTTCAGAACACATTCGCTTCCGAGTACACCATCACCTGGTCCTGCAGGAGATCGTAGGGTTTGATCTCACGGGAATGGGCTGACATCCGCATCTTGACCACTTCAAGGGCCAGATGGACCGCAGACAAGTCCGATCCCGAGGGCCTGAGATACCGGAGGAGAATCACTGTGTCCGAGAGGTATTCGATGAGCGCGTGACGGCTGGAGAAGACATTGTTCCGGTCCGTCTCCGATGTCATCATGATGGTGCAGTTCTTGTCACGGAGCCCTTCAATGAACCGGAACATCTCCTGCCGCCGCTCCGAGTTGGTATCAAACAGGTCTTCGAACAGGGAGATGGGATCGATGACCACCCGGCTCGCTTTCACCTCATCGATCAGCTTGGGAAGTTCGTTCTTGATCCGGTTGTTGGCGATGTTAAAATCCGTGGGATCGAGTTTGATCACATAGAGGGATTTGTTCAGGAAGGGGGTGACATCCCAGCCTTTCAGCTGCATGTACCTGAGGAGCCGGTCTTCCCGTTCCTCAAGACTGATGTAGATGACATTCTCTCCTTTCTTTAACCCATCCCATGCAAATTCAAGGGCAAAGGTGGTCTTTCCCGTTCCGTATGTCCCGATAATGGAGCAGATGCTGCCGGGAACCAGCCCGCCACCCAGCATGTCATCGAGCCCGACAATCCCCACCTTGACCCGGTCGCCGTTCATATGACCACCCGGATATTGCTGACCTCAAACCCGTTGGTTGCGGAGATCCTGACGGCAAACTTGACGAGGTCCTTCTCTTCGAGATGGGGCATCACGCCGCGGAACTTCTCAAAGTACATCACCCGCTGCCGCCGCGAGCCGGTGGTCTCTTCCCACTTGAAGAGCATCACCGCATCGGCGATATCAGCCAGTTCGCGTTCCTGTGCCGTATCGAGTATTCCCCGGCTGAGCAGCAGGTAGGTGGTAATGCCCCGCTGTTTGGACACTCTCTGCAATCCGCGAATCAGGCCGGTCATGTTCTGCCAGAACTCCGGGACGGCCGACTGGGTGGCAACATCGGTGACCGAATCGATGACGAGCAGGCTGTCCGGACTGACACTGTTGATCACATTTGCCAGGCGGAGGAGAATTCCCTCGCGATTCGATCGCTTCTGGAGCCGGGTCATCACATCGCCGTGGCTGTACCATTCATCGGGAACAACACTGTTATCGAAATAGAGTTCGGAGAGGTCATCGAACCGGATGGTATCCACCAGCGCCTCGAGTCCATCTATATGCAGGGAGTTGGTAATCTCCCGGCAGACCTCCTCCTTCAGCCGGGTGAACGTGATGTACCGTATCTCGTGCGGAACGGTGCCCTCCGGTGCCGTTTTCTTCATGAGGCTGAGTGTATTGACAATCGAGCTGTAGGTGAATTCGTAGCTGCCGGCACCCAGGTCCCCCAGGAGGAGGATGACCGATCCTTTCGGAACCCCCCCCTCGAAGATGGGATCGAGCGACGGGATGCCGGTGGGCATTTTCTGCTTGTTAAAATCCTGCATTTCAGCCTCAATAACGTGAATCTGCTCGTCTCGCAAGAAAAAGTGTCATGGACTGACTGATAAAGGTATCTGAATCACAAGAGCGTTCGGATTCTCTTCCCGGGAAACCTCTAACAAAATGTGGATTAAAAAAGCCCGGACTGACACATACTTATATAGATTGATCTCCCGAAATATACAACGGGAATACAAATACTCGTCGGAGTGGAGCTGGCAGACAATGGGTATCATGGATCGCATCAGGCCCAAAAAAAAGGTGAACGATGGGAATAATCCCCTCCCGGATACGGGTGATCTGGCGGTAGCAGTCCCCCCCCAACAACCTCCCGATGCCCCGATTATCGCATCCGAAGACAAAAAACCTGATGCAAGTTTCCGTCATTATTTCCAGTTCCTGAAACGAAGGGAGAAGATCCCCATTGAAGAATATGATGTCGAGCGTCACGGAACGCTGGTGGATGCCAAGGTTCCCGATACGTACGATGTCATCGATCAATACTGGATTGAGGCCGGATGCTCCATTGTGGTGATCGCTCACAACAAGAAGACCAACCAGAGCGAATACCTGCTCTATGAACCAGAGCTCTCCGATTTTGAATACGAACTGCTGGAACGCCTGCATGAAGACCTGAGGGATGTACTGATCCTCTCAGCGGAAGAGATGAAGAAAGACCGTAAACGCATCCTCTTAGAGAAGATGCAGGCCCTGATCGGTGAATACGGGCTGACCCTTGAGGTGTCCTCCCGGTTCAAGATCCAGTATTTCCTGATCCGGAACTATATCGGGTGGTCGCGTATCGATCCCTTGATGAAAGATCCCCAGCTGGAGGATATCTCCTGCGACGGGAACCGGATCCCCCTCTTCCTGTACCACCGCAGGTACAGGAATATCAAGACCAACATCTCGTTTGATTCCGATATCCTCAACTCCCTGGCAATCACCCTTGCACAGCGGTCGGGAAAGCACATCTCCACCGGTGCCCCGATGATCGATGCCACTCTTCCGGACGGTTCCCGTCTGCAGTTATCCTTTGGGACCGAAGTGACGACACGAGGAACATCGTTCACCATCCGGAAATTCCGGGAAGAGCCGTTCTCTCCTGTCGAACTGATGGAAAACGGGACCTTCAATGCCGATGAGATGGTCTACTTCTGGCTTGCGATTGAGAACAACAAGAGTCTTCTCTTTATCGGGGGGACGGCGTCAGGCAAGACCACCTCCCTGAATGCGGTCTCCCTCTTCATTCCCCCGATTGCAAAGGTGGTCAGCATCGAAGATACCCGGGAGATCACGCTCTACCACGACAACTGGATCGCATCGGTGACCCGCGAAGCCTTAACGGAAGGGGGCAATGCCATCAACATGTTCGACCTGCTGAAATCCGCCATGCGCCAGCGGCCAGAGTATATCCTTGTCGGGGAAGTCCGTGGGCCTGAAGCCCAGACCCTGTTCCAGGCCATGAACACCGGTCACACTACCTTCTCCACCATGCACGGTGGCAGTGTCGATGCCGCGATCCACCGGCTGGAGAGTGAGCCCCTGAATGTGCCGCGGAACATGATGCAGGCCCTGAACATCATCAGCGTGCAGGGCCTGATCTATCATGGTACCGAGCGTGTCCGGCGGGCCCAGGAGATTGTTGAGATCGCGGGGATCGATCCCTCAAGCGGGAACCTGCGGGTGAACAACGTCTTCCTGTACGATCCGGTCCATGATCTCTCCGCATACACCGGGAGATCGCAGGTCTACGCGGACATTGCGGAAAAACGCGGCTGGACCAAGGAGCAGCTGGAGAATGAGATCCGGCAACGCATCTCCATCCTGAATGCCATGAAGAAGCAGGGGATCCGGGATTATATTTCGGTGGCATCCATGTTCCATGCCTACCATATCAACCCGAAAAATGTCCTGTCCCATATCGATGACCTCCGTCAGGTAATCTGAAGATGGTGCGTCAATACTTTTACCGCTGGATTAAGAGCGATCCCGTCCGGTACAACAGTCTCCATGCCGATATGGTCTCAGCCCGGATGGGCCAGACACCGGAGCAATATCTCTGGCGAACTGCAAAAACCGCTCTTTTGACCGGTTTTCTCTTCGCCGTACTCGGTTTTTTTCTCAGCGCCTTTGTTGCCCTTCCGAGCCTGAATACGAAGATCGGCATCACCAATGTCTTCAACATCCAGATGCCGGTATTCTTTAATGTTATTTATCCGGCAGGGTACATCGGGGCGTTCATCGCAGTACTGTTGTTCATTATCGGTGCGTATGCTGCATACAGCCTGCTGTTGAAGATGCCGGCTCTGGAAAAGAGCAACCGGGCCATCAAGATCAACTTAACACTCCACAATGCGGTGGCGTATATGTATGCCATGCGAAAAGGGGGTGCCCAGCTGATGGCAATCTTCCGCTCCCTTTCGGAGCGGGCTGATATTTACGGGGAGGTTGCGCTGGAGTTCCGCCAGATTGTGCGGGATGCGGATTTCTTCGGGTACGATGTAGTGACGGCAATCCGTCACCTGTCCGAGACCACCCCTTCGGAGAAGATGAAAAATTTCTTAGAGGATCTCCTCTCGGTGATCGAGAGCGGGGGACATATGGAGGATTTTCTCTCGATACGGGTCCGGATGTACCAGGAAGAGGCCCGGTTCGAACAGAAGAATTTCCTGAATGTGCTCTCCCTTGTGGCGGAAGGATATGTCACGCTCTTTGTGGCCGGCCCGCTCTTCTTGATCATCATCATGGTGGTCATGGGTATGACCGGGGGTAGTGCGGTCCTGCAGTTATCCGTCGTCACCTATGCCCTGTTACCGATCGGCTCCTTCATATTCATCCTTCTCATCGATTACATCTCGATCAAGGCTGAGCATTCCCACCAGTATACCATGATCAAGGAGCTCAGGGCATACCCCGATGTTGTTACGTACCAAAAGAAGCATGAGGAGACCCTGTTCGAACAGTTAAAAAAATACGACCGGGTCCGATCCTTCATTACCCACATCCGTCATCCCCTTGACAGCTTCATCACCGATGTCAATCACACGCTCTACATCACGGTCCCGGTGGCCGTGATTTACATCATATCCGTGCTCCTGCGGGTACCGCGGTACCGTGATATCGATGTCTACATCGGGGTCGTTGACGATCACATCATCCTCGCGCTCCTCATCGTGCTGATTCCCTACGCCATCTTTTATGAGATACGGGCACGGAAGGTGCTGGGAATCCAGACCCTGCTTCCCGATTTCTTAGAGCGGATGTCCGGAATCAACCAGGTCGGACTGACCCTTTCCCAGGCCATTGCGATCATGGTAAATACGAATCTCGGGCTGTTGAGTTACGAGATCCGCCGCATCAAGCGGGACATGGACTGGGGAGCGAACTTCACCGAAGCGCTCATGCGGTTTGAGCAGCGGGTCAGT
>Ga0265296_1001023_pt1 | contig 34907 bp, 33 predicted proteins | sample MunlanPumphouse1_FD_189073 | JGI IMG/M metagenome (GOLD analysis project Ga0265296, IMG submission 189073) | Groundwater microbial communities from a municipal landfill in Southern Ontario, Canada - Pumphouse #1 | ecosystem: Environmental > Aquatic > Deep subsurface > Groundwater | place...
CCTGCCCCTGAACGTAGATGACCCTCCGCGCGTCTTCCCCCTGGAGACCGATCGTTATGCTCTGGATGCTCGGATAGACATCCTGGAGGGCACGGAGCAGCGCCCCTCTCGCCTCCTCGAGGGTGAGCCCCTCGACACGAATCATTCCGACGATGGGGAGACTCACGTCTCCCTTCGCATCGACGGTGAGGAGCCGCCCCAGATCCTCCCGCTGCGGAACCTCGAGCCTGATTGAATCGCCTCTCCGCAGGCGAACCTCCTGGGCCGGTAGTGCCGCCGCCACGAGGGCCGCGGCGAGCAATAGCGCCGCGATCGCAAGCGTTCTGTTTCTCTTCAATTCGGGTGCCGCCTTTCGTGCGTTCCCGCAGTATCCTATCTTCTCCCGAAGCCGCCTGTAAAGAAGAAACGCTGCCTGGAATCTACGCGCGTGCCTCGCGATACCACGCAATCGTCCGCCGAAGCCCTTCTGCGAAGGGAACCGCGATCTTGTAACCGATAAGCTTCTCGGCCTCCGAAATATCGGCCTGCGAGTGTTTGACGTCCCCCGCCCGCGGCTCGGCGTATCGCGGCGCAATCGAAGAGCCGATGATGCGTTGCATCCGATTGAACAGATCGTTCAGGGTGTAACGCTCGCCGCATGCGATGTTCACCGCTTGCCCGCGAGCCCCCTCGCATCGCGACGCCAGGATATTGGCTTCAACGACGTTTTCGATGTACGTGAAGTCCCTGCTCTGCTCGCCGTCGCCGAAGATGCTCGGCGGCGTTCCCGCCATCAGATGCGAGATGAATATCGGGATGACGGCCGCGTACTGGCTCTTGGGATCCTGCCGCGGCCCGAAGATATTGAAATAGCGCAGCGACACGGTCGACATCCCGTAGACATGCGCGTAGACCGCGCAGTAATACTCCCCCATAAGCTTGCTTGCCGCGTAGGGAGACAGCGGCTTCGGGATCATGCTCTCCACCTTCGGAAGCGTTTCCGTATCGCCGTATGCGGAAGAGGAAGCGGCGTACACAAAGCGTTTCACGCCTGCGCGCCGTGCCTCATCGAGCATCACGAGCGTTCCGCGGACGTTCACGTCGGTCACAAGCACCGGATCCTCGATGCTGCGGGGAACCGACGCGAGGGCCGCCTCGTGGAGAACGTAGTCGACGCCGTCAAGCGCCTCCCGGACCGTCCCCACGTCCCGCACATCCCCTTTGATGAAGGTGAGATCGTTCCGCAGATGCGCGATGTTTTTTTCATATCCGGTCGTGAGGTTGTCGAGCACCACGACCTGCTCGCCTCCTTTGACGAGCGCCTCGGCGATGTTCGATCCGATAAATCCCGCTCCACCCGTTACGAGATAGCGTGCCATAGATCCTCCGCGGTTCGTGCGATCACTACTCAACGCGTCATGACGGATTCGCGAGATCGAGCTCCCCGTAGCTCAGGATGCTGTTCTTCCCGCGCGATTTCGCGAGGTACATCGCCGCGTCCGCCCGCTCGATGAGCGCTTCGACGGTGCCGGCGTCGTCTGGAAACACGGCGACTCCCATGCTGCACGTGAGAAGCTCCGGCGTCACCCCGTCGAATTTGAAACACCGTATCGCCTTCAGTACGCGTTCGCCGAGCCGCAGCGCCCCGTCGAGCCCCGTATGCGGCAACAGAAGCGCGAATTCATCCCCACCGTACTTCGCGACGAGATCGATCTCGCGGCAGTTCCGGGTGATTACCTGGGCGATGTCCCGGAGCGCCCTTGATCCGGAAAGATGGCCGTTGCGATCGTTGTATGCCTTGAGATTGTCGACGTCGATCATGAGGAACGCGCAGGGATATCCGAACCTGATCGCCCGTTTCATTTCTAACTTGAGCGACCGGATGAGAAACCGGTAGTTGTATATTCCCGTGAGCCCGTCCGTGATCGATTCGATCTCCAGCTTCTTGTAGAGAATGTAATTCTCGAAGGCGATCGCGGCCTGGTTCGCCATGACCGTGAGAAGGTGAATGTCGTCCTCGGTGAATCGGCGACGCTCCGGGTCGTTGATGGCGATGATGACCCCGAAGAGCGAATTCTTCGCGATGAGTGGCGCCGAAACGACGGTGCTCGAGGAATCTTCTTCATGGAGGAATTCGGAGGCGAGCATCGAGAGATCGAGCGACAGAACCCCCTCGGAGCTTTTCGCCGATTCGTACTCGCGCTGCAGCCAGTTCACGATACCTGCCGAGGCGGGCATATCCTCGACGGCGATTCGTTTGCTCTTGTCCCTGATCGTGCCGGTGTACTTGACGATCAGGTTGTTGTCGAGAAAGATGAGATAGACCTTCCTCGACGGGAGAATGCTCAGTGCGTTTTCTATGATTTTCTGCAGAATGATACGATTGTCCTTGCCGGAGCTCATGAGGCTTGTGATCTCGGCGAAGGTCTTGAAGAGGATGTCTTTTTCGTCGCAGGTTCGAACCATTGTTTTCCGGTTTCGTTCAGGACGAGTGCGGGATACGCAAAACACATGCCACTAAATGAGATACACTCAAATGAAAGGCGGCAATACGGGGATCCCGGCTCTCACGCGCCGCGGCTCTTCTTCCTCGCCTCGTCGAACTCCCTGTTGCACCGAAGTATCTCCTTGATATTTTTATAGATATGATATCCTATCACTATGGTGATGACTGCGACGGCTCCCGGCAGAGCCATTCGCCAGATATCCGATACATTCTTGAAGCTCTTCCGCATGACCCGCACGGCGGAGCCGAAGAGTACCCAAAGAAAGATGAATAGCACGATTTTCACCGCAAGGGTGGTGAATAACGAGTAATAATACTCCCTCGATCGCAAGAGCCTTTCCCCCTCCGACGAACGGAATCTTCTGCGGCCCGCCGGTCTTCTGAAATCGAACGGCATGGATATGCACCTCACTCCTGCACCGCAAAACGGCCCGGATAGCTTGTGCGCGCGACGCCCCCATCGTACACCACGAGACGGTACAAGTACACGCCCGAGGCGAGGCGATCGATTCGCGGAAAGAGAGCGTTCATTCCGAGGCAATTCATTCCGGCGCCGAGCGGCTGCCCCCACCAGGAGCCCGCGTACGCCGTTCCGATAAGCTCACCTTCGAGATTGTACAGGGAGAGCCCGATATCGACGCCGCGGACGAGATTCATGCAGAAGGACGCCGATCGAAGCCCTGCCGCTACCGGATTCGGCTGGACCGAGTGCATGAGAACGACCTCTTCTTCCCCCTTCACCGCCATCCAAACCTCGACGGCATTGTTATCGGGATCATCTCTCATTCCGCGCACGGAAATGGATACGCCGATCTTATCGGCGCCGAGGAAGTCCCTGTCGAGAACCACTACTTCCGTCTCGACGATATCGGCGTCGAGGGCGGACGGGATCGGAAGAACTTCGGAATACAGGGTGCGCACGAACGATCCATTCTCGATGGAGATCGTGAACCGCATGCTGCTTCCCGCGGGCGCTTCCGCGCTTCCCCTGTTTCTCGCGATCGCACGCACGGTCATCGTATCGCCGACCGAATAAATGCGCTTCGTATTGGGATAGCCGCCTTTGAGCAGCACGATGTCGGAGGGGAATAGAGCCACCTCGGCGCCTGCCCCGGCAATCGTATCGATAAAATCCACCACAATACTCGCTATGCGCTCGACCTGCTCGAAATCGAGAGTTCCCATCGTATCAGCGATGGTGTGATAGTAGGGGGAACCGATGAGCATGTTCTCCTTGAGAGGTTCGGTGAAGGTCACGGCGGGGATCGACGCCCCCCAGAAGGGGGCGTGGTCCCAGTCCGAAGAACCGGGGCTCACGACGGCAAGAGGGAAAGACGGATCGCTATCCCCCGCCGCCTGCGCGATCATGTCGGAAAGCCAGTCTGAAGGAGTATTCGAAATGACGGTTCCCGCCGGACGGCCGGCGAGAGGATAACCCATCATGTCGCAGTTGAGCACTCCGATGATTCTGCCGGCGCCGATAGCGGACAAGGTGTCGACAAAGGCTCTGCTTCCGAGGAGGCCCAGCTCCTCGCCGGAGAAAAGCACGAACATGACGTCGAACGGGAGATCATGCCCCGGCAGGACTCGCGCGGCCTCCATGAGAGCCGCGACCCCCGTCGCGTTGTCGTCGGCGCCCGGCGCGGGCCACGTCCGCCAATTCGCTTGCCAGCCGGACGTACGGAACGCGATCGCGTCGTAGTGCGCCGTCACGAGAAAAACTCCCGATACGGCTCCGTTTCCCGCGACGTGCGCGACCAGATTCTCGGCCGTGTACGAGCTGTCGATCGGCCCGAAGTTCCGAAGCGTTTTGCAGGAGGTCGAGTCGATGGAGAATGAGAATCTCTCGACGGCGACGCCCGTATAACGCGCCAGGCGCGCCTCAAGCGAATCGGCTACGACGCGGAGCGGCGCCTCCCTCAACGCGAATCGAGTCCGCGGTTCGCCTGTCGCGAGGTCGATCGAAAGGAACCGGACCATCGACTCGAGCGAATCGCGCTCCACGGCCGCCGGAGCGGCGGCCCATGATTCCTCGCGCGGGGCCGCCGGAGCCTCCCGCGCAAGCATCGGAGCCCGGCTGCCCGCACCGGATATCGCATCGATCGCGAGCGCGGAGACGAGCAACAAGAACCCGAGTGCGTTCACGAGAGCCCTTCCCGCGGAGCGTTCGGTGCAAAAAGATGGCGCGCCCGAGAGGATTCGAACCTCCGACACCCAGCTCCGGAGGCTGGTGCTCTATCCAGCTGAGCTACGGGCGCTCCTGACCATTATCGAGAAGCTCCTCCGCCAGTTCCTCGCGGAGCCTTCCCTTCCCGCCGAGCATCCGCGCGATTTCGGCGACGCGTTCGCGCCCCTCGATGATCCGCGCGGAGGCCATCGTCCGCTCGCCCTTCACCTGCTTCTCGACCCGGATGTGGTGAACGGCCCGAGCGGCCACCTGCGGCAGGTGGGTAATGCATATAATCTGGTATCTTCGCGAGAGCTCCGCGAGCCGTTCGGCGACGACACTGCCGAGATCGGCCCCGAGCCCCGTATCGATTTCGTCGAATATGAGAGTCGGGATTCTTTTCTCCTCGACCTCGAGCTTCTTCAGAACGAGCGTGATTCTCGAGAGCTCCCCTCCCGAGGCGATTTCCGCCAGCGGATGAATCTCCTCGCCGACGTTCGTCCGGATCATAAACTCGACGCGATCCCAACCCCTCGGCGCTAAATGTATTTCAAGATCATCGTCTTGGAAAGCCTTATTTTCGAGACGTTCTACTTTCGTCGTGAAGAGCGCGCCCTTCATCCCGAGCTTCTGAAGCTCTCCGGTCATCTGCCTGTCGAGTCGCTCCGCGCTTTTTCCGCGCCTGCGGCTCAAATCCTGGAGAATCGGAATGAGGGTCCGCTTGGCGCCCTCGCGCTCCCGCTTCGCATCCGCAATCGCCGTCGAGCCGTCATTGAGCGATTCGAGAATGCCCCTGATCTCGTTTCGTTTCGAGACGAGCGCGGCGCAATCGAGCGCGTATTTCCTGCACGCGCGCTGAATCCCGGCAAGGCGCTGTTGGAGACTCTCGAGATCCTCGGATGCATCCTCCGCCTCCGTGAGCGAACGACCGATCGTGCGCACGACATCCTGAACCGATATTCGCGCGGCCTTGAGCGTCTCGGCGCCGCTCCCCCATGACGCGCTTATGCCGGCTATCGATTCAAGCGACCGCGCGGCTCTGTTGAGCCTGTCGGCGGCCGAGCCCTCATCCCCATCGAGAGAGCGCAGAGCCTCCTCGAGAGCGGAGATATATTTCTGCTTGTTCTCGATCTGCCTGATCTTCGATTCGAGCCGACGATCGAGGTCGTGCTCGAGCTTGAGCTCCTCGAGCTCCGTGAACTGGAACCGGAGATAGTCTTCGCGACGGCGGTGCTCCTCCTCTTCCGCGACGAGGCGCGCGAGACGTTCCGATATCTTCATGAAATCCGCGATCGCCGCTATCGAACGATCGAGCAGCTCGCGATAATCCCCCCAAGCGTCGAGGTACAGAATATGGCTCGCCGGATCGAGGAATTCCTGCTGTCGGTGCCGGCCATGGAGCTCGATAAGAGCACGCGCCGTTTCCTGCGACGACGCCACGGTGGAGAGCATGCCGTTGATCCATATCCGGTTCCGGCCGTCAGCCGCGAGCTCCCGCCGCAGGGAAAGCTCCGTTTCCCCTTTTGACAAACCGAGTCGCTCGCGCAGCGGCCAGCTATCGTCGACGGAAAAGATCCCTTCGACCGCCAGACTCAACGCGCCTTTCCTGATGAGCGATTTTTTCGCGCGCGCGCCGGAAAGGAGATCGACCGCAGCGAGGATGATCGATTTCCCCGCTCCCGTCGATCCCGTCATGACGTTGAGCCCTTCGGTGAAATGTATCGCCGCGTCCTCGACGATCGCCAGATTACGAATTCGGATCTCCCTGAGCATCCCCAACCTCCCCGGTCAATGATCCTGACGAAGCATCCCGCCCCACTTGAGTTTGCGACGCACGATATCGTAGAAGCTGTACCCGTCGGTGACGATGAGCTTCGTCGCCGTGGAGCTCCTCCTGAACACGAGTTTGTCCCCCTTCCCGACGACGCATGATTGCTGACCGTCGATCGTGAGAAGGGTTTCCTGCGCATCCTCGACGATCGCGACGGAAACCGTCTCCCCGGCGCTCACGACGATCGGCCGCACGGAAAGGGAGTGCGGACAGAGCGGCGTGATGACGAACGCCTCGACGCTCGTTGGATTCACGATGGGCCCACCCGCCGCGAGCGAGTAGGCGGTCGAACCGGTCGGCGTCGAAACGATCACGCCGTCGGCCAGGTATTCGCCGAGCACGGTTCCGTTGATCGTCGTCTCGAGATGGAGAACGCGTGACACGCCGACGCCGTGCACGACCGCGTCGTTGAGCGCCGAATATCCACGCGGCGTGCCTTCGCCTCCTTCGCAGACGATCGAGAGCCGCAGCCGATCCTGTATCGAGAAGCGTCCCGCGAACAGATCTCCGATCGCGCGCCGCGGGTCGTCCTCCGCGAGAAATCCCAGGCTTCGAATCTTGATGCCGAGGAGCGGTATCTCCTCCTCGGCCACCATGCGGGCCGCCATGAGAAGAGTGCCGTCGCCGCCGAGCGCGAGCACCGCGTCGCATCCGGTCAGCGTTTCGACGCGTTGCACGGCGTCCGCCGGCGCCAGATTCGCCGTTTCCTCGAGTCCGCATACGGCGACGTTCCTCGGGACGAGTTCGAGCACGTCCTTTACGACATCCCGGATCTCTTTTTTTCTCGCGTTCGCGACAAGTCCCAGTCTCGCAATCTTCATCGACTTCCTCCGTGACCCGTTTTCACGCGCGAACCGGCGACTCGAGCGATCTCCGCCGCCACCGCTTCCGCGGACATGCCGATCTCTTCGAGCAGTTCCTCCCGCGTCCCGTGCGGCACAAAACGATCCGGTAGCCCGATCGTCACGACCCGCGTTCCCGGCGCTCGATCCGAGAAAAACTCGAGGATCGCTTCGCCGAAGCCGCCGGAACGCGCGTTCTCCTCGAGCGCAAAGACGATCGTCGAACCTTCCGCCGCAAGGGACATCAGAAGATCGGCATCGAGCGGCTTGACGAATTTCGCGTCGATCACCGACACCGAGATCCCCGAATGCGAGAGAATCTCCGAGGCGGCCAGCGCCGTCGTCACCATCGATCCCACGGCGACGATCGCCGCGTCGGCGCCGCGACGGAGCACCTCTCCCTTTCCGATCGGTACTGCGTTCCGCTGCGGGCAAGACGAGCCTGCGACCGCCGTTCCGCGAGGAAAGCGGATCGCGATCGGACCCGCTCCGTACTCGTGCGCCGTGAGCATCATGCGCCGAAGCTCCTCATCGTCCCGCGGCGCCATCACCACCATTCCCGGAACGAGGCGCAGGTAACTCAGGTCGAAGGCGCCGTGGTGCGTCGGCCCGTCCTCTCCGACGAGCCCCGCCCGATCGAGAACGAACCGCACGCCGAGGTGCTGCAACGCCACGTCGTGGATGATCTGATCGAAACCGCGCTGCAAAAACGTCGAATAGATGGCCACAAAGGGCTTGAGACCCGACCGCGCGAGCCCTGCCGCAAAGGTGACGGCGTGCTGCTCCGCGATTCCGACGTCAAAGAACCGTTCGGGAAACGCGCACGCGAACGGAGCGAGCCCCGTCCCTTCTTTCATCGCCGCGGTCACCGCGACAACGCTTCTGTCCTTCCCGGCGAGCTCGACGAGCGACTCGCCGAATACCTCGCTGTAGGTCGGACGGGTCCCGTTGAGCTTCGAGCTGCCCGTCGCTTTGTAGAAGCTTCCGATTCCGTGAAACTTTTCCGCGTTCTCCTCGGCGAACGAATACCCCTTTCCCTTCTTCGTCATGACGTGAACGAGAACGGGGCCCGGGACGTCGCGGATCTGCGAGAACGCCGAAACGAGCTGAGCCAGATCGTGGCCATCGAGAGGGCCGAAATAGCGAAACCCGAGCTCCTCGAAAAGAATGGTGGGAACGATCAGGTTCTTGATGCTTTCCTTCATGCGGCGGGCGACCTTGCGCGCCCCGAGCCCGTAACGCGGCACTTTCCCGAGAAGCTCCCACACGTCCGCCTCGAACTGGAGATAGACCTTTTTTGTCGTGATCCTCGTCAGATACCGGGCGAGCGCGCCGACGTTTTTCGAGATCGACATCTCGTTGTCGTTGAGGACGATGATGAATCGATTCTTCTTGAGGTGTCCCGCCTGGTTGATCCCTTCAAAAGAGAGCCCTCCCGAGATCGCTCCGTCGCCGACAACCGAAATAACATAATGATCCCCGCCGAGGAGATCGCGCGAGACCGCGATGCCGAGCGCCGCGGATATCGACGTACTCGCGTGTCCGACGCCGAACGCGTCGTGCTCGCTCTCGGCGCTATTCGGAAATCCGCTGAGCCCCTCGCGCGTCCGCAGGCTCCTGAAGGCCTCTTTTCGTCCGGTTAGAATTTTGTGGGCGTAGCTCTGATGTCCCACATCCCATAGAATTTTGTCCCGAGGCGAATCGAAAACATAGTGGAGCGCGAGCGCGATCTCGACTGCCCCGAGGCTCGACGCGAGGTGTCCGCCCCGCACGGACACGACTTCGATGATGTATTGACGGATCTCGTCGCTCAGTACAGCGAGCTCGTCGAGCGAAAGCCCCTTGAGATCTTCGGGAGTCCGTATCCGATCGAGAAGAGCCATAGACATAATTTGATCCTAGAGAAAACAATAGGCGCCGATGATCCCGAGCACTGTTCCCGATAGAACGTCGAGAGGCTTGAAACGAAGCGTCCGCAATTCCCCGTCTTCCGTAATGTCCTGATAGCTCTCGTTGCTCGAGATGATCCTGTTGAGAACGTTCGTTTGCTTGACCTTTTCCCCCTTGAGCCGCATCGTGTCGTGTATGATGATGGCGCTGTATGCGGCGACGACGGAAAAGAGAATCGACGAAAAACCGTACTTCATCCCGATACTCATCGAAAGGGAGCTGAAGACGGCCGAATGCAGGTTCGGCATCCCATCCGCTTGCGTCACGACATCGAGCTTGAATTTTCTTTCCGCGACACACTGCAGAATCAACTTGATACCTTGAATCAGCAGCCCGCATATCACGGGGACGAGGAAGATCTCTCTGTATAGCACTTCTTTGAACATTTCAGGATGAGCGCTCGACGATCAGTGAAAAAATATGTCTCACGTAGCCGTCGTCGCCGAGAACTTCCATCGCGCGCACGCCGTCGGCGATCAACCGGCCTGCAGTCTCGCGGGATACTCCTATGCCGAAGTGCGCCGGATGGGTGATTTTCTTCCTTTTCTCGTCCTTGCGCAAGGCTTTTCCTGCCTTCTCCGCGCTGCCCTCGACATCGAGGATATCGTCGATTATCTGAAACGCGAATCCGGCTGAGCGGCCTATCTCGTGCATCTCCATGGTCTTTTTTCGTTCGGCGCCCGCGAGCGCCGCTCCGATCGAGAGGGAAGCTCCGATGAGCTCGGCCGTTTTGCGGGAATGGATGAATCGCACGCGCTCCTCCGTCGGTTCCGATCCTTCCCCTTCCAGGTCGGCGACTTGTCCCCCGACAAGGTACCGGGACCCTGCCGCGCGAGAGAGAATACGCACCGATTCCAGGACTTGTTCGGCGGGGGCATCGCAGCGCGCGAGCATCTCGAATGCGAGCGCGAGGAGCGCGTCTCCGGCGAGAATCGCGACCGCTTCGCCGTACGCCTTGTGACAGGAAGGTTTCCCCCTGCGAATATCGTCGTTATCAAGAGCCGGGAGATCGTCATGTATGAGCGTATACGCGTGCAGGCATTCAATCGCGCATCCCGCTTCCAGGGCCGCCTCGCGACGAGGATCGCCGCAGAGGCGATGGCCGGCGAGGCAGAGGATCGCGCGGAGGCGCTTTCCCCCGTCGACCGTCGCGTACCGCATCGCGCCGTGAAGCGATGCGGGCTCTTCGTCCGCGCGCGGAAGGAGCATCGCGAGCCTGTCGTTCACCGCGCGGCGATCATCCGCGATTCGCGCTCCGAAACCGGCTTCCCTCATGCTACTCTTCCCCTTCCCCCTCCTGGCCGGCAATTTCCGCGGTGAGGCGTTTCATCCGCTGTTCCGCCTCGTGCACGATGCCCTTGCAGAGCGTTCCGAGCCTCATCCCTTCCTCATACAGCTTCATGCTCTCCTCGAGGGGAACGTCCCCGTCTTCGAGCCGTTTCACGATCTCGTTGAGCCGGCCCAGCGCATCCTCGAAGCTCATTTTTTTCGCCATGGCCTTCCTTTCTGTTTCTCCCGCACCGAGCACAGAGCCCCGCCGTCGTAGAAGTGAACCGTTATCTCATCCCCGCGGGAGATTTCCTCCGCGCGCGGAATCACCCGGACTCCACGTGCCTCCGTGCAGTACGAGTAGCCGCGTTTGAGCACGCCCCGCGGATCGAGATCCGCAAGGGCGTCGAACCTTCCGGCGATCTCTTTCTTTCTGAGCGATAGATCTCCGCTCAACCGCACCTTCATCACGCGCAGACCATGATCGATCGATCCGGCCGCGAAACGCATCCTTCCGGACGGGTTCATGTGCGCGAGCCTGTCGAGCATTGAATCGAGCGACGTTCGCGATCGTCCGATGCATGCGCCGCCGCCCCCCATTATATCCGCAGCGGATTCCCCGAGTGACCGTTCGAACGCGAGGCTCTTCGATCGCCACGAGTCCGAAATCCCCTCGAGGAAACCGTCGATCTCGAGCTCGGCGCGCTCCATCCGGTGCTCGATCGCCGGGAACGCGGAGCTTCTCACGAGGTACTCGACGAGATGCCGCCTGCTCTCGAGCAACGCCGTTTCGATGATCGAAATCCGCCGGAGCGAGTCGCCGAGCCCGCGCCGCACCTCGTCGATGAGGGGTGTTGCGAGCTCGGCGGCCGCAGTCGGAGTCGCCGCGCGAACGTCCGCGACGTGATCGGCCACCGTCGTGTCGATTTCATGCCCTATTCCCGTGATGACCGGATGAGCAGAGCCGGCCACGGCGCGCGCGACCTCCTCGCTGTTGAAGCTCCAGAGATCCTCGATGCTCCCTCCCCCGCGCGCGATAATGACGGTATCGATGTCGTTCATGCCGTTTGTGAGTTCGAATGCGTTTACGATGGACTGCGCGGCTCCGGGACCCTGCACCTCCGCCCGGACGTGGACGATCTCGGCGACGGGCCACCTCCTGTGGAGCGTATCGACGACATCCCGGATCACGGCCCCGGTCGGCGACGTGATGACCGCGATCCTCGCGGGATAGCGCGGGATCGCCCGCTTGCGATCGACGGCGGTGAGCCCTTCGTCCATGAGCCGTTTGAGCAGACGCCTGAATTCGAGCTCCATGTTCCCGTGCCCGGCGGGAATAAGATCGGTCGCGATGAGCTGCGTCTGACCCGAGCCGCCGAAATGAGAAATGCGTCCCGGCGCGATGACGAGCATTCCATTCCCGGGAGCGCACGCGATGCGTTCCGCGTACCGGCGGAACAATACGGCGTGGATCATGGTGGCGCTGTCGCGAAGGGTAAAATAGGCGTGTCCGGACGTATGAAGCTTGAAATTCGCGATTTCCCCGATGACGTTCACGCGTGGAAATTCGGACTCGAGATGCTGTCTGACGGCCGCGCTGATCTCCGTCACCGTGTAGAGATCCCGCCGGGCGCCGCCGAGCTGGTCGTTCCCGGAGCTATCCATCATCCCGCACTCCGTGCGTCCATTGTGCTGCCTGGAGCGTATTTCGCATGAGCATCGCGACGGTCATGGGCCCCACACCGCCCGGAACGGGCGTAATGAGCGAAACCCTCGGGTAAGCCGATTCGAAATCGACGTCCCCGGTGAGGCGATACCCCTTTTTAGCGGCGGCGTCGGCAACTCGATTCATCCCGACGTCAATGACCACCGCTCCTTCCCTGATCATGTCTCCTCTGATCGCATGCGCCCTGCCGATAGCAGCGATGAGGATATCCGCTTCCCGCGTCACCGATCCGAGATCGCGCGTCAGGGAATGGCAGATGGTGACGGTCGCGTTGCCGCTCGCGTGCTTTCGCGAAAGAAGCAGCGCGACGGGTTTTCCGACGAGAAGGCTTCTCCCGACGACAACGACGCGTCTCCCTTCCGTCCGGGCGCCGTAGCGCGCAAGCAGCTCCAGGATGCCGAGCGGCGTGCAGGGGATAAAACGGGGCTTGTCCGACGCGAGACGCCCGATATTGTAGGGATGCAATCCGTCGACGTCCTTGGCCGGCGAGATGCTCTCGGGGAAGCGGCATCTGCACGAGAATGCCGTCGACTCCCGGGTCGGCGTTGAGGCGATCGAGCCGGTCGAGGAGATATGCGGCCTCCACCGTCGCCGCCAGTTCGATGAGCGTCGATCCGATCCCGCAGCGGGCCGCGGCGGTTACCTTGCTCTTGACGTACGCCTGCGAGGCGGGATCTTCCCCGGCGATAACGACCGCGAGAAACGGCGGCCGGCGGCGCTTCGAGAAATCGGAGGTTTCCGCCGCGACTTCCGAGAAGATCGTCTCCGCGACCGCCTTCCCGTCGATCAGCTTTTCCGGATCAGAGCTCATGACTGCTCCTCGTCGATTTCGATCTCCTCTCGAACCCGCACGACTTCCCGCGCGCGCCCCGTTGCGTCGTCCACGTCGACGAGGAGCCCCCCGATGCACGCGGCGCCCTCCCCCACTTCGAATCGCACGGGAAGCGCGCGCATGAACCGCTCGATCACCTGCTCCTTGCGGACTCCGATAACCGAATCGATCGGTCCGACCATTCCGACGTCCGTTATGAAACCGGTCCCGCCCGGAAGCACTCGTTCGTCGGCGGTCTGCACGTGCGTATGCGTTCCCACGAAGGCGCTGACGCGCCCGTCGAGGTAGGTCGCGAGCGCCTGCTTCTCGCTCGTCGCCTCCGCGTGAAAATCGACGAGAATGATCTTAACGCCCGGCGGGATATCGCTGAGAATCGCATCCGCGCAGCGGAAGGGGCAATCGATCGGGGTCATAAAGGTTCGCCCCTGGAGATTGATGACGGCGAACGGCGTGCCCCGCAGCTCCCGCACGGCGAATCCCCTGCCGGGCACTCCCGGAGGATAGTTCGCCGGGCGCAGCAGATCCTCCCGCGAATCGAGAAGCGGGAGCCCCTCGCGCTTGTCCCAAACGTGGTTGCCGCTCGTCATGAAGTCCACGCCGCAGGCGACGATCTCGTCGATAACCTTCTGGGTAATCCCGAAAATACCCGCGGCGTTCTCCACGTTGCCGATACAGAGATCGACCGCAAGGCGCGCCTTGAGAGCGCCGAGCCCTCCTGCGAGCGCCTTCCTGCCCGACTTTGATATGATATCGCCGAGAAATAGGATACGCATACGCTGCGCTCATCGCGCGTAATCGACCGCCCTTGTCTCCCGGACGACGACCACCTTGATCTGGCCGGGGTATTCCATATCTCCCTCGATCTTTCGCGCGATCTCGGAGCACAGATCCGCGGCCTGCGCATCGTCGACCTTCTTGAAGTTCACGAGAATCCGGATCTCCCGCCCCGCCTGGATCGCATACGATTTTTCGACGCCTTCGAAGGCATCGGCAATCTTTTCGAGCTTCTCGAGTCTCCGGATATAATTCTCGAGCGTTTCACGGCGCGCGCCCGGGCGCGCCCCGGAGATGGCGTCCGCGGCCGAGACGAGATGCGTGATCATCGACGTCGCCTCCACGTCCTCGTGGTGCGCCGCGACGGCGTTTATGATTTTCTCGTTTTCCCCGTAGCGCTTCACGAGCTCGCCGCCGATCGTGGCGTGGCCCCCCTCCATCTCGTGATCCGCGGCCTTGCCGATATCGTGAAGAAGTCCGGCCCGCTTCGCGATTGCGCCGTCGGCGCCCAACTCGCCCGCGAGCAGGCTCGACAGGAACGCAACCTCCTTCGAATGCTGAAGCACGTTCTGCCCGTACGATGTGCGGTACTTGAGACGCCCGAGAAGCTTCACGAGCTCCGGATGCAGCCCGTGAATGTTCAGCTCGAGGCACGTTTGCTCGCCGATCTCGCGGATCTCCTCGAGGAGCTCTTTCCGCGTCTTCTCGACGACCTCCTCGATGCGACCGGGATGAATGCGGCCGTCCTTGACGAGCTTCTCGAGAGAGAGCCGGGCGACCTCGCGCCTGATCGGATCGAATCCCGAGAGAATGACCGCCTCGGGCGTGTCGTCGATAATCACGTCGATGCCCGTCGCGCTCTCGAACGCCCTGATGTTGCGCCCCTCGCGGCCGATAATGCGCCCTTTCATCTCATCGCTCGGAAGATCCACGACCGAAACGGTCGATTCGACGACGTGATCGGCCGCGCACCGTTCGATCGCGAGCGTCAGTATCTCGCGACTTTCCTTCACGGCATTACGCTCCGCCTCTTCGCGAATATCCCGTATCTTCTTAGCCGCCTCGTGCCTCGCCTCGCTCTCGAGGTTCGCGATGAGGAGCTTCTTCGCCTCGTCCTTGCTCAAGCCGGCGAGTCTCTCGAGCTTGTCGTTCTGCATCTGAAGAACGCGGTTCAGATCCTCGTGTTTCTCGGCGACCGCCTGAAGCTTGCCATCGAGGAGCTTCTGCCGCTCGCCGATCTCCTGCTCGCGGTTCTCGAGGTAATCGACCTTCCGGTTTATGTTCTGCTCCTTTTCCTCGAACCGCCGCTCCTGTTTCTTGAGCTCCTGCCGACCTTCCTGCGTCTCCTTTTCGAACCTGAGCTTCGCCTGGTACCACTCGTCCTTCGCTTCGAGAATCGCCGCCTTCTTTTGCGTTTCGGCTTCCCGCTGGGCCTCGGCGATGATGTTCTCCGCGAGCTTCCTCGTATGCTTGAGATGGCTCTCCGAGACCTTCTTGTTTGCGAACCAACCCGCTACGAGGCCGATGAAGAGAACCAGTATCCCGGCCGACGTAAAAAAGAATACACCTTGCATAGTTAATCACCCGATGTACGATCGGGGATGCTCACCTCCGCCCGACTCGAGTCAACGCTCCTGCGTGGCTGCAACCGCTTTGAGATATGCGAGATTGAATTTCCTGCGGCGGGAGATGCTGAAGCGTGAGTGCTGCGATAATAATTCCCCACGCTGTGCCGTGTGGTGAAGTCACCTTTATAGCCAAATTAACAAGGTGGAAATCCGCATGGCCGTTTCTGCGATCCCGGTCGCGCCGGGCTTGGCATCGGCGGCCAGATATAAGACTTCCGGGCTAAAGGTGTTGGCTAAAAATTTACTTCTCCATCACGAGCACGGTAGGGAATTTCTCGTCTCACGTGCAATGGCCACATCCTCACGGTCCCCTGATTTCCGGCCAACACCCCAGGACAAGGAGGATTATCGTTCAACGCTGATCTTGCTATCAAGGAGCTCGCCCAAACGCGCAGCCTTTCCTTCGAACTCCGCCTCAATCCGCTCGCGCTCCTCGCGCTCCTGCCAGAGCTCGTCCGTGATATTGAGAGCAGCTAATATGGCGATTCGCGACTGTGACATGATACCGCTCGAATGGGCTATTTCCCTCATCTTCCGGTCAACGTACCCGGCTACCTTATGAATATACTGAGGGTCACCCAATCCCTTGATTTTATACTCTTGACCAAAAATTTCCACTTTTTCAGTGCTCTTTTCGGTCATCAGGCTACCTTTCAAAATCAACGCAGAACCTTTCGCATCCGCCTATTTCCTCCCGGGTACCCACCTTCTTCAACCGGCAATGGGTCAGACGTCAAGCTGATCCAGTTTCGCCAGCATCTCCTCTACCTTTCCTTTTATCTCCTCTCTCGTTTGATCGAAATCTCCTGTCTTTTTCTTTTCAGTCCGCAAGATTTCGAGTTCCCTCGTTAAATCACCGTTAAGAATATACAACAAATCTATTTTTTCTTTCAACTCTTTATTGGTCTCCTCCAGCCTCAATTTTTCCTCTTTCAGCCGGGAGATATGCTCCGCCGCTTTCGTTATCTTCTCTCCGAGCATATCGAGGTTGATGATCCCGGTTCCAGCCATGCGCCGTTCCTCCCCTATTCCGTCCGTAGCGCCGCCCCAAGCTCACGCTGCAGGGCGCCCATTATTCTCTGAACTTCCCGGTCCACCGCGATGCTGTCGAGGGTACCCTCCGAAGACCTGAAACTCAGCCTGAATGTATAGCTTCGTTTCCCTTCTCCGAGATGACCCCCCCTATAATAATCGAAAACTCGAATAGAATCAAGATATTGTGCCTGTTTCTTAATAATATTTCTAACCTCCGCATATCGCACTTTGTCCGCAACGACGATGCAGAGATCGCGTTTCACCGCAGGGTATTGGCTCATCGCTTCGAATCTCGGCCATCCGGCCCCGGCAGGGGGCAATACGTCCAGGCGGAGGTCGAAATAGAAAATCGGAGAATCGACGTCGAATTCCTCCGACACCCCCTTGGCGATCAGACCTCCTTCGGCGAGAACGGCGCCGCCGAGGAGCCACAGAAAAATCTGCCCTTTTCCGTCGTGCGGCTTTATCATTTTCGCTTCCTGCGCAAGCCCGAGCCGATCGAGGAGGGCTTCGAGCTCCCCTTTCATATCAAAAAAATCGCTTTGCCGGCGCGGCTCCATCCATTGCAGCGGCACGGAATGCCGCGCGAAAAGCGCCGCAAGATGCAGCTCCTCGCGCGGGAGCCCCGCCCGTTCCGGCCCCGGGAGAAACACCTTGCCGAGCTCGAAGAGGCGTATCTCCTCCTGCTCGGCGCGAGTGTTTCGCCTCACCACGCCGAGAAGCCCCGGAAGAAGACTCGTGCGTAGAGCCGATTGCGCCTCGGTGAGAGGATTCGTCACGCGCAGCGGACCCGCCCGTTCGTCCCGCCCATCCCATCCCATGCGCCCGGTATCGGCTGGGTCCATGAAAGAGCTCGTGACCACTTCGGCGAATCCACGCGAAACGAGAAACCCGACGAGCGAGTCTTTCCTCATATCTTCGGCCGGCACTTCGGAGAATATGCTGCACCTCGCCGATTCGTCGCGGCCGATGTTCTCGTACCCGTAGACCCGCGCCGCCTCCTCCACGAGATCGATTTCCTCCATGATGTCCCGCCGGAACGTAGGAATAGAAACGTGGACCGTATCCCCATAGGAACGGGACGAAAGATCGAGCCGATCGAGAAGAGCGGCTATATCGTCTCCCGCGAGCTCGGTGCCCATGACGCGATTCGCCTGGCTCACCCTGAGAGAAACGGTTCGTCGCTCGATGTTCCTCGAGTCATCCAGCAACTCCGCGCATGCCGCGGACGGCGTCCCCGCTCCCATCTCGTGAATGAGTCGGCATGCGCGCGCCGCCGCGTCCATCATGATTCCGATATCCGCTTCCCGTTCGAAACGGTACGAAGCCTCGGTATCGAGCTTGAGGCGCTGCCGCGCGTTTCTCACGAGTCGCGGATCGAACATCGCGCTCTCGATGACGAGGCGTTTTGTATCGGCCTTCACCTCGGTATCGCGTCCTCCCATGACTCCCGCGACCGCAATCGGCCGCGCGTCGTCGGCGATGACGAGTATCCCGGGATCGAGCTCCCGCTCGACGCCGTCGAGAGTGACGATCTTTTCCCCTTTTTTCGCGCGCCGGACCACGATCGAATCCTTGGCGAGTGTATCCCGATCGAAGGCATGGAGCGGCTGTCCGAGCTCCATGAGAACGAAATTCGTCGCATCGACGATGTTGTTGATCGCGCCGAGCCCCACCGACATGAGGAGGTTCTGCATCCACGCCGGAGAAGGGGCGATGGTGACGTCATCGATGAAAGCCGCCGTGTAGCGCGGGCAATCGGCGCCGCTTTCGATCTTCAGATTGAAATCTCCGCCCGCTCCGAGATCAAAAAGATCGGGAATGACGAGCTTGCGCCGGTAGAGCGCCGCTATCTCGCGCGCGATCCCGAGATGGCACAGGAGATCCGGGCGGTTGGGCGTCACTTCGAGGTCGAATACGTGCTCGGATTGTCCGAACTTCCCCTCAAGGCTCGCTCCCGGTTTCCCGTCGAAATCGAGGGATATGATGCCGCCATGATTCTCGCTCAGGCCCAACTCCGATTCCGAGCAGATCATCCCCTCGGAGACGACCCCCCGAATCTTGGATTTCTTGATTCTGAGCCCCCCGGCGAGCACGGCTCCCTCGACCGCCACCGCCACGCGCATTCCCGCCGCGACGTTCGGCGCGCCGCACACGATGCCGAGCGGACGCGCGCCGCCCGCATCGACCGTACAGAGACTCAGTCGATCGGCGCCCGGGTGCTTCTTGACCTCGAGGACCCTGCCGAGCACGACTCCGGTGAACGGTGGGGCGAGCGATTCGATCCCCTCCACATTCACGCCGAACATCGTCAGGTCGCGCGCGAGCGTTGCAGCGTCCTCTTCGATGGGAACGTATCGCTTCAACCAGCTGAGGCTGATCTTCACTCGAACACCTCTCCCGCCGTCTCGGCCCAGAACTGCCGCAGGAACCGCAGGTCGTTCGCGAGAAGCCGCCGGATGTCGTCGATGCCGTATTTGAGCATCGCGATCCGGTCGAGGCCCAGACCGAACGCGAAACCGGTGTAGGCGTCCGGATCGTACCCCGCGTTGCGAAACACGTGCGGATGCACCATTCCGGCGCCCATGATCTCGATCCATCCTGTCCTGCCGCAAATGGAACAACCGGAGCCGCGGCATGCGAAGCAGGACATGTCGGCCTCCGCGCTCGGCTCCGTGAACGGAAAGAAATGAGGCCTGAACCGCACCTTCGCGTCCGATCCGAAGAATGCGCGCACGAAATAGGTCATGTCGTTTCGAAGATCGGCGAGCGACACGTTCCGGTCGACATAGAGCCCTTCCATCTGGAGGAATTCGGATGCATGGGACGGATCGGGCGATTCGTTGCGGTACACGCGGCCGGGCACAATGATGCGAAGCGGCGGCTTGTGCTTTTCCATATACCGCACCTGCACCGGAGAGGTCTGCGTCCTCAGGAGAATATCCCTGTCGATATAAAAGGTGTCCTGCGTATCCCGCGACGGATGATCGGGCGGAAAATTCAAAGCCTCAAAATTGTAGTAGTCAAGCTCGACGTCCGGGCCTTCGGCGAGGGAGTAACCCATCCCGAAGAAAATGCGCTTGATGTCCCTCAGGACCTGATGGAGCACATGGCGGCCGCCGAGGAGCACGCGCCGTCCCGGAAGGGTCGGATCTCCGGAGAAATAATCCTCTTCAGCCGCGCCTTCGGATAGCGCGCCCTTGCGTCGTTCGTAAAGCCCCAGAATGCGTTCCCTGAGATCGTTGACCAGATCTCCGAACGCGGGACGCTCCTCGTTCGGCAGGCTTCCTATGGAGCGCAGAAGGGTCGTTATCTCACCTTTGCGTCCGATGAACCGGACCCTCGCCTCCTCCAGGGCGTCGAGATCGACGGCCTCTGCGAAGGCTTTTTCGGCCCGCTCTGCGATGTCATCCACCCCGAAGCGATCGGGTCGCTCGCTCATTGAAGGGATTCCTTCGCAATCTCCGCAAGCTTCGCGAAGCCCTGCGCGTCGTTGATGGCGAGCTCGGCGAGAACCTTGCGATTGATCTCAATATTCGATTTTTTCAACCCGTCGATGAGGCGGCTGTAGCTCATGCCGTTCAGCCGAGCGGCGGCGTTGATTCGCGTGACCCAAAGCTTGCGGAAATCGCGCTTCCGCGCGCGACGGTCCCGGTACGCATACATGAGGGCCCGGTTGACGGCCTCGCGCGCCGTGCGATAGAGCCTATGGCGGCTACCGAAATAGCCCTTCGCCCGCTTCAGAATCTTCTTCTTGCGGCTCTTCGAGGGTACACCATGTTTGGTTCTCGGCATACTGTGAATCCTCCTGCGGCTCGTGCAAGCCTGCTCGTGATGGAATTATCCGCCCGTCCGTTACATGCCCAGCATGCGGCGGACGCGCCTCGCGTCGCTTGCTGCAACCAGGGCTCCCTTGCGCAGGTTGCGTTTCCGCTTGCTCGTTTTCTTGGTCAGAATGTGGCTCCCGTACGCCTTCGTCCGCTTTATCTTGCCGGTTCCCGTGACGCGGAAGCGTTTGTGCGCGGCTCGATTGGTCTTTAGCTTCGGCATGGCTGTTCTCTAGCCCCCTTTTCTGTCGGATCGAGGCCCCAGGATCATTGAAATCATCTTGCCGACTTGTACCGCGTCCTTCTCGATGAGAGCGATATCGGCGAACTGCGTGACGATGCGATCGAGAATCCTTCGTCCCATGTCCATGTGCTCCATCTCCCGGCCCCGGAAAATGACGGTGATCTTCACCTTGTCCTTTTCCTCGAGAAATCTTTCCGCGTTCCGCAGCTTGAACTGGAGGTCGTGCTCCTCGATCTTGGGACGGATCTTGATCTCTTTCAGGTGGGTCGTATGCTGCTTTTTCCGCGAATCGCGCGCCTTTTTGCTTTGCTCGTACTTGAACTTCCCGAAGTCCATGATCTTGCATACGGGAGGCCGCGAAGTCGGCGAGATCTCAACGAGATCGAGACCTTGTTCCTGGGCCATCTTGAGCACCTCCGGGGTCTGGAGGATGCCGAGCTGTTTGCCTTCGGCGTCGATGACCCGGATCTCGGGCAACCGGATCTGCTCGTTCACACGAACCCGCTTTTCTCTTTCCTTCTCCTTAATATCGCCACCTCCTGGCAATAAAATGAAAAGGGCAGGTAAAGTCTCACCCGCCCGTTGGAACCGGATTCAAGATGAAACCCTACCGATACATTGAAGACCGTAAGGTGAGGAGAGCATACGCCTCCTGCTTTTCAAATCGATTGTCGAACCTAAAGATACGTCTTTCGATTGATCTCGTCAACCACTTCGGCGATAAAATCATCAATTTTTTTCGCCCCTATTCTCCCCTTTTTCTTGGATCTCAGGTCAAGAATCCCCTCGGCGACCTCCCGATCCCCGGCGACCGCCATGTAGGGAATCTTGAGAAGCTCCGCCTCCCTGATTCGGTAGCCGATCTTCTCCTCGCGCAGATCGCCTTCAGCCCGTATGCCCGCATCGACGAGTCTTTTGACCGTGCTGCGCACGAACTCGTGCTGGCCGGGCCCGATCGGAAACACGCGCACCTGAATCGGCGCGAGCCAGAGAGGGAACTCTCCGGCGTAGTGCTCGGTGAGAGTGCCGATGAACCGCTCGAGAGAGCCCAGCAACGCCCGGTGTATCATGTACACGTACGCGCGCTGCCCTTCGGCGTTCACGTATTGCACGTCGAAACGCCGCGGCAGATTGAAATCGAACTGGATCGTCGTCGCCTGCCAGCCGCGGCCGATCGCGTCGATGAGCTTGAGATCGATCTTCGGACCGTAGAAAACGGCTTCCCCGACCATCTTGTGATAGGGAATCCCGCGCTTTTCGATCGCGGCGAGGAGAGAGGCCTCCGCCCGCTCCCATTCCTCCTCGGTCCCCGCGTATTTCCCCATGTTCGAGGGATCGTGCATGCTCAGCTCGACCCGATAGTTCTCGAATCCGAACGCGGCGAGGAGATTGTGCGCGAAATCGAAGCATCGGTCGACCTCGTCGGTGAGCTGATCGGGCGTACAGAAAATATGCGCATCGTCCTGGGTGAAGCCGCGAACGCGGAGAAGTCCGTGAAGCGTCCCCGAGCGCTCGTTCCGGTAAACGGTTCCGAGCTCCGCGTAACGGATCGGGAGATCCCGGTAGCTGTGCAGCTTGGTCTTGTAAACGAGGATGTGCCCGGGGCAGTTCATCGGCTTGAGAACGAACTCCTGATCCTCCGTCGGAATGATGAACATGTTCTCCCGGTAATAGTCGTAATGCCCCGAGGTGCGCCAGAGCTGGCTCTTGGCGATATGCGGCGTCATGATGAGCTGGTATCCGTTCTTTCGATGCTCATCCTTCCAGTAGTTCTCGATCGTTTCGCGCAGAATGTATCCTTTCGGATACCAGAACGCGAGCCCCCCTCCCGCCTCCTCCTTGATATCGAAAAGCTCGAGCTGGGGTCCGAGCTTGCGATGGTCCCGCCGCTTCGCTTCCTCGCGCCGGACAAGTTCCTTCTCGAGGTCTTCCTTCTTGAAGAATGCCGTTCCGTAGATGCGCTGCATCATCGGATTCCGCTCGCTCCCCCGCCAGTATGCTCCGGCGATCGAGGTGAGCTTGAACGCCTTGGCCATCTTGATATCGGGAATGTGCGGGCCGGCGCAGAGATCGGTGAATCCTCCGATGCGGTAGATCGAAACGGTCGGGGAAGCGAGGTCCCTAATGAGCTCCACCTTGAAGGGCTGGCCGAGCCCTTCGAAGAGAACGATCGCATCGGCGCTCTTGAACTCCTCGCGCGAGAGCGGCAGGTCGCTTCCCTTGAGTATCTCCCGCATCTTCTCCTCGATGCGTTCGAGGTCCTCGGGATTCAAAGAGGCGTCCATCAGGAAATCATAGTAAAAGCCGTCATCGATCGACGGGCCGATGCCGAACCGGACTTTCGGAAAAAGCTCCTGCACGGCGAGCGCCATGAGATGCGAGACGCTGTGCCGCAGCACCTCGAGCGCCTCGGGATCCTGAACGGTCACGACGCTGATTTCGGCGTCGTCGGGGACGTTTGTCCGCAGATCGAGGAGGAGCTTCCCCGCCTTGAATGCGACCGCATTGCGCCGTACGCCCTCGGGCAACTCCTTCAGAAGATCACTGAACGCGATTCCCCCGGCAATCTTCCGCCGGGAGCCGTCCCTCATGATAAGCTCTGCCATGTTGAATCATCCTCGATAATAAAATAATGGTGGGCGATACTGGAATTGAACCAGTGACCCCGCCGGCTGGAAACGCACGAGGCAAGATAACAGAAATGCGGCCGATATGTCAAGGTTGACGAATGCTTGATCCTTTCGCAGCTGACCCCTAAAGAGAACCTTGCGATCCTTTGGGACGATGAAGTGAGTTGAACCAAGCGCGGGATACGCTTTTTCAATGTAGCTCGTGCCTCTACAGACAAATCTGGGGACTCGCGGATTCAGCGGTCCTCATGCATAAATGCCCACGGTAGCGTTTAGAAAGTTGTGCTATAATCAATGAATCACTCGGCGGGACAAATCAATTCGCAGGGGGGCTGGCGTGATGCGGTTCACGTTTCTTTCGATCGATGTTCTGTGTCGCGCGATTGCGGCAAGGGCTCAGGAACCTGATCCGTCGTTTATTGGTTTGTTCGTGGACGGGAGCCATTCGGTGAACACCGTCACGAGGGGCCCGGGCGCATTATAAAAAGGGCCGCATAATGAACAATCTCATGAACCCAAATCTGATTCAATTCATCATATGCCCAGCCTGCGGGGGCGACCTCGCCGAAGAGATGGAGTGCCTCAGATGTTCTCATTGCTCCACTCAATATGAGATCAGGAAAGGCATCCCCTTGTTGTTTCCGCCTGGGATGAATCTCGACCATCTGAAGGGAGAAGAAGAACTTGCGACCATGATAAAATCGCCGAGACTGAGCTCGAAAGCGCAGTTTAGCTCATCTCAGTGGAGCCTTTCCAAGCTCGAGTTTTGGTCCATGGTCGAAGACCACATGAAGCCACCTCCAGGGCTGTTCATCAATATCGGGTGCGGATACAATAGGAGGTTCAGCCAGTTTGAGCAGTTGGGCTATACATTCATCAATTTCGACATTATCTTCGAGATGCTCCTTACCTTGCAGAGCGAATCCGGAGCAAAATCATGCGTAGCAGGGGATGTGAACCGTCTGCCTTTCAGGAAAGGCATCTTCGACTACGTGGTATGTATCGACCTTATACATCATGAGAGCAAGAACTTGCTGCCACTCCTTCGATCTTTTCGAGAGTTGCTGAAGCCTGGCGGCACACTATTCTTGGAAGATCCAAACGCCTGGGGGATGTTTCAGATGGCAAAATCTATCTTTCTTCCTCGGTTCTTGTACGGATTTCTGAGGTCGACATACCACCGCTTCAGGCAATCGACTCATAGGCCGGCCGCCTATGAGTTTGCAACAAATGTCTGGCAGGTGAAGGCCATGCTTGATGAGCTGGAATTCCAGGAGATAGAGGTTCACCCAAATGACGCATATCCCTGCATCAGCGAGACGGGTTACCGGCTCTATAGGCTACTCAGCAGATTCAATCATGTGCGAGAATATCACAATTACCATTACAGGATGAGCGCCACGAAGTTGTAAGTATCCCGCTCCCATAGAAACCGAAGCCGCCGGCAACAAGACGTGTTCTTACGAAGATTGTGGCGTCAATCAGCGCCTGCCATGCCATGATCGCCCCCGGAGCCGCCCGGAGATACGGGTTGCGTTTTCAGGGGGCGATCGCATCTCTACGGGCACGTTTGCCGTCTTGCTGACAACCCGTTGACAATCAGAAAATGGAGAAGGGCGCCTTGTTCGCGCCCTTCATTTATCTTGTTGTGGGATTTGATTTTAGATGGTGGGCGATACTGGAATTGAACCAGTGACCCCCTGCATGTCAAGCAGGTACTCTAACCAGCTGAGCTAATCGCCCATCCGCTCGTATGAACTACAGTTTATAATACGAAGATCACCCGGGCAATGAAAATCTCGCCCCGGAGCGTTCGACGCCCCGGGTTTCGGTCTCCATCCGCCCTTCCGGAGCGCGGGATTATTTCTTTTTCTCGTCGTCGTCGAGAACCTCGTATTCGGCGTCGACGACCTTGCCGTTATCGCTCGTTTCGCGCGGCGGTTCCTGGGCGCGCGGTCCATCACCGGCGGGGCCGGGGCCCGGCTCCGACGCCGCGTTCTGGTACATCTTCTGGGCTACGCGCTGCCAGATCTCGTTGTGCTTGTCGATCGCGGCACGGATGCGCTCTTTTTCGTCCTGCTTCAGCGCTTCCTTGAGCTCTTCGAGCGATCGGCGCAGCTCCGTTTCGTCCTCCGAGGATACCTTATCCTTGTACTCGACGAGCTGCTTCTCCGTCTGATAGGCGAGCTGATCGCCCTGGTTCCGGAGATCGATGACCTCGCGCTTCGCGCGGTCGTCCGAGACGTGGCTCTCCGCGTCGGTCACCATTTGCTGAATCTCCTTCTCGGTGAGACCGCTCGAGGGCTGGATGATGATCTTCTGCTCCTTGAGCGTCGCCTTGTCCTTCGCCGAGACGTTGAGTATCCCATTCGCGTCGATGTCGAAAGTCACCTCGATCTGGGGAATGCCGCGCGGCGCCGGGGGCAGTCCCGCGAGCTGGAATCGCCCGATCGATTTGTTGTTCGCGGCCATCTCGCGCTCTCCCTGGAGCACGTGGATCTCGACCGTCGTCTGACTGTCCGCGGCCGTTGAGAATATCTCACTCTTCCGAGTCGGGATCGTCGTGTTGCGGTTGATGAGCTTCGTCAGGACGCCGCCGAGCGTCTCTATTCCGAGCGAGAGCGGGGTCACGTCGAGCAGCAGGACGTCATGCACGTCGCCGGCGAGCACTCCTCCCTGGATCGCCGCGCCCAGAGCGACAACCTCGTCCGGATTCACGCCGCGGTGAGGCTCCTTGGCGAAAAGCTCCTTCACCTTCGCCTGGACGGCGGGCATTCGCGTGGCGCCGCCGACGAGGATCACCTCGTCGAGATCGGACGGCATGAGGCCCGCATCCTTGAGGCAGGCCTTGCAGGGAGCTACCGTGCGCTCGATGAGATCCGAGCAGAGAGCCTCGAGCTTCGCGCGCGTGAGCTTCACCGAAAAGTGCTTCGGTCCGTTCGCGTCAGCCGTGATGAACGGCAGGCTCACCTCCGCCTGGGGGACGGTCGAGAGCTCGCATTTCGCTTTCTCCGCCGCCTCGCGCAGCCGCTGCATCGCCATCGGATCGTTCGAAAGGTCGATTCCCTGCTCCCTCTTGAATTCGCCGATGAGCCAGTCCATGACACGCTGGTCAAAATCGTCCCCGCCGAGATGCGTATCGCCGTTCGTCGCCTTAACCTCGAATACGCTGTCTCCGAGCTCGAGGATCGAGATGTCGAACGTGCCGCCTCCGAGGTCGAAAACCGCGATCGTCTTCTCGCCCTTCTTGTCGAGCCCGTACGCGAGAGACGCCGCGGTGGGCTCGTTGATGATCCGCTCCACCTCGAGGCCCGCGATTCGGCCCGCGTCCTTCGTCGCCTGCCGCTGGCTGTCGTTGAAGTACGCCGGAACCGTGATGACGGCGCGCGTCACTTTCTCTCCGAGATACTTCTCGGCCGCTTCCTTGAGATACTGAAGAATGAACGCCGAGATCTCGGGAGGCGTGTACTCCTTCCCGTCGAGCCGCACGCGGGCGTCCCCGTTCGGTCCCTGGAAGACTTCATAGGGAACCTCGGAGATCTCGTTCGCGACCTCCACGTACTTGCGCCCCATGAATCGCTTGATCGAGAAGACGGTGTTCTTCGGATTGGTTATCGCCTGTCTCTTGGCCAATACTCCGATAAGCCTCTGCCCATCCTTGAATCCCACTACGGAGGGAGTCGTTCGTCCGCCTTCCGGATTCGGAATGATAACCGGCTCTCCCCCCTCGATAACCGCCACGCAGGAATTCGTCGTTCCGAGATCGATACCTATTGTTTTTGACATTTCCATCACTCCTTGAGTTAATTCTTATTGAGAATATATACAAGTATCATACCATTGGGGGCACGGTGTCAACCTTTTTAACGTATTGATATATAATAAGATACTGATGTGCTCAGGAAAGGGCATATCGCCATGAGAAGTCGAGGCAGATAACTATCTGCCAATGGTGCCATATTGGCATTCTATGGCAGAACTACTTTTCTTCATTATTTTCCACAAAATTGCAGCTCGCGTCTCCGTTTTCAAAAACAAGAATGACTTCCCGGCAAATCTCGAAGTTCTTGCGCGCGAGATCGCTATAGCTGTAGAAAATGCACAATCTCTTATCCGTGCACTTGTTCTTTTTCCTGCAGATGGCGAGCTGACCGGCGACCCATGAAGTCAGGCAGTCGCCATCCTGCACTCCCCACCGCTCGCATCCGCGCTCGATGTCATGCTCGTGATGATAGGGAAAGAGCTGTTTCTTGATTTCGAAAATAAGCCTCTCCAGTTGATTCATGCGATCGGAGCTCCTTTCCGCATACATAACGATACGCAAATCGACGCATGAAACTCAATAGGCCGGATCCCTTAAAATATTCGCTCTCGCCATGAAATATCGCCATGAAATATTCCATTGACATACTGGGGTGAATTACTCATACTTCCAATGAGGGTTCCTGCAATTATCTCTTTGCCCTGTAGTATGTTACTTGATGTCCTGGAATCCGAGGCGCACAACCCTCGAACCCACTCCGGGATGTACCCCTGACACCGATTGCAGGGACCCTCATTCTTTTTCCCCTGATCTCAAAACAAGCGAGATGAGTTTTTCACGAGTATTCTCTTCCGGATTCTCGAGAACAGCCTCGAAGAGCTTTCGAAGGATCTTCCCCACTTCGGGACCCCCACCGATGCCCAGCGCCTCCATGATATCGGCCCCTCCGATCGCGAGGTCCGTGATCTTGAAAGCCGCCTCCGACGCGAGCACGCGTTCGAATCTCTTCCGTATCGAGGCATTCTGGGCGACGACCGCGCCGTCGCCGCGGGATAGCCCGTCTGCCTCCCGAAGCGCGAGAAGGTCGTCGAGATTCTCGCGGCCCACGCGCACGATGAAACGCCTCACCGCCGCGTCGGACCAATCATCGGTGATGTTGAACATATGGTGCACGATGAGCGAGACGACCTTTCTTCGGAGCTCGCGAGGGAAGCGCAGCCTTTCGAGAATGGCGTCGGCGTCGCGCGCGCTCGCCTCCTCATGGCGGTAGAACACGGTCCTTCCGTCCACGACCTGCTTCATCTCTTTCTTGCCGATATCGTGGAGGAGAGCGCTCCATCGAAGGTGAAGCTCCGGCCTCGCCCGGTCGCAGCTTTTGAGGCTGTGCATAAAAACGTCGTCCGGATGAAACTCGTTCTGCTCCTCGCCGAAGGTCGCATCGAGTTCGGGAAGGACAAACGGGAGAATCCCCTCCTCATGCATGAATACGAATCCGCGCGAGGGCTCTTTCGCCAGCTCGAGCATCTTGTTCAGTTCGTCGCGCACCCGCTCCGCCGAGACGCTCTCGAGCAGCGCGACGTTACGCCTCATATCCGCCCGCGTTTCTTCCTCGACCGCGAAGTCGAGCCGCGCCATGAGCTGAACGCCGCGCAGAATCCGCAGCGGATCCTCCAGAAACGAGTCCCTGCGGTTGACCCTGAGAAGCCGCTTCTCGAGATCGGCCCTTCCCCCGAGCGGATCGACGAGGATCCGCGTCCCAAGATGAAGCGCCATCGAATTGACGGTGAAATCGCGCCGCTCGAGGTCCTTTTCCACCGGGAGATGCGGATCGAACCTGACGCTGAAGTCCCGATGGGCGATTCCCGTGGAGAACTCCGTGCGCGGGAGCGAGACATCCACCGTGCGCTGCGACGGCGGAGTGAACTTGATCACGCCGAACGATTTTCCGACGAGGTTCATGCTCCCGAACCGTTCGAGACGCGATACGAGATCATCGTACTCGATCCCCGAGACGAGGTAATCCTCGTCGACGGATCCCGTGCCGGCGCCGCGGAGAATCTCCCGCACCGTTCCCCCGACGATGTAGAGATCGCAGACCTCAAGAAGATGCCTCTCCCATGCGTACTGCTCGCGGCCGGGATCGAACGTAGTTGGTGAATTCATAGGTTAAAACTGTATCGGAGGCGGCGCTCTCGGTCAACCTTTTAGCGACGCGCCGTCGATCGCATCCATCGTTTTCTCAGAAGCCTGAAAAAGACGCCGAGCGCCCGCGCGGGAAGCAGCCGGAGAACGGCACGCCCCACCCATGAGGAAGCGACGGCGAATTGCAGAGACAAAACGAGCTCGAACAACCGTCGACCGGCAGTCGCGCGGGGGTAGGAGCGATCGTACCGCGGCACGGCGCATCCCCACCCTTTCCACAGGCGAAGACGCAGAAACGACCCGGTCTTCTTGAGATCGAAGGCGTGCGAATGCATCCGTTCCGCCGCCTCGACGGTTATCGGCTCCGCCTCGATGACGCCCGAGCGCACCGCGCGGTCGAACAGGCGCTCCCCCGTCTCCGTGCGGATGAGCACGACCGACCAGCCGTCGCCGCCGCTCCCCTCCTTCGCCCATCCGTCTCCGGCGGAGAGGTCGGCGAGCTCGTTCGTGAGATCGACGCAGAAGAGGCATCTCCGGTTGATGTAGAAAGGTATGACCTGATTGAAATCGAGCTTCGATATAGAGCGCACGACCCCGTCCGCCGTGCGCGCGGAGAAAGAGCCGGGCCACGCTCCTTCGCGGTACGAGAGCGCCGCGACGTCCTCGGGGCGCTTCACGCCGAGCTTCCTCAGCATCACGCGCGTCGCCTCGTAGTAGAGATTGTTCCCGCAGTATATCCCGATTATCGGGGAAAGCCGGACACCCGCGCGCACCAACCCAGCTGCCTGGAGCTTCCTCAAGCCGTGAATCTGGCACGGAAGGCCGACGTACGCGTAATCTCCCTTTGCGTCATGCATCTCCCTGAGCGCGGTATTGAGCGGACTGAGATGATAGCGGCTCTGAGCCGCTGCGACGATCTCTTCCGTGCTCGACGCGATTTGTCCCCATCCCCGCCACGGCTCTTCCCGGTGCGGGGCGAAGAGAACCGCGCCTTTCGACTCCCCGCGCCCGACGAGATCGAGGAGCATCGCCGTCACGACGCCTCCACTCGAGCCTTTCCGCCTTATGATGGCGTCCGACGCATGGGCGAGATATGCGCCCCGCACGACGCCGAGAAGGCGATTCGGCGCGGCGTCGCCGAACAGAGCCTTCTCGAGAGGCGCGAAATCGACCGAGGCGCCCGGGCAACACTCGAGGCACAGCCCGCAGGACGTGCACGCCTCCGCCGCGACCGGCAGGCACGCCCCGAGCGGATCCTCCATGGCGATGTTATTCGCCGGACACGCGCCGACGCATGTCCCGCACCTCGTGCAGAGACCGGTATCGACCACCGTCTCGATGAGTATCTCAACGGGGAGCTTTGCAGACATAGAATTGCCTCAGGCCGAGCTGGGCGAACGGTCCGTCCGCGAACACGGCGCTCAGCCTCGTATCGAGCGATTCGAAAAACACTCCCTTGAGCGGCGTAAAGAGCGTCCCCCGGTGCTCGAGGAGCTCGAATCCCGCCTCGCCGAGCATGCGTTTCACCTCGCCCGGCGCGATGAAACGGTGGGGACCCTCTCCATGGTGGAATTTGAAACGATTGTTCAGAAACGCCGTCCATTCCACGGCGCTCGGCGGAAGGCTCATCACGAGATCGCCGCCGGGAACGAGCACGCGGCGCAGCTCCGCGAGGAACAGAAACGGATCGGGCACGTGCTCGAGCGTCTCGAGCGACAGGACGGCGTCGAAGACCGATGCGCCGAAGGGCAATTCATGCAGCGAGCTTTGAATGAAATTCTCGCCCGGATGGAGCCGCGCCGCCTGGTTCAACATGCCGCGCGAGAGCTCCGCGTTCACGAGCACGATATCGGCGCGTGCGCCGCGCAGATAGGAAACGGCGCTCCCCGTCCGCGACCACACGTTGAGCATCTTCATGCCCGGCCGGAGCGTGAGTCTTTTGAGCGCCTCCCTGAATCGCTGCGTATGTATCCTCTCGACGCGCTCATTCTCCTCGCCGTATTCGCCGGCGACGCCGTCCCAGAAAAGACGCACGGCGTCCATTGTGAAATCGTTGGCATATTTACTCATTGATGCTCTTGCTCTTTATGAATTCATCTATGGTCTTCAGTACCCTGGCCGGATTTCCCACCGCAATAGAGTACGGGGGAATATCCTTCACGACAACCGACCCCGCTCCAATAAGGCATCCCTCGCCTATTGTCACACCCGGGAGAACTATTACATTCACGCCCAGAATTGAACCTTTCCCGATATGCACTTTGCCGAAGAACGGTCCACCGATCTTTGCCTGCAGAAACTCAGTCGCCCCCCAATGAGTCAGAATAACGCACCCTCTGGAAAGACTCACATACTCCTCCAATTCTACAAGCTCGGGATACATTGTGTCGATTACGCAATTGGCGAGAATACGCACGTTTCTGACGTTATGGATATTCACTCCCCTGATCTTGTGAAGAAGGGAGCAAAGCGTGTGCGGCCAACTCACATAGTAGGCCACGTGGGCCAGAAATCCCCTCCGAATGCCCCCCCATTGCGTGTGGCGTCTTTCCTTCATTTCTATCATCGATTGTCTCCCGCACTGTTTTGTGCCTGTGCAATTTTCTCTTGCTTGAACGGCGCCGTCAACCAACAACAGAGCCCCAAAAGGCCGATAATACAATACACAAGAACGAAGATAAACGAAAAGGCCATCGCCAGTTCCTTCGATATTCCTACCCTGTTGAATATCAATATCAAAACGGCATCGCGCGTGCCGAGCCCAAGGAACGAAACGGGAAGGAGAGAAGTGAATATCGCCGCCGAGATTGCCGCGGTAAGGATGGTTATCGAAACATCGATTCCGAGAACCTTTGCCGCAACGATAAGAAACAGGTACTGGAGAAGCATGGCCGCCATCGTGAGAAAAGCGATCTCCGCTGTTCTTCCGGCCGTCAGTAACCCGAACTCGTCGAGCGTGTCGGAAACAACCGCATTCAGGCTCACGCGAAATCGCATGGGAATGATCGCCCGTACGAACCTCTGCGCGAAACGTTTGAGCAGATCTCTGCGCCGGGATATCGCGAGGATAGCCACCGCAAGAACAACGACGAGAAGCGAGCTGAGAAGCAGTTGATTCTTGAATATGCCCGGAAAGAAAAGAAGACTGACGTAACCGAAAACGATGAGGAAACCAATATCGAGCATCCTGTCCAACAAAGGGCTGAAAATCGCTTTCCCCGGTTCCATTCCGGAATTGATGAGATAGAGGCTCTTGGCGAAATCGCCCACACGACCCGGAGTTATCACACCGAGATAAAGACCCGCCGCGTAGATCTTGAATGAAGAGGAAACAGGCACTTCCACTCCCTGCAAAGCGACAATGCGCTTCCAGCGGATGCTCTTTACCAGGATAAAAAGAACCATCGTAACGAAAACATACAGGAGGTAGAACAGGTTGAATCGGCGGTACGCCGCCGCGACTTCCCTCACGTCGACGCGGCTCAAAATAGCGATGAACAGGGCAATCCCCGCCGCCTGGAATAGAATCCGCAACCATTTTCCGGTGAAGATCTTCATTCCGTGCCCGTTGCGGTCAATCGAAGCGCCGCTCCCGTCTGATCGCGGAGATCTGGTCGGCGAGAATACCCATGAAAAAGAGTATGATGCTCGAGAGAATCGTGAGCACTCCACTATTCGGCATCCTGCCGAACGCGATGATGCCGTAGATGGAAAAAACGGCCCCGGCCACGAAAAGCACGAGCGATGCCGGCATAAAGACCTTCAGCGGGTTGAACAGCACAATGACGCGGATGATGAGAAGGAATGCCTTGTAGCCGTCCTGCAGGAATGCGACCGTGCTCGCGCGCCCGATTCTCTTCTCGACGTCGATGGGGATGTATTTTACGCTGTATCCTTCGCGCAGGTACGCGAGCGTGATCGTCGTCGTGAACGAGAAACCGTTCGGGCAGAAATGCAGAAAACTCCTGATCGTACTCTTCTTGAAAACCCGGAAACCGGAGTTGAGGTCGGGGATCTTGACGTCGCTCAGATAATTGGCAACCAGGGACAAGAGTTTTTTCCCCGGCGCCCGCATTCCGACCATCTTCTTTCGCGCGCCGACGACCATGTCGTATCGATCGGCGTGCGCGAGGAGCATCTCGATCTGCGACGCGTCGTGCTGCCCGTCGGAATCCATCATGAGAACGAGCTCGTGCGAAGCGTTCCTGATCCCCGTCTTGAGAGAGGCCCCATAGCCCTTGTTTTCCGGGTGGCTCACGAGTCGTGCCCCGTGCCGCGTCGTCACGTTCCCCGTGCCGTCCGTCGATCCGTCGTCGATAACGATGACCTCCCAGCCCCTCTCCCGGGCGATCGGCATGAGACGGCCGAGCGCGCGGTCGAGCCCCTGCTCTTCGTTATATGCCGGAATAATTATCGAAAGGGCTCCATGATTCATATGAATACCTCATTGTTCCAAACGAATGCCGGGGACCGGAATCGAACCGGTATGAAGCTCGGCTTCAGCGGATTTTAAGTCCGCTGCGTCTACCAGTTCCGCCACCCCGGCACGGAGGCGATGGTAAATGAAGCCTGCCCGGGCGGCAAGCAAAAAGGGCGCCAAAACCCGGGAGACCCGGCTCCCCTAGAAAAGCGTGTAAATGAATGGCGCGATTGCGCTCCCCTGCGTCAAGATGATCAGGGCGCCGAGCAGAAGAAGCATGATCACGACCGTCGCGAGCCACCATTTCTTGCTCTTGAACAGGTACTGCATGAACTCTCTGATGATGCCGATTTTCCCCATTGCATCGCCCTTTCACGTTAGAACGGCTTCTCACACCTCTTCGGATCCTCCGCGGCGCTCTCGCGGGGTATCCAGTACGTCGTCGCGCTGCGATCGATCTTCTCGCGCAAAACATCTTTACCCGCGAGCTTCATAACGACGCCGATCGGCGTGATGACCCCGAAGAAGATCACACCGAGAATAATTCGGGAGACGAACCATCCCAGCACGAAGGCAAGGGCCATCCATGCACGATGAATTCCCTTGAGCGCGCGCGGCGCAACCAGTCCGAAGAAGAGAAACGCGGCTGCGACCACCCATGTCCAAAAGGCCCGCCGCGGGTGCCGGCCGACGAAGTGCATGGCGACGCCGATCAGCGCGAGCGCGGCGGCCATGGTGAGGCCGAAATTCCTGAGCGCCGCGCGGTCCTGCTTGAGCTTTTTCAGCTCCGTCGCTACGTCACGAATGATGCTCATGGGTTCAATCGCTCCTCGTTAGTGCTCCCTGAAACGTCACGGCGCCACCGCCCCCGGCGTGCGGCGCAGAATGAACTCCCCCAGCGCGCGGGCCGAAATGGAATGCATCAGAGGACTCCAATGTCCGTCATAGGACAATCTCCGGTCCTTATGAGGGATGGAAACGGTCGCGTCGAAGAGATCGATATAAAAGAGGTCCCTGCCGTTCGTGAGCCCCGATAATTTGACTCTGATATCTTCCTGCCAGGGAGCGGTCGCCTGCACGAGCACGATCCCCTTCCGGTTGAAGGAAAGAAACTCGTCCCGGAATTTTCGTATCGTTTCGAGGCTTCGCCCCCATTCGGCATCCGTGATGATCTGAGCGCTCTGCGCCTCGATGACGACCTTGTTCCCCTCACGCGCCGCCTTCCTTCTGATCATGGCGCCGTGGAATATATTCTTGAAACTGTAGAACACAAACCGGTAGAGATGCGAATGGTTCCGTATGAACGCCTTTCCCGGGAAACGCACGACGCCTTTTTGGCTGT
>Ga0265296_1001024_pt1 | contig 34901 bp, 30 predicted proteins | sample MunlanPumphouse1_FD_189073 | JGI IMG/M metagenome (GOLD analysis project Ga0265296, IMG submission 189073) | Groundwater microbial communities from a municipal landfill in Southern Ontario, Canada - Pumphouse #1 | ecosystem: Environmental > Aquatic > Deep subsurface > Groundwater | place...
CTCCAAGGGCACCTTAAATCCTCCTCCGGAAAGCTCAAACGATCCACCAAGCTTCTGTGGTCGTGCGTTCGAGCTTCGGAGTTGCCATGGAGGTAGAATTCCTATTACTTTAGCGAAGCTCAATAATACTCTGATATCCTACCTACTGATATTCTGATCACCTGATATACGTTCTAATCTCAATTTTTATATAATTCACTAATGTATGAAGTCACCTTTTCCACTGCAACCGGATGCCGCATCACCAAAATATCCGCTCCTGCCTGAAGCAATGCCGCAGCCGTGGTAATCTCCCAACTGATCCCCTGCTCTTTGCTGCCTGTTTTGGCCTCTTTTGCCCTCCAGGCCTCCTGACCGACAAAACAGATAAACGGCGAAGCCACGGTTTTATCTCCGGATAAAGCTGCCAAGCGGCAGCGCTCCATAATCGAATAGGCGTATTCCAGGCCGTAACCTAAAGCGCCGATAGTAGGGTTAATCACAATCCGCTCTAAGGGCAGGCCCATATCGGAAATCAGAATATTCAGCTGCTTAGCAATATTAATATCAATCGGAGATTCCGCAATAATCCCTGCCCCGTCAGCTAAAACGCAGGCGGCGAGAGTCTTGTAATTATCCTGCACTGCTGAGCCGAACAAACAACGCTCTCCCTTGGCTGCCTGGCTGCAGGCAGGCATTACTAAATTGTCTTTGTCGTCATCGCCGCAGCCGGTAATAATCAAAGGGATGCTTACCCTTTTTAATAATTGTTGAATAAATTTCGTTTCTTCCTCCGGGCTCTTATTTCCGAAATCCGGATGCGCTGCAAGTAACTTTACACAGAGAATTTCCGCCTGAAAATCTTTGACGCATTTTTCCGCCCAGTCAAGCGGGTCTTTTAAGGCGCTCCCGTAGGCCTTGACTAAATCTTCCTGCCAGTCTAGCGGCTCCCGGTCCCAGACCTCAAAAGCCACAACCGGCTTACAAGGCAGCTCTGCTTCGGCAAATAAATACGGCATAGATTTCTCGCCGCCGATTTTTATTGTATTTTGCCGCGTGCCGCCTTCAGCCTTTAGCGCTCCGATAGTAACGGTATTTACTGCTCCGCTCCATTTTTCTAAAACTAACTCCGCCATATTTTCCCCTCTACCTTTTGTGCACCTTTCGAGGTGCAACGAGCTTGATGACACCTACACAGACTGTGTCATAATAGTAAAACACGTGTCAAAAGCAAACCCCGAAAGGGTGAAGCAATCTCTTTTTATGGGATTGCTTCGTCGCTTCGCTCCTCGCAACGACACATTTACTCCACTCTAGCGGCATGTGACCCAGCCTGACGAGGTGCGATTTTGGTTGATAATATTTGACGTAACGGCTTTAGTGCCTCGGAATCCGCCTTTAGCTGCATCAACGACTCACCACTTAAACTTGCCTTAGCTATTAAGCTATCCTGCGGAAGGCAACCTATGTATTCCAAACCAAAACTTCCTATTTTCTCTTGCGAAAACTCTCCGTTAAAACGGTTTACTAATAAAAATTTATTGGCTACTTCGATTTTTAACTCACTTACCAAATCACTGATCCTTTTTGCCGAGCGTAGGCCTACCGGCGTAGCATCGGAAACTACAACTAAACAATCTGCCTTGCGGGTAGTCCGCCGCGATAAATGTTCCAAGCCTGCCTCATTATCGATAATAATATAATCGTAAGTATCCAGCAGTTTCACCATAACGCCGCGCAGGCAGTTATTCACGTAGCAATAGCATCCCGGGCCTTCGGGCTTACCCATAGTTAAAATATCAAAACCCTCTGCCTCGCTAATTGCTGACTGCACCTCGTATTCAATAAACCTGTCTTTGGGCATACCGGAGGGGACTTTATTCGGGGCCGCGGAAACCTGGTCTACGATCGAACCGATAGTCTGCTTAACTTCTACGCCTAAAACCTCCGCTAAATTACTATTAGGGTCAGCGTCAACCGCTAATATTGAACCGATATCCGCCTCTTTCAATAATCTCACCAGCAATGCGGCAATAGTAGTCTTGCCGGTGCCGCCTTTTCCTGCGATTGCGATCGTGTAGCTCATTTTACTTTCTGAAATAAGGATAAATCAGTATGCGGGAAAAACAGCGCTGCCATATACTCATCCATATACCCGGGCTCGACTGATAGCTCAAAGTAACAAATCTTTTTGGCTATTTTCCCTGCGTTTTCAAAAGCTTCTTTTGCAAGCAATGCTTGGCGCGCCCCGGCAAGCGAACTATTACCCACAAAGTTAAACCGCTCTTTCTCTAATGCCGGCAGCAATCCGATAGCAATAGCATTGTCCATATCCAAATAAGTTCCGAATCCTCCGGCAATAAAGATTTTTTTGATATCGCTGAATTTAAAACCCATATGCTTGACTAAAATCGAGGCCGCGGAATAAATCGCCGCTTTTGCCCGCTTTAAATTATCAATATCAGCTTCATTAATCACGATATCGCCGCTAAGCACAAATTCCCTGCCGTATTCTCCTACGCGGACACTATCGTGTTTAATCTCTTTTATTTTACCGTTCTTATCCAGTAAACCCACACGCAGCATCTCAGCGATCAGGTCAATATAGCCTGAGCCGCAGATGCCTATAGGCTCCCCCTCTCCAATAACATTACAACTTACCTTATAATCTCTGGGGTCAATTTTTACTTTTTGAATCGCACCCTTGGCTGCGCGCATGCCGCAAGATACCCCGCTTCCTTCAAATGCCGGCCCGGCTGAAGCAGCGCAGGCAATCAAGAATTCCCGATTTCCCAAAACTACCTCGCCGTTAGTGCCGATATCAATTAACATGCTTAAATCAACGCTCTTATCTATTCCGCAAGCCAAAACTCCGGCAGTCACATCCGCGCCGACATAACTGGCTACTCCCGGCAGGCAAGCTAAAAGCCCGCGTGGGTTAATCCTTAATTCTGCTTCCGAGGCGCGTAATACCGGGACAAAATTTAAAGTCGGCACATACGGCTCACGGCGAATATAGGTGGGGTCCACCCGCAGCAAAAGATGAATCATCGTAGTATTGCCAGCACAGCTGATACAGGTAACATCATTTAAATCTACGCTGCTCTCAACGGTTAATTCTTTGATCATCTCATTCATGTCGCCTGTTACCGCCTGATGCAGAGTCTCCAACCCCTCGCTTTCTTTAGCGTAAATAATCCGCGTGATCACATCGCTGCCAAAAGCCGCCTGCTTATTATAGGTTGCCTTAGTGCCTAGGATTTTGCCGCTGTTTAAGTCAACTAATTGCCCGGTGACAGTAGTAGTGCCGATATCAAAGACAAAGCCAAAATTCCTGCTGCTGGTATCGCCGGCGTCAATCAGGATTATCTCAATAACTTCATTACGCCTGCCTAAAGTAACCGTAACCGACCAGTCCGCGTCGCGCAACAGTTCACCCAAACTTTTTAAGTTAGCTAAGCCGATATGCTTTACCTCCTGGCGCGCTGCCTTGAGTATGCCGCGCTCCAAGCGCTCCAAATCGCTGATTTTGTCATCAAGGCTAGGCCTGGGCAGCTCCAGATAAAATTTCTTGGTTAACGGGGCATATTCAAAAACCTCTTCTTTTAATTTTACCAACTCAATATCTTCGGGAGCGGAATAAATACTCTGCTCTAAATTCAGACGAGATTCAACGGGAATTTCTACTTCTAAATCACCCTGCACTTCGCTGATGCAAGCCAGATGCCACCCTCGCGACTTTTCTTGCGCGGAAAGTACCCCTGACGGCTGGTCAAGGATAAAGCCTTTTTTCAGCACCACCTTACATCTGCCGCAAACGCCCTCTCCGCCGCAGGCAGAATTAAGGTAGATCCCGGCGGATATCGCCGCGGACAAAATCGTGCTGTCCTTGGCGACTTCCACCGTCTTATTATCCGGATAAAATGTTACTCTGAATTTCTGCATACCTAATTAGTTAACGCTGAAAAACCCCGGTAGTTGCCCAATTTATTTAGACCCGATAAATCGGGCAACTACAATACATGGTATGAACAAAGAGGCTTTTCAGTAGTAACTGATTAATCCTTATATGGCAGAAGCGACATTCGCTGCAAAATCTTCTGAATCTCGTCCGTGCTCGCAGTTATGCCAAAAGGCCCGGAAGAAGCAGTTTGCACTTCCTCTTGAAATACATGGAGAGCGGTAACCTTCCCTTCAAATGTCTCGATTCCTACTGAACGGCCCTTAAGCGGAATTAATACCCGCAAGACTTGTAAAATCGGCTTTCCGTTCGAATTGCTCTTAATAAGCGTTAATACTTTAAATGATATTTCCAGACAGATTCCTTTTTGCTTTAACTCATTTTCGGTTTCAGGATAAGCCTTAAGCACAATACGCCTCATTGTCCCAAGCAAATCCATAGTTGCTTTCTCGAGTTCCTTTGCCTCCGCGCTGTTTTGAGGCACAGGCTTTATTTCTCCGCGATAAAATAAGGTCATAGCAGAAGTTAACGGCTCTTGTCCTATATCTGCCCGGCAATAACCAGATAGAACAAAACTTAAACATGCAACAAAACACAAAGCCTTAACTCTATTTTTTAATATAATCATCTAATTTATCCTCCACGCCGGCAAAGGCGGCGGAGGCCTTTTTCCTGATGAAGCCGTAAATCTTAGCCGCCTCTTCCTTGGAATAAACATGCGAGGTTTTATTGCGCGCGTCAATAATCTCCAAGAAAAGCCCTTCGTCTTCAATCAACCCGAGCTTGAAAGCGAAACTAAAAGCATCCCGCGGGGTGAAACAGTCCACTTTCTTAAGGCGCGCTATCTTGCGAAAAGTTTTCCAAAGCAACTCGTAGGTAAATTCAAAGCGCTGGATAGCCGCGTCCTGTTTTAAATCGCCTCCCGAGTCTGATTCCAACGCCTCTTCTAATCTTTGGCGCGCTTGCGTAAATTGGCCAAATAAACTTTTGATTTCCGCGTCTGATGGCATATCTTTATCCTCCTTAAGGCGAGTTTCAAGAATTCTTTATCACTAGCGGATGTAAAATCAATCAAATCAATATCACGTAAGGTTTGCCCTTCCAGCTCTTCTTTAATTTTAAGCAGGGTTAAATTTGCTAACGGCTTAGCGCAAATAATTCCTATGTCTATATCCGAGCTCTGCACACTTTGCTTTTGGGCAAAAGAGCCAAAAAGAAAAACCACGCATTCCTCTCTGTGGACATGCTTAAAAATAACCGGCAATATTTTATCTTTAAGCAATTTTATTGGCATAGTTTAGTTAACTCTAAAAACTCCCTCTTGTTCATACCGCGTATTGTAGTTGCCTGATTTATCAGGCTTGAGCCGGCCTGTTTTGCCCCATAAATGGGGCAACTACGTTCGCGTTGCTACGCGAAGGAATCCGGCACATTTTGGAACGAATGTCGATTTCAGCCATCCTGCCTTTAAACTACTGTAAATTTTTCAAAAAGCTAGGGATCCCAGCTGCTTCTTTTGGGCCAACAATCACCTTCCAGCCGGATTGCTCCTCCAAATCCCCACTCATTACCGCCACATAGCCTGGGATTATCACTTTCTTATGCGCCACTACCTCGGATGCGGCAAATTTATTCATTGCGGCAGCAACCTTTTCGGCGTTAAACTTTTCCGCTGCCCAAGCAGTTAATACCGACATACCCTCGGTATCCACGCTTAAGATATACGAGGGCACTTTACTGCCTTCTACTTCACCCAGCACCGTATAATAACTCAAAGAAAAATTTGTCGTCACCAAAAGTGGAGAATCCTGCGTTACCTGCCCTATAGGGTAGATCTTCGGCTCGATCTGCAATGGCTTTTGCGGGTCAGTGTAAATATTCTGCCGCAAGGTCAATAGCGACAAAACCTGCCAAGGCTCCATACCTTTCATTAAGACAATACCGGCATATTTAGCGATATAAGTAGCTGCCTCGGCTACTTCCGCGTAGGGGTCAGCATTCTCAATGACCGTGATCATTGGAAATCCTAAGCTACGGTTATTCTTTTTTAAAGCCTGCCTGCGTACCTGGGTCAAGTCCCAGATTTTATCAGCAATAGGTTTTTTACCACTATCCAAAACTAAATCCGTGGCTCCCGCCTGTTTTAATTGCGCGCTTAACGCGCTTAACTTATCCAAATCCGCGGCAGTCGCCACTATCGGGCATTTATAATCCGCGGCTAACTTAACAATTTTTTCATTATACTCTCCGGGAAAAATTAAAGGCGGCTTGCCTTGAATAATCTCTAAGGCTCCGGCAAGGGCTTCCGAGTCTTTACTCATTAAAACAATACCAAGTTCTGTATTTTTTCCGATTAAATTCAACGCCTTAAGGAAATTTTGTTTATCTTTATTCTGCCGCAGGGCAATTAAATTCACGCTTAAGAGCTGGCCTACGCGCTCAAACTGAAGCTGATTAATATGTTCCAACTTTTGCTTGATTTCAATTTCAGTTAAGCTGTCTTCGAGAATAAAACCCAGGCCGCAAGGACGGTGAAACTTTTCCTCGTGGCGGAAAAGCACGCTTTCGTTTCCGATTTCCAGCTTCTGGCTGCCTGTGCCGATAGTGATTAATTTTATCGGCGGCAGGGCAGAAGCCTCTAAAGTCATTTTGGCTTCGGGGCTTAAATAAGGGCACTTATCGATGCTGACTGACTTTTTTGCCAGCTGCATGGCAAAAGCAAGGCAGGTAGCAAAACCGCATTCCCGGCAGTTAGTTTTAGGTAATAACTTATAAATATCCAGCCCTGATAAAGCCATCGTATGACCCTTTCGTTAACGGAAATGTGTAATGTTTTCCCGCACCAAAATTAAAAATATATCGGGATCCCGCAAAGCGGGAAAACGAAAAGCGTAAAACTAAAGTTTAAAACTTAAAATTTAGAATAAAATAAAGAATCTAGATCAGTTTTGAAAAGCGCTTTGGCAAACAGCTCAGAATCTTTATGCTCTTTTAAACTATCAAGCTGATCTATTAAAAATTTCTTTAAAACCAATTCTAAACGGTGATTAGTTTTCTTGTTAATAATAAGAATTTTTATTTTTTTAGCTTCTACTTTTTCAATATTGCCTTTTCCGTAGGTAGCACCTGTTGAAAGCTGCAAACCATCAATCAGGCAGGATTTCGGCTTCTGGGTTGCTCCCCAAACTTTTACTGTCAGCCCGAAATATTTTTTTGCTTTTAGTTTCTTAAGCGCCAGCTCTCCGGCTAAAACCCCCAGCACTAAATAAGGCCCCAGGTGGCCGTGGAAATCTATTGCTTTTTGTAACAGTTCAGCTCTTGGAAATGACCGTGTCATTGCGAGGAGCGACAGCGACGAAGCAATCTTAAAAAGGATTGCTTCGCCCCTTCGGGGCTCGCAATGACACCGACGGATGCTTCTAAGAGCTGAACTGTTATGGCTTTTTTTAGACAGCGCATGAGCTATTTGTTAATCAAGCTGGCAAAATACCCTGCCCCAAATCCATTATCGATATTCACTACCGTCACTCCCGGAGAACAGCCGTTTAACATGGTCAATAACGCGGAGAGCCCGCCGAAGTTTGCCCCGTATCCGCAGCTGGTGGGCACGGCAATTACCGGACAGCTCACTAGGCCGCTGACTAAACTGGCTAATGCCCCTTCCATCCCTGCAACCACGATAATCACATGCGCTTTTTTTAAAATCGCGCTATTGCTCATCAGGCGGTGCACGCCGGCAACCCCCACATCATAAAGGCGCTCTACCCGGTTATGCATCGCCTCTGTTGTCGCGGCTGCCTCTTCTGCCACAGGAATATCCGCTGTGCCGGCAGAAACCACTACCACCAGGCCTTTCGGCGCGGCTTTACTCTGCAGTAGAACCCCAAGCTTAGCGATTTTGTTATATTTTAAAGCTGGGAGGGATTTTTTTAGGTAAGCAAAACCTTCTTTGGAAAGCTTTGTCAGTAGTAAATCCTGCTTATGTTTTAATAAGCCAAAAGAAATTTTTTTTAGCTGACACAAAGCCTTGCCCGGGCAATAGACTGCTTCGGCAAACCCGCGGCGTTTTTTTCGATCTATATCCAGCTTGGCAAAACCCAAGTCGCAGAAACCAATCCCCGGAACCATTGATCTAGTTACCCCAGAATATAACCAACATTAATATTGAAATAGTCAGGGTGGTAACGATATAAAAGTCATTAAAATATAAAAAATCGCCGATTTTATCCCGCAGCGGGTAATTCACTACGGCTTCCTGCTGCAAGGCGGAGGGCTTGGTAATTTTTTTATGCCGCAGCACCTGCTCTTTCTTAAACCTCAGGAAAACACCCCCCACTTTATAGGCGGGGATGACACCTTTCTCCGCTAAGTCCATTACCTCTTTTTCGGTAATCGCTAAAATTATAGAAACATCCCGCACCGTCAAAAGTTTTTCTTCAGTCATCTATAATTTACCCTTCGACTTTGCCCGAGGCAATCCAAGAATCAATCGCCTTGCGCTCAAATCTCCATTCGCTGCCCTCTTTCTGCGCCGGCATTTTTCCGGAATTCGCCCATTCCATAATCGAATTTAAATCCACTTCCAGATAGCGCGCTACTTCATCGGTATTCAGGAAATCATGCAGCATAGAGCAGTTTCCTTCCAGGATTGCCCCTTCGGCGATATTTAACTTCACCGGAAAGATATCGCCCTCTACTACCGCGCTGGGAAGAAGGGTCAGCCTTTCTTTAGCAGTAATCTTCCCTTTTACCCTGCCTCCGATAATGATATTGTCGCCGACGATATCCGCGCGCACTACCGCTGTCTGGCCGATGGTAAAATTCCCCCGGGTTTCCAACATTCCTTCGAATTTACCGTTAATGCGCAGGTTAATCGGGTCCTTGAAACTCAAAGTCCCCTGCATAGCAGCATCAACATCAATAATTTTCTCTTCTAATTTTTTTCTAAAGGCCATCTCCCACCTCCTCTGCTGGTTTTTTCGCCTGCCTAACGAAAATCAGGTTTTCCGCGTATCTCAAAAAGAAAAGCACCACTAAAGCCAAAACCGTGGTATACGCCGCAGCGCGCACGAAACCACAGCCCACAGCCAAACCGATTCCTGCCACTACCCACAAACTGGCAGCGGTAGTTAAACCCTTTACGCCTTCTCTTTCGCGCATGATCGTTCCGGCGCCTAAAAAACCGATACCGGTAATTACCCCAGCTGCGATGCGCGCCGGATCCATGGCCGCTACGTCTTTATATATATCAAAAACATAGAGCGATGTCAACATGATAAGACAGGAACCCAGAGTTACTAAAATGTGCGTGCGTAAGCCCGCATGCCTTTTTTGCAGCTGGCGCTCCAAACCAATTAACCCACCCAAGACTACCGACAACGTCAAGCGCAGAACAATCTGCGTATCAGTCAGCATAGCTCACCTCCCTCGTAAAATATGTGCTGCAACTACTTTGACTGCGTTTATCAGGAAATCAGGTTATCAGTGGGTAGATTATCAGGATACCAGTATATCAGATGCTCTTTTTTCTGATTACCTGATACGCTGGTATCCTGCTTACTGATACCCTGATAACCTGATATACGCTTTTAACATGCTACTGCCTGGCTCCTCAATTGGTAGCCCAAGCCCGCTACCATAGCGGCATTATCCAGGCAAAATTTCCCGGGGGGAAAATAACACTGCAGGCAATGATCTTTGGCTGCAGCGTAAAATTTTTCCCGCAAGCGGTTGTTTATTGCTACTCCTCCTCCTACAACCAAACGGTTTACTCTCTTGTGTTTACAAGCCAGTAACGACTTATGAATCAAGGCATCGAACGCTGCTTCCTGAAAAGAAGCGCAGATATCCGCTTTTTCTCGCGCATCCAACCTGCGCGCTTGCGCGCTTACGCGCTTACGCAGGTAATACAATACCGCGGTCTTAATTCCGCTGAAACTAAAATCTAAAGGGCAAGTAGTATCCGAACAATTAAATTTTATTTTTTTAGGATTTCCTTTTTTTGCCAACTGCTCTATTAATGGCCCGCCCGGATATCCTAAACCTAAAATTTTTGCTACCTTATCAAAGGCCTCACCGCAGGCGTCATCCTGAGTCTGGCCTATTGAATCGAACTTTTGGAAATTAGGCACGTAGAATAAGCTGGTATGCCCGCCGGAAACCACTAGCCCCACAAAAGGCAATTTTGGCTTTTGCCCGCTTAAGAAATTCGAGTAAAGATGGCTATGCAGGTGATTAAGCCCTAAAAATCCAACGCCTAAGCCTAAGCTCAACGCTTTAGCAAAAGATATCCCCACTAACAACGAGCCTAATAGCCCCGGCTCAACAGTAGCGCTGACTAAGGCGATATCTTCAAGTTTAAGCTTGGCTTGTTTAAGCGCTAAGCCTGTAACCTGAGTAATTGTTTCCAACTGCGCGCGCGAGGCAATCTCAGGGACAATGCCCCCGTATTTCCGGTGCAATTTCAAGCTTGAGCTGACCGGATTAGAAAGCACGATCCTGCCGTCTTTAACTACCGCGGCCGATGTCTCATCGCAGGAAGTCTCAATGCCTAAAATATACATTAGTTATTAATTTGCTACTTTCCAAATTAGTGTCATTGCGAGGAGGGCGAAGCCCGACGAAGCAATCTTATTGGAGGCAAAAAGATTGCTTCGCTCACTTCGTTCGCTCGCAATGACACATAGGTATCTCTACTAACGATCCTTACCTATTAACTCTGAAACAAACACGAATTTGTACCCTTCCTTCTCTATCTGCGGAATTAAATCTTTTAGGACCAGCAGGGTAAGCCGGTGGTCGTGGCCGATGCCCACGGCATAACCTTGCTTTCTAGCCTTTATTTTAAGTTTTTCCATCTGGCGCCGGATATACTCCGGGTCAAGTTTATTATCTAAAAAAATATCCCTTCTGGCAAATCCCAGATTAATCTGCTGCGCTAAAACCCCTGCCACAGATTTAGCAGTGACATAGCTATCTAAAAAATAGAGCTTCCTAAGCTTTAATTCCCGCAGCACGATCTTCATCGTGCGCGCATCTGCAGTAGCCAGCGAGCCCATATGATTAGATACACCCTTAACACCCTTAAGGCTATCCAGGCCATGCCTGATGATGCCGCGGATATCTGCTTCGCCCATGGAAACCAGGATAGTATTAATTTCCAGCCTGTATTTCTCGCTGGGCTCCATAGGCAGATGCAGGATTACCTCAATGCCGCGGCGCTCTAATTCCCAGGCAGCCTCTGAAGAATAGCTTAAGTTCGGCAAAACCGAAGCAGTAAAGGGAAAACGCATTTCTTCGGCCAGATTTAGATTATTCAAATTATAACCCCAATCATCAATCACAATGGCGATTTTGCCTTTGATTTTTAAAGGCAGCTCTTTTGGCCCGGCTGGCTTTTTGCCAGCGAGCATCAGCCACTGCACTATGATGATAAAAATTAATACCGCGATAGTGATTTTATAGGGCTTAACTTGCTGCTTCATTTTTTAGCCTGGCTATAGAACTTTATTGCCTTTAAAACATCGACGGCGCGCATCAACTGCGCGTCGGCCTTATAATCAAAAGCGGCTTTTTCTTCTTTAGCCACTCGCTCTATCGGTTTCTCCGGTAAATCTATTTGCGTGCTATTCTCTAATTTTTCAAAAATCTCTTCCTGCTTTTCTATCTTTTTCTCCGCGGGATTCTGCGCCTGGGTTTTCCCCGGCTCTACCGCGATGTCCGGCAGCACCCCTTCTTCATGGATTACTTTTCCGGAAGGGGTAAAATATTTGCTGGTAGTCAGCCTAATGGCTGAACCGTCACTTAAAGGTATCACTGTCTGCACCGAGCCTTTGCCAAAGGACTTCATCCCGATGACCATAGCGCGCTTATAATCCTGCAGGCAGCCGGCAACAATTTCGCTTCCAGAGGCCGAACCTTCGTTGATTAAAACCGCCATCGGCATTTCAAGCATAGGATTATTGCCGCGGGAAATAAATTCCATATTCTGTTTGCCCTCTCTGCCCTTGGTGTAAACTACTAGCTTTCCCCTCTCGATAAACCTCTCCGCTACTTTTACCGCCATATCCAGCAGGCCGCCGGGATTATTGCGTAAATCTAAAATCAGCGCGTTCATCCCTTCTTTAGCTAAAATTCCAAGCGCCTTGTCTAAATCCTGGGGCGTAGTTTCCCGAAACTCCGAAAGGCGGACATAGGCAATGCCGTCTTCTAAAATCCGCGTTTCTTTTAAGTCTTTGATTTTGATCATCTCGCGGATAATTTTAAACTCCAAAATCTTTTTCTCGGATTCGCGGTAAATAGTTAGGATTACCTGTTCTTTGGGCTTACCGCGCATTTTTTTCACTGACTCAGTAAGCGACATTCCCCTGGTAATCTCGTTATTAATCTTGACAATGCGGTCATTGGCTTTGATGCCCGCTTTCCAGGCCGGAGTGTCCTCAAGAGGGCTGATTACAGTAAGCAGTCCGTCGCGCATACTGATCTCAATACCGACTCCGCCGAATTTACCTTCTGTCTCCACCTTAAGCTCGTTATACTCCTGCGCATCCATAAACTGGCTGTAAGGGTCAAGCGAAGCCAGCATTCCTTTTAATGCCCCGTAAATCAACAATTTACTATCTACCCTATCAACATAATCCGACTGGACAATCGCCAGGCCATCAGAAAAAATTTCAATCTGCTTGAAAAGCTCTTCTTTTTTCTTCTTCTCGATTTCAGAGACAGCTACTACCGTACTGACAGCAAAAATTATTGCCAGAATAATAATACTGGCTAAGAATTTCCTGCGCATTCTTCCTCCTTTAATGAGCGCACAATTTATGGAGCAAAAAACGACATAAATTGTATGCGCGAATTAAACCCTTGACAATTCCGTGTTAGTTTTTCTGACAGGAATTGTCAAGGATCAAATTCAGCCATAAACTTACGCCGCTTTCACTTCCGTAAGTTTAGGCTTCTTTTGACCTCCGAATTATCTTCTAGCTAAGCTTCTTTTTCAGAATTTCCTGCACTACTTTAGGGTTTGCTTTCCCCGCGCTTTTTTTCATCACCTGGCCGACTAAAAACATAATCGCGTTGGCCTTGCCTTGCCGGTAATCTTCCGCCACCTTGAGGTTTTCCTTGATTACATCTTCGGCGTGCTTTTCCAAAGCATCCACATCGGAAATTTGGCCTAGGTTTTTCTCTTTGATGATTTCTGCCGCGGGCTTTTTGCTGTCAATCATCTCAGTGAGCACGAATTTTGCCGCCAGGTTGGAAATCTGCCCGCCTTCCACAAACTTGATCAGGCTGATCAATGCCTCGGGTGAAATTCGCAGGCCGGATAGGCCCAAGCCGCGGCTGTTCGCTTCGGAGAACATTGCCCCCACCAGCCAATTAGCGACTATTTTTTTATTGCCCGCGCCGTAAGCCAAGAAACACTTTTCCGCGTAAGCGGCATTATCTTTAGAAGAGGCCAGGATCTTTGCCTCTACCTCAAACAAAGCGTAATCTTTCATCAAACGCGGAACTTTTTCTTGCGGCAATTCGGGAATTGAACTTTTAATAAAAGCAACCTTTTCGCGGCTGATTAAAAAGGGCGGTAAATCCGGCTCGGGAAAATAGCGGTAGTCCATTGCCTCTTCTTTACTGCGCATGGAAATTGTTTTCATTGCATGGGCATCCCAAAGCCGGGTTTCCTGAATCACTATTTCTCCCCCTTTTAACAATCTATTCTGCCGCTCTATCTCAAAGGTTAAGGCGTCTTTGACCCCTTTAAAAGAATTCATATTTTTTATTTCCGCTTTTACCCCGAGTGTATTTGCGCCCTTTTCCCGCAGAGAAATATTGGCGTCGCAGCGCAAAGAGCCTTTCTCCATATCGCAATCAGAAATTTCCAGGTATTCGACAATACTCTTTAAATCCGTCAAGTATGCGCGGGCTTCTTCCGGAGAATGAATGTCCGGCTCGCTGACGATTTCCAATAAAGGCACTCCGGCGCGGTTATAATCCACTAAGGAGACACTTTCCTGGTGGATCAGTTTTCCGGCGTCTTCTTCCAAATGCACGCGCTTGATGCGTATACGCTTAGGCTTTGCGCTTACCTCAATATCTAAGAATCCGTTTGTAGCAACCGGCTGGTCATACTGGGAAATCTGGTAGTTTTTCGGCAGGTCAGGATAATAATAATGCTTGCGGTCAAACTTTGTGAATTCCCATACACGGCAATTTAAAGCCAGGCCGGCCTTGATAGCAAATTCCAGGGCAGCCTGATTCAAAACCGGCAATGAACCCGGGAATCCCAGGCACACCGGACAGGCTTGAGAATTCGCAGGCCTGCCAAATTCCGTAGAGCAGCCGCAAAAAGCTTTTGTCTTAGTCTTTAATTGCACATGCACTTCTAATCCGATAACCGCTTCGTAATCCATGGTTAAATTGTTTCCTAAGTCAGTTACCGCTGAAAAACTCCTGTAGTTGCCCAATTTATTTAGGCCCGATAAATCGGGCAACTACAATACATGGCATGAACAAAGAGGTTTTTCAGCATTAACTAAGTTAAACAAATTTATAATTTCGGCTTCATCTTATGCCAGGGCGTATTTTGCTCATAGGCATAAGCGAGCTGAAAAAGCACATCTTCCGCAAAGGGTTTTGCCTGAATTTGCATCCCGACAGGTATTCCTCTTTTGCTAAATCCGCAAGGTATAGAAATTGCCGGAATACCCGCCAGGTTAGCGGAAATGGTATAGATATCGGAAAGGTACATCTTCAAGGGGTCCTGGGCCTTTTCTCCGATAACAAACGCCGGCGTAGGCGAAGTCGGCGTAATAATACAATCGCATTCGCTAAAGGCCCTGTCAAAATCCTGCTTTATCAGCGTCCTGACTTTTAAGGCTTTCAGGTAATAGGCATCGTAATATCCGTGCGATAGAACAAAAGTGCCCAAAAGGATACGGCGCTTTGCCTCTTCGCCAAAAGCCTCTCCGCGGGTTTGCTTATACATCTGGATTAAATTTTGCGCTTTCTGCTTTTGGCTTTGCGCCCTATAGCCATACTGCACGCCGTCAAACCTGGCCAAGTTAGAGCTTGCCTCGGCAGTTGCCACGATATAATAAACCGGAACCGCGTAAGTAGTATGCGGCAGGGAGATTTCCTGAAAAACCGCGCCCAGCGATTTTAATTTATTGATGGCTTCATCTAAGGCTGATTTTACTTCCGCATCCAGCCCCTGCACAAAATATTCCCGCGGCAGGCCGACTAATAAATCTTTAATCTCCCTGCCTAAAACTTGGGTATAATCCGGCACCGCGCTCTCCACAGAGGTAGAGTCAAGCGGATCGTGCCCGGAAATAACCTTGGTGATTAAAGCGCTGTCGCGGACATCTTTAGTAATCGGGCCGATCTGGTCAAGGCTGGAGGCAAAAGCGATCAGGCCGTAACGCGAGACCCTGCCGTAAGTCGGCTTCAGGCCAACTACCCCGCAGAAAGCTGCCGGCTGGCGGATAGAGCCGCCGGTATCTGTTCCTAAGGCGCAAATCGCTTCATCAGCTGCCACTGCCGCGGCTGAGCCTCCGGAAGAACCCCCGACAACACAATCTAAATTCCAAGGGTTATGCGACGCTCCAAAACAGGAATTTTCCGTGGATGAACCAAAAGCAAATTCATCCATATTGGTTTTAATCCCTAAAATATTGGCACCCGCCGCTTTTAGTTTTTTAATTACCGTGGCGTCGTAGGGCGGCTTAAAGCCGCTTAAAATTTTAGAGCAGCACTCGGTATTAATTGCTTCGGTGCAGATATTGTCTTTAATGGAAACCGGAATCCCTCTAAGCTCAGCTGAACTCTCCGTTACTGCGCGGCTTAAAGACAAGCCATCCTTACGCACGTAAGCATTGATCAAAAGATCAATTGCCTTAATCCGCTCTTCCAGAGAAACGGCTATGTCTTTGGCAGTAGACTCTTTTTTTTCTATTTTTTCGATGAGTTCGTGGCAGGTTAGAGCGTTTAATTCCGTCATTCAATCACCTGTGGGACGGCAAAGAATACCCCTTGTTTTTGCGGGGCATTCTCCAACACTTTCTCTGAAGATAAAGAATCTTTGCCGAGGTCTTCCCTTGAAATATTAGCCAACGGCAAGATATGGCTGGTGCAAGCGACATTTTCGGTATTAAGGGAGTTTAATTTCTCAATAAAATCCAGGATCCCCTGCAGCTGGAAAGAAAGCTTTTCCAACTCCGCGCCGGTTAGCTCAATACGCGCCAGATGTGCCACGTAATCCAAGGTTTTCTTATCGATTGACATAGTTTTTAATGATAACACTGTTTAGCGCAAAAGTCAAAAATTATCCCCGCTGGAGTTTCCCCAAAATTTTCCAGTTAAACTTCTACAGCCCGTAGCGGAGATTTAAACCTCCGCTCCTTCTCGACTCGCTTCGCTCGCTCGAAGAATATGCGGGAAACGCTCCCCAAATCTTATTCGAGCGAGGCCGAAGGCCGACGAAGCAACCTTTTTAACGGTAATCCAGCTTTATGTTAAATGACTGCTCTTTGGCTTTGAGCTGTTTAGGAAAAACCGGAAAAGGAGCTGCCTTTTTAATCGAATCCACCACAATTTTGTCTAGATTTTTATTACTAGAGGAAACAATCTTGGGCTCGTCTTTCAATTGTCCGCTGGCATCCACGATAAAGGATATTCCAACACTCCCCTTTTCCCCTTGAACCGAGGCAAATAAAGCCGAGGCCTTAACCTTATCGCTGATGAATTGATAATATTCAAGGTTAGTCAATTCCGCGCTCGCCTCTTTTGAAACAGAGCTGAACTTCTCAGTCACGATTTGGCCTTTAAACATTTTAGCTACCGCGCCATCTTTAGGTGGTATCTGGCCAAAATCAGTAAAGGTGCTTTCTCCGCTCATGATATGCGGAGTCAAAAGTATCACCAATTCGGTCTTAGTCAGATCATCGGAAGTGCTCTGAAAAAGATAGCCCAATAAAGGAATGTCGCCTATCAAAGGAATCCTTTTAATCTTTTTTTCCCTTTTGTCTTTGGATAAGCCTCCGATAATAATCGTTACCCCGTCTTTAACCATTACCGTAGTTTCCGCTTCCGAGCTAGTGACGATAGGGATTTCAGTAATCTGGCCTTCAGATTTGATTGGTTGCCGCTCAGAATCGCTGATTTCCGGTTTTATCTTCATGGTTACAAAACCGTCGCGGTTAACCGTAGGGGTGACATAAAGCTGAATGCCGGTATCAACAAAATTTACCGACTGCGAAGTAATCGCGGTACCAGTGCCTGATTGAGAAGTAGTGGAGGTAATATAGGCATCCCTTAAACCAACGTGGATTTTTGCCTCCTGATTATTCAAGGCCATGATCCGCGGGCTGGATAAAATTTTGATGTCGCCGATAGTGCGCAAGATATCTATCACTGCCTTATACTGGCCTTTCTTAGTTGGGTCCGCGGTGGCTGTGCCCATAATCAACCTGTTGGCTGTGCCGATAGGCAAAGAGGCTTTGATGTCAAAATATTTTTCTATCCAATAATTCCAATCCACGCCCATTTCAAACTTATCCGAAGGCTTGATTTCAATAATCTGCGCGTCAATTAAGACCTGCGGGGTTTTCTCGTCAAAGGCATTGATAATCTTCGCGACCTCTTCTAACCTCTCCGGATAATCCGTAACCGCGATCTTGTTGGTGCGCTCGTCGATTTTCATGGTGCCCACGCCTTTGGTCAATAGCTCCTGGATTTTCGGGCTTATTTTATCTGCCTGCGCGTAATTCAGGCTATAGATGATTGTCGCTAAAGGCAAATCAGTATTAGAAATAAATTCCTCCATCTCGCTGACTTTTTCCGCGGAATCTATCAAGAGCACGGTGTTACTTGCCTCATCCACCACTATCCTTCCGATATTAGTCTTTACCTGATTTAGCGCCCGGGATAAATCTGCCGCCTTGGCATATTTTAGTTTGATCAGCTTTGCCTGTTTATTATCTTTGTAGCGCTCTCCGTAAAGCAGTTCGTAATCGCGCTGGGTCATTACATTAACGATGCCGCCCTTTCTCTCGCAGGCCAAGTCATTGGCCATAAGGATAATCTCGAAGGCATCGCTTGTATCCACGTCTTTTAAGAAAAGCGTTACCCTGCCGGTAACATTCTTTCCTATGACAATATTCATCCCGGAGCGCGTAGCCAGCATCTTCAGCACATCAACAATATCCATACCTTTAATATCAAGGGTGATTTTATTCTGCGCTCCCGAGATAACAACCGCAGGCGCATTCACTGCCGGAAGCGCTGGCGGAGCCTGCTCTTCAGGCAGATATTCCTGCGCGGCTATTTCTTCCGGAAATGCCTCCGGAGATTCATCCTGCCCGTAAACTACCTGCGCGCTGAATAAAGATAAAACTACTAATAAAGAGAAAAGTTTTTTTGCCATAACCAACCCTCCTTGGCTATAAATCGTTCTGTCAAAAGTTTTATCTTCTAATCTATCTAGTTAACGCTGAAAAACTCCTGTAGTTGCCCAATTTATTTAGTCCCGATAAATCGGGCAACTACAATATATGGTATGGACAGAGGGGTTTTTCAGTGGTAACTATCTATCTTTTGTTTTTCCAGAATGTTGCGCCAATTCCCCTTCCCCCTCCCACAAGGGGAGGGGGAATCTTTCATACTTCAATCCCCTGCCATGCTTATTCTTCATAAAACTTTTGACAGTATCCTATAAATACAGCTCATACTTCTGGCCCCGGTAATTTAAAATTATTTTTCCTTCTAAAATATCATCCACCTGTATTTCGCCGATCATCTGGCCTTTGCTGACGTAATAAGTCCGCTGCCGCAATTTATCTTCAATAATTGCCTGCGGGTTTTCCTCGGCGATAATACCCACCAGGCCAAAATCCTTGGCTAAGTCCAGATTAACCGCGCTGGCAGGTTTTTCTCCGGCTTGAGTATAGGCACTTTTGAAGATCTGGCGGTTACGCGTGCCCTGCAGGTAATAATCAAAACTCTTGGGCTCTTCTTGGCCGGAGGAAACAACCTCGCTAGTATTCTGCGCGGTTAACTTAGGTAATTTAACAGTATCTTTGCTAAAAAATGGCCAGAGAAAAGAAAAAATCAAATAAGCGCAGGACAGCGCAAACAGCCCCCCTGCTATTTTTGCTTTATCGGGAAGGGTAAAATTCTTTTTACCGGGGAATATTGCTGAAAGAACCCTGCCGGAGGAAGCCGCCTGCGGCAAGGCTCTTTCCGTCAACAAAACAGCCGCTTTTTTTTCAACCGGGGCTTCCGGCTTTTTCTGGCCGCGGATTAAGCGTAAGAGTTTTTCTTCGGGAGAAATACTATCATTCATTTCTCTTGGCCAATCAAGCTAATAATGATTTCCGCGCCTACTTGCGTGCGCTCCTTCATTACGATAACCTCTAAGGCGTCATGACAAAGCATGGAAATCTTCCGCGGGTACCCTTGTGTCTGCTGATAGATTAATTTCACCGCTTCATCGCTAAACATTGGCTCCTGTTTCAGGTATCCTGCCTGCTTCAGCCTAAAAATAATCATCCCCTTGGTCTCGTTTTCATCCAGCGGGTTAATGGTATATTTTAAGGCAACGCGGTCAATAAAATTGCGGATGCGCTTTACCCGCGGCAAGAGCTCCACCTGCGCCATAATAATCAACTGTAATAATTTATATTCGTTAGTTTCATAATTTAAGAGCGTGCGCAAAACCTCTAAATTTTCTAAAGTAATTTTTTGCCCTTCATCAATCAAAAGCACAATTGTCTTATTCTCCTCTACCCCTTTTTGAAAAAGGTATTTCTCCAGCGCCTCTTTAAAATCCAGCGTAGACTTAAACCCGGGGGTTATCCCAAACATGCGCACTAAATTTAAAAGAAACTGGAATTCTGATTTATATCCGGGGTCTAAAATCATATGGAAGATATAATCATTCTCGTCTTTGAAGGCCTGCAGCAAAGCCCGGGAAAGCGTGGTCTTGCCTGTGCCGACATCGCCTAAAATAAGGCTTAAGCCGCGGCGCAAACGGATAGCAATCTCCAGCCGCTTTAACGCTGTATCATGGCTGATGGAACGATATAAAAATTGCGGGTCAGGGCTGGTGGAAAAGGGCTCTCTTTCCAAGCCTAGGGCTTTAAAGTAACTCATTCTTGATTTCCTGCAAAGATTTATTTAATTTACGTAAGGAGTGAATTTTTTTTAGAAGCTCTACTGTAGAGTCATCAAAATAACGATAGCGCGCCTCAAGGCTGCGGCTGATTTCCTTGATTAAGCCGATTTTTAAGTAAAATTTGAGCGTATAAATTGAATATCCGCTTACCCGCGCTAAGTCCTTGATTAAATAGATGTTAGGCATATTTTATCCTTCACTCTCTAACTAGAGAGTATAGCAGAATTCAGAAATTGTCAAGCAAAATCATTGAGCATGCGGATTTTATTTTGCGGGGGCTAAATCATGTTTGCCATCAAAGGTTACGCTTCTGTCAATAGGGAGATTCGCCACTATGGAAAAATCCTGCGGCAAAATTTGTAAAGTATAGGCTTTTGAGCCCAGATTTACGGTACAAGTAGACTCAAAGGTAAACTCCAATTCCGAATATGCGGGAGCTTTGTAATCAAGCTCAATTACAAAAATCGCTTCTTTTTGACTAAGCTTTGGAAGTTCCGGGATATAAACGTCAGGCCCAATAATTTTAATATAGTTATTTTTTGCGTAAAGCCTGCACTCAATTTTAGAAAATTCCAAATTAGTATTATTTTTCAAGGTTACTTTTAATTTCGCCCGCTCACCGGGCTCAATCGCCTGATTGTTGTTGCCGCGCGCGCCGGCTTTTCCGCTATCATCAATGGACATGTTCTCTTTTACTTTAACAGATAGCTCGGGCAGGTATGCTATGCCATGGCGCATAAATGAGCTTATGATTTCTAAAAAATGAGGGGTTCCGTTGGAAAGGTCAAAATCATCGTCATCAACTACCACCAATTCCATAAGATAATCTTTAAAAGTAAGCGGCTGGCTTAAGCGCGCCCGCAGGATTAACTGGTCCGCTTTGACGGCGCCATCCGGATAACCGTAACGTTGAATCAAGGCCTGCCTAAAATGCCAGAGCGCTCCGGAGTAAATCAAGCCGCTATAATGGCTGCCGGATGCATCTTCCGGATAACGATTGCCGTTATCCAGGTTTCTTGTGAAAGCAAGGACAGTTAAGCCATCGCGCGTTTCGCCAAAATAATGGTCATTATTTAATGTGCAGGCAATATAATCGGAAAAACCCTCATCCATGGCGTTAAATTCCCTTCCGCTCATCGAAGAACCATGGTATATAGCGCTAGTCACCGTGTGGCCGTATTCATGGTAAGCGATATCGGAAAACCATAGGCCGGAATTTAAATACACTGCTCCCGGGCTTCCGCCGTCAAATCCATAAGCAACTTTAACCCCCCGCGGCAGGAATAGATCCAACTCTTTATATCCTAAAGTACTTACAATATAATCGTGTATACGGTTAAGGTGGTAAAACGCGCTGCTAGCGCCGGAACCATCCCATACCCAGCTAATCTCAGAATTATTATCGCTTGATAACTCTAGCGTCTGTGGCGGAACATTGAGTATTTCCACAAAAGGGCCTTTGAATCTAGTTGTTAATTTATACTTTCCCGGAGAAGCTACCGCTAAAGTAAATTGCCCCTGAGCATTGGTAATTGCCGGCTTAGCCCCATCAACAACTACCTCTTCATTAGCAAGCGGTATCTCCTGAAAAATATCATCGGCGTATTTAGGCAGGATACCGCCTTTTATCCTGCCACGCAATTCGTAATTACGCACAAAATCATTTTTCTCCAGAATTTCTTTTTCTACAGCGTCGATAAAATAAACCCATTCCCCCACCGGATTATTCAAAGAAACGGTTACGCGGTATGCCGGGCAATAAATATACCTATCTTTGGCTGCTATAGGCAGAATATAAATTTCCGGTTTTTTAAAAGAGATATCACTGGCCAGGCTAAATGCGCAATCCCGCCTTACAATGGCCTTTGCCTCCTCTGGCGTAATCAGCGGCTCTAGCGGAATAGCATCAATACCCGGATAATAATCCGCGCCCATAAGCGGCACCGAGCCGTCCTGGGCAAGCCGTAAAGTAACATAGGCGTTAAAAACCGGGATATCAAATTTATACTGCTGATAAATAATTGCCCAGAGCCCAACCTTCATTTGAATAATGTTTTTTAACCTTAAGCTAGACACATCATCAACCTTTAGTATCTCTAAATTATCTTCAATAACGCCCCGGGCAACTCTATCAAACAAGCCTCTATCCAGCGCTTCAGTTTGGTAGGCAGCTTCCAGCAGATACATATCTTGCGGCCTTACCCTGGCCTTGCTTCCTAATATACGATGCGGATTTTTGGTAATCTTATCTACAAATAGATATTGGGTTTTCTCGAATTGCGCTATATTGGCCTCAATTTTTTGGTAAACTAACTTAGTATCTCCCTGCTCGTCAGAAAATACCTCCGGATAGAACCTATCGGGCTGGGCCATTTTAGCCGCTTTTTCGCTTATCGGCCCAAAGGCCTGTTCCGATGCGGTTGCCGCAAGAAAACTAACCGCAAATAGCAATATGGCGCTTCCGAGCATTATTTTTTTCATCTTTATCACCAGGTTAAAAAATCAACCTACGGCCGCCTCGGCCGATAGGCCGAGGCCTGCCATGGTTGATACTGAGCGGCCACCCTCCATCCGCGTCCTGTCCCGCACAGCAATCTTTTTTCAATCGGGATCCCGCTACGCGGGAAAGGCCGCGGTTTTGTGGCCGCGAACGTATAAAAACCCCAAAAGCATAACTTAAGTAACCTTTGGGGTAAGGAAATCCCTGCCTCTTTGGCAGCCCCTCTGCCCAAGCCTTTTTCTTTGAAAATGCCTGGATAGGTTGCTTTGCGCCCCAAGATTACTCTTCCCGGCCATCGCTATTGACCGGCCGGGATCCCGCCCCGTTTTAAGGAGCAGCGGGATGGTTTACCTTTATCAGTAGGCGCGCGCTTGTTTTTGTGCGCGCGCGGGGTAATAATTCTAAATTATCAATTTACAACTTACACATCAAGTATAACATATTTTTAATATAGCTTTCAAGGTAGAAAAAAAAGGGGGTGGAAAGCTAAATGCTTTCCACCCCCTTTTACGCTTGCAGCTTATAACTTTTAACTTGGTTTAATACATGCCTCCACCCATTCCACCCATTCCACCTGGCGGCATAGAAGACATCTTATCTTCTTTTTCCGGTTTATCGGCAATAATAGTTTCAGTGGTTACCAATAAAGCAGCAATGCTGGCTGCATTCTGCAGGGCCGAACGGGTGACCTTGGTCGGATCGATTACTCCGGCCTCAATCATATCCACGTAGGCATCCTGAGAAACATCATAGCCGACATTGGTTTTTTCCTGCTTAATCCGCTGCACTACCACCGAACCTTCAAGGCCGGCGTTCTGGACAATCTGCCTTAAAGGCTCTTCAAGGGCGCGCTTGACAATATTTGCGCCGATTTTTTCATCGCCTTCGAGCTTGAGTTTCTCTACGGCAGGAATACAACGCAGCAATGCCACCCCACCCCCCGGAACAATCCCTTCCTGAGAAGCAGCGCGGGTAGCATGCAAAGCGTCTTCCACTCTTGCCTTTTTCTCTTTCATTTCTGTCTCGGTTGCCGCGCCTACATTGATTACCGCGACACCGCCGGCAAGCTTAGCTAAGCGCTCCTGTAGTTTCTCTTTATCATAATCAGAATCAGTATCTTCGATTTGTTTCTTCAGCTGAGCAATCCTGCCGTTGATAGCGGCATTTTTACCGGCGCCTTCAACGATAGTAGTATTTTCTTTATCCACTTTAACCTTCTTTGCCCGGCCTAACTCGTCTATATCCACATTCTCTAACTTGATGCCTAAATCCTCGGTAATTGCCTTGCCGCCGGTCAAGATCGCGATATCCTCCAGCATGGCCTTACGCCTGTCGCCGTAACCGGGAGCTTTGACCGCGCAAGCGACAAAAGTACCGCGGATTTTATTTACCACTAGAGTTGCCAATGCCTCGCCTTCAACCTCTTCGGCAAGGATCAAAAGCGGTTTTCCCACCCGCGCGATCTTTTCCAGTAAAGGCAGGATATCCTTGATCGAGGAAATTTTCTTTTCGTAAATCAGGATATAAGCGTCCTCCAGCAGCACTTCCATTCTCTCGGCATCGGTGACAAAATACGGCGAGAGATACCCTTGATCGAACTGCATACCTTCAACTACCTCTAAAGTAGTGGCAGTTGATTTAGCCTCTTCGACGGTGATCACACCGTCTTTGCCAACCTTGTCCATGGCCTCGGCAATTAAATCGCCGATGGCGGTATCGGAATTCGCGGCAATCGAAGCAACCTGCGCAATTTCTTTTTTATCTTTAATCGGAGTGGAAAGCTTGCCTAATTCTTCAACCACTCTTTCTACCGCTTTTTCAATCCCGCGCTTTAATTCCATAGGATTGCTTCCGGCGGTAACGTTCTTTAAGCCCTCGCGGTAAATTGATTCCGCTAAAATTGTCGCGGTAGTAGTACCGTCGCCGGCAACATCAGAAGTCTTCTCCGCTACCTCCTTAATCATCTGAGCGCCCATATTTTCAAAAGGGTCTTCCAGATCGATTTCCTTGGCTACGGTAACACCGTCTTTGGTGATCGTCGGCGAGCCGAATTTTTTGTCGATCACGACATTACGGCCTTTTGGCCCTAAGGTCACTTTCACGGCGCGTGATAGCTGCTCTGCGCCGCTTAAAATTTTTCTACGCGCATCATCACTGTATAACAATTGCTTTGCCATTATTCCCTCTCCTTTTGTTAGTTAATTCATAAGGCTCGAATATTGTTCAAGCGAGCCAGCAAATTTATCTTCTCGGCCATGCTCGAAGAATAAATTTGTTGGCGAGTCAAGAACTCCTGGCTACTTTATTACCGCCAAAATATCATCTTCGCGCATAATCAAAAGCTCTTCGCCGTCTTTAGTGGTAATCTCATTGCCGGAATATTTCCCGTATAAGACTTTATCCCCCACTTTTACTTCTGGAGCCTGCACGCTGCCGCTATCCAGCACCTTACCTTTGCCTACCGCAACTATCTTGCCCTCTTGCGGTTTTTCCTTGGCTGTGTCAGGCAAAAGTATACCTCCTTTAGTCTTGCTCTCTGCTTCCAAAGGCTTTACCACCACTCTGTCACCTAATGGCTTTATATCCATACTCTCCACCTCCTCCAGTAAAATATGTTTACGCCTTATCCCTGTTGCTATTTTTTGTTCGGTTTCTTAGCTTACCCTTATTAGCACTTCACCGCTGAGAGTGCTAATTATAAGAGAAAAAAAAATTTTGTCAAGATTTTTTTGCTAAAAAGTTGATCCCTCTAAGGGTCAGGTCAGGGTCAACCCTGCTAAAACATCGGCAATATTGTTTTAACAGGCGTATATTTCCTCCTGTGCCAATGACTTTAACCTTATGCCCTAGCTTCTCCTTTATTCTGGCGGTCAAACTATCAGTCAGCGCGGCAAAGCCGTAGACTACGCCGGAAAGCATGCTGTTTCGGGTATCCCGGCCAATAAATTCTTTTGGCTTGGCCAGCTCCACTTCAGGCAATAAGGCAGTGCAGCGCTTTAATGCCTCCAGGGAAATGCGCAAGCCCGGCAGAATCATCCCTCCGAGATATCCTTTGTCTTTGGAAATCACATCAAAGGTGATTGCCGTGCCAAAATCTACTATGATTAACGGCGCTCCATACAGCATAACTGCGGCATAGGCGTTTACCAAGCGGTCCTGGCCAACCTGCCTTGGCTTGCGGTAGAGGTTCTTGATCGGCACAATAATATCCTTACCTATATTATAGGGCCGCTTGCCTAACAGCTTAACCAGCTCTTTTTCTATCAGCTTGGCAGCAAGCGGCACAACGCTGCAAATAACCGCCTGTTTAATCTTATTACCCTTGCATACTTTTTTCAGCCAAGAGCGATAATTAGTGCCTTTCGTAGCAAAACAGTAACGTTTAACTAAACGGTTGCCCTGAAAAACACCCAGGTTAATATTTGTGTTCCCTATATCAATGGCTAATAGCATAATTTTTTATATTGTAATTTTACGGGCCCTGTCTTGGCTTGTCCTGCGCGCGCTCCTTTCGGTGCGTGCTCGGACCCAGCCAAGCCACCCGTAAAATTACCTCATAGCGAAGCAGGGTTCTTCGGAAACAGTCCTTTCATCTCCTTGATCTTATCCCTCAACTCCGCTGCCTTTTCAAACTGCAAATTGCGCGCTGCCAATTCCATCTCCCACTCTAATTCCGCGATATAAACATTTAGCTCATATTCATCTTTGGCCTGGCCGGTTAAATCCCGCACAAACTCTTCTGCCTGGGCATAAGCCTCTATGCCTTCCTTAATTTCCTTCTGGATCGAACGCGGGGTAATTTTATTTTTCCGGTTATACTCCAGCTGGATTTTCCGGCGGCGGCTGCTTTCGGAAATCGCCTGCTTAATTGAGCCAGTGATAGTATCGGCATACATAACCACCTTGCCGTTAATGTTGCGCGCGGCTCGCCCTGCCACTTGAATTAACGAGGTTGCCGAACGCAAAAACCCTTCTTTATCGGCGTCTAAGATCGCCACCAGCGAAACTTCCGGAAGGTCCAAACCCTCCCTAAGCAAATTTATTCCCACTAAACAATCAAACTTTGCTTCTCTGAGCTCTTTGAGGATTTTTGTGCGCTGAAAGGTCTCGATCTCCGAATGCAGGTATTTTACTCTAAACCTGCGCTCCTGTAAATAATTAGTTAAATCCTCAGCCATCCTCTTGGTAAGCGTGGTAACTAAGACACGCTCTTTATTTTTGGCGCGCGTGTTTATTTCCCGCATTAAATCCTCGATTTGGCCTTCGCTGGGCCGCAAGACAATCTCCGGGTCCACTAGCCCGGTTGGACGGATAATCTGCTGAACCACCACGCTGCCGCTAATTTTGACCTCGTATTCATTAGGGGTAGCCGAGACAAAAACTGTATTTTTAGAAAGCGCATTAAATTCCTCAAATTTTAACGGCCGGTTTTCCAAACACGAAGGCAGGCGAAAACCATAATCCACCAGAATCTCTTTTCTGGCCCGGTCGCCCTTATACATCCCGCGGATCTGCGGAAGGCTTACATGCGATTCATCGATAATCGTCAAAAAATCGCCCGGAAAATAATCCATCAGGCAATGCGGCCGGGAACCAGCCGGCCTGTTAGAAAGATGGCGGGAATAATTTTCAATCCCGTGGCAGTAGCCGATCTCTTTAAGTAAATCTAAATCGTATTTAGTGCGGCTTTCCAAGCGCTGCGCCTCCAGAAGTTTATTTTTACTTCTTAGGGCATTAAGCTGCTCCTCTAACTCTTGGGTTATAGACTTAATTGCCGCATCAACCCTATCATTGGAAACGATAAAATGCTTTGCCGGATAAACGCAGATTTTTTCCAAATTTGCGAGTATCTGGCCGGTCACCGGGTTAACCTCGGAAATTTTATCAATCCTCTCGCCGTTTAATGCAATGCGTATTGCTTTTTCCTGATAAGCGGGAAACGCCTCTATGCAATCGCCGCGCACGCGCAAACGCCCGCGCGTAAACTCATAATCATTGCGTTCATACTGGATTTGGATGAATTTAGCAATTAATTCGTCTCGGGATACAGTTTGCCCTATCTCTAAGAACACCAGCATATCCCGGTAATCCGCCGGATCTCCCAGATTATAAATACAGGATACTGAGGCGACAATCAAAACATCCTGCCGCGACATTAGAGATGTAGTGCTAGACAAGCGCAGCCGATCCAGGCGCTCATTAATAGAAGAATCTTTCTCGATATAAGTATCCGTGGAAGGGATGTAAGCCTCCGGCTGGTAATAATCGTAGTAGCTGACAAAATATTCCACGGCATTATGCGGGAAGAATTCTTTAAACTCAGAATACAACTGGGCAGCTAAGGTTTTATTGTGAGAAATAACTATTGCAGGAAGGTTTATTTTGGCAATAACATTAGCTAAGGTAAAGGTTTTTCCTGAACCGGTAACCCCCAGCAAAGTATTGTTTCGTTTGCCGGATTTTATTGCCGCGGCTAACTCCCGAATTGCCCTTGGCTGGTCGCCGCAAGGCTTGAATTTCGAAACAAGCTTAAAACCGGCCAAATCAGGTAACCTCTAAACTAATATCAACGGATTTTACCGAATGAGTCAGGTCCCCTATGGAAATAATATCCACGCCGGTTGAGGCAATCTTTTTGACGTTTTCCAAATTGACGCCGCCGGAAACCTCAAGCCGCGTCTTGGGGTGGTGGCTGGTAAAAGAAGTGTTATCCCTGATTTTTAGCGCCTCTTTAATATCTTCAATGTTCATATTATCCAGCATAATCACATCCGGCTTAAACCTTAAGGCATGCTTGAATTCTTCCATATTTTGCACCTCGATTTCGATTTTAAAACCCTTGGGCACGCTGGGCAGCTTATCGTATCCTTCGGTGACTTTAATATGATTATCTTTAATCAGGATCATTTGATCAAGGCTTATGCGGTGATTATAGCCGCCGCCAACGCGCACGGCATATTTCTGCAAATCGCGCAAACCGGGAAAGGTTTTGCGGGTATCAGTGATCTTAGCCTTATAAGGCATAATCTCCAAAACATATTCCCGGGTTTTGGTGGCAATTCCGCAAAGCATAGACAATAAGTTAAGCGCCACTCTTTCCGCGGTAAGGATACAGCCGGCATTGCCTTTAATTTTAGCGATCGCCTTTCCCGCTTTAACTGTTTGCCCTTCCTTGGCTAAAAACTCAAAATTTACCTTTGCGCCGCCGATTTTAAACGCCCTTTCTGCCGCCAAAAGGCCGCAGACAATGCAGGGCTCTTTAACGATTAGCTTCGCCTCAATTTCTTTATCCTGGGGGATAGTCAGCTGGGTGGTAATATCTCCTTTGCCGATATCCTCGATTAACGCGTGCCGCACAATGCCGTCTAATTTTACCAAGTCGATTTCCGGTTTTTTTTCCGATAAAAAATGTTTAGCTGATTGCATCTTTCACCGCCTTTAGTTTAGTTAATGCCGCTTTTAGCTCGCCTAATTTCTCAATTTCTTTTTCCACGACCTCCTTCGGCGCTTTTTTGGCAAAATTATTGTTTGCCAGTAAGTTTTTTTTATGCTCAGCCTGAATTTCTGTTACTTTTATTTTTTCTTCGATTTTTTTCTTATAACTTTCTACGTCTAAAATGCCGGATAAAGGGATTACTAAATGCATGCCCTCGGCTACTGCCGCGAATTGCCCGGGAGCGGGAGTGTATTTCTCCCCAATTTCCAAACCTTTGAGCTTAGCTAAATCCATAATATAGGGCGAAGCCTCCCCTAGCAGCTGAGTTATTTGCCTGTTGGATGAGAAAATCTTTGCTGCGATATTATTTTGAAGCGGGATTTCCAACTCCGCGCGCATATTCCTGAAAGCGGTGATCAGCTCAAAAATAATTGCCATATCTTGCTCGGCCAATTTATCTATTAAATTATTTTGGGCATGCGGCCACGGTTCTATCATTATGCTTGTAACCTGGCTGCCTTGCCTGCCCTGAGCGGAGCCGAAGGACGGCTTTATAACATGTATTTTCTGCCAGATCTCTTCGGTAATAAAAGGCATAAACGGATGCAGCGCCCTTAAGAACTTCTCCAAAATCTTGTACATCACCAGCTGGGTATCTTTTCTTTCTTTACTATTGACTATGGACTGTGGACTGTGGACTAATACCGGTTTTACCATCTCTAAATACCAATCGCAGAACTCATGCCAGAAAAAGCCGTAGAGCAAATTAGCCGCCTCATTGAACTTATAATTATCTAAATTCCTGCTTAGTTCTTTTAACACCGTATAAAACCTGCTCAAGATCCAGCGGTTAGCCAGGCTTAAATCATTATTTTTTACAAACAAACATAAATCTTCGCGCGCTGACATACCATCAAGGTTCATCAGAATAAAACGCGCGGCATTCCAGATCTTATTAGCGAAATTCCTGCCCTGCTCAAAGCGCTCTTTGGACAAAAATACATCCTGACCCTGAGTGGTAATAGAAATCAGGCTAAAACGCAGCGCGTCAGTGCCGTATTCGTTGATTATCTCCAAAGGATCAATGACATTGCCTAAAGACTTAGACATCTTTTTGCCTTCAATATCGCGCACTGTGCCGTGAATATAGACGTCAGCGAATGGTTCCTTGCCCATAAATTCAAAACCAGCCATAATCATCCGCGCTACCCAGAAGAAGATGATTTCCGGAGCTGTTACCAGCACTGATGTAGGATAAAAGTAGTTTAAATCACTAGCTACGATGGACGAGGGACGAAGGACGAGGGACGATTCGTCCTTCTTCCTTCGTCCTTCTTCCTTCGTAACAGAAGGCCAGCCGAAAGTAACAAACGGCCATAGCCACGATGAGAACCAAGTATCCAAGACATCTTCGTCCTGATAGATGTCCGCCGAGCCGCATTCCGGGCATTTCTCGGGCTTAGTGCGAGAGACAATAATACCATGCCTGTCCATAGTCCATAGTCCGTAGTCCGTAGGTTTAGTTTTAACTATGGACTGTTGACTATGGACTATGGACTCGCCTGCCTGTTTCAGGCATTTTTTACAGTAGTAAACAGGCAGACGGTGCCCCCACCAAATCTGCCTAGAAATGCACCAATCCTGGATATTTTCCATCCAATTCAGATAAACCTTAGCCCAGCGCTTAGGGTGAAATTTAATTTTCCCTAATTTCACCGCGGCAATTGCCGGCTTAGCCAATGGTTTCATCTTCACAAACCACTGCTTGGACAGATATGGCTCAATAATCGTATGGCAGCGGTAGCAATGCCCGGCAGATAACTGGTGCGCTTCAACTTTTTCCAAAAGGCCTTTTTCTTTCAAATCCTTTAGAATAACTTCCCGGGCCTGGAAGCGGTCCATATCGCGGTATTCTCCGGCAGATTCATTCATTCTGCCGTCAGGGCGCATTACATTAATAAACTCCAGGCTATGCTTTTTCCCCAAAGCGTAATCATTGGGGTCATGCGCTGGAGTTACTTTCACCGCGCCGGTGCCAAATTTCATATCCACGCTGCTATCGGCGATAATTTTTATTTCCCGATTTACTAAAGGTAAAACCAAAGTTTTTCCAATTAGAGCCTTATACCTTTTGTCTTTCGGGTTTACCGCTACCGCCGTATCGCCGAGCATCGTTTCCGGCCGCGTCGTCGCCACTATAACATATTCGTCCTTCGTCCTTCGTCCTTCGTCCTTCGTAAGAGGGTATCTTAAGTAATACAAGTTCCCCTCCAGCTGGCGGTGCGGCGCCTCTTCATCTGACAGCGCAGTCTGGCAGCGCGGGCACCAGTTGATAATATAACTGCCCTGATAAATCAACCCTTTTTCATAAAGCCGGACAAATACCTCAATAACTCCTTTAGAATACCCTTCGTCCATAGTAAAGCGCAGCCTTTCCCAATCGCAGGAGGCGCCGAGTTTTTTCAGCTGGCGGATAATCGTGGAGCCGTATTGCTCCTTCCACTGCCAAGCCCGTTCAATGAATTTCTCGCGGCCTAAATCCTGGCGCTTTAACCCTTCTTTAGCGATGGATTTTTCTACCACATTCTGGGTGGCTATCCCAGCGTGGTCTGTGCCGGGCACCCAGAGAGCTTCCTTACCGAGCATGCGCTGATAGCGGATTAAAATATCCTGAATGGTATTATTTAAAGCATGGCCCATGTGCAAAATCCCTGTCACATTAGGCGGCGGGATAACTATACAGAACGGCTTTTTAGCGGAATTAGCTTTAGCGCTAAATAATTTTTGTTCTTCCCAAAAAGCGTACCACTTGTCCTCAACTTCTTTAGGGCTATACTGTTTAAGGAGCTCTTGCGTCATCAAACATATCTCGGTAGGATTATTTTAAAGCTAAATTTTTCGCGTCCTTAAGTAATTTATACTCCACACTGTCAACAAGCGCCTGCCAGCTGGCCTCAATGATATTTTCCGATACCCCGATAGTGCTCCAGCTGTCTAATTCGTCCTGCGACTGAATAAGTACGCGCACCTTAGCGGCAGTGCCGGCCTTTTCTTCCAAAACACGCACCTTAAAGTCTGACAGGCGCATCTTAGCCAGCGCCGGGTAGAAATCTTTCAACGCCTTGCGCAGGGCATTATCCAAAGCGTTTACCGGGCCGTCGCCTTCAGCAGCAGTATGCTCGCGCACGCCTTTAACCTTAAGCTTCATAATCGCTTCGGAAGTGATTTTTTTATTTTGATGCTGCTCAATGACTACCTTAAAACCCTCTAGCTCAAAAAACTGTTTATACTTCTTTAGCGCCCTTTTAATCAATAGCTCAAAAGATGCCTCTGCTGCTTCGAAGTGATAGCCTTTATGCTCTAAATCTTGCACTAATTTTAAGATTTTTTTTGTCTGCGGGTCTTCCTTGCTTAAATCCAGCTCCAAAGCCTTTGCCCGGATTAGAATGCCGGTCTTGCCGCCTAATTCAGATACCAATATCCGGCGGTGATTACCGACGAGGCCCGGGTCAATATGTTCGTAGGTTTTCGGGTTCTTCATTACCGCGTTGATATGCACCCCGCCCTTATGCGCGAAAGCAGAATCTCCAACATAAGGCTGGCTGCTTTTAATGCGCATATTGCTGATTTCGCTGACAAAGCGCGAAACATGATACAGCTCTTTCAAGTTCTCGCTGCTGATGCAGTTTACCCCTAATTTTAATTTCAGGTTGGCGATAATCGGCACTAAATCCGCGTTGCCACAGCGCTCGCCGTAGCCGTTGATAGTGCCTTGCACGATATCCGCTCCTGCCTCAACTGCGGCAAGCGTATTAGCCACGGCAAGCCCGGAATCATTATGGCAGTGGATACCTAATTTTACCTTAATTTGCGGCCGGATCTCCCGGATTACCTCGGAGATACGCGAAGTAAGTGTCCCGCCGTTAGTATCGCAGAGACAGATAGCCTGCGCTCCTGAGCCCTGCGCAGCCAATAGGCATTTTAAACTATATTCTTTATTTGCCTGATAAGCGTCAAAAAAATGCTCCGCGTCATAAAAAACCACTAACCCCTTAGAGGACAGAAAACTAAGCGTGTCTTTAATCATTTCCAGATTCTCTTCGAAGGTAGTCTTTAAGACATCCCTAATATGCATTTCCCATGTTTTGCCAAAAATAGTCACCACTTTTACTTTAGATTTTAAGAGGCCGTTTACGTTACTATCTTGCGCGGCACTCGTACCTGCGCGGCGGGTAGAGCCAAAAGCAACAAGCCGGGCGCTTTTTAAAGTGGCCTTGGCGGCTTTCAGGAAAAATTCCATATCCTTAGGGTTAGACCCCGGCCAGCCGCCTTCCACATAGTGGATGCCGAATTTATCCAGCTCCTCGGCAATGCGCAGCTTATCCGTTACCGAATAAGAAATCCCTTCGCCTTGCGCTCCGTCGCGTAAGGTGGTGTCGTATAACTCAACTCGTGGCATCTTTGACCTCTTGTTGTTGTATGTTGCTTATTTACCTAATCCAAACTTTTCATGCAATGCCCTGACAGCAGTTTCGGCAAATTTTTTCTGGATAATACAGGAAATACTGATATCGGAAGTAGAGATCATTTCAATATTTATTTTATGCTCGGCTAAAATCCCAAACATCGCGGCGGCAACTCCGGGATGCGACTTCATCCCCACTCCGACTATGGAAACCCTGGCAATATCTTCGTCGGATAAAACCTCGCCTGTGCCGATCTGCGCGGAAACCTTTTTCACCATACGCAATGTTTTGCTGATTTCCGCCTTATTGACAGTAAAGGAGATATCGGTTTTACGGGTATGCGAAACGTTCTGCACAATCATATCCACGCTGACCCCCGCTAGAGACAGGGTACTGAATATCCTTGCCGCCACCCCCGGCTTATCCGGGACTTCGCAAATAGTGATTTTGGCTTCGTTTTTATTTAAGGTTACCCCGTTTACTAAAACATCTTCCATTCTTTTAACCTCCTTAATAATCATCGTACCTTCAATTTCGGACATTGAAGATCGCACATGAATGGGCACGTCAAATTTCTTCGCCACTTCAATAGAACGCGCCTGCATTACCTGCGCGCCCAGCGATGCCATTTCCAGCATTTCATCATAGGTAATCTGGGCTAATTTCTTTGCCTTTGGCTCAATGCGCGGGTCAGTAGTAAAAATACCTTCTACGTCGGTATAGATCTCACATTCAACCGCCTTTAGCTCTTTAGCCAAGGCAACCGCGGTTAAGTCCGAGCCGCCGCGGCCTAAGGTAGTAATATCCTGATTCATAGTTACCCCTTGAAATCCGGCAACAATCACCACCCTGCCCTTTTTTAACTCTTCCTTTATTTTATCGGTATTAATCCTGATAATCCGCGCGCGGGTATGGCTGGTATCAGTCAAAATCCCGACTTGCAAACCGGTAAAAGAAATCGCCGGACAGCCTAGCTTTTGCAACGCCATAGCCAAAAGCGCTACTGATATCTGTTCGCCGGTGGACAGAAGCATATCCATCTCGCGTTCCGAAGGCTCGCGGTTAATTTTATGCGCCAGCTCAATCAATTCATCGGTAGTGTCCCCCAAAGCAGAAACCACCACTACCTGCTCGTAGCCTCGCTTGTGGTAACCGGCGACTCTTTTAGCTACATTCTGTATGCGCTCCACATTAGCTACGGAAGACCCTCCGAATTTTTGCACGATCAAAGCCTTACTCATTTTTTTCTCCCTTAAAATTAAATCGTTCTGTCAAAAGTTTTATCTTCTAATCTATCTAGTTAACGCTGAAAAACTCCTGTAGTTGCCCAATTTATTGGGCAAAGTAATGTAGTTGCCCCATTTATGGGGCATCAACCGAAGCCTGATAAA
>Ga0265296_1001025_pt1 | contig 34891 bp, 32 predicted proteins | sample MunlanPumphouse1_FD_189073 | JGI IMG/M metagenome (GOLD analysis project Ga0265296, IMG submission 189073) | Groundwater microbial communities from a municipal landfill in Southern Ontario, Canada - Pumphouse #1 | ecosystem: Environmental > Aquatic > Deep subsurface > Groundwater | place...
AATAGCAGCGCGGCTACCCCGGCATCCTCGAATCGCCGCGCGAGATCCTCGACACGGACGTCAGATACATCGGCCCAACCCTCGGTCGCGACCATGCCGTCGCGGGCGTCGACCCCGACGATGATCCGCCCGGGCAGGTCGCGCGCAGCCGATTTGACGAACTCGGGATCCTTGAGCGCCGCGGTGCCGATGATCACGCGTTCGACACCGAGCGCGAGCCAGCGGTCGACCCCGGCGCGGTCGCGAATGCCGCCGCCGACCTGCACCTTGCCCGGGAAAGCGGCGATGATGCTTTCAACCGCCGTCCCGTTGATGCTTTCGCCCGCGAAGGCGCCGTCGAGATCGACGACGTGGAGGTGGCTCGCGCCGGCGTCGGCGAACAGCTGCGCCTGCGCCGCCGGATCGTCGCCATAGACGGTGGCGCGCGTCATATCGCCCTCGGCGAGCCGCACCACCTGCCCGCCTTTGAGGTCGATCGCGGGGAAGATGGTCAGGGCCGCCATGCGAGGAATCTTTCAAGCGTCGCGAGGCCGTAAGCCTGGCTTTTTTCGGGATGAAACTGAACGCCGATGATGTTGTCGCGGCCAACCGCGGCGGTGAAGTTACCGCCGTGGCTGCTCGTCGCGAGCACGTCGGTGGTGTCGGCGAAATGATAGCCGTGGAGGAAATAGGCCTCGCCTTGGGCGATCACCGGATGCGCGGCGCCGGGAACGACGTCGTTCCAGCCCATGTGCGGGATGCGCAACCCCGGCGCCGGATCAAAGGCACGGACGGTGCCGCCGATCCAGCCGAGCCCGGCATGGCGCCCATGCTCCTCGCCCGCGTCGGCGAGCAATTGCATGCCGACGCAGATGCCGAGGAAAGGCGCGCCGTCGGTGCGGACGCGGCGATCCATCGCTTCGATCAGGCCGGGGATTGCGGTCAGCCCGTTCATGCAGGCAGCAAACGCCCCGACGCCTGGCAGCACGATGCGGTCGGCCTTAGCGACGACATCGGGGTCGACGGTGACCGCAACATCAGCCGCGCCCGCGGCGACGAGCGCATTATGCACCGAGCGAAGATTGCCCGCGCCATAGTCGATCAGGGCAATGGCGGTCATCGGCTGGTCCTAGAGGACACCCTTCGTGCTGGGGATCGCATCGCCCTTGCGCGGGTCGATCTCGACCGCCTGGCGCAGCGCGCGCGCCAGCGCCTTGTACATGCTTTCCGCGATGTGATGGTTATTCTCGCCATACAGCGTCTCGATGTGCAGCGTGATGCCCGCGGTCTGGGCAAAGCTGTGGAACCAGTGCGGGAACATCTCGGTGTCCATTTCGCCCAGCCGCGGCTGCGAGAAGCTCGATTTGTAAACGCAGTGTGGCCGCCCCGAAATGTCGAGCACGCAGCGCGTCAGCGTTTCGTCCATCGGCGCGTGCGCCTCGCCATAGCGCGCGATGCCGCGCTTGTCGCCGAGCGCCTTCAACACCGCTTCGCCGAGCGCGAGCGCCGAATCTTCAACCGTGTGATGCTGGTCGATGTGGAGATCGCCCTTCACCTGCATCGAAATGTCGATCAGCGAGTGGCGCGACAATTGTTCGACCATATGATCAAGGAAACCGATGCCGGTGGACACCGCATAATCGCCGGTGCCGTCGAGGTTGACGGCGATCGCGATATCGGTTTCCTTGGTCGTGCGCTGGACGGTTGCTGTTCGCATGACCTGCCCCATAGCAGCCACTTTTCACCATGCAAGGCGACTCTCCCCCCTTGACCCATCCGCCCGGTCCGTTCATCCCCCTGCTCCATGAGTGACGAAGTCCGCGACAGCCTGATTCCCTATGACGAAATCGTGCAGGACGCGCTGCGCGCCGTGGTCGGCCGCGTGCTGCGCCAGATCGAAGGCTATGACAGCCTGCCCGGCGAGCATCATTTTTATATCACGTTCAAAACACAGGCGAGCGGCGTGTCGATTCCGGCGCACCTGATCGCCAAATTCCCCGACGAGATGACGATTGTCCTGCAGAACCGCTTCTGGGATCTGAAGGTCGCCGACGATTATTTCAGCGTCGGGCTGTCGTTTAACCAGACACCGTCGATCCTGACCATTCCCTATGCCGCGATCACCGCCTTCGTCGACCCGTCGGTCGATTTCGGATTGCAGTTTCAGGTCAGTGATGACGATGTCGTGCAGCCCGAACCGCATGACGAGGCTGATAACGATCGCCCCGATATCGTCAGCGACGATGGGTCGAACGTCGTGACGGTGGATTTCGGCAAGCGGAAATAACGCCGTGGCGCCGCCATGGCCTCCCAGCCGGTTCTGGCAATATTGGGCGCTCGCCGGAATGCTCGTCCTGACCGCCGCATTCTGGTGGAGCGTCGAGGGCTATACCCTGTTCGAGGAAGCGACGTCGCGCGGCCAGATCGCCGACGGATTGCTGCGGTTTTCGCTGTTGATCCTGACCCCGATGCTGGTGCTCGTCTGGCTGCTCGCGGCATGGTTTCGCAGTCGCGTCGGTGAAATTGGTTATTGGAAGATGCTGGGACTCGTCGCGATGATCTGGGGCGGGTCGGTGCTGGTGACGCGGATTTTGGTGGGATGAGCACGCGAACGGAAAGCGACAGCATCGGCGCGATCGAGGTTCCGGCCGACGCCTATTGGGGGGCGCAGACCGAACGTAGCCGCCATAATTTCGCCTTCCCTGCGCACGAGCGCATGCCGCTGCCGATCGTCCACGCCCTGGCGCGGATCAAGGGTGCGGCGGCACGGGTCAACCGCGCGCATGGGCTGGATGCCGGACTGGCCGATGCCATTGCTGCCGCTGCCGATGCGGTCGCGGCGGGAAGGTACGACGATCAGTTTCCGCTCGCGATCTGGCAGACGGGCAGCGGCACCCAGTCGAACATGAATGCCAATGAGGTGATCGCGGGGATCGCCAACGAAGCGCTGGCGGGGACGCGCGGCGGCAAGGCACCGGTCCATCCCAACGACCATGTCAACATGGGCCAGTCGTCGAACGACAGCTTCCCGACCGCGATCCATGTTGCGGTGGCGGTCGAAACCACCGCAAGGCTGCTGCCGGCACTGATCGCGCTGACCGATGCGCTGGCAGCAAAAGCGGCTGCGTGGGATGACATCGTCAAAATCGGCCGCACCCATTTGCAGGATGCGACGCCGCTGACGCTGGGGCAGGAGTTTTCGGGCTATGTCGCGCAATTGATCGCGTGCCGCGCAAGGATTGAGGGCGCGCTGGCGCATAATATCAACAAGCTGGCGCAGGGCGGTACCGCGGTTGGTACCGGGCTCAACGCGCCTGCGGGCTTCGATGTCGCGATTGCGGCGGAGCTCAGCCGCGCAACCGGGATCGCGTTCGAACCGGCGCGCAACAAGTTCGAAGCGCTGGCGTCGAACGATGGCCTCGTCTTTTTTTCGGGCGCGCTGAATACGCTCGCCGTGGCGCTGACCAAGATCGCCAACGACATCCGCTTGCTCGGATCGGGCCCGCGCGCGGGGCTCGGCGAGCTCGACCTGCCCGCCAACGAGCCGGGCAGCTCAATCATGCCGGGCAAGGTCAACCCGACGCAGTGCGAGATGCTGACGATGGTCGCGGGGCAGGTGATCGGCAATCATCAGGCGGTGACCGTCGGCGGGATGCAAGGCCATCTGGAGCTCAACGTCTTCAAGCCGCTGATCGGCGCCAATGTGCTGCGATCGATCGAGCTGATGGCGATCGGGATGGCGGGTTTCACCGAGCATTGCGTCGCGGGGTTGGAGCCCAACCGCACGCGCATCGACGAGCTGATGAACCGCTCGCTGATGCTCGTCACGGCGCTGGCGCCCGAAATCGGTTATGACCGGGCGGCAAAGATCGCGAAACACGCGCATGAGACTGGTAGCACGCTCAAGGAAGCAGCGCTCGACCTCGACTATGTCGACGCCGCGACCTTTGACCGGCTGGTCGATCCGCGGACGATGCTGGGGCCGGAACCCGAAGCCCCTTAGCGAATTGATAGGGGAGAAGGAGATTTGGGCATGATAGGCAGGATCGTCGGCGGTGTGCTGGGCAGCGCAATCGGCAAGCAAAAGGGCAACCACCCCGTTGCGGGCGCGGTGATCGGCGCGGGCGCGCTGTTCGCGGCGCGGCGGCTGTTTCCGCAGCGTTATGCCGCGATGGCGGCTTGGGCCGCAGCGGGCTATTTGACCAAAAAATGGGCCGAACGCGCCGAAGCGCGTCAAGCCGCCGAAGCCGCGCATGCGATCGACCCGCAGCTGGCGCAGGCGGGCGTCGTTGACAGCTATGCCGGTACGGCGGACCTTGCCCCCGACGGGCAGACGATGGGCGATGCCCTGCCGCCCGCGATCCCGCTCGACGACCAGCGGCCCACCGCCATCCACTGACGGTGAACCGGTACCTTGCCATGGTGGCCTCCTGCTGTATTGCTTAGGCAACACACAAATGGGGAAGTCGCCGATGGCAAGGAATATATGGGTATGGGCGGTGCTGGCGAGCATCGCTGTCGGCAGCGCTTGTCCGGTCGCTGCGCAATCTGGCGACGCGGGACCAACCGTAGCCAGCACCGGAGGATCAACGCAGGGTCAGGCTTTCGCTGCCGATTTCGAGCACTTTCTCGATCAGGCGATGGCCCGCTTTCCCTCGATGCCTGCGATTTCGGTCGCGATTGTCCATCGCGGCGTTCCGGTGTTCGTCAAAGCCAAGGGCCGCGCTGACATCGAAGCGGGCATCCGCGCGACACCCGACACGCCCTTCTATATCGCCTCATCGACAAAAAGCTTTGTCGGCACCGCTTTCGCGCTGCTCGACGCGCGCGGGACGATCGACCTCGACTGGACGATGCGCGAACTGGCGCCCGACATCGCCTTTGCCCCCGATATTCCCGCCGACAAGATCACCCTGCGCGACCTGCTGTCGCATCGCCACGGCCTCGCGGGTGACGCAATGGCATTCCGGCTCGCCTATAGCGGCGACTATGACGCGGCAACGTTGTCGCGCTTGCTGGCGCAGATGAAACCCGACCCCGAGACCCCGTTCGGAACCTTCCGCTATGGCAATATCGGCTACAATGTCGCCGCGCTGCTGGTCGAGCGCCGCATCGGGCGGCGCTGGCAGGATATTGTCCAGGGCGAGTTGCTGGGGCCGCTGGCAATGACCGAGACGCTCACCGAGGGGCTCGCCAAGCGCAGCGGACCGCCGGTTGCAGCGCCGTATCGCAGCGCCGAGCGCCTGTATCTGGTCAAGGACGACCGCACGATGCACGCCGCGGGCGGCATGTACGCAAGCGCCACCGACATGGCGCGCTGGTTAGCGCTCCAGCTTGCGGATGAGGGCGAACTGGCGCAGGCGGCAGCGGCGGCGCGCGCGCCGGTGGCGACGCTCGATACCAGTTTCGGCCCGTTTCGCCGGACCGGCTATGGGCTGGGCTGGTATGCCGGGCCTTATGCGGATCAGACGCTCTATCATGCCTTCGGGTCGTTCGTCGGCGCGCGCGCGCATGTGTCGGTGCTGCCCGCCGCGGGGCTGGGGGTTGCGGCGGCGACGAATGACGAGGGTGCGGGGTTTCGGATCGTCGATCTCGCCGCGCTTTATGCCTATGACTGGTATCTGCACGGCGCCGCGCATGCCGATACCAAAGCGGCCGAGCAGATGGACGCATTTGCGGGCCAATGGGCGAAACAGGTCGACAAGGTCGCGGCGCAGCGCGCCGAACGCGCCGCGCGGGTTTCGCAACTGAGCCTGCCGCCCGCCGCCTATGCGGGTGATTATTGCAACGCCGATTTCGGTACGATCAGCATCACGCCGCAGGGTGCGCAGCTCGATCTGGCGATGGGGCGCCTGCACGCCCGCAGCGAAGCGGGCACCGCGCCCGACACGGTGCGCGCCGAGCTGATCCCGGGCCAAGGCGAAGAATATCGCTTTATCGTCGCAGGCGGCGTGGCGACGGCGATCGAGGCGTTCGGTAGCCGGTTCGACCCCTGCATCGATAGCGGCGAACAGGCTATGCCTCCGCCTGCCACTCCTTGATCGCCTCGACCGGCGACACGAGCATCAGCACGTTCAGGGTCAGATTGTCGCGGATCGTCCACAGCGTGAACAGTTCGAAGACGATCGCGATGGCGACGGTAATCCACCAGCGCATCCGGCTGGCGGCAAGGAAGCCCGCGATCATGAACAGCGCGTCGCTGACCGAATTGAGGATCGAATCGCCGCTGTAGCCGAACGCCATCGTCACTTCGCGGTAGCGGTTGATGATGATGGGCGAATTTTCGAGGATCTCCCATGCCGCCTCGATCCCGATCGCCAGTGCGAGCACGATCCATAACGGCTGGCGCGGTAGCAGCCAGCGGCCGAGGCCGTAGAAGATGAAGCCGTGGATGATATGGCTGAAACTGTACCAGTCCGAAATCTGCTGGCTGTTCTGGTTCGATTGCACGGTGCCGCGCCACAGGCTGATCGTGCCGCACGGGCAGATCGGCGGGCGCCCCATCGCGAACAGGATCGCGGTGAACACCGCGAGCAGCGCCGCAGCGACCAGCCAACCCTTACGCGAAATACCTGCCATGCCCTGTCCCCTTCGCGCTTGACCGCTGGCGCGCCTTTCGCGAATAGCGGCCATGGCTGAAAGCGTCCACCTCGACCGCCGCGGCGTGTTGTTCGTCCTCTCCTCGCCGTCGGGCGCGGGCAAGACCACCATTTCGAAAAAGATGCTGGGGGTCGATCCCGACATCGCGCTGTCGATCTCGGCCACCACGCGGCCGCCGCGCCCCGGCGAGGTCGATGGCAAAGATTATCATTTCGTCGATACCGAGACGTTCAAGCAAATGGCAGCCGACGGCGAGTTCCTTGAATGGGCGCATGTCTTTGGCCACCGCTACGGGACGCCGCGCGCGCGGGTCGATGAGCTGCTCGACGCGGGCAAAGATGTACTGTTCGATATCGACTGGCAGGGCGCGCAGCAGCTGTATCAGGAGGCCGGTCCCGATGTGGTGCGCGTCTTTGTCCTGCCGCCGACGATGGAAGAGCTGGAGCGTCGCCTGCGCGCGCGCAACACCGACAGCGACGAGGTGATCGCGGCGCGGATGGCGCGCGCCGCGAACGAGATCAGCCACTGGGACGGTTATGACTATGTGCTGATCAACGATGACGTCGACGCGTGTTATGGCGAAGTGATGGCGATCCTGCGCGCCGAGCGATTGAAGCGGCGGCGGCAGATCGGGCTGATCGGCTTTGCGCGCGATTTGATCCGGTCGGTGCCGGATACCGATACGACGATCGAGGATTGATCGTCATTGCGAGGAGCCGAAGGCGACGCGGCAATCTCCAGCTCTCAACCTTTCTCAGAGGTCGAAAGCTGGCGATTGCTTCGCTTCGCTCGCAATGACGAAAATCAGGTTGGCGTCACCAGATTGGCGGTCAGTTCGGCGACCATCTCGGCGCGAAGCGGCTTCGCCTGATTGTCGGTGCGGCACACGACCACGGTGTCGCAGGTCGCGATGGCGCGGCCGTTCTGAAACATCGCCTGGACGATCGTCCAGCTGGAGGAGCCGAGCCGGCCGATGCCGGTCGCGATCTCGACCGGATCGGGGAAATTGCCCTCGGCCAGATAGTTGATCTCGACCGCGGCGACCATCGTGCGTTCGTTGGCCGGGCGCTCGCCGAGCGGGCGGACTTGGCGGTTGAGCAGCACGCGGCCGCTTTCGAACAGCGCGGCAAAGGCGACATTGTTGAGGTGGCCGTTGATGTCCATGTCCTGGAACCGCGTCTGGAATTCGGCGCAGACGGGGTAGCTGGCGGCAGCGAGCCGCCAGCTTTCCGGTTTGGGCATATCAGCGCGGGCCCATACGGATGCCGCCGTCGAGGCGGACGTCTTCGCCGTTGAAATAGCCGTTTTCGATCATGCACATGGCGAGATTGGCATATTCGGCGGGAATGCCGAGCCGCTTGGGGTTGAGCACCGAGGCGCCAAGCGCATCGCGCACCGGCTGCGGCGCACCGGCGAGCAGCGGGGTGTCGAAGATGCCGGGCAGAATCGTGTTGACGCGGATATTCTCGTTACCGAGATCGCGCGCGATGGGGAGCGTCATGCCGACGACGCCGCCCTTCGACGCCGAATAGGCCGCCTGACCGATCTGGCCGTCTTCGGCGGCGACCGATGCGGTGTTGACGATCGCGCCGCGCTCGCCGTCTTCCATCGGGTCGAGCGTCATCATGCCCGCCGCCGACTTGGCGATGCAGCGGAAGGTGCCGACGAGGTTGATCTGGATGATCCAGTTGAACGCATCGAGCGGGAAATGCTTGATGCTGCCGTCTTCCTTGCTGCGGCTCGCGGTCTTGATCGCGTTGCCGGTGCCGGCGCAATTGACGAGGATACGCTCCTGACCGATCGCTTCGCGCGATTTAGCGAAAGCGGCGTCGACCGACGCGTCATCGGTGACATTGCATTCGCAGAACACGCCGCCCAGTTCTTCGGCGAGGGCTTTGCCCTTTTCTTCCTGCAGGTCGAAAATCGCGACCTTGACGCCCTTGGCCGCGAGTGCGCGCGCAGTGGCGGCGCCGAGGCCCGAGGCGCCGCCGGTGACGACGGCGGATACGGTGGAATCGAGTTTCATATTGGCTTCTCCCTTAAATTGTCGCCCCCGCGAAGGCGGGGGCCGTTGGCAGCCTTGCGCTACCCTGATAGCGGCCCCCGCCTTCGCGGGGGCGACGCCAAATTCCTCACAGCCGTTCGATGATCGTGACGTTGGCCTGACCGCCGCCTTCGCACATCGTTTGCAAGCCATATTTGCCGCCAGTCGCGTCGAGCACCCCGAGCAAGGTCGCCATCAGCTTGGTGCCGCTGGCGCCGAGCGGGTGGCCGAGCGCGATCGCGCCGCCGTGCTGGTTGAGCCGCGCATGGTCGGCGCCGAGATATTTGAGCCACGCGAGCGGCACCGGGGCGAAGGCTTCGTTGACCTCATAGGCATCGATGTCACCGATCTTCATGCCCGCGCGCTTCAGCGCCTTTTCGGTCGCGAACAAGGGTTCTTCGAGCATGATCACCGGGTCGCCCGCGGTCACCGAGACATGGTGGATGCGCGCGCGCGGGGTCAGGCCATGATCTTTCAGTGCCTGTTCCGACACGATCAGCGCGGCGCTGGCGCCGTCGCAGATCTGGCTCGACGAGGCGGCGGTGATCGTGCCGCCTTCCTGCAGCAATTTCACGCCCGCGATGCCTTCGAGCGTCGCATCGAAGCGGATGCCTTCGTCGACCAGATGCGTCTGGCGGCCATCGGGGGTATCGATGTCGAGCCCGACGATCTCGCGCTGGAAATGCCCCGCCTCGGTCGCCGCTTTCGCGCGGCGGTGGCTTTCGAACGCATAGGCGTCGAGATCGTCCTTGGTGAAGCCGTGCTTCTTGACGATCATTTCGGCGCCCATGAACTGGCTGAACATGATGCCGGGATATTTTTCCTCGAGCCGCTCGGACTTATAGTGGCCGAGGCCTTCCTTGATGAACAGGGTCGCGACGCTGCCCATCGGCACGCGGGTCATGCTTTCGATGCCGCTGGCGAGGACGATGTCCTGCGTCCCCGACATCACCGCCTGCGCCGCGAACATCATCGCCTGCTGCGACGAGCCGCACTGGCGGTCGATCGTCACTGCGGGGATCGAGTCGGGCAGGTTCGAGGCGAGGACGGCGTTGCGGCCAAGGTCCATCGTCTGCTGCCCGCCCTGCGACACGCAGCCGGTGATGACATCGTCGATCTTCGACGTGTCGAAATCATTGCGGTCGGCGATCGCATCGAACACTGCGGCGCCGAGGTCGACGGGGTGGATCCCGGCGAGCTTGCCGCCGCGCTTGCCGCCGGCGGTGCGGACGGCATCAACGATATAAGCATGGGCCATGGGGATAGTCCTTTCAGAGTAATCGTCGCCCCCGCGAAGGCGGGGGCCGTTGGAGGCGCCGAGCAACGCCGGATTAGAACGCCAGCGGCCCCCGCCTTCGCGGGGGCGACGGGCTTAAAGCTTCCGCCCGATCAGTTCCTTCATTATCTCGTTCGTGCCGCCGAAGATGCGCGTCACGCGCGCCGCGCGCCAGGCGCGGGCGATGGGATATTCGTTCATATAGCCCGCGCCGCCGTGGAGCTGGAGGCATTTGTCCATGACTTCCCACTGCAATTCGGTGTGCCACAGCTTCGCCGCGGCGCCCTCTTCGGGAGTCAGTTCTTTTTTCAGATGCCGCGCCAGCGCCCAGTCGAGATGCGCCCAGCCGACCTGCAATTTGGTCTTGAGGTCAGCGAGCACGAAGCGCGTGTTCTGAAAATCGAGGATCGGCTTGCCGAACGCTTTGCGGTCGCGGGTGAATTCTACGGTGTCGTCGAAGGCGCGCTGCGCCGAGGCCTGCGCCGACACCGCGATCGACAGCCGTTCCTGCGGCAGTTCGCTCATCAGGTAGATGAAGCCCTTGCCCTCCTCGCCAAGGCAATTGGTGATCGGGACGCGGACGTCGTTGAAGAACATTTCCGACGTATCGGCCTCGTCCTGCCCGATCTTGTCGAGGTTGCGGCCGCGCTCATAGCCCTCGCGATCGGCCTCGACGAGAACGATCGACACGCCCTTCCACGCCGGCTCGACCTCGGTGTCGGTCTTGACGCAGACGAGGATCAGGTCGGCGTTCTGGCCGTTGGTGATATAGGTTTTCGACCCGTTGATGACATAATGATTGCCATCCTTTTTCGCGGTCGTGCGCATCCCCTGAAGGTCGCTGCCGGTGCCGGGTTCGGTCATCGCAATCGCGGTGATCACCTCGCCCGCGACCATCTTGGGCAGCCAGTGCTTCTTCTGCTCTTCGCTGCCATATTTGACGATGTAATTGGTGACGATGTCCGACTGGAGCGAGAAACCGGTGGTGGCGCGGCCGTAATAGGCGCTCTCTTCATCGACGATCGCGTTATAGCCGAAGTCGAGGCCGAGCCCGCCATATTCCTCGGGTACCGTTGGGCACAGCATGCCGAGTTCGCCCGCCTTGGGCCAGATCGACTTGGGGACGATCTTGTCCTCGGCCCATTGCGCGGCGTTGGGGGCGATTTCCTTTTCGAGGAACTGGCGGACGGTGGCGCGGAAGGCTTCGTGATCGTCGGTGTAGGCGGAGCGCGACAGGTTATCGAGCGACATGGCTTTCCTTTCCCTTGCGGCAGCCGAACGCAAGCGGGGAGTCGGCCGCAACTTTTCGATCGCCAAGAGACCTTACGTTTACGTGCACGTCAAGTGGAAAGACGTTACGGCATGAAAGTTTGAGCGTCGCCCCCGCGAAGGCGGGGGCCGCTGGCAGCCTTATCCAGCGGCGCCGCGTAAACCGACAGCGGCCCCCGCCTTCGCGGGGGCGACGAACGGGTGTGTGCGCTGACGAATAGGTTTGCAGTCGCTGGGCAGCGGCGGCGGGGCGCGCTACGACATCCACCATGGTTGAACTTCTTCTCGACGCCCGGGCGCTGCTCGGCGAATCACCGCGCTGGAGTGTGGCGGAACAGCGGCTGTACTGGGTCGATATCGAAGGACGGACGATCCACCGCACCGACCCCGCAACCGGCGCGGACGAGGTGATGCAGCTGGACCAGCAGGTTGGCTGCGTCGCCCCGCGCGCGGGCGGCGGGCTGGTCGCGGCGTTGGAGGATGGCTGCGCGCTGATCGAAAGCTGGGGAACCGCGCCGCGCCCGTTCGGCCCGGCGGTGCTGGCGGACAAGCCCGAGCAGCGGTTCAACGACAGCTGCGTCGATGGAGCGGGGCGGCTGTGGGTCGGCAGCCTGACCAGCGACAAGGCGCATCCCGCCGCGACCCTGTACCGGCTTGATCCTGACGGGTCGCTCACCGAAGTTTTCGGTGGCCTGACCACCAGCAACGGCGCGGCGTTCAGCCCCGACGAGCGGACCTTTTACCACGCCGACACCCCGACCCATACGGTCCGTGCGTTCGACGTCGATCCGGCGACCGGCAATCTCGGCGAAGGGCGGATCTTCCACCAGTTTCCGTTCGGCAACGGTCGCCCGGACGGCGCCGCGGTCGATGCCGAGGGCTGTTACTGGTCGGCGCTGTGGGATGGATGGCGCGTCGTGCGGCTGTCGCCCGCGGGCGAGCTGCAGCAAACGATCGCGCTACCGGTGCAGCGCCCGACGATGATCGCGTTCGGCGGCGCGGATATGCAGACCGCTTTTGTCACGAGTGCGGGGAAGAATTTGTCCGAGGAGGAGCGCTTGGGCCAGCCGCATGCGGGCGGGGTGTTTGCGTTTCGGGTCGCAGTGCCGGGGTTGGTGTTGCCGGGGTTTGCGGGCTGACCAGATCCTCCTTGTCGCGAAGCGATGGGGAGGTGGCAGCGCGAAGCGCTGACGGAGGGGCTTTGGCGCGCACGTCGCAACGCCCCTCCACCATTCGCTTCGCGAACGGTCCCCCTCCCCATCGCTGCGCAACAGGGAGGATTTATTGGCTCGCTCGGTTTGCCGCCCAAAACTTGCACATCGCCGCCCCATAAGGTTAAAACAGCCCCAACATGGTTTCCACCGAAACCGTTTCCCCGGGGAGATTCACTCATGCCGCGCCACGCGCTTCCTTTTCGCCGCCCGCTTTCGCTTTTGCTCGCATCCAGCGCGCTGCTCGCGGGTTGCACCAATATGGACCGACCGATGACCGCTTCTGCCGAACCCGCCGCTGCCCCCGCGCCTGCCGCATCGCCTGCCGGGCAAAACCCGATGCTGGCGGAATGGACCGGCCCCTATGAAGGGGTGCCGCCGTGGGACAAGATGGACCCCGAGCTGTTCCCGGACGCCTTTACCAAGGCCATGGCCGAAACGCGCGCGCAAGTGCAGGCGGTGATCGACAATCCGGCGGCGCCGACGTTCGAGAACACCCATGTGCCGATGATGTTGGCGGGCGAGACGATGGAGCGCGTGTCGGCGCTGTGGGGCGTGCAGACGTCGAACAAGTCGAACGACCGGGTCGAGGATATCGACGCCGAGTGGAGCCCCAAGCTCACCACTTTTTACACCGAGCTGTTCCTCCAGCCCAAGCTGTTCGCCCGCTACAAAGCGGTGTACGACAAGCGCAACAGCAGCGGGCTGAACGCCCAGCAGATCCGCATCGTCGAGCGCAGCTATGACGAGATGGTCCGCGACGGCGCCAATCTGTCGGCGGCCGACAAGACCAAGCTGGTCGCGATGAATTCGAAGCTCGAAGGGCTGTTCTCGGCCTTTTCCTCCAAGCTGCTCGGCGACGAGAAGCTTTATACCTTTGTCACCGACAAGGCCGAGCTGGCCGGCCTCGACGCGGGCTTTATCGCCTCGCTCGCCGCCGCCGCCGAAGCCAATGGCAAGCCCGGCCAGTGGGCGATCAAGAACACCCGCTCGTCGGCGCAGCCGGTGCTGCAAAACGCCACCAACCGCGCGCTGCGCGAAAAGGTCTACAAGGCATTCGTCAGCCGCGGCGACAATGGCGACGCCAATGACACCAATGCGACGATCGCCGAAATCCTGGCACTGCGCCAGCAGCGCGCCGAACTGCTCGGTTTCCCTAACCACGCGACCTATCGCATGGCCGACACCATGGCGAAGACCCCCGCCAATGCGATGGGATTGATGATGAAGGTGTGGCCCGCCGCGGTGGCGCGGGTGAAGGAAGAGGTCGCCGACATGCAGGCGATCGCCGATGCCGAAGCCAAGGCTGGCAAGGGACCGAAAATTACCATCGAACCATGGGATTATCGCTTCTATTCGGAAAAGGTCCGCAAGGACAAATATGACCTCGATGAAAGCGAGGTGAAACCCTATCTCCAGCTCGACAAGCTGGTCGAGGGCATGTTCTGGTCGGCGGGACAACTGTACGACATGGGGTTCCGCGAAAACACCGGCACGATCCCGGTGTTCGACCCCAAGGTGCGGACGTTCGAGGTCTATAATCTGAAGACCAACAAGAATATCGGCGTCTTCTATCTCGACAATTTCGCGCGCGACGGCAAGCGGTCGGGCGCGTGGATGACGACCTATCGCAGCCAGCAAAAGCTGGGCGGCGACCGCAATGTGCTGGCGTCGAACAATAATAATTTCACCGAAGCGGCAAAGGGCGAACCGACGCTGATCAGCCTCGACGATGCGACGACGCTGTTCCACGAATTCGGCCACGGCATCCATTTCCTGCTCTATGACATCAACTATCCCGCGCTCGCCGGGGTGCCGCGCGACTTCGTGGAATATCCGAGCCAAGTGAACGAAAATTGGCTGATGACCCCCGAAGTGCTGTCGAAATTCGCGACGCATTACAAAACCGGCGCTCCGATGCCGCAGGCGCTGCTCGACAAGATCGAGGCGTCGGGCAAGTTCAACCAAGGCTTTGAGACGGTTGAATATTTGTCGAGCGCGATCGTCGACATGAAGCTGCACGACCGCAAGGTGCCGCCGACCGACATCGACAAGTTCGAACGCGATACGCTGGCCGAAATGGGCATGCCGCGCGAGATCGTGATGCGTCACCGCCTGCCGCAATTCGCGCATCTGTTTTCGAGCGACGCCTATTCGGCGGGTTATTACAGCTACCTGTGGTCCGAAACGATGGATGCCGACACCTGGGCGGCGTTCGAAGAAGCGGGCGGCCCGTGGGACCGGACGATCGCCGACAAGTTCCGCACGCTGCTTTTAATGACCGGCAACGAAACCGACCGCGCCGAAGCGTATCGCGCCTTCCGCGGCCGCGATCCCGATGTGTCGGCGCTCCTGAAAAAGCGCGGGTTTCCCACCGAATAGAGCGGACAGTACCGGGGAGGCAAAGGGGGTCTTTATGGCCCCCTTTGTTTGTCCGGATGAGAGGCGCAAACCAATAATGCACGTGTCCGACCGGCGTTGATCAGCGCAACGGCGCCGCTCATCCCGTCGCGTTACGCTCCGGTCTTAGCGAACCATCCGCCGAGGTTCGGATCGATCATCGGCTTCGGCGATGGTCCAGGCCAGCGCCAGAACCGTCATGCTGATCATGGCGACGAACAGCGTCATGGTCGCTGCCGATGGCGCGCCGGATAGCCAGTCCCGCCAACCATCAGACGCGAGCGGAGCAGACCACAGGCTGAACCAGCAGGTCGCCACACCGGCGAAGATCCCGGCCGCCATCGGCCATTGATTGCGACGCCGTCGGGCTGGGAGGCGATCCATCACGGACGCGCAGAAGCCGTCGTCCGCCACCGGTCCTTCGAAATTTTCGCGCAGCAGAGCGTCGACCGCGTCTTCGGCCTCGTCGTTCATGTCCCACGTCCTTCCTGAGATGTGACTTGCCAATCGGCGAGCAGCGTGCGCAGCCTGGCCTTGCCGCGGTTGGCATGCGATTTCACGGTGCCGAGCGGCATGGCCAGCACATAGGCGGCTTCATCATGGCTCAACCCGAGTTGCACGACGTGCAGCAGCACCTCGTGCTCCGCCGCGGACAAGCGGCGCATCGCGCGCTCGACGTCGAGCCGCAGGTTGACCGCATCAGGCGGCGATATCCGCTGGTCGGGCGCGTCGCCATCGATGGCTTCCGCCGCCGATGACTGTTTGCGGCGAGCCTGAAGAAAGCAGGTATAGGCGATGCGGTAGAGCCAGGTCGAAAAGCGGGCCTCGCCGCGAAACTGGTCCAGTTTGCGCCACGCGAGCAGGAAGGTCTCCTGCGCCAGATCATCGGCCCGGGCTTCGTCGCCATGCAGCAGGCGGCGCAGCTGCGCGCGCACCATGCCCTGATGCCACCGCATCAGCTGTTCGAACGCGCGCCGGTCATCGGTCAGCAGAACCCGGGCCACCAACGCATGATCGACCTGCCCTGCGCCAGTCGGGTCAGCCACGCATATCGTCTCGCCGGTTGAGCCACCAGCTCGCGAAATAGCCAAGGCCCGTCATCAGCGGCAACAGGCCGAGTCCCCACAGGCTCGCGAGGTGCTGGCCGCTGTGCAGCTCGAACGGCAGCGCAAGGAACATGGCGATCAAGCCAAGCCCGCCGCTGACGAGCACCAGCGCCCGGCGCCGGTCGGAGTCGGAAGCGGACGGCTCCACCAGCAGGTGATGCGGCAATTCCACGCCTTTTTCCGCGAGCTGTAGCAGCGTGCGATAGCGTTCCTTGGTCAGTTCGGCGCGGTAGCGCAGGAAGATCACAAGAATCGCAACGGGGGTCAGCATCACCACGGCCGGAATGAAGAACATGACAAAGTCCATCGGCGTCACTCCTGAAATATTTGAATGGGTATCAGATGCTCATCACACGACATCAAGGCTTTTGCCCCTGCGCGGCGAGCAGATCGGCGATGCGCTCGCTCAGCAGCATCGCGGTCGGCGTATCGCCCTGATTGCTGGTCACCGCGACCGCTGCCCCGGTTTCCCAGACCATGGCGAGATTGGCGCTCATTCCTTCCGCACCCCCAGCATGGCCCCGGATCTGGCGGCCGTTCGATGGGCGATCACCGAAACCGGCGGCATATTTGCCCGGCCCCATCGGCACCGCATCTTCGAACATCTTCTGCAGGGTCGCGGCGCCGACCAGCTTTCCGCCGCGCAGCGCGCTCGCAAACTTCAGCAAATCGCCATTGGTCGAATAGCCGCCCCCGGCCGGGCTCCCCTTGAAGGGCAGGGTCATCCAGTTTGCCTTCCACGCGGTCGCAAACGCCCCCTCCTTGAAATAGCCGGTCGCCAGTTTCTCGGTAACGTCTTCCTGGCTACCCCAACCACTGGACGTCATACCAGCGGGCGCAAAGATGTGGCGCTGGATATATGCGAAGTAGTTCTCACCCGAGACATTTTCGACGACCCGCCCCAGCAGGACATAACCGGCATTGCTGTAATTCCAGTCCTGGCCCGGCTCGAATGATTTTGGCTGGCGGGCAATCAGGTCGAGATAGTCGCCCGGATTGACGAACTTTTCGCGGTTCTGAAAAAATTCCGGCACGAAAATGTCGCCCAGCCCGGCGGTATGGTGCAGCAGCTGCCACATAGTGATCTTCGCCGCCGCCGCCTGATCGGGATATTCGGGCATCACTTCGGCGAGCGTCGTGTCCCACCGCAGCTTGCCCGCCTCGACAAGCTGCGCAATCGCCACCGCGGTGAACATCTTGTTCATCGATCCGATGTGAAATTTGGTCTGCTGATCGGCCTTCACGCCAAAGGTGCGGTCGGCGAGACCACGGCATTCGTCGAAGACCATGGTCGCACCGTCCGAAATGCTCAGGCATCCTGAAAAATCGGTGGTACGCGCGAGTTGATCCAGCGCCGCGCCCGCGAGCCGGGAGATCTCCGCCTGCGACGCGGCGGTTTCTGGCCAGGCCGCGTAGAGGGCGGGATCGTCGACCGGGACCAGATCGGCCATCGCCAGCTTGCCGGGCTGTTCCGGATCGGGGAGCAGCACGAGCGCGGCCCTTTGCCCGGTCCGCCGTCCCTTGATCGTCACAACGAGCATCCCGGGCGGCCCCTGGGTGCGCGCATCGACGAAGTCGACCCCGCCGCTGTCGCGCACCGCGACGGCCAGCTGCTTGGCGATGGCAGCGCGCGCATCGGCGTCGATCGACGGCGCCAGGATTGTCGGCGCCCATTGCTGAATGCCTTCAGGGGTATCGGCATTGATATGCGCGATCACTTGCCCGCCGATCGCACCCGCGGCCGTATCGGGCATGGTTGTGCTGATCGGACTGGCGCTCGCCGACGCGCTGGCGATAGCAATGGTGAGCGCGAGAATGGGCGCCAAAAACGACGATAGGAACGGCGTTGGCCGGATGGATAGCTTCATTGTCGAAACCCCTGTGGAAGCCCTGTGGCGATTGATTTTGATTTCGACCGGTTGGATGCCGCTTCGCACCCATTTGGATGCAAGAAATTTCCGCGGCCGTCCGAATCCCGTTGACCGTCGTCAATTTCGATATAAATATGATATCATCTTTATATCGAGTCGGAGGGCAAATATATGGTTGATGGAGGGACACCGGCGCTGAACCGCAGTCGCGAGACGCGGGCGCTAACGCAGAGCGGCTATTTGATGCTGCTGATCTGGGTGCTGCTGGCGGGCGTCGCCCTGTGGGCGGGGATCAGCAATGCGACCGCCGAATTTCAGGTGGCGTGGAAATGGGCGGTCGTCGCGGTCTCCGCGGTCGTCGGCTTCCTGATCCTGTGCGGCTTTTACCTGATCAATCCCAACGAAGCCGCCGCCATCCAGCTGTTCGGCGCCTATAAAGGCACCGACCGCGAGGAGGGGCTGCGCTGGGTGCTGCCGTGGCTGACGCGCAAGAAAATCGCGGTGCGCGCGAACAATGTGATCTCGGACAAGATCAAGGTCAATGACCTGCGCGGCAACCCGATCGAAATGGCGGCGCAGGTCGTATGGCGCGTCACCGACACCGCGCAAGCGCTGTTCGACGTCGACGATTACAAGGAGTTTGTGATGGCGCAGATCGAGGCCGCGGTGCGCTCGATCGGCTCGCGCTATCCCTATGACGACATCGAACATCAGGAAATCACGCTGCGCGGCAATCATGACGAGGTCGGGGTCGAGCTGCGCAAGGCGCTGATCGAGCGGCTGAGCGTTGCCGGGATCACGGTCGACGAATGCGGGCTGACCCACCTCGCCTATGCGCAGGAAATTGCCGGCGCGATGCTGCGCCGCCAACAGGCCGAGGCGGTGATTTCGGCGCGCAAGAAGCTGGTCGAGGGCGCGGTGACGATGGTCGAGATGGCGCTCAACCTGCTTGCCGAAAAGGGCGTCGTCGAACTCGACGACGAGCGCAAGGCGGCGATGGTGTCGAACCTGATGGTCGTGCTGTGCGGCGAACGCGATACGCAGCCGGTGGTGAACGCCGGGTCGCTTTATTGATGTAAAAGTCCCGTTCGTATCGAGCGAAGTCGAGACACCCTTCGTGGGCGCATGACTTCGGGGCATCTCGACGTCGCTCGATGCGAACGGGGATTGAGGTTCAACCTATGTCGACGTCCGCCAAAAAAGCCTTTGCCCTCCGCCTCGACCCCGCGCTGTACGCCGCGGTCGAGCGGCTGGCGGCGGACGAGCTGCGCAGCGCCAATGCCGAGATCGAAATCTTGCTGCGCGAGGCGCTGGCGCGGCGCGGGGTGAAGCCCAAGGCCGCCGCACCCGCGCGGCGTGGGCGACCGCCAAAAGAGGAGAACGGATCATGATGCATTTGTTCATGCGCAAAGGGCCGTGGTTTCGCGCCAAGAGCCATGGGTTTGGCACCGGACTGCCGATGGTTTGGGAGGGCTGGTTTTTTATCGCGCTCCACGTGGCGATGATCACGGGGCTGGCGGCGGCGTTGCTGGGTCGACCGGTGGCGATGACCATCGCGGTGATCGTCGCGGGGCTGGCGCCGATGCCGATCTATCGCGCCAAGACCGAGGGCGGTTGGCGCTGGCGGTGAATGGAGGAATCCTCCCTGTGGCGCAGCCATGGGGAGGTGGCAGCCCGCAGGGCTGACGGAGGGGCTTTTACACGACCGTCGCGGCCCCTCCACCATCCGCTTCGCGGACGGTCCTCCTCCCCATGGCTTCGCCACAGAGAGGATCGCTAAGCTTTTCCACCGCTAGCGCCGCGACCCCGCTTGCCCCCCAAGGGGTTGATGGTTAAGGCCGATGGTCATGACTAGTACCCCCGCCCCCGTCCGTATTGCCCCGTCGATTCTGAGCGCCGATTTCGCCGCGCTGGGGCAGGAAGTGCGCGCGATCGAGGTTGCGGGGGCCGACTGGGTCCATATCGATGTGATGGACGGCCATTTTGTCCCCAATCTGACGATCGGCCCCGCGGTGGTAAAGGCGCTGCGTCCGCACTCCACCCTGCCCTTCGACGTCCATCTGATGATCAGTCCGGTCGATCATTTCCTCGACGCCTTTGCCGCGGCGGGCGCCGACATCATCACCGTGCATCCCGAGGCGGGGCCGCATATCCATCGGAGCATCCAGCACATCAAGTCGCTGGGCAAGCAGGCGGGGGTGTCGCTCAACCCCGCAACCCCGGCCAAGATGCTCGACTATCTGATCGACGATATCGACCTGGTGCTGATCATGAGCGTCAATCCCGGCTTCGGCGGCCAGAGCTTCATCTCCAACCAGCTGCGCAAGATCGAAGCGGTGCGCAAGATGATCGACAAGAGCGGCCGCGATATCCGGCTGGAGGTCGATGGCGGCATCGACGCCGGCACCGCCCCGCTGGCGATTTCCGCGGGCGCCGACGTACTGGTGGCGGGGACTGCGACCTTCAAGGGCGGCCCTGATGCCTATGCGGGCAACATCCGGCGGCTGCGCGGCGAGGCCTGAGCGATGGAGGGGAGACCGTTGACTTCGGCTCCTGCCGACCCGCCGCTCGAACTGGCCGACGACGCCGCGCCGATTGACGATTCGATCGAGCCCGGCAAGCGGCTGATCCGCCTGCCCGCCGACAAGGGGCTGTCGCTGGGCGACCGCGTCGCCAATGCGATCACCCGGCTGACCTGGCGAACGCCGCTCCACGCCTTTCGGCTGAAAGGCCGCTTTCCGCTCAAATTGCTCGGGGTTCCGGCCGACCCGGTACCCGGCGACACACGCGCCGGGACCGCGATCCGCGCGGGGCATTTCCTGCATCGCGGGTTGAAACTGCCGCTGGGCGAGCTCGATTTTGCGGCGCTCGAGGTTGCCCCGACCTTTGCCGACTATCTGCACAGCTTTGCCTGGCTGCGCGATCTGGCCGCCACCGGCACCCGCGCCGACGGAGCGCCGATCGCCGAGGCCGTCGTCCGCCACTGGCTCGGCACGCATGGCGAGACGGTGAGCGAACCGGCGTGGAAGGCGGACAACACCGCATGGCGCATCCTGTTCTGGGCCGCCCATGCGCCGCTGATCCTGTCGTCGAGCGACCTGGTCTATCGTTCGGCAGTGCTCAACCACCTCGCGCGCGCCGCGCGCCACCTCGACCGCGTCGCCGACAAGACGCGTCCTGGCACCGGCCAGATGGTCGCGTGGGTCGGTATCGTCGCCGCGTCGCTGCTGATGCCCGGCGGCGAGCCGCGGCAGATATTCGGCGAGGCGGGGCTGCGCAAGGTGCTCGAAACCAGCTTTTACGCCGACGGCGGCAATATCTCGCGCTCGCCGCAGGCGCAGCTCGACGCGGTGATGGCGCTGTCGATGCTCGCGCGCGTGTATGACATGCGCCGGATGGAGGTGCCGCCATTCGTGCAGGAAGTGCTGGCGCGCGCCGTGCCGGCGCTGCTCGGGCTGCTCCACAGCGATGGCGGCATGGGCAGCTGGCAGGGCAGCGGCGCGACGTCGGCAGCACAGGTCCAGGCGATCGTCGCAGCGAGCGGGGTACGCACCCGGCCGCTGAAACAGGCGCGCGACTGGGGCTATCAGCGGCTGGTCGCGAACAAGGTCGTGCTGCTCGCCGACGCGGCGCCGCCGCCGATCGCGCGGGTGACCGAGGCGGGCTGCGCATCGACGCTGGCGTTCGAACTGTCCGATGGCGACGAGCGCATCGTCGTGAATTGCGGCGGCGCGGCGCTGACCGGCGCGACGATCCCCGCCGATCTGGCGCGCGGGCTGCGTACCACCGCGGCCCATTCGACCTTGATCCTGGCTGACACCAATTCGACCGCGATCCTGGCGAACGGCACGCTGGGCAAAGGCGTCACCGAGGTCGAACTCGACCGCCGCGAAACGCCGCAGGGCAGCCGCGTCGAGATGAGCCACGACGGCTATGCGCGGCGCCACGGGCTGATCCACCGCCGCCTGCTGATCCTGTCGCCGAACGGGCGCGAGCTGCGCGGTGAGGACATGCTGCTGCCCGCCCCGCGCACCCGTCGCAAAGGCGACAAGGGGTTCGCGCTGCGCTTTCACCTCGGCCGTAATATCTCGGCCAGCCTGACCGCCGACAAATTGGGCGCGCTGCTGCGGATCAACGGCGGGCCGCTGTGGCAATTCCGCACCTCCGAAGGCGCACTCGACGTCGAGCAGAGCCTGTGGGTCGACGGCGAAGGCCGCCCCCACCCCACCGAACAGCTGGTCGTCACCGGCACCGCGCCCGCGGGCGGCGCGAGCATCGGGTGGATTTTCAAACATATCGGGTGAGCGGTAGCTATCGGCCACCTAATTGATCCTCCCTGTGGCGAAGCCATGGGGAGGTGGCAGCCCGCAGGGCTGACGGAGGGGCTATGACGCGGCGCCCCTGCCCCTCCACCATTCGCTTCGCGAACGGTCCCCCTCCCCATCGCTTCGCGACAGGGAGGATTGACCAGCAGCCGGCGCCCCAGGGACTGAGCGCCGGCCGCCGAACCTTCAGAAAGCGTAGCGCGCCATCAGCTGGAACACCGGACCGGCCTTTTCGCTTTCGAGCTCATATTCGTCGAAGCTGCGATCATTCTGGTCCTCGATCGTCGTGAACTTGTTGAACGTCTCGCGCTTGGCACCGTTGAGCAGATTCGAACCTACGGCGCGGATCGTGAAACTTTTGCCAAAACGCTTTTCGACGAAGATTTCGAGGTCGGCGCCATAGCTGGTGAACACTTCCTCACCGACGGTGCGGTCGAACGCACCGCCCTGTTTGCGGTAGGTGGCGCCGAACGCCGCGCCGACCGACGGAATGTCCTGAATGACGCCGAAATTATACACATATTCGCTCTGGCCGTTGAAGCGGCGCTTGCCGAATTCGTCGATGATCTTGCTGTCGAGCCACGAGATGTTGCCGAACACGCCGGTGTCGGGCAGCCCGACGAAGCCGAGGTCGGTCGACAGGTCGAATTCGACGCCCCACACCTTGCCGTCGCCGATATTCTGCGGCTGGTAAACGAAGGTGCCTGCACCCTCCGACCCTTCGACGCCGGTGTTGGTGAGTTCGATCAGGTCGTTCACCTTGCGGTAGAAGACATTGATCCCGGCGATCCCGGCGCGGCCGAGGCGCTGTTCGAAACCCAGATCGAAGCCCCACGCGGTTTCGGGATCGAGCAGCGGGTTGCCGAGCAGATCATTGTCGCCGAGCTCGGCGTCGAGCTGCGCCGGCGAAATAAAGTTGAATTCGGGACGGCGGCTGGTGCGCGCGATCGATGCGGTAACGCGGCCGCGCGCGCCGACGTCGACCTTGACCGATGCCGATGGCAGCAGCTTGGCATAATCATTGTCGATCCGCGTTGCAGGCGGGGTCAGATCGACAATGGTGAGGTCGGTGGTTTCGTAGCGCACCCCGGCTTCCCATTTGACCCCCGGCATGTCGCCCTCGACCAGCACGAAACCGTCAAGACGTTTTTCCTCGATTGTGTTGATCCCACCCACCGCCGGCACAAACGCGCCGAAGGGACGAACAAATTCGGTCGGAGTGCGGGTGAACTGGTCATAACCCTGCCGATTGGCCGCGGTCAGATTATAGCGGTCGCGCGGTGCCTCGGTGATCGCGGTCGAGCGGTCCTTGTCCTGCCACAGGCCGCCGAACAGCAGCTTGGTGTCTTCCCCCAGCGCGATTTCATGCTCGAGCCGCACCGAAAACTCCTTGTCGGTGATCCCGGTCAGCGTCTGGTCGCCGGTAAAGCGCGGCAGCGCGCGGTCGAATTCGACCTCATATTCGGTTTCGAACCGGTCTTCGTCGAAATAGGCGTAGCCGATCTTCAGGCTCGTCTCGCCGCCCAACCAGCGGTGCGCGAGCTTGCCATTGACGCTGTAATTGTCCTGATTGATCGTCGCGACATTGGCGTTGTCGACGGTCAGATTGCCCGGCGGCGTGGCGCGGATCGGCCCGTTGATGTTGGTCGGGTGGTTTTATTCCAGGCTGCGCTCGGTTTCGGTGCGGTCGGTGTGGACGTAAAAGCCGTTCACCGAAAAATCGGTTGTGTCGCCCTTGATGTCGTAGGTCGCATTGAACGAATAATCCTTGCCGTCGCGCGTATCGACCTGGTCTTCGCGATTGTTGAAGTCGTCGGTCGCAAAGTTGGGGTTGTTTTCCGGCGAATCGTCATAGCGCAGCGAGAATTTCTTCTTCGGATTATGGCGCCCCTGGAAATTTGCCCCAAGCAGGAAGCGCCCCGGCCCGAGCGCGCCGCCGAACACCCCGCCAACGCTGGGTTCGAGTTCCTTGTCGTCATAATAGAGGCCGCCCGCGCGCAGATAGCCGCCATCAAGTTCATAGCCGTCGCGCAGCTTGATATTGAGCGTGCCTGCGACCGCGTCGCCGGTGCGCCGCGCCGAAGACGAACGGACGATCTCGACCCGATCGATCAGTTCGGCGGGGATGCGGTCGAGAAAGAAGCTGCGGTCGGCATTCGACCCCGGCACCTTTTCGCCGTTGATCAGGATCTGGGTATAGCCGGGCGGCAGGCCGCGCAGGCGCGCGCCGTCGCTTTCGATGACGTCGGAGAGGAAGGTCACCGACGGCACCCGCTTCAAGGCGTCGCCAGCGGTCAGCGGTTCGAAGCGCTGGAAGAACTCGCTGTCATAGCTCAGCACCGGCTCGGCCTGATCCTCGCTGCGGTTGCGGTACCCGATGCTGCCCAGCACGACGATGTCCTGCGACGTCGTGATGCTGCCGTCGGCATTCTGGATCGGCGCCATGTCCTGTGCATCCTGCGCGGCGGCGGGGGCGGACGTCATGGCGGTGACGAGTGCGAGCGCCGCGGCAGAATTCAGGCTGAAAATACGAATCATGTTGGTCAGACCCCCTTTGTGGTTGCCGGGCCTCTAGGGTCGCCATGTGACAGTTTGCGACGAGCATCATGACGTTTGCGTGACAGTTAAGTGACGGAAATATTGTGGGATTGACCTACGCGCGCTTTGCTGGGACGGGGCGCGCCAATCGCCTTGGGCGCCAATGGAATCAGGGGAAATCGTCATGACCGCCGTCCGCACATCGAAACTGCTGACTTCGCTCGCTTTTGCATCGCTGCTGAGCGGATGCGCCGGACAGGCGGCGCCCGTCATCACCGGCCTGCCGCCCGTCGCGGTGACCGCGAGCGGCGAAACCGCGCCGGTCGGGACCGGCCGCGCCGATGCCGCCGATGACCCGGCGATCTGGGTCGACCCTGCCAATCCGAACCGCGCGCTGATCATTGCGACCGACAAGAAAGCGGGGCTGCACGTCTATGACCTGAATGGCAAGGATCTGGCGTTTCTGAAGAGCGGCCTCGTCAACAACGTCGATATCGTCGGCGACATCGTGGTCGCGAGCGACCGCAACGACGGGGTGAATGCGCATCTGGCGGTGTACCGCCTCGATGGCGCCAAGCCCGCGCTCACCGCGCTGGGCCGCGCGGCGGCGGGCAGCGGCGAGGCCTATGGCCTGTGTCTGAAGAAAACCGCGCCGGGCGCGCCGATCACCGCGGCGCTGATCGTCAAGGACGGCACGGTGCGCGTCGGGACGCTGACGGTCGATGGCGCGCCACGCTTTACCGTCGAGTGGGAACACAAGATCGCGACCCAGTCGGAAGGCTGCGTGTTCGACGGCGATACGCTGTATGTCGGCGAAGAAATCGGCGGGTTGTGGGAATTGAAGCAGGACGGCAAGGGCGCTGCGGCGCGGCTGGTCGCGCCGATCGACAACCAGCGACTCGTCGCCGACCTCGAGGGGCTGGCGACGATCGATCACAAGGGCCAACGCTACCTGATCGCGTCGAGCCAGGGCGACAATGCCTATGCAGTGTTTCGTCTGCCCGGCGTCGAATATGTCGGCCGCTTTGCTGTCGCCGCGGGCGCGTTCGGCGCGACCAGTGAAACCGACGGGATCGAAGCGATCGCGGGCAATTTCGGCCCGGCCTATCCCGACGGCATCTTTCTGGCGCAGGATGGCGACAACGCCCCCAAGGCACAGAATTTCAAACTGGTGCGCTGGGACATGATCGCAGCGGCGCTGGGGCTTTAAGCGGCGCGGACGCCGGTATGTCGTCGCCCCCGCGAAGGCGGGGGCCGCAAGCGGTTCACGCGGCGAGGCAGGAATAGACCGATAGCGGCCCCCGCCTTCGCGGGGGCGACGATACTTGCTCTTGTGGAGTGAGCCGCCTAGGGGGACCGCGTCTTTCCCGTCTTCAAAGGCCGCCCACTCCATGACCGATCTTGTCCCCGTCCGCCGTGCACTTTTGTCCGTCAGCGACAAAGCGGGGCTTGCCAATCTGGCCGCCGCGCTTGTCCGTCATGGGGTAGAGCTGGTGTCGACCGGTGGCACCGCGAAGGCGCTGCGCGATGCGGGTCACACGGTCCTCGACGTCGCCGACCTGACCGGTTTTCCAGAGATGATGGACGGGCGCGTCAAAACGCTGCACCCGACGGTCCACGGCGGCATATTGGCGGTGCGCGACGACGCGGCGCATGTCGCGGCGATGGACGAGCATGGCATCGGGGCGATCGATCTGGTCGTGGTCAACCTTTATCCGTTCGCGGCGACGGTCGCAAAGGGCGCGGCGCGCGACGAGATCATCGAGAATATCGACATCGGCGGCCCGGCGATGGTGCGATCGTCGGCGAAGAACCACGCGTTCGTCAACATCGTCACCGAGCCCGAGGATTATGCCGCGGTGATTGCCGAGCTGGACGCAAACGGCGGCGCGACCACGCTGGTGCTGCGTAAACGCCTCGCCGCGACGGCCTTTGCCCACACCGCAACCTATGACGGGATGATCGCGAGCTGGTTCGCCTTTGCCGATCAGGGCAAGCTGTTCCCCGACACGCTGCCGCTGACCGCGAAGCTCGCGACCGAGCTGCGCTATGGCGAGAATCCGCACCAGAAGGCGGCGCTGTACTTGCCCGCCGGTCCGTCGGCGCGCGGCATCGCGCAAGCGGAGCAGGTGCAGGGCAAGGAGCTCAGCTACAACAATATCAACGACGCCGACGCGGCGCTCGACCTGGTTTCCGAATTTCGCGACGCCGATCCGACGTGCGTCATCGTCAAGCACGCCAACCCGTGCGGCGTCGCGACCGCCGCGACGATCGCCGAAGCCTACGACGCCGCGCTCAAGTGCGACGATGTGTCGGCGTTCGGCGGGATCATCGCGGTCAACCGGCCGCTCGATGGCGCCACCGCCGAGGCGATCAGCGGCATCTTTACCGAAGTCGTCTGCGCCCCCGACGCCGATGCCGATGCGCGCGCGGTGTTTGCCAAGAAAAAGAACCTCCGCCTGCTACTGACCGGCGAGCTGCCCGACCCGGCGCGCGGCGGACTGGTCCTGAAAGGCATCACCGGCGGCTGGCTGGTCCAGAGCCGCGACAATGGCCGCATCACCCGCGCCGACCTGAAGGTCGTGACCGACCGCGCCCCGACCGAGGAGGAGCTGGCCGACGCGCTGTTCGCGTGGACGATCGCCAAGCATGTGAAATCGAACGCGATCGTTTACGCCAAGGGCGGATCGACCGCGGGCATCGGCGCCGGACAGATGAACCGCCGCGACAGCGCGCGCATCGCCGCGGTAAAGGCGCGCGAAGCAGCGGAGAGCCACGGCTGGGCACAGCCGCGCACCGTCGGCAGCGCGGTAGCGAGCGATGCCTTCTTCCCCTTCGCCGACGGCCTGCTCGCCGCGGTCGAGGCGGGCGCAACTTGTGTGATCCAGCCGGGCGGGTCGATCCGCGACGACGAGGTGATCGCCGCGGCGAACGAAGCGGGGCTGGCGATGGTGTTCACCGGGATGCGGCATTTCCGGCACTGAGTCCTCGTCGCTCCCGCGAAGGCGGGGGCCGCGATCGACCTTACGCCGCGCTTCCAGCGGCCCCCGCCTTGGCGGGAGCGACGGTTCCACCTCTCGACTTCACCCACCACGAACGGCATAGAAGCAGCGACGGTCGCGAGCGCGGCATTTGACAAGGACCAGCATGACCGCCACCGCCCGCAACAAGTCGCTGATCCAGAATCTCTACAACTGGACGATGGAAAAATCGGCGCATCCGCATGCCGAATATTGGCTGGCATTGGTCTCGTTCGTCGAGGCGAGCTTTTTCCCCATTCCGCCGCACCCGATGCTGGGGCTGATGTGCCTCGCCAATCCGCAGAAGGCGGTGCGCTATGCCTTGATCTGCACCCTTGCGTCGGTCGCGGGGGGCGTGTTCGGCTATGGGATCGGCTTTTTCCTCTATGAAAGCGTCGGGCTGTGGCTCCTCGGGGTGCTCGGGCTGACCGATGCGTTCCCGCCCGCCGCCTGTTACCTGCGCGAATTCGGCGCCGAAATCATCCTGATCAAGGGCGCGACACCGATCCCGTTCAAGCTGCTGACGATCACCGCCGGGTTCATCCAGATGAATTTCTGGACCTTCCTGTGGGCCAGCATGGCCAGCCGCGCCTTTTCGTTCATGCTGGTCGGCATTTTGTTCAAGCTGTTCGGCGCGCCGATCAAAGCGTTCATCGACAAATATCTGATCTGGGTCACCGGCGCGTTCGTCGTCGCGGTGGTCGCCGGGTTCTTGGCGATCGGAGCGCTGTCGGGCGACGGCGAGGCAAAAGAAGCCGATAAATGCAGCGGTGCGACGCTGGAAAGCATCGGGCTCGACCGGAAATAGCAGCGCGCCGTGCAACCACGAGGCAGCCTGTGAATTAGGTGCGTGTCGCGTCGGCTGCGGCACGGAGCATCCCATGACGAAGACCCCCGCGCGCAAGAACCAGGCGTCGGTCACCCATCATCGCGATCTGCGTACCGGCCAGTCGATCTGGTCGGCGCGGCGGCGCCCCACTGTTCCGACCCAGCCGCTGACCCGCGACATCAGCTGCGATGTCGTGATTATCGGCGCCGGGATTTCCGGCGCGCTGATCGCCGAGTCGCTGTCGGAAGCGGGCTTAAAGGTCGTCGTGGTCGATCGCCGCGGCCCGCTCGACGGATCGACCGCGGCCTCGACCGCGATGTTGCAATATGAAATCGACACCCCGTTGTCGCTGCTATCCGAACAGATCGGCCGCGACCGCGCCGAGCGACTGTGGCGCCGGTCGCGCCAGTCGGTCGATGCGCTGCGCGAGCGCACCGAGCGGCTGGAGCTGAAGGTCGACGCCGCGACGCGCGGGTCGATCTATCTGCACGGCAATGTGCTCGATGCCGAAGGCTTGGCGCGCGAGGCCGACGCACGGCGGCGCGCGGGGTTCGAGATCGAGCTGCTGAAACCCGCTGCGGTGCTCGATCGCTATGGCATCAAGGGCCGTCATGCGATCATCGGGTTCGGCAATTATTCGGCCGATCCGCGCCAACTGGCCGCGGGCTATCTGAACGTCGCGATCGGGCGCGGGGCGCGCGTCTATAGCCCGGTCGACATTTGCGACGTCGCGCCCGGCGAGAGCGGCGTGACGCTGCAGAGCGCCGATGGGCGCGAAATCCGCGCGCGCACTCTGGTCGTCGCGACAGGCTATGAGATGATGAAGGGCGTGCCGCGCAAGGGGAACAAAATCATCTCGAGCTGGTCGATCGCGACCAAGGCGCAGCCGCGCGCGATCTGGCCGACCGCGGCGATGATCTGGGAGGCGGCCGATCCCTATCTCTACATCCGCACCACCCCGGCGAGCGAGGTGATCTGCGGCGGCGAGGATGAAGAGATCAGCGACGCGGACGAACGCGACGCCAAGATTGCCGCCAAGACCGCGACCCTGTCGCGCAAGCTCGGCGCGCTGCTGCCGATGATCGATCCGACTCCGGCGCATGCGTGGGCGGGCAGCTTTGGCGACAGCGAGACGGGTACGCCGACAATCGGGCGGATTCCGCGGATGCCGAACTGCTACGCCGCAATGGGCTATGGCGGCAACGGCATCACCTTTTCGATGATGGCGGCGCAGATGCTGCGCGGGATGATCTGCGGCGACGGCGACCCTGACGCCGACCTAGTCAGTTTTTCGCGGAAGTTTTGAGGGCGGCGCTCAAACACCCCGTTCGTGTCGAGCGAAGTCGAGACACGCCGCGTTTGCGCCCGCCTTCACGTATCTCGACTTCGCTCGATACGAACGGATGTGGGAGGTCAGCCTATTCGTTCGCCGCCGTGTGCAACCAGTCGGCGTGGCGCGGCGCCTTTTTCGTCTGGCTCCATTCTTCGAGCATCAACGGCGCGACGCGCTTCAGTTCGGCATATTGTTCGGCGGTGCCGATGTCGCACGCCAGCTCGACGCGGTGGCCGTTGGGGTCGAAGAAATAGATCGATTTGAAGATGCCGTGGTGCGTCGGGCCGAGGACATCGACACCTTCCGTCTCCAGATGCGCCTTCGCCGCTACCAGCTCGTCGTAGCTGCCGACCTTGAACGCCAGGTGCTGGACCCAAGCGGGGGTGTTCGCATCGCGGCCCATGTCGGGCTGATTGGGCAGTTCGAAAAACGCCAGAATGTTGCCGTTCCCCGCGTCGAGGAAGACGTGCATATACGGGTCATATTCGCCGGTCGACGGGACATGATCCTCGGCAAAGGCGGTCGTGTAGGCCATGCCGAGCATGCGCTCGTACCAGTCGACCGTCTGCTTGGCATCCTTGCAGCGATAGGCGGCGTGATGGACGCCGCCGAGTTTGATGGGGGATTGGCTGGTCATTTTACCCAACTCCGTTTGTGCTGATTCTACCCTGCCCGTTCGCCCTGAGCTTGTCGAAGGGCCGCTCTTTCTTTTGACACCGCAAGAAAAAGGACGGTGCTTCGACAAGCTCAGCACGAACGGAAGAGGAATCAAGCGGTCTCTTTGATTTCCAGTGCGCCGCGGCGGATCTGGTCCATCTCCATCGATTTGAACAGCGCGGTAAAATTGCCCTCGCCGAACCCTTCATCCTTCTTGCGCTGGATGAATTCGAAGAAGACGGGGCCGATCACCGTCTGGCCGAAAATCTGAAGGAGCAGGCGCGGGTCGCCGTCTTCGGTCGAGCCATCGAGCAGGATACCGCGCGATTGTAGAGCCTCGACCGGCTCGCCATGTCCGGGCAGGCGATCGGCGAGCATTTCATAATAGGTTGCGGGCGGCGCGGGCGCGAAGGGGTTTCCGAGCGCTTTGAGCTTGTCCCACGCGGCGTAAAGATCGTCGCAGCTGAAGGCGATATGCTGGATACCCTCGCCATTGTAGGCGCGCAGATATTCCTCGATCTGGCCGCCGCCGCCAGCGCCTTCTTCGTTGAGCGGGATGCGGATCTTGCCGTCGGGGGCGGTCATCGCTTTCGACGTCAGGCCGGTATATTCGCCCTTGATGTCGAAATAGCGGATTTCGCGGAAGCCCGCGATGCGTTCGTAGAACGCCGCCCAATGCGCCATCCGGCCACCATAGACATTGTGCGTCAGGTGATCGATCAACTGCATGCCAGCGCCGACCGGATTGCGGTCGACACCATCCTCATAAACGAAATCGATGTCGTAGATCGACAGGTCGTCGCCGTAACGGTCGATCAGATAGATGATCGAGCCGCCGATGCCGCGGATCGCGGGCAGGCGGAGTTCCATCGGGCCGGGGGTCGTTTCGACCGGCTCGGCGCCGCGCTCGATCGCTTCGGCATAGGCCTTGGCGGCGTCGCGGACGCGCCAGCCCATGCCGCACGCCGACGGGCCGTGCTCGGCGGCGAAATAGGCCGCAGGCGATTTGGGTTCGTAATTGGCAATCAGGTTGATGCCGCCCTGGCGCCACAGCTGGACGTCTTTCGAGCGATGATGCGCGATCTGGGTGAACCCCATCGCCTGGAAGACCGGTTCGAGAATGCCCTTTTCGGGCGCAGAGAATTCGACGAATTCAAAACCGTCGAGGCCCAGCGGATTGTCGAACAGGTCGGCCATGATCAATTCCCATCTAGTTTCAATTGAAACTATTATGATGGATTGGGGTGGGAGAGTCAATATTCGAGTCCCGTCGCCCCCGCGAAGGCGGGGGCCGTCGTCGGCCTTGCACGTCGCCGCTGCGTAAACCTCCAGCGGCCCCCGCCTTCGCGGGGGCGACGGATATTCAGTTATCGGCGAGATTAAGCCGCGGCGGTTTCAAACGCCTCAAGCGCCTCACCCGCCGCGACCCAGCGTGCTTCGGCCGCTTCCTGCGCCGACACAATCTTGCCGCGGCGCTGCGACAGCTCGCTCATCGTCAGGCCTTTATACTCGTTCGCCGCGCCCTGCGGGTCGAACATCGCGCGGTCGATCGCCGACAGGATGACCTGATATTTGGCCAGATCGGCTTCGGCGTCGGACACCTCCTTGCGAACCTTCGCCGCCGCCTCGCGCGCCGCCGCGGCGGCCTTGCGATCTTCTTTTTTGTCGGCTTTCGACACGCGGTCCTTTTGCGGACCTTTGCCCAGGATCATGTCGACATAATCGTCCATGCTCCCGTCATATTCGCGCGCGGTGCCATCATCGACAAGCACCAGCCGGTCGGCGGTGAGTTCGAGCATGTGGCGGTCGTGGCTGACCAGCACCACCGCGCCGTCGAAGCCGTTGAGCGCCTGCACCAGCGCCTCGCGCGCGTCGACGTCGAGGTGGTTGGTCGGTTCGTCGAGGATGAGGAGATGCGGCGCGTCGCGGGTGATCAGCGCCAGCGCCAACCGCGCCTTTTCGCCGCCCGACAGCTTCGCAACCTCGGTCATCGCCTTGTTGCCCGAAAAACCGAAGCGGCCGAGCTGCGCGCGCACGGCGCCCTGCGTCTTGCCCTCCATCACCCGCGTCATATGCGCGAGCGGGGTGTCGCTGCCATCGAGTTCCTCGACCTGATATTGGGTGAAATAGCCGACGCGCATCTTCCCCGACGCCGCCATCGCGCCTGCCATCGGCACCAGCTGCGCGGCAAGTAGGCGCGCGAGCGTCGTCTTGCCATTGCCGTTGCGACCGAGCAGCGCGATACGGTCGTCGGGATCGATGCGCAGGTTGAGCCGCTGGAGCACCGGCTTGTCGGCGTAACCGACGCTGGCGAGATCCAGCGTGATCAGCGGCGGTTTCAATTCGTCAGGGCTCGGAAAATCGAACGCGAGCGTCTGATCCTCGGCGAGCGCCGCGATCGGCTGCATGCGCGCGAGCATCTTGGCGCGCGACTGCGCCTGCTTGGCGGTCGAGGCGCGGGCGCTGTTGCGCGCCACATAATCCTGAAGCTTGGCGCGCTGGGCATCTTGCGACGCCTTCGCTGCCGCAAGCTGCGCCGCGCGTTCGGCGCGCTGGCGCTCGAAAGCGTCATAGCCGCCAGCGTAGAGCATCACCTTGCCGCCCTCAAGGTGGAGGATGTTGTCGACGACATTGTTGAGCAGGTCGCGCTCGTGGCTGATCACCACCAACTGGCCGGGGTAGGCGCGCAGGAAATTTTCGAGCCACAAGGTCGCTTCGAGGTCGAGGTGGTTCGACGGTTCGTCGAGCAGCAGCAGATCGGGTTCAGAGAACAAGAGCGCCGCGAGCGCGACGCGCATTTTCCATCCGCCCGAGAAGCTGTCGAGCGGCTGGGCCTGCATACCCTCGTCGAACCCGAGCCCGATCAGGATACGCGCGGCGCGGGCCGGGGCAGTATAGGCGTCGATCGCGATCAGGCGTTCGTGAATGTCGCCGAGCTTGTCGGGATCCTGCTCAGTCTCTGACGCGGTCAGCAATTCGGCGCGCTCGGTATCGGCGGCGAGCACAGTGTCGAAGGGCGTCGCGGTACCGCTCGGCGCTTCCTGCGCGATATAGCCGACGCGCGTCTTGCGCGGCATGTCGATGCTGCCTTCGTCGGCTTCGAGCTGGCCGATCATCACCTTCATCAGCGTCGATTTGCCCGCGCCGTTGCGCCCGATCAGCCCGACGCGGCTTTTCGCCGGCAGGCTCGCGGTGGCGCGTTCGAGGATGGCGCGCCCGCCAAGGCGTACAGTGATTCCGTTGATCGTCAGCATGGGCGCGCGCCTAGCATGTTGCGGCGCACAACCCAAGTCCCGGACTGGCATTTTGGCGCGCGGGTGCGGCAAACAAGCGGCATGACCGATCTTGCCCCCTTTCACATCGCCTTTCCCGTCGACGACTTGGACGCCGCCCGCCATTTCTACGGCAGCGTGCTCGGTTGCCCCGAGGGGCGCAGCGATGCTGACTGGATCGATTTCAACCTTTACGGTCACCAGATCGTCGCGCACCGCGTCGATCGGCGTGAGGCGGTCACGGGGCATAATCCGGTCGATGGTCATGCGGTGCCAGTACCGCATTTCGGCGTCGTCCTCCCGCCCGCCGACTGGCAGGCGCTCGCCGACCGGCTGATCGCGCACGACGTCCGATTCGTGATTGAACCGCACACGCGCTTTCCCGGCCAGCGGGGAGAGCAGTCGACGATGTTCTTTCTCGACCCCGCGGGCAATGCGCTCGAGTTCAAGGCCTTCGCGGATATGGGGCAGTTGTTCGCTAGCTGAACGCGGAACGGCGCCGTCACTTTGACTGCGTCCATCCATATCCGGAACGCGAGAGGCGCCATTGCGATCGATATTGGAAGGTACTTTGAGTGGTACCGATCGGAGACTTGCGGTCATTAGCTGCCATTCGTGCCGATCTGGATCGAATGACTGGAATCGGCCAGAAGTAACCATAGCATTCTCGTCACCCCGGACTTGATCCGGGGTCCCGCTTTGCGTGAGAAGCTGGCGATTGCGTCAAAAAGCGGGATCCCGGGTCAGGCCCGGGATGACGAAGGAGGTGACTGCTCCCCACCCGAAAATCGCCATTCCGTCGGCTCAGAAGCAAAGCCCGGAACAAACAAAAAGCCCGCCATCCCATAGGGAAAGCGGACTTTTTGTTGGTTGCGGGAGTAGGATTTGAACCTACGACCTTCAGGTTATGAGCCTGACGAGCTACCGGGCTGCTCCATCCCGCGCCACCAATGTCGCGATGCCGAAGCAATCCGCGAAAACAGCAAAAGGCCGGCATTTCTGCCGGCCTCTAACTTTGTGAATGGGTTTTTCCGAAATTCGTCCACACGTCGGCTACAATGCCTGGCGACGTCCTACTCTTCCAGGGCTTGAGCCATAGTACCATCGGCGCTGTCAGGTTTCACGGCCGAGTTCGAGATGGGATCGGGTGGGTCACTGACG
>Ga0265296_1001026_pt1 | contig 34838 bp, 28 predicted proteins | sample MunlanPumphouse1_FD_189073 | JGI IMG/M metagenome (GOLD analysis project Ga0265296, IMG submission 189073) | Groundwater microbial communities from a municipal landfill in Southern Ontario, Canada - Pumphouse #1 | ecosystem: Environmental > Aquatic > Deep subsurface > Groundwater | place...
TTAATATTATATATTCTTTGAGCTACAATTAAATGATTGTGAAACAATATAATCGTCATTATGCCTAAAGAGTAGCTGTTATTGTTCAATTTATTGCAATATTTCGGAAATCGCATCAGTATAAAAAACCAAATTCCGATTTTTCCTATTCAAAACATGTTGTTTTTGCTGAATTGTACGGAATTTTTGCTTTTATTTGTAGTTATTATATGTGCAGGAACAACATATCTAAATCTTTTTATATGAAAAACCTTATCATGTTGAGGACAATGATCGTATTGTTAGTTGCTATTTTTATTGTACATCATTCCTTCGCACAGGAAAACCATAAAAATGACAGCCTCCGAAAAGATGCGCTGAATATTTATCTTGACTGCATCGATTGCCCTCAGGATTACATCCGGCAGGAGATCACGTTTGTGAATTATGTTCGGGATCAGAAAGACGCTCAATTATATATTATGGAAACAAGCCAGGCAACCGGTAGCGGTGGAACGGAATTTACGCTCACTTTTATTGGAAGAAAAGAGTTTGCAGGTAAAAATGATACATTGAAATTCTCTTCCGGACCAAATGATACAGAAGATGAAATAAGGAAAGCAGGAGTCCGAATATTGAAGATGGGACTTATGCGGTATGTCGCAAAAACCCCGCTGGCAGAGCAAATCAGTATAGGTTTTGAAAGCACTGCTGCTCCCGACAAAGTTGTAGATCCATGGAAAAGTTGGGTATTCAATATAAATGGCAGCGGCTATTTCAATGGTCAGGAATCTATAAAATCAACAAATATATATTCGTATTTTGATGCATCTAAAATAACAGAGAATATTAAAATAGATATGACCACTTCTTATAATTATTATGAGGCATATTATAAAATTGATGATACAACAACAATAAAAAGCTATACAAATTCGAAAAGTTTTTATGGTCTTATTGTAAAAAGCCTTAGCGAACATTGGTCAGCGGGAGGAACAACGAATATTAATACATCCACATATAGCAATAGAAAACTTTGTTATTCTTTATATCCCTCAATAGAATACGACCTTTTCAAATACAGTGAATCAACACGCAGGCAACTTAGGTTTTTATATGGAATAGGTGGTGGGCATACGGATTATATTGATACAACGATATACGATAAAATAAAAGAAGACTTGTTTCTGCATACACTTACAATTGCCTATAAAATTAAGGAAACATGGGGTTCTATTTCGGCAACCCTATATGGGTCCCAGTATTTGCACGACTTTTCAAAGAATAATTTGGAGTTGTATACAACAATTAATATAAGAATTTTTAAAGGGCTTTCACTATCTCTATATGGTGATGTATCGTTGATTCATGATCAGTTGGGCTTACCGAAAGGAGGAGCAACAGAGCAGGAAATTCTTACACAGCAAAAACAACTTGCTTCTCAATACAGTTATTACGGAAGCGTAGGACTTACATATACTTTCGGTTCAATATACAATAATGTGGTGAATCCGAGATTTGGAAATTAAACGAATCGTGATAAAATAAAACAAAAGAGGCTGTCTCATTTTTCCTTGTTGAAACAGCCTCTCCTGGTTATAAACTTGTTTTGTATGAATAAAGGTGGGTTCTAAAAATTCATTTTTTTTACTTTGATTCAGAAAAAACGGTAGAACCCGTTAACCAATTTTCTAAACAATAATCACACTATAAGATATTCTCAACAATATATTGTTTGAGTACTCTTGTCATGTTTAAAATCACTGAATTTCTAAATGACTTTATAATTTAGAAAACAGCAATTATTTTGCAATAATCATTTTTTTATTCATTATTTCACCTTTGGAGTTAGTTAATGAAATCAAATAGATGCCGGAAGCATATTCACTATAATCAACATCAACTTTATTTGATTCATTTATTACTTTTATACGATCAATTACTTTACCGAAAATATCCATTACAACTAACTCACCCAGCTTTTCTTCACCCAAGCTATAATAAATAGAAGCATGGCCAGAATTTGGATTTGGAACTGAATAAAGATTAATAACTTTTTGGCTGATTGATTTCTGAATAGGATCAGCAGGAGCCATTCTTTGTGAATTGACAGTTGATGACGTATCAAAAGAATAAGAATAACAAATACGATCTGTTATTGAAGCTATTGTTGTAACATTCATTCCGCTGGTTATAGGTTGTGAGGGATCAAAATAATACTTAGGAGAATTACCGTTAGTATGCTTTAGTTTATTATTAGCAAGAGTTGAATTAGAAATAAATTCATTTCCTGCTCCTTCACCTAACTGTCCCTGATCTTTTAGTAAAGTCTGATTGCTAAGAATTGCATAATCTGTATAGGAAAATCTATTACACTTAATGTCCAACTTAGAATGGTTATCATTGGTAAAATCAATTGCCGTTTTAACATTAAAGAAAATATTCTTTTCAATACCTGACTTAACATCTGCTGCACATGTATTTGTTGTTTTAATTCCAATTTCATAATTTACGAAAGTGTTTCCTGAAATTAAAAAATCTTTCATTTTATTCATCATAATAGCAATTCCAATATTATCACCAATAAATGCGCTACCTGATATAATAATATCTTTAGATTTATCAAGATTTATTGGAAAGTCGGAACCTGTTATAACCGAATTTGAAATTGTTAATGGATTAAGAAAAACAGGGTTCCCTTTTACTTCTATGCCAGCCCATTTTTTCACAATACATGAAGACAATAATTCTGACGAATTAATTATTAATTTGCCTCCAGGCATTACTCTAATTCGAATATTTTCATCAATTAGTACAATAGCTTTTTCAAATTTCAAAGTAATTCCATTTGGAACCAAAATATTACCAGTCACTAAAATTGAATCTGAAAATGTTTGGTTGTTAGTAATTACACCACTTAAAGTTGTTGCTGAAGTATAACACTCTTTACCTAATATTCCTTTTTTAATCTGGTATGTTATACCACCTTGGGGAACTTTTCCTTCTTCTGAATATTGTACAATATCGAAATTAAAATAGTTCTCATTAGACAATACAGGTTCTTTTTTTGGTAAAAGTGAAAGCGAAACCGATCCTATTTCATTGTATCTTAAAAATATATGTTCCATTGTTGCATTGGAAGAAGTTACTTCAATAACTGAATCATTAATTAAAACAACATCTTTGCCTCGTTTTCCACCTTCAGCCCATCTCTTTATAAAGTCTTTTGTAAAAAATAATCGAATGCTTTTAAATTTGCTCAGATCTTGTCCTATATCATCTGGTTTGGATATAAAATTTAATTTTATAAACGTTGTTTTTTCTACTGTATTACGTATTATAGAAGTACCAAAGGGTATAACCATACCAAGTATATCATTATTAATTATAATGTTTTTCCATGCAATATTATTGTTATCCTTTGTATTTGCCCATACACTTGTACCTTCCGGAAAAGTCATTCCATAAGGAGGTAAGGGACTTGTTTCAATTCGTGCCAATAAACAGAAATGAAAAGGATCAAGAAAACAACTGTAATTGTCAGGATTATTAGGCTGCCACGGAATAACATAAATCTGTTCAGATTGAGCAGGAACAGTGATACTCGTACTAGGTGTTATTTCGTTTCCATAAATTGTGGCTGTACATCCGGGATAATTATTTGTATTATTAACCCAATCAGTAGGCCATCCTAATCCAGTTCCGGCACTGGCCCAATATACTTTTAAATTTGCTGTTTCAGGAGAACAACCTCTATTTTTTACACGTACATAAATATAATTAGGCATTGATGCCATGTATTCGATTGGTTCAGAAAACTGGTTAATAAGACCATCATTTGTTTGTCTAATCCATATATCAGAACTTGACCAAAAATTAACACCCATTGCGTTAGCTGTTTCTACGTTTGGTTCACTTCCAATATCTTCTGGACTATCTCTTACGAATAAATCAGATCCAATTAATGCTAATGCCATTGAAACAGCGGCATAAGCATTAACTCTGCCATAGCCAAGTTCTTTTGAATGTCCTGGTTTATTGATATCCCAATTGTAATTATAACCACCGACTTTTTCCGATGTATTATGCAAAATATCTTTTATATTATTGTGTGAAAGGCATGGATTGACAGATAACATTAACGCTGCAATTCCAGAAACGATAGGAGCAGCAAATGAAGTTCCATCACTATAATTATATGTATTATTAAGTTGCGTACTGTAAATTTGAACACCGGGTGCAGCAATTTCTAAGTTTGAACCAAAATTGCTAAAATTAGCTTTGACATCAGTTTGAGTAGTTGCTGCTACGGAGAAAGAAAGAGGATGATTTGCAGGGTAAGTAATTGCTCCACTATTGTTACCGGCAGCACAAACAACTAAGACTCCGGAATTGTCTGCATAAGTTATTGCGGCATCAATTGCAGTAGTTTGACCACCTTGTAAACTTAATTGAATAACTTTAACTCCCATATCAACCGCATATATAATAGCATCATCAAGCACAGCAAAATTTGGAGCGTTCTGTCCAACATTCACTGTCAGCATTTTTACACCTTCGTTTCCAAAGCCACCAGCTACTCCTGCAATTCCTTTAGAATTGTTTGTTTTAGCTGCTACGATACCTGCAACATGAGTTCCATGATAATAGGTTCCACGAGAGTCATTTGTACTTAAATCCCAATTCCATCCTTTCCAATCATCAATCAAACCATTTCCATCGTCATCAATACCATTGCCTGTTGCTGGATTATTTGGATTTGTCCATGCATCTTCGCCTGGATTTAAGTATATATTTTGATAGGCATCAGTTCCTAATCCTAAATCTTCATGTAGCCAATCTGTTCCTGAATCAAGTATTCCAACACTAACTGTATTGCTCCCTGTTGTATGATTCCATGCTTCAGGAGCATCAATATCAACATCACTTGTTTGGTTTAAATACCATTGATTTGAATAACTGGGGTCATTGGGATTCAGGATATAAGTACCAAATGTATTTATATCAATACTTTCAATTATAGGAGAGGAAGAAATCTGTTGAACAAAAAAAATTACATCAACACCTACAGGAAGTTTATAATCTGAAAATGATAATACGTTTTTTCTGGAAAGGCTTAAACCATGCTGGTTTTCAAATTGGCTAATTGCGGTATTCGTAATCTCACTTTTAAATTTAATCGTAACAATCTCTGCATTTACAAGGAAATTTTCACCTGATGTGTTATCTTGTAAATACCATTTGTTTTGTTGTTTGAAATATATTTTATTGCCAATGTTGGCAGTTTGCGAAAATGCTTTCATTGATAATGAAAACACGATAAGGCATAAAAACCATTTTACATTTCTCATATTAGTAGATTTAATTGGTTACAATGATAAGGGTTAATTAACAATTATTTTTCCTCTTCCTGCCACTTCTTTGTCTTTTCTAATAAGAACATAGAAATATATTCCGCTAACAGGAAACGATTTTCTTAATATAAAAAGTTCATTCCCATTGGAAAAATCCATATGATTAATTATTTTCCCAAGTACATCAAAAATTTCTAAAGAATAACCTGAGTGATTTTTTGTATTTAACCTGATAATTGCTTTATCCTGAATAGGATTAGGGAATATTTCAAGCAATTCTGATTGCTTTACATTTATAACAATAGAGCTTGGAAATACTTCAGATTTAATTCTTGCATTCGATGGGCAAAACATACCACTAGTGTTAAATATAAATGTAGTCAAATTAGAATCAACATAGGATGGGAGGCCATCACAAACTTCGTAATTACCCGAATTCAACCACATATTCGTATCTGTTCGGAAATGCCAGTTCCAGTTAAGATTAAAACCGCCATTAGTAGAATCAATGAAACCAATTATTATATACTGTTTTAAACTGTCAGGAAGAAGCAAATCTTGTTCTGCAAGAGAATATAAAGTCGTATCTGAAATTTTTACTATAAAGTTTTCTGTGTTTGGTAGCCCTGTACATTCACTACAACTGGTAATGTTTGGAGGAAAGTGAAATTCAAAATATCTTTGTCCCCAAGAGGAGTAACTAACGATGAAAAGTTCAAAAAGTATTATTATTCTATTCACAATGTCTTAAGGTGGGTTCTAAAAATTCATTTTTTTACTTTTGATTTAAAAAAATCGTAGAACCCGTTAACTGATTTTCTTAAATCGGCAGCAAGGTACAACATTTTTTTAGAATTGTACTTAAAAATTTATTTTTTTTGTCAATTTTTATCTATCTATCTATCTATCTATCTATCTATCTATCATGTATTTAATTTTATAAGATATTTAATCGAACTACTTGTTCATACCGGAATAAATTATACGTTAGATTGATTAATCCTATAATTCCTGTTGCCCTTGTTATACCAACCGACTTGAGATACAATCCATTCATACTTTGTTCCATAAAACCAAACACATGTTCAACTCTTGCTCTGGTTTTTGACTTTTCCCGATTGTCTGCCTTTTGTTCATTGGTTAATGGTTTGTTTCTGTATCCTTTTTCATTTACATGGTTTTTCATTTTATATTTGCTAATCACTTTTTCTTGCTCTACACCTGTATAAGCACTATCTGCATGAAAATCTTGATTTTCATCTTTTTCGGTTAATAAATCGTCTAATGGTTGTGAATCGTGTACCGAAGCATCGGTAACTTTATAGTTATTAATGAATTTACTCTTTGTATCCACTTTTGCATGATTTTTATATCCATAAAAAGTTTCTCCGTTTTTTTTCGTCCAACGTCCATCAATATCTTTGTGTCTCTTTTTGTTGGGTTGAGCATTCCATAGTTCATCGCCACGTCCTTCTTTTATTATTTTGTTTTCTTCTCGTGTATTTCGTTGGCGTGGGGCAACTGTAAAACTGGCATCTACCATTTTTCCCTCATTTATTATCAATTCGTTTAACTCCAAATATTGTACAAATTGTGCAAAAAGTTCTTCAACCAAACCGCTGTTTGTCAGGTTTTCACGAAAAGCCCAAACTGTTTTTTCATCAGGCACTTTATCTCCACTTTCTAATCCTAAAAACTTTTTAAAGCTAATCCTATCAAGTATTTGATATTCAATTTGAGTGTCGCCAAGTCCGTAATAACGTTGTAAAATCATTATTTAAACATCATCACTACATCGTAAGGCTTTGCTCCTGCGTTCTTTTTCTTATTTTGATTTAAAAGTTTAGATTCTAAAAGATTTCTAAACATCTCAAATTCAATAATATTACTTATCATCTCTAATGGATTACCTATGTTTGACAGTTTTTGCTCGGTTTCTTGTTCGTCAAATAATCCTTATATTGCCTGATTTTTTGTATTTTTGTACTTTCATGATTATCTGTTATTTTTTGCAAAAATATACTAAATAATTGAATCTATTAATGTGATAATCAAATAGTTATCAATATTTTGCAAAAGTTATTAACAAAAACTGAAGTATTTGTTGTTTTTTAGAATTATTTGTTTTTTTATGGTAGTAATACTTTTTAGAGTGGTCTTAATATTTGAATATCAAAGTTTTAATTTATAGAAGTCCCCTAAACAAAATTTTAATAAGGATACCCAACATTTATTCTTGGAACTAAAATAGCAGCGAATATCAGTCCGATTACTAATGCAAGAACTATGTAAATTGCAATAAGAATACCAAGTGTTGCAAAGTAGTACCCAACGGTGCTTTCTTTTGGAGGTTTCATTGTATGTTCAAATCCAAAATATAGTAATACTAAACCATATATACCTGCAATACTTGCTAAAATGCTAATAGAAGGTATTATATTCAATATCCCGGCTACCCACATTGGCGTGAAAGAATATGCAACCAATTGTAATGCCTTGCCAAAATTCTTTTGAGTTTTAAATGAAGGTGCTAATGCATCAACAATGAAAGCTGTTAGAAATACTGCAACAATTGATGATATAAAAGAAGTTAGTCCAACTGATAATCCAGACTGCCAGCCTTGGATAGGAATTCCCCAAAATCGAATTGGAAACAAAACATGGCCAAGTATAGTGAAGATTGCAGGGATAAGCGCTAAGGGCAAAACATATAAAAAGATAATATTATTTGTATTAGGAGTTTCGCTTTCAACAACTTTCCACTCTTTTGCTGGAGAAAACATAATATTAATTGCTCTCGTGAATATATTCGAAGCAGTTGCATGAATATTAGCCTGATTGAAATCCTGAAAAGGATTCTGTTGTTGTTGCTGCTGTTGTGGTTGAGGATTTACAGGAGTTTCAGCATTGTTAAAACCACATGAGTGGCAAAATTTTGCACCATCTTCTAAAGAAGTGCCGCATTTTGGACAAAACATAATTTTTTAAGATTTAAATTAGACAATAATAAGTTAAATTTCAAATATAAAATATTAATGCAAAGATATAAGTTAAAATTAAAACAACAAAATATATTTTATTGAAAAATAAAAACTCTAATTGTTATTGAACAATCTTTGTCCCGCCATCAGGCTTGCCTAATTGTTTTGCTTCAGTGATAATAGTGCATTTCCCTCCGTTTTCCACAAACTGTATGGCTGCTCTGACTTTTGGAGCCATGCTGCCTTCGGCAAATTGTTTTTCTTCGAGATATTTCTTTGCCTCTGCCACTGTCATGCAATCAATTTTTTTCTCATTTGGAGTGTTGAAATGGACACATACTTTAGGAATATCAGTAAGGATATAAAATTCGTCAGCATTGATCTGGGTGGCCAGCAGAGATGAAGCAAGGTCTTTGTCGATCACCGCATCAATACCTTCAAGGAAGTTAGGGCGTTTGTAAAAAACAGGAATGCCACCGCCACCAACGGCAATAACGATTTGCCCATCTCTTGCAAGTTTCCCGATAGATTTCCTGTTACATATTACAAGGGGTTTTGGTGATGCCACTACTTTTCTCCATCCTCTGCCTTTAGGATCTTCAGCAAATACAGAACCGGTTTCAACAGTCATTTTGTCTGCTTCTTCTTTAGAATAATAGGGGCCGATAGGTTTTGCGGGCTTTACAAATGCAGGATCGTCTTTGTCAACGATTACTTCTGTGACAATGGTAATAACATCCCGATCCATTCCTCTTTCTTCAAGTATGTTGCGCATTTGCTGTTCTATCATGTATCCGATGAGTCCCTGGCTGTATGCGCCACATATATCAAGCGGCATTTCAGGGATGCCATACATCATGGCGCCTGCTATGTTCTGAAGCAATATGTTGCCTACTTGTGGGCCATTGCCGTGAGTAATAATGATATTGTAATCATTTTTTATCAATTCTAACACGCTAAGGCAGGTATTGTAAACATTTTGCTCCTGCTCGTCAATGGTACCTTTCTGACTACTCAGCAGTAGTGCGTTCCCTCCGAATGCTATAACTGCTAACTTTTTCATAAATCAAATTTAGTGTTAAAGGACGCAAATCTATAAATAAATATACTGCAAACGGTTAAAATTTTACCTTTTATTGAAATAAATTGTTAAATTGTTTAATTGCTAAATTGTTGTAAATAAATCATTAACCCCGTAGGATATTTATTTTTATTTTCACTCTATCTCTATCGTTTAACAGAACTATCCAACGGGGTTAACTGTATAGGCAATAAATAAAATAACAATTAAACAATTAAACAATTAAGCCATTTAGAGTATATTTAATTTGCAAGCCTTTGAAAAAGGCATGGTGCGATTTTTTTTTATTATCTATCTTTGCACACAATGACAGAAAAAAAGAAAATAGCATTTTATACGTTAGGGTGTAAGTTAAATTTTTCTGAAACTTCCCAAATTTCGAGGCAATTTCCCTCTGAAAGTTTTGAAATAGTTAATTATAAAGAAACGGCAGATATTTATGTTATAAATACATGTGCGGTTACCGGAAAAGCGGAAAAAAAATCGAGAGCAGCCATTCACAAATTTAAGAAAAGATATCCCAATGCTATTATTGCCGCGGTGGGTTGTTACTCTGAACTCAAATCCGGTAAATTGCATGCTATTGATGGAGCTGAAATAGCGCTTGGCGTTTCAGACAAGTTTTTACTTCCACAATATTTTAGCAACAACGATCCGGAATCATTTACTAATACTGAAGAAAAAATAAAGTTCTCCGATAAAAATTTTATTCCGTCATATTCTGCAGGCGACAGAACCCGCTCGTTTTTTAAAATTCAGGATGGATGCGATTACTTCTGTTCGTATTGTACCGTTCCTCTGCTAAGAGGACGAAGCAGAAGCGATACAATTGAAAATACACTCGTAACGGCACGCGAAATTGCCGCAAGCGGAATAAAAGAATTAATACTAACAGGCGTAAACGTTGGGGATTTTGGACGAAAGAACGGAGAATATTTTATTGAACTTTTGAAAAAAATTGATAATATTGAAGGAATTGAAAGAATAAGAATTTCATCTGTTGAACCGGATTTGCTGACAAATGATATTATTGAATTTGTTGCCTCATCAAAAAAATTTCTTCCGCATTTTCACATTCCTCTGCAATCAGCTTGCGATAAGGTTTTAAAGGCTATGCGACGCAGATATGATACGGGCTTGTTTGCTGACAGAGTGAAAAAAATTAAACGATGTATGCCGGATTGTTGCGTTGCCGTAGATATTATTGTTGGTTTTCCGGGTGAAACAGATTATGATTTTGAAGAAACATATCATTTTATTGAAACATCTGATATTTCTTATATGCATGTGTTCACATATTCGGAAAGGGAAAATACACAAGCGCTCGCTATTCGTGAAATAGTGCCAAATGCAGAAAGGACTTTGCGCAGCAAACGATTGCTTGCCTTGTCAGAAAAGAAGAAAGCTGCTTTTTATAATGAAAATTCAGGGAAAGAAAAATATGTGCTGTTTGAATCGGATAATGATAATGGTGTTATGTATGGATTTACAGAGAATTATATAAAAGTAAAAACCGCATACAACGCACATCTGATAAATGAAATTAAAAAAGTAAAATTAGAAAAAAATGGAAAAGACGGTATATTTACCGTGAAGATAGTAGAGTAAAAAGGTATCTGTTCGGGTTATCTGAATTTTTTTTTATAATCCATAGTTTATATCAAAACGAATCAGGTTTTAGGTTGAAAGGTTGCGCAGCTTGTTTGGTTGATGGTCTTTGGTTATCGGTTTTTCCCCATATACTTTTAACTTTTTACCAAACCAGTTGCCCAACCCATTGACTCTATACCCGAATAGTAACGTAAAAAGTGTTAATGAGCCAAAATGTTTTTTTATACTTCATTCCTCTACTGATTGCTAAACAGGCGGTCTTAGGTATTCCTTACACATCTTCCCTTCGTTAAATAGCAAATCAATTATACTCAGGTTTGGGATAAATCCATGTTTATCTCCGAAAACCTGTGTGTATTGAGGGAAAGAAGAAATGGTGGGGGTTTTACTTTTTGGTGAAATACAGTTTCTGAAATCATTTATTTTTTCATCAGGTTCAATGTAATTCTCTGTGAATTTTACATCGCTTATGATACCACTCAGCTTTATCAATACGTGAAGCAGTTCGGTATTCAGGTCGATAAGAAAGTTATATTTTTTTTCGTAAAATGGTTCAAGGTAATCTCTGAAATATAGAAAAAAGGGGGAAGAGTTGTATGCTGATTCAATGGAACGCCAATGCAAACGATGCCAGGGCTGCGTGTAATCAATTTTAATATCTTTTATTTGTGTATGATTGCCGGTGGTCTTTATTACAGGAATGCTCATGCTTGATTTGCCGTTCGCAGCATAGATGTAACAACGGTTCCGGTATGTTTGTTTAATATAGTTTTCGTAAATATCTATATAGATAATTCGATATTTTGTAAGTTGGTAAAAATATTCAATAGGAGGAAGATAAGCAGTGGAGAAGATAGTATTTATATTTCCTTTTTTCACTAATTCACTTTTATTACCACGAAGATACTAAGCCCATTTAAATTCACTGAGAAAACAAAAAAATTACACCAGTATTTATTTAACAAATATTTAACAATTTCTCAATTTAAAAGGATTAATTTTGTCAAACATACATGGATTTTTAAAAATACACAAAACCCTTATGAAAAAATTCATGTATGTTCATGAGCACATTTAAAAATAAAAAAATATTGCGAATAACTAAAAGATTATAACTTTTTACAGAAGAAATATATCAACCATTTCAATTATGACTTTTCGATTTATCAGGTTAATTTTACTTTCAATAATAATTATTTCGTTATCCATAAATATATATTCTCAGAATAAGGGCGCCGTTAATAACAATCAGTATGTTGATAAAACCGGCTCAATTAGCGGAGTTATTATAAACTCCTTAACATTTAAACCTATAGAATACGCATATCTGGTTTTACGCAAAGGTATGGATTCTTCAATGGTTGCAGGCGGCATCTCTGATACTCTTGGAAAATTCAAAATCGAAAAAATACCTTTTGGTAAATATTATCTTGTAGTTAATCTTATAGGTCATAAATCACAAAAAATCAGCAATATCGTAATAAGTCCGAAAGAGCTTGATAAAAAAATAGATACTATTAAACTCAACCCAAACTCTGCAAATCTAAATACTTTTGAGATCAAAGAAAAAAAACAAACGGTAGAATACACATTAGATAAAAAAGTTATCAATGTTGAAAAAAACCTTGTAAGCGCGGGAGGAAGCGCTGTTGACGTGATGCAGGCAATTCCATCGGTTACCGTTGACATTGAAGGGAATATAAGCCTTCGCGGAAGTTCAAATGTAACAGTTCTGATTGATGGAAAACTATCAGGACTTACCGGTATGAGCCGTTCCGCCATACTTGAGCAAATACCTGCCAGTTCTATTGAAAGCATAGAAATAATTTCAAATCCATCAGCAAAATACGACCCTGATGGCATGACAGGAATAATCAACATAGTTTTGAAAAAGAAGAAAGAAAGAGGTTATAATGGTGTTTTTACTGCTAACGCAGGAACCGGTGATAAGTACAATGGCTCAATTGCATTGAACTTTAGTAAAAATAAAGTGAATGTTTTCGCCAATTTCGATGGCAGAATAAATAATTCTGTTGGCTTTTCGAATATGTCGAGAATAGCAACTATTAACGACACTCTTTCATACTTAGAAAGTAATGATGACAATAAAAGGAAAAGAATTGCACGTAACTTTAAAATAGGAACTGATTTTTATTTGAATGACAAGAATACATTTACTATTTCAGGAATCTGTGGCATATCAGATAATACCGATAACGAATATTCAAAAAGCAAGGAACTGGATGCTGATGAATTAATTTCAAATTATTATGAGAGCAATAATGTTGAATCAGGAAAAAATGAGTCGTTCGACTATATGCTGAATTACAAAAGAACATTTAAGAAAAAAGGAGAATCAATTACTGCTGATGCAATATTTTCAACATCTAATGAAACTGAGGCTTCAGATCGTAACTTGCAGTACTATTTAACGGATATGTCAACAATAAATGGCAATCCCGAGTTACAACATATACTTACCGATAATAAAAGCGATGTTAGCACCATTCAAGTTGACTATTCCAATCCTCTTTCAAAAAAGAGCCGATTCGAAGCAGGCGCTAAAAGTATAATTCGCTCAATGGACAATGACTACAAATTTCTGAATTTCGTTGATTCTTCAGGTATATGGTCGGATGATTCTCTGCTCAGTAACCGGTTTTTATACGATGAACAGATACATGCTGTTTACACAACATATTCAAATACTTTTGGTGTCTTTGAATTTCAGGCGGGACTTCGTGCGGAACAGGCGCTAACCAGGTCAACTCAGAAGACGATGAATACGGAATACAAAAAAGATTATTTCAGTATTTTTCCTACTCTTCATTTGAATCTGAACTTAAAAAACGACAATTCGTTACAACTGAGTTACAGCAGAAGGGTAAACAGACCTTCGTACCACATGTTGAATCCTTTTGTTGATGTATCAAACCCGGGTTTCAGGCATTATGGAAATCCTTATCTTACACCTGAATATATTGATTCCTATGAATTAGGGCATTTGAAATACTGGAAAAATACATCCCTGAATTCTTCCGTTTTTTACAAACAGATCAATGATGCCATTCAACGTTATGTTTATATTGACAACAATGGTATTCAGAATGTAACAGCCATGAATATTTCAAAAGGAATTTCTTATGGACTTGAATTTATTTTGACTCAGGATTTTGCCAGATGGTGGAAAGTCAATGCTACATTCAGCTATTTCCGGACAATCATGAAAGGCGCTGAAAATGGCGCAGAACTAACCAACAGCAATTATAGCTGGACAAGCAAACTCAATTCAAACATGACGGTTCTTAAAAACCTCGACATTCAACTGACAGGGAATTACAGGGCGCCTATGGTACAGTTGCAGGGAACTATGAAAGCCATGTATTTTGCCGATATCGCTATGAAAAAAGACATATTTAAAAACAAAGCGAGCGTTACGCTGCGACTCAGTGATATCTTCAATACACGGCAGTTTAATATGGTTCGCACAGGTACCGATTTTACCATTGATATGAAACGCAAGCGTGAATCGAGAGTGTTTTTTGTGGGATTTACATATAAAATCAATGGCGACACTAATGGAAAAAACAAAAAGAAAACGTTTGATAATAATGACAATATTGACATCAACGATTTCTAAAACACCTGCCTGATCTCGTTCTTGAGAAATTCGAGCGCTGATTTGTATAACAGTTTATCAGGCGACAATGAAATTTCAAATATTTTCCGGCTTAGCTCCATAGATGTGGCGTTATCATTCAATTTGGTTGCTGCAGTATTAATGAGTTTTATCATATCTTCTTTAGCGCTTCTTACCAGTTCCCAAGCCTGTGAAGAAACATATACCTGCTGTGAAAGATTGTGTTCAAACTCTTCTCTTATCGTGGTTATAAGCGCGGTTTGTAACAGAAGAGCAGAAAATTCCGGTTTGTGAATCCTCATGATCAGGCTTTCCGGAGAGATCCTTTCTAATAAGAGGATGAGTCTTTCATAAGCCTGTAACCGGATAGGGGTAATAATCTTATATCCGGACATCCTTATATCAGCAGTTCTTTTTTTCTGTTCATTGTCGAGAAAAAGTTTTATCAGATAATATGCTGCAGCAAAAACCACAACCGATGGTAGTACATATTTAAAAATTTCCAATAATTCATTCATTTGAAAACAGTTTTGGTAGTTAATTTATAGTAACTATTCAGCCACTATATTAGCCCTAATAGCCACAGATTTCACAGATTTTAAACTACCAAAGGTAGTTTTCTTTGTGAACTTAGCGAAGCCCCGCCTGAATGACACAGTCGGGCAGGGATTTCACGAACACATTGAAAATAAAAATTTTGTGAGTAAAAATTATAAAAAAATTAATTTTAATCTGTGTAATCTGTGGCGTTTTATTTTTGCTGCCGACTGAGTCGTTACAAATTTTTACAAATATCTGAATTTCCTGTGAAAAATCAGAGAAAAATTAATTTTAATGTTCGGTATATATTTTTATACCTTTGTTCAAATATCTAATTTTCTACGTATAATATTAACGAACAACACATCAGATACGATCATGATTACAATATCAGAAAGAATAAGTAATCTTTCCGAATCAGAAACCTTGGCTATGACCAGGTTATGCAAAAAACTCAAAGTGCAGGGATACGATGTTATCAACCTTGGCATTGGCGAACCCGATTTCAATACACCTGAACATATCAAGCAAGCTGCAAAAGATGCTATTGATCAAAATTTCACACATTATCCACCGGTTTGCGGATATCCTGAATTGCTGGATGCTATCTGCCAAAAATTTAAAAGAGAAAACAATCTGGATTTTAAACCCGAAAATATTCTTGTTTCGACCGGAGCAAAACAATCGATTGCAAATATAGTTCTGAGCCTTCTTGATCCGTATGATGAAGTAATTATACCTGTTCCTTATTGGGTTTCATACAAGGAGGTTATAAAATTAGCTGATGCAAAACCCATATATATCACTGCTGGAATTAAAAATGATTTTAAAATAACTCCAAAACAACTTGAAAAAGCAATAACTCCTGAGACAAAACTTTTTATTTTCAGTTCGCCCTGTAACCCAACAGGATCGGTTTATTCTAAAGAAGAACTTAAAGCGCTTGCCGATGTGTTTGTTTTGCATGAACAGGTTTATATTTTATCGGATGAAATTTATGAACATATCAATTTCAATGGAGGACATGAAACAATTGCCCAATTTGAAAATATCCGTAACAGAGTGATCATCGTCAATGGCGTGTCAAAAAGCTTTGCCATGACAGGCTGGAGAATTGGATATATGGCTGCTTTGCCTGAAATAGTCGAAGCCTGCAATAAGCTGCAAGGACATGTTACTTCGGGAGCTTGCAGTATTGCCCAGAAAGCTGCATTAGCTGCCCTTACCGGCGATCTGTCGTCGGTAAAAACCATGTTAAAAGCTTTTCACGAAAGACGCGACCACCTCGTAAAACTTTTAAATGAAATACCCGGTATGAAAACAAATATTCCACAAGGTGCATTTTATGTTTTCCCCGATGTAACATATTATTTCGGAAAAACAGACGGTAAAGTAACAATAACCAACGCTCCTGAATTATGTGATTATATTCTGAATAAGGTTTATGTTGCATTAGTTCCAGGCAATGCTTTCGGCGATCCGAACTGTATTCGCCTTTCTTATGCTACTTCAAAAGATATACTGACCGAAGCAATTCATAGAATTAAAAAAGCATTGGCTGATTTGTATTAACGCTTTTAACATATTAAAGGATGTTACGCATATTTAATATTTATTTGTTAGTGTCACTCAGAGCCGGACATAGCATGAATTTGCGGGTTAGCGTCCGTGTCGAAGAGTGACTATGTATTAGGTCGTCTTCGACAAGCTTTTCCTTTCCTGCCTACCGGCAAGGCAGGCACTACATTTCAGGAAAATCTGTTCTGACTGACCTCTAAATTTAGTTCGCCACGGCGAATCATTTGTTTTATTTGCGTAACATCAGATATTAAATATTTTTTTTGTTATATAAAAATTAATACATATATTTGCACTAATTAATATTAACCTAAAAAAAACAAAACTATGAGCACATGTTTTATACTTATTTACTTGACGGCAATAGTTGCCATATTGCTTGGTATATCAGGGTTTATAATGTTAATTTACGGCCTTATTAACAAGCAGAAAAAATTGACCATTACCGGTAGTATTTTTTCATTTTTAGCAATTTTGATTATTGTATTTAGCGTTTTATGTAGTGTACGAAAATTTGTCCGCTTTGCTATTGATTCCCATAAGGAAATACATTTTAGACATTGCTTCAGACCCAATCCCTTCTGCATGCCAATAGATGCTCGATTCATGAGCGAAGACTCGCTTAACGATCCAAATGATTCCGGAAAAGTTTGTATAAAAAAGAAAATGATTATCAGAGATCATAAGAAATTTTGCAACCCAAATATGAAATGCGATCCTGCAAAATGCAAGCAAAAGTGCCTGCATCATCATCAATAGAATTGCCCATTCTAAAAAAATGCCTGATAAAATTATCGGGCATTTTTATTTTAGTACGGCTGAATTTTATATTTTTGTCCTTAATATATAAAAACGCTTACCATGGAAAACTTTACTTTTTTACCATATTTATTGATAATTCTTGCTCTTCTTGCCGGGATTGGCGGTATAATTATGCTTATATTCGGGCTTGTTCATAGCAAACAAAAACTTTGGCTGCCAGGTTCCATTATTTTTCTTATTGCTATTATAATCGGAATCTGGGGAATGGTTATCATCATCCGTTCCTTTGTGCCAAAAGTTGTTGAAAGTGTTGCTAAAATTGAAAAAAAAACCGTGCACTACAGCAATATCTTTTCCGATTCTCTCTCATATATAGACAAACCTGTCGACACTACTTTTTCAGAATCTATTTCAGGTTTCATAGAAGACAGCGACAACAGCCTGATATATATAAAAGTATTCCCTAAAAGAGACCTGATCGCATCCGGAATATCGCTGGAAAAGGTGGATAAAGGCAAAAGAAGCAAAAAAGTTCAGAAAGCAATATCCATATTATTGAATTTTGACAAAAATTATAGAGGCAATCTGCAACTGACAGTTTATGATTACGAGAAGAAAAAATTAGGGAAAAGTATTACAGAGGTGAATAATAAAGCCGGCAATATTGAAAAGATAAATTTCGCTTTTGCCGATGAGGTGAATCTTTCATCAATTGATTACGGCACGCTGACTTTTTCTGAATAAAAAATTTATATGACGCCTATGACCAGCAAAGATATCACTGAAATTTTTAAAAAGTTCAATTCATTGAAGGTACTTGTTATCGGAGATGTAATGATCGATTCGTACTTGTGGGGAAAGGTTGAAAGAATATCTCCTGAAGCCCCTGTGCCAATTGTTACAGTTAACAGGCGCGAAAACCGGCTTGGTGGAGCTGCTAATGTGGCATTAAACCTTCAGGCGCTGGGTGCAACACCTGTTTTATGTACCGTTATCGGTGATGAGTCAAAAGGGCTTTTATTCACCGAACTTCTGGATGATCAAAACCTGAGTAAGAAAGGGATCATAAAAAGCAAGAACAGGATTACCACAACAAAATTCAGAATTATCGGAAATCACACCCAGATGTTGCGGGTTGATGAAGAAATTGACGCGGGCATTAGTGAAAAAGAAACAGAAATGCTCTATGAAGTTATCGAAAAGCTTACCGATACTGAAAAAATCGATGTCATCATTTTCGAAGATTATGATAAAGGTGTAATTTCCTCTTTGCTTATAAAAAAAGTAACAGACCTTGCATTAAAAAAAACAATCCCTGTGGCGGCTGACCCCAAAAGAAAAAACTTTACAGCATACAGGAATATCACGCTTTTTAAACCCAACCTTAAAGAGCTGAAAGAGGGGCTTAAATTTGATTTCTCAACCAAAAACCTTTCGGATCTGGAAAAAGTTGTTGATGACCTTCAGATAAAAAACAATATTGACATTGTAATGGTTACTCTGTCAGAAGCCGGTGTTTATTTAAGTTTGAAAGATCATAAAAGCAATACCATTGTCAGCAGGCATAATATCCCTGCCCAGGTGCGAAATATTGCTGACGTTTCAGGCGCCGGCGACACTGTGATTTCTGTTGCAGCGCTTTGCCTTGCTTTGAAACTCAACCCATATTCAATTGCAACTCTTGCCAACCTTGCAGGCGGATTAGTTTGTGAAGAAGTGGGTGTAGTGCCGGTAAATAAGGCGAAATTAATTAAGGAGGCATTAACATTATCGCTTTAATTCTCAGCCTTTATTTTTGCTTTTGTCATGCTTATTAAAATTTTTCAATGAGGCAGCCCGTTGTATTTAACCCCGCCGAAATCAATGTAAAGAAAATGTTTAATAACATTGCACCTCATTACGATTTTCTGAACCATTTTCTTTCTGCCGGTACTGACAAGCGTTGGAGGGAAAAAACTATCAGATTGCTGAAACCATATAATCCGGAACAAATATTAGATATTGCCACAGGCACCGGCGACCTTGCCATCCAAGCCATCTCTCTTAACCCTCATAAGGTCACGGGAGTTGATATTTCTGAAGAAATGCTTAAAATAGCCGGTAAAAAGATCATTCAGAAAAACCTTGAAAACAGAATATTCTTTCAAAAAGCTGCATCTGAAGACCTGCCGTTTGCTGATGAAACTTTTAATGCAGTTACAGTTGCCTTTGGCGTAAGGAATTTCTTCAATCTTGAAAAAAGCTTGCAGGAAATATACAGAGTGCTAAAAAAAAGCGGAGTTGTTGTCATCCTGGAATTTTCAGTCCCGGCAGCATTTCCAATGAAACCGTTATTTCTTCTTTATTTTAGAAAAATATTGCCAATGATCGGCAAAATAGTATCAAAAAATAAAACCGCTTATACCTATTTACCCGAAACAGTTATGTCTTTTCCTCAGGGAAAAGAATTTACAACAATTTTAGAAAAAACGGGATTTATTAAAACACGAATCAAAAGGCTTAGTGCAGGAGTCTGCACTATCTATGTCGCTGAAAAATATAATTCAGGAATAACGTGATTTATATATAAAACGGGATAAAATTGTACATTTTTTTAATGTCAAAACTCCAAGTCCCAAGCATCAAGGAACAAAATTTGGAACTTGGAATTTGAAATTTGGGGCTTGGGTCTTTTAAAGAATGTATAAATTTACCCCGTGCAAAGTATGAAACAATTGGTATAAGATAATAAAAAGATGTTTTTTCCGTTACACTTATCTGACAATTATCGCTTGAAAAAAATTATAATATATTCGTTTGTACCATTAATCATTTTTCTTATTGGGTTTCCTCGTATAAGTTATGGGCAGAAGCATTTGCAAATTGAAAACTTGCCTAAATACGATATTAAACCCTATCATTTCGGCTTTGCCTTATGTATTAATAAAATGGATTTTGCTATTCATCCGGAACCTGACTATAAAGATACTTTATTCGTAATACAGTCACAACCCGAGTGGGGATTTAACATAGGCATTGTTTCAAACCTGAGATTGAATAACTATGCCGATCTCCGGTTTATACCCACCCTGTCTTTTGGAGACAGAATCCTGAACTACACGCTTAATAATGGCACATCAGTTATACAGACTTCTAAAAAAATTGAGTCCACTTTTATTGATTTTCCTCTATTTCTTAAATATAAATCAAAGCGGTTAAATAATGTCAGAGCTTATGTTATTGCAGGCGCCCAATACAGTATAGATCTCGCCTCGCAGGCTAAAAAAAAAGACAAAAAAAATGATCTCGTTAAATTAAAACAGAATGATTTTCTTTATCAGGTTGGTGTTGGCTTTGATTTTTACATGGTGTATTTTAAATTCGCAACCGAATTAAAAATGTCCTATGGCGTGTGTGATTTGTTAAAACACGACAATACAATTTACACCAATTCCATTGATAAACTCAATTCGAAAATTTTTCAGTTATCCTTCCTGTTTGAATAAAAAATACTCCTAACATGGACAAGCCACAACCAAACAGGCATAGCAAATAGATGATATAAAATAGAAAAATGTGAATACAAAGTAGCTCACTTGTTACAGCTAAACAAAATAAATAATGAAAACAAATATTTTCTATTTTCTATTTAATATCTTCTATTTAAGGGAACCTCTAAAAACTAATTTTCAGATGTTTTTTTACCCCGTCCCTAAAGGGTGAAACATCTGAAAATCAGCCTCCCTTTAGGGTTAGGGGTAAAGTTGATTTTCAGTTTTTAGAGATGCCCTTAATTTTGAGTATTGTGATTTTTTGCCAAAAATGGCATTGATTTTATTTGTGAGATACTGATGAAACTAATAGTTGAACTTTCCTTAACTCCACAAGATGCCGTTTCTTCGTTAAAATATAAAAGTTTTATTTCACAAAAAGAAAAAATAGCAATAGAAAATATTTCCGGGATACGGCTTCTTAAAAGATCCATTGACGCCAGACATCGACACATATTGATTCATCATACCTTTGAAGTTTTCATAGACGAACCCTTTATTATCCCAAAACCTTATGATTTTTGCTATAAAAATGTTTCTTCCAAACCTCGCGTAATTATTGCAGGTGCGGGTCCGTCAGGGCTTTTTGCCGCTTTACGCCTTATAGAACTTGGAATAAAACCGGTTATCATTGAACGCGGGAAGAGTGTTAATGAAAGGAAATATGACATTGTTGCTATCAACAAAAAAAGGATTATAAACCCCGATTCCAACTACTGTTTTGGTGAAGGTGGTGCAGGCGCTTTTTCAGATGGCAAGCTCTACACCCGATCTACCAAACGGGGCGACGTAAACCGTATACTGCAGATCATCCACGAACATGGCGCATCACAAAATATTCTTGTTGATTCACATCCTCATATCGGAACGGATAAATTGCCTGCAATCATTGCTTCTATTCGTACAACAATACTTGATAACGGCGGTGAAATTCATTTTAACCAACGCATCACTGACATTATTATCCGCGACGGACAAGCGAAAGGGGTAAAAACACTTGACGGAAGTATTTTTGAAGGTTCTGCCGTAATTCTTGCAACAGGCCATTCTGCAAGGGACATTTATAATTTACTTCATGCAAAAAACATTCTGATCGAACAAAAATCTTTTGCAATAGGTCTCAGGATCGAGCATCCGCAACAGTTGATTGATTCCATACAGTATCACAGTAAAATAAAAGATCCATGTTTACCGGCAGCCATATACAGCCTTGCATGCCAGAGCGGTGAAAAAGGAGTTTTTTCATTCTGTATGTGTCCGGGAGGGACAATTGTAACAGCTTCTACAGGTCAGGAAGAACTTGTTCTTAACGGGATGTCCAATTCACAACGAAACCTTCCCTTTGCTAATTCGGGAATAGTGGTTGCTGTAAATGAAAAGGATTTAGCTGAATCCCCCCGAGTGCTCGGGGGGATGAATTTCGGTCCGCTGGCAGGTTTAAAATTTCAGGAAAAAATAGAGAAAGCCGCATTTATAGCCGGGGGTTCTAACCTAAGTGCGCCTGCACAGAGAATGATTGATTTTACTGAAAAAAAATTATCCGCTAACTTGAATAAAACATCCTATCATCCCGGAATTATAAGTTTTCCACTGCATGAATTTCTTCCTTCTTTTATTTGTGAGTGTATGCAGGAAGCATTCAAGATGTTTAACAAAAAAATGAAAGGATACCTTACAAATGAAGCAACATTGCTTGGAGTAGAAACACGCACTTCATCCCCTGTTAGAATTCTTCGTAATCCTGTGTCCCTTGAACATATACAAATCAAAAGCCTTTATCCATGCGGTGAAGGAGCCGGATATGCAGGAGGCATTGTTTCTTCGGCTATCGACGGTGAGCGTTGTGCGGAATCCGCAGTAAAAAAATGTCTTTCATAAAACCTGTCGTTTGTAAATTATACTAAAAACGGGATAAAATTTATGCTGAGCTTGCCGAAGTACAATACATTTTTTTAAGTCCCAAATTCCAAATTTCAAGCCCCAAACCCACCTACCGGCAGGCAGGTTCAAAGGGGACTTGTAGCGTAGGTCTTGGTTCTTGAAACTTGGGACTTGGGGTTTGGAGCTTTTAAAGAATGTACAAATTCCTGCCTGCCGGTAGGCAAGGTACCCCGTGCAAAGTATAACATATATGGAATTTGATTAATGATCGTTGACAATATATCACGCAATATTTATTTTAGAAAATTATTCCGGATTATAATGATTTTCCTTATATATTTGTTTTCTCAAAATCGAAACTTATATGACCAACGAAGAAATGAAAAAACTGCCTCTTATTGAAAAGATCATTGAAAAAGGCGGAATGAAATTAGACGTTTACAACAACACTTTTGAATCGTTTCAGGACTTGAAAACTGTCGCAAAAGAAATGATAGACTCTCTTAAAAAAAAGGTGACAAAAGCCGATAAACGAATTCTATTCAACTTCACCGACAATGGAGAATTTGAAGCAGAATTAAAGTTTGGCGGTGATATGCTCGTTTTGAGCATGCACACCAATGTATTCGAGTTTCCCCGCGAACACGATATCATGAACCTTTCGTACATCAAACAGGACATCACCCGCTCATACTGTGGCATAATTAACATGTACAACTTCCTCGCCGATTCATACAAATATAACCGGGCAAATGACGTGGGTTACCTGGTAGCACGTATCTTCATTAACCGCGAATATCATTATTTTGTAGAAGGTAAACGGCAGATCGGGTTGATGTATAACAATTTTGCCAAAGCGAAGATTGATCGAAACTCGCTAAAGAATATACTCGAAACAGCTATCAGTTACTGCGTTGATTTCGACTTATTGACGCCTGTTTACGACAGCATCAAGGTAGTTAGTGTTTCCGAAATGCTTGAAGATTCGATAAGCCTTAACCTTCGCACAGGTAAACGCCTCGGCTTCCGTTTCCAGGTAGATCAGGATGATGCTGAATAACTTAATGTATAGTTACGAAATATATTTTTAAATAATTTTTGCCGGAATAAAAAAATATTCTACCTTTGCACTCCAATTTATACTGAGCGAATGAGTTTGCTATTGAGTTTGTCGAACTTAGCGAAGCGAACTCACGAACACCTTAAAAAATAAATAATTTGTGAGTAAATATTGCAAATTCATTCAGCAGAAGTATAAGAGGCCCGTTCGTCTAGCTGGCCCAGGACACCAGGTTTTCATCCTGTAAATCAGGGGTTCGAATCCCCTACGGGCTACTAAAGTTTAATATAACAAAAACAGATTATGGCAAATCATAAATCCGCTAAGAAAAGGATAAGAAATTCAGAAGTTAAAAGAGTTCTAAACCGTTACCAGGCAAAAACAACCCGTAGCGCTGTTAAGAATCTCAGAACGTCAAAAGACAAGGAAGAAGCAAAGGAAAAACTTCCTAAAGTTATTTCTATGCTTGACAAACTTGCAAAGAAAAACATCATTCATAAAAACAAAGCTTCTAACCTGAAATCAAAACTCACTAAAACAGTAAGCAGTTTATAAACGGTTTAATGAAATTATCGGGAAAGCCTTTCTTTTGCAGGAAAGGTTTTTTTATTAATAGATAATAATAAAATTGTTCTATCGTTTTGTATTTTCGTTCCTTATTCTGCGTTTATGAAAAACAATTATTCTTCAATAAAACAGTGGGCAGAGGACGACAGACCTCGTGAAAAACTCCTGATGAAGGGGAAAAATGCTTTGAGTGATGCAGAACTTATTGCAATTCTTATCAGTTCAGGCAATAGAGAAGAAACTGCTGTTGATCTCGCCAAACGTATTTTAAAAAATTCGAATGACAGCATTGCGGAATTATCACGCCTCACCATTAAGGACATGATGAAATTTAAGGGCATTGGTGAAGCAAAAGCCATTAGTATTGCGGCAGCGCTTGAACTTGGCAGAAGAAGGCGGGAAGAAGAAGCTACCCAAAAAAAACAGATCACTTCCAGTAAAGATGTGTTCGATATTTTTCATCCTATAATGTCGGACATGACTTATGAAGAGTTCTGGATACTTCTGCTTAATAAAGCAAACAAGATCATAGGAAAATTCAGCATTAGCGAAGGAGGGCTTATCGGCACTGTGGCAGATCCTGTTAAAATATTCCGAAAGGCAATAGAATACAATGCAATAGGTATGATACTTTGCCACAATCATCCTTCAGGTAATATCAAGCCGAGTGAAGCAGACATGAATCTTACCAAAAAAATGAAAGAAGGCGGAAAACTGCTCGACATCAGCGTGCTCGATCATATAATAATTGGTGAAGAAAAATATCTTAGCTTTGCAGATGAAGGACTTTTATAGTGTTATGTTAAGGATCATATGATGCATGGATTGCTTCGGTCTTTCATCCCCTGCCTGCCGGTAGGCAAGCTCGCAATGACGTCATTGCTTCATCCCGCATATGCGGGATGAAGCAATCTCAAAACGACATATTAGGATTAACTTAACAATAGTAAGAAGTTTATATTTATTATATATTACTATTCTAAATAAAAACGTGGTAAAAATTGTAACTATAATAGGGGCAAGGCCTCAAATTATTAAGGCAGCAGCCATCAGCCGTTGCATAAGGAATTTCTTTAAAAACATAATAGAGGAAATCATTATCCACACCGGTCAGCATTACGATAAAAACATGTCGGATGTTTTTTTCAGAGAGATGGAGATTCCTTCGCCCAAATATAACTTGAATGTGGGATCATTATCACATGCTCATCAAACTGCACAGATGATGCAAGGGATCGAAGATATTTTAATAAAAGAAAAACCCGATGTTGTTATTCTATATGGTGACACCAATTCTACGCTGGCAGGCGCTGTAACAGCAGCAAAACTTCACATTCCTGTTGCTCACATAGAAGCAGGGCTCCGCTCATTTAACAAATCAATGCCCGAAGAGATCAATCGGATTGTTTGTGATCACATCTCTACATTCCTGTTTTCCCCCACCCTCACAGGTATTCTAAATCTTGAAAAAGAGGGAATCAGGGCAATAAACAAACCTCCTTTCACGATGGATCACCCTGGTGTGTTTCACTGTGGCGATGTGATGTACGACAATGCTGTTTATTTTGCTAAGAAGGTTGAGCAGGCTTCTTCTATTTTCAAAGATCTTAACCTTGAAAAAAACAATTATTTACTTGTCACCATTCATCGCGATAATAACACGGATGACCCGCAACGACTCAATGCAATTTTCCGTTCAATCAGCTGTATTTGTGAGGGAAACAAACTGAAAGCAGTAATACCTCTGCATCCCCGCACTACTAAGATCATGGAATCAACTCTTGAAAAAAACCTGTATTATTCTATAACAAATAACCCACTGATTAAAATAATTTCCCCGGTTTCTTTTTTTGACATGATTGCTCTGGAGAAGAACTCAGGCATGATATTGACTGATTCAGGCGGAGTGCAGAAAGAAGCCTTTTTTTATGAAAAGCCATGCATCATCATGCGTCCAGAAACCGAATGGGTGGAAATTGTTAAAGCAGGCGCTGCAATAGTGTGCGATGCAGATGAAGAAAAAATCATAAACGCCTTTCATCATTTTAAAACAAAAAATTTAAATAAACTCCCGTCAGTCTTTGGCGACGGCAATGCAGCTTATTTTATCTGCAATACCATTACTGATAATTTTAAAAAGGCTACCTGATGTTGTTAATTTATACACCCAGGATCAACAACAGGATTAAGTATATCTTTAATCTTTTCTTTCGTGATTTACTCTCTGTTGAGTTTAGTATTATCAATAAAATCGATGAATTCAGTGCATATGAAGGACCTAAATTGAATTACTCCTATCAACCTATCGACAACGAGTTGTTTTTATATCCTGCCAATATTCTGTTTGAAACAGGCATAAAACAACAAAATATTGAACATATATGGTTTGAAGGTATCAACTGTCCTTTCGCTGTGTATAAAAACTCATCATTTCCCTTTGATCCATTCGCAGCTGCGTTTTATTTATCCACACGATATGAAGAATATCTTCCTTACCGTAAAGACAAATACGACCGCTTTGACGCATCGGAAAGCATTGCTTTTCAGCTCGGATTCCTGAAAAAGCCGGTAGTGAATATCTGGGCGGAAAAAATAATTAAAATGCTTGCCGAAAAGTATCCCGGTTTTATCCCGCCGAAAAGAAATTACCATTTTATTCCCACCATAGATATTGACAGCGCTTACGCATATAAACAAAAAGGGTTTGTAAGAACTGTCGCTGCTTATCTGAAATCCCTTTCATCACTGGATTTTGAGGAGATTACGGACAGGACAAAAGTTCTTGCCGGAATGAAGAAGGACCCTTTCGACACTTATGACTTTCAGTTTTCGCTACTTAAAGAATATAATTTAAAACCATTGTATTTCGTGCTTTTTGCAGATTACGCACAATACGATAAAAATATTCCCGTGTTAAATAGAAAATTTCAGTCGCTGATTAAATCCATTGCCGATTATGCCGAAGTGGGCATTCATCCTTCATTTGCATCAAACAGTGAACCTAAAAAATTTTTTACAGAAATCAGCATGCTTGCCAAAGTGCTGAATAGCGAAGTGATAAGAAGCAGGCAACATTTTCTGAAACTTTCTTTTCCATCTACATTCAGAAACCTGATCGAAGCTGATGTACAGGAAGATTATTCGCTCGGTTATGCTTCAGAAACAGGATTTCGCGCAGGAATTTGTGATCCTTTCCATTTTTATGATCTCGATTTAGAAACGGAAACAAATCTTAAATTATTTCCGTTTGCCATGATGGAAAGCGCTTTACGCAACTATCAGCATGTGTCGGCGCTGGAAGCTATCCAACACATAAAACCCATTATCGATGAAGTAAAAGCTGTAAATGGAACATTCATCAGCATCTGGCATAACGAATCGCTTAGCAACCAGAAAAAATGGATCGGCTGGCATATCGTTTATGAAGAAATGATCAAACTTGCTTTGCCTTAACTTATACATTTAAATTTGATTCACTATCTGACATACGCAGAAATTGATAAACAAAAATGGGATAATTGCATCAGCAGCTCATTTAACGGAATAATCTATGCTTATTCATGGTATCTTGATATTGTTTGCCCCGGGTGGGAAGCTCTTGTTGAAAATGACTATGAGCGGATATTTCCACTCACTGCCGGAAAAAAAGGAGGTATTAATTATCTTTTCCAGCCTGTTTTCACCCAGCAATTAGGGGTATTTTCAAAAAACAAATTAAGCGAAGATATCATAGAGGCATTTATTGCAAAAATCCCTGCAAAGTATAAGTTTGCCGAAATAAACCTGAATACTTTCAATAAACCTGACTCATCAAAACACAATGTAACGCCTAAGCATACTTATGAATTGGATTTGATTGCCTCTTACGAAACCCTCTACCGTAATTATTCTGAAAACACAAAAAGAAATATTAAGCAAGCCTTACATTCAAACCTTTCGGTTTCAAAAAATATTACGACCGGACAGATCATTGAAATCTTCAGGAAGAACAAAGGAAAAGAAATCAGAACACTGAAAGAAAAAGATTACAACACTTTTAAAAAGCTTATCAGCATTTGTCTGTATAAAAACATCGCATATTTATGGGGTGTAAAAACAAAGGATAACAAATTATGTGCTGGTGCAATTTTCGTTGAAAGCAATAAAAAGGTAATCTTTCTTTTTTCAGCAACAAATTCGGAGGCAAAATCCAACGGGGCTATGTCATTTCTGATCGACAGCCTTATAAAAGAAAATTCGCAACACAATCTCACACTTGACTTTGAAGGCTCGAACAACCCGAATTTAGCGAGATTCTACAAAAGTTTTGGTTCAAAAGAATGCATTTATTTCCAATATAAAAAAAACGACTTGCCTTGGGTATTATCAATAAGTGTTACTTTTATAAAGTGGATTAGGAAACTATTTTTTTAGCAAATTTTTCAAAATCATTAGTTTAAAAAATTCTTTATTTCATCAAAATACTTCGATTTGTTTGAAGAGAAAGTAGTTGCTGCCGTAGCATCTTTTACCATGTATGTAGAAGAAATGTTTCCTCTGATATTACTCAGTTTCTTCACAATTTTTGGCGTAAAAACAGTTTCATTTTCTCCTGCAACAAAGAGAATACCGGCTAAAGTTCCGCCTTTGGTTTCGAGAGCGTATGTAGGTTCAAGATAGGTTTTGTTGTAGCCAAGCGGAAACAAGGCATCCGTATTATTTACTGTTTTGATGATGGTTTTCATTTCTTCAAAAGTGCTGTATGGCGAATCGGCAATGATCTTACTCACTTCAGTATGATTTGCGCCAATACCAAGCGAGAGACCTGCGCCAATGCCAAGCCCGTAAAGATTTACATTTCGCATTTTCGATTGGTATTTTTTTACATAATCCAACACAGCCTCCAGGTCTTTCTGAAACTGGGCATAAATAAAAAAATTCTTGTTGATGGCAAAATCGCTGCTCTTCCCATAGCCTCTGTAATCATAAGTGACCACGTTGTATCCGAGTGAAATGAGGTTACTTACAATCTCGATATTGTCAGCCATATTGCCATCGCCGTCATCACTGACGATTATGATCTTGTATGAATTCACATCAGTGGCTTTAAAGAACCAGCCCTTTAATGTGAGGCCATCCTCGGTAGGGATGGATATCTCTTCGTAGGTCATTCCATATTCAGCGGGAGTTATGGCATACTCTCTTGACGGGTTTAATGCAAAAGCTGCAAAACTCAGCAGAATCAATGTAAACAGGGAGCTTATCTTTTTCATGTTTTTGAAGATTTTAATATATAAACTGTGTGTAAAGATATTTATTTTGAATAATAAAATAATGCAAAATCTGGCAAAAAATAATTTCAACTAAAATATTCTATAAATTCCCGAAGATCAAGAAATGGGTATTGTTCTTTCATGACCATTGTTCGTTTCAGGCAATTCTGTTTGAAATGCTTGTAGGAGGCAGTATCAATGTTGAAAGGTTTATGATTATTTGCCTGTAATAATTTCTGGATTTCATCCATGATTTCTTGCGCATCTTCTGCAATCATCGACTGGCGCAGTTTCAGGCGAATATATTCGGTTGCTGTTCCATTCAAATGTGTCATGTCTTCCGCATAAAACCTGTAATCCCGCAAGTCATCCATTATAAGTTCGTAAGCCGGAAAATAAAAGCAGTTGCTGAAATTTTTGATTATTTCATGGATGGCAACAAACAGAATGGATTTGCTCAGCTGGTTTTCTATAGCGCCGTCTTTCCAATGCCTTACCGGGCTTACCGTAAAAATTATTTTAAGTCCGGGATTAATTTTAAGAAGATGATCAAAAGTGAAGGCATATTCTTCAATGATTTTTTTAGGATCCAATAATGATTTTGTAAATGTTTCCATTGGGAATTTGTGACAGTTGGCAACCACTTCATTCGTTTCTTTATGTGTATAGATGAATGCGGTTCCAAAAGTGAGGAAAAGGAAATCAGCATGCCTGATGAATTCTGAAGCTTCATGAATTGATGCATTTATTTTGTCAAGGCAATTTTTCTTATCCGTATCCGAAAACCTTCCGTGATGGTGAAAACTAAACCACAGCTCATTGTAATAACATAGATCTTTTTCTTCAAAAATCCTGCTGTTGCTAAGAAAGCGGATGCTGTTACTGATCGATAACGGATTGTATATAATTCCGAAAGGATTTATAATGGCGTTAAATCTTCGCTCTTTGAGGTAAATCCCGATATTCTCTGTAAAGCATGAACCAATGAAAATACTTTTTGAGTGATAATTCATTTTAAAGGGAAACTCAGGAAGGTCAAAGATGGTTCTAAAAATTTGCATGATTATAAAAATGCTGATTTTAACGGTCTTTCATGGTTACTCTATCATAAACGGCTGAACTTAATATTTGATAAAGCGATGAAATTATATCGGTGTCTATGCCGAACGATTTTAAAACTACTTTGTCAAAATTAAAGCGGGCTTGTTTTTTTAACTCCTCAAATACTGTCCCGATAACTTTTGCTTTTAATGGTTGAAATGCTTTTTTAATTTCTAAAATTGCTTTCTTGTCTAAGAGGTCGGGGTTTAAGATTTTTAAGTTCTTGAAATAATTTGCGTTCAAGTCTAAAGCACCTAAATTTCTTGATGTTCCTCTCATTTCAATTGTCAAAAATGTAATGATAGAATTTAGTAATGCTGCAATTAATTCTACATCATATTTTTTGTTTATTGTAATTGCAACAAGCCGTTGGTCAATTGTAAAAGCATCCTCAGAGCATGTAAAGAAAAATCTTTCGTAGGGATTAATTGCCGTTACAATGTTTGCGTTTTTCGGTCTCAATGAATACCAAAAAGGTTTGTGTCCTTCGCAAGCTTCTTGAATAGTTTTACTTCCGTTTTTATTTTTTGCGTTTTTAAATTTTTGTATCCACTTGTAAGCATTTGGGAAATCTTGTTTAAGTTTAGTCAAAGGCAAATCGCATACAAAAAGATAATAGTTGTAATTACCATCAAACTCTAAATATTCAAGTTCTGTTGGGCTTTTTACATAGGGGATTAAAAAATCATTTTCGATTTTCTCTCTCTTGGCTTCAACGCTTGAAAGAACAAACATTTCATTCCAACCAGTTCTCTCTCCTCTGAAAGCATCTATACAATCAGGGTATAATTGTGTTAAATGTTTATCAAACTTTTCAAACAACTCGGATGATATGAAATAAGTATCCCAATTTTCCTGTTCAGTAATTGAATTTTCTAAAATTTGTTTTGTAACTATACTAACTGAAACCGAACCGTCCTCTCTGTGATAAAGGTTATCAAAGGTTTTATCCTTCTTCCAATTTTTATTTTTCGTGTCTGTACAGAAATCAATATCGGAATAAAAATTCTCAATTTGTTTTAATTGATTTTCGATATTCTCTTGGTCAAAATATTCTTCTAGTTTGAAATTTAAAGTAATAAATTTTGTTGCTTCTTTTGATTGCCCGTGCTGAAACACGGAAAATATTGTGGAAACTTTTGAATCAGAAAACCAATGTTCTGAACTACTTTTTACGACATATTTGATATGGAAATTATCAAGTAAAAATTTCTTAAATTGAAAACCGTATTCTTTGCCAAGCCAAGCGTTTGAGGTGATTGCAGATAAAATCCCTTCATGTTTTAAGAAACGAACTGAATTGTAAATGCAGTAAGTGAAATAATCGGAACGCTCATTTATTTTAAACGAATTATCTTTTAAAAACGCCTTTTGTTTTGCTTCAAATTTTTCTCTGAAAAATATAGTCAAAACATCATTGGGTATATCTTCCTGCTGAATGAAAGGGAAATTGCTTGCAATAGAATCAAATATTGGAATGGGTTGCTGTATTTGTTTTTTATAATCTTTTGAATCGGGAAAAACTACTTTCATTTTCGGCTCAAGGTTGAAATAATCATCCCTTGTAACTCTCGGAAAATTTTCCGGTTGATTTACTTTTTGTTTGTAAAGATTGATAACCGATAATATTGCAGGAAAATGTGAAATATCATTGCCCCAAATTTGATTAAGCAATTGAACGTGATTTGTATTGCCGTGATATTTCAGAATTTGATAAAAAGAATTTAAAAATGTTCCCGTCCCAGAAGTTGGGTCATAAACATTGTCATTAGCTGTTTGAACTGCTGGAAAGGCAACAAGGTTTGCTAATGTTGTCGGTGTAAAGTATTGCCCAAATTTATGCTTTTCTTCTTTCGGAACAAGGTTTTCGAGTATTGTTCCGATTACATCGGTTGGTAATACTTTAAAGTCAAACTCCGTGATTGATTTGAATAATTCAAACAGTGCGTTATTAACGGTTTGGGTGAAAGAAACTTTATCAGTAAAATATGGTTTGAAAACTGCTTGGTAGTCTATTCTCTGTGCATCATCAAAATATTTTCCTAAAACATCTTTGACGTTTTTTGTTGATTTAATTTCAAGGCGGTTTAAACTTCCTGATAGGTTTTCAGATAGAGTAAGGTAGAATAAAATTTTGCCGATAAGATTGTAAAAAGTAAACTTTGCCAATACTTCTTCTTCAATTACTTTTTCTTCACGTCTTGAAGATGAAGCAAGAATTTTCAATGTTGAACTTTCATAAATTTTCCATTGGTTAAACTCCTTTCTGAAAGCTGCATTTGCTCCTTTTAGTTTTATTATTTCTTCTTTGAATTGAGGTAAAATTATTAATGCTGCATCACTAACAGCATCAATAAAATTATCAGAAACATTTATCGCTTCTTTTAAATCATCATTTAGAAAAAGTAATTCCAAATCATGAATGATTTTATTTAATCTATCATGAAGTATTTTTTCGTTTTTCTTGTAATTGACTGGATTTGCTAAATCATCACGTTTGTTTATTGTTTTCTCTTTCGGATATTCTTTTATTTTGATAATATTTTCAAGAGTATATTTGGCATTTTCAATTTTCCAAATGATTGCCTCTGTTCCGTTCCAAGTAACAAATGAATCCGATTTTATACGTTCAGCTTTTTCCAAAGCATTTACAAGCATTTCCGTATCATCAACTGCTGTGTCAGGAAATTTCAATTCCCAACCATTAAATATAATACCAGAAACTTTGTTCGTGAATAAAAGCACATCTGGGAATTTTGTTTTCCCCGATTCTAACTTTATTCCAGCATCATTTGTGGCATCTTGAAAAATTGTTCTTCCTTCGCGAATTGCTTCCTGAATCCAACTAATAAGCTGCCCTGACCAAACTCTTTCGTTTAGTTTCATAATATAATGTGTGATATTTTACAATTGGTTCTGTGAAAAGTTGCAAGGTTGATTTTTTAACTTCTTTTTTCTTTAGTGTTTCTTTAATTCTGTCTGTGCATATTTTAATATAATCAATAGTCTCTACTTTATGAAGAAGAACATCTTCATTTTTTTCTATACCAATAAACTGCCTATTTTCTATGATTGCGGAAAGCAAAAAGCTACCGCTACCACAAGCATTATCTAATATTATGTCATTGGGTTTTGTATATGTTCGTATTAGATAACGCCCTAATTCAATTGGTTTTTGTGTCGGATGAAAAACCGTCCCTTCGGATTCTGCTGTTTTGATGTAAACGTAATCATCAATGTTTTGTTCTTCGTAGAAAACAACATCATTTGGATAACGTTCTCCATTACTTTTTACGTGTCGTGGTTTGAAGTCACCGTAACTGCCTGTAAATTGGTCTTTGCGAAAACCTTTATCGTAAGGTTCTCCTGATGTCATTTGCGGGTTATAGGTTGGTTGTTTTTTATAAAAAATACAAATATCCTCGTGTTTACGAAGCGGTTGAATTTTAGCATTAAGAAAATTTGTAGGTTTAGATTTTATCCAAATAATTTTGTATTTAAAAAGTTTTACGTTGCTAAGAATAAGTTTTGCTGTAAAAAGCCCTTGTGCCGTTAGTGCAATACAACCATTATCTTCAATTATTCTTTCGTACTGTTGCCAAAGCTTTTCAAGATTAATAACGGAGTCCCATTTATTTTGAGTTGTCCCATACGGCAAGTCACAAAGAATCATATTAACAGATTTATCAGGGATTTTTTTCATAACGTCCAAGCAGTCACCCTGAATAACTTTGTTTATGTATTTTTCTATGTTCATAATTTGTCTTTCAATTGGTGCTAAGTTAATTCATTTTTTTAGAGTGCAATTTTTTTTTATCTATCGTGTCAAAGTTGCTTTACTGTTAATGTCTTTTCTCCGCTTGTGCATAACTCGCAGGCAGATTAGCGTCTTAGAGTATAATACCACATAAACAACTTCCC
>Ga0265296_1001027_pt1 | contig 34824 bp, 30 predicted proteins | sample MunlanPumphouse1_FD_189073 | JGI IMG/M metagenome (GOLD analysis project Ga0265296, IMG submission 189073) | Groundwater microbial communities from a municipal landfill in Southern Ontario, Canada - Pumphouse #1 | ecosystem: Environmental > Aquatic > Deep subsurface > Groundwater | place...
TGGCTATTACTCTTCTTCTCGACATGATAACATCCCTGTTTAGCTTGGTCTCTTAGCACCATATTTTGATCTACCCTGTTTCCTGTCTTGAACACCTAAGGTATCTAGCGTACCCCTGATTATGTGATACCTAACACCAGGTAGATCCTTTACCCTTCCCCCTCTGACAAGTACAACAGAATGCTCCTGAAGATTGTGGCCTACACCAGGTATGTACGAAGTCACTTCGTAACCGCTGGTGACACGAACTCTGGCCACCTTTCGCAGGGCAGAATTTGGTTTTTTGGGTGTTGAGGTATATACCCTGACACATACTCCCCTTCGCTGTGGAGAGCCGGCAAGTGCCGGTGTGGCAGCTTTTTTCCGAATCTTAGTTCTTCCTTTACGTACCAACTGATTTATCGTAGACATTCTTCCTCCTGAAAGAGGTACTAACTATTGTACATGGAAACCTATACTAGTTATCAATTAACAGCTTGTCTGTCAAGCTTTTTTTCTGCTATTTCCTGATTTTCATGCTCGGAGGAGTGGGTCTGTTCATCTTCAGTCTTTATCCCAAGTTTTCTATACATAACCAGACCTGTTCCTGCAGGAATCAACCTTCCCATGATGACGTTTTCCTTAAGCCCTCTAAGATAGTCAACTTTTCCACCAAGGCTTGCTTCGGCAAGAACACGGGTAGTTTCCTGAAAAGATGCAGCAGAAATAAAACTCTGCGTAGATAGAGATGCCTTGGTAATACCTAAGAGTATTGGTTCTCCTGTGGCTGGTTCTCCACCCTTCGCAATCACCCTTTCATTTTCTTCCTGAAACCTGTGCTTTTCCACCTGCTCATCGGCTATAAAAGATGTATCACCCGAGTTTACCACTTTTACTCTCCGCAACATCTGGCGAACGATCACCTCTATATGCTTGTCATTGATCTTGACTCCCTGTAACCTGTATACTTCTTGAACCTCATCAACTAAATACCGGGCCAACTCTTTCTCCCCTTTTATCATCAGAAGATCATGGGGATTGTGAGCTCCATCCATCAGGGCTTCACCTGCCAAGACCCTGTCTCCTTCCTGGACAGAAACATGCTTCCCTTTGGGAATCAGGTATTCCTTTTCATCTCCTACCTCGGGGGTAATGACCACTGTTCTCTTTCCTTTAGATTCCTTACCAAAAGAAACAATACCATCAATCTCACTAATGACGGCAAATTCTTTTGGTTTTCGAGCTTCAAAGAGTTCCGCTACCCTCGGAAGACCTCCGGTAATATCCTTTGTTTTAGTTGTTTCCCTTGGAATTTTAGCTATAATGTCGCCCGCACTGACCGTACCACCTTCTGTAACAACAATATTGGCTCCTACCGACAGGAAATGCCTTGCCACAGCATTTGTTCCAGGTATCTTTGCCGTTTTTCCCTTTTCATCTTTTATAGAAACCCGTGGACGAAGATCCTCTCCCTTGAATTCAATAATCACCTTTCGGGAAAGACCGGTCACCTCATCGACCTGTTCCTGCATAGTTTTCCCCTCAATAATGTCTCCATATTTTGTAATACCACCAAACTCGGCAAGAATTGGTATGGAGAATGGATCCCATTCCGCAACCAGGGCGCCCTTATTGACAACACTGCCATCACCGACTTTCAAGTGCGCTCCATAAGGAACTGGGTATTTACCACGGTTTCTCTGTTGTTCATCCAAGACGTGTATCTCCCCGTTTCGATTCATGACCACGAGTTCTCCCCCTTTAGTTTTAACAGTATTTAGATTAACAAACCTTATCGTGCCATCATGTCGCGCTTCAAGGGTGGAGTGTTCTTCAAATTTTGCTGTACCTCCTATGTGAAATGTTCTCATAGTAAGCTGGGTCCCCGGTTCACCAATGGATTGGGCGGCAATAATACCTACAGCTTCACCAATATTCACCAGATGTCCATGAGCCAGGTCTCTACCGTAGCACATAGCACAAACACCATGCTTTGATTTACAGGAGAGAACAGATCTGATATTGACCTTTTCTATCCCTGCATGATCAATCTTATCTGCAAGAGATTCATCAATTTCCTGATTCGTTCTTACCAGGACCTCGCCTGTAAAAGGATCTTTGATTTCTTCCAGAACAACCCTTCCGAGGATACGCTCACCAGCCGTTTCGATGATCTCTCCCCCTTCCATAAGGGCAGATACGTAAATACCACCAATGGTACCACAATCCACCTCCGAAATGATACAATCCTGGGCTACATCAATAAGTCTCCGTGTCAGATATCCTGAATTGGCTGTCTTCAATGCTGTGTCGGCAAGACCCTTTCTGGCACCATGGGTGGATATAAAATACTGGAGGACCGTCAGTCCCTCTCTAAAATTTGCTGTAATTGGAGTTTCTATAATTTCCCCTGATGGTTTGGCCATCAATCCTCTCATCCCAGCAAGCTGTCTGATCTGAACGGCACTTCCCCTCGCACCGGAATCGGCCATCATATAAATGGGGTTGAAACTCTCTATTTTTTTCCTTCCCCCATCAGGTAATTCTACCTCTTCCGTTCCGATACCGCTGAGCATCTCAGAGGCAATTTTCTCTGTTGCCTGGGCCCAGATATCGATAACCTTGTTATACCTTTCCCCGTCAGTGATAAGACCTTCCATATACTGTTTTTGTATTTTCAGCACATCTTTGTTGGCCCTACCCACAATTTCCTTTTTGTTGCCGGGAACAACCATATTATGAATGGCAATTGACATACCACTGCTTGTAGCATATTTAAATCCGATGTCTTTTAATTTATCTGCCAGTAAAACCGTTGTCTTATCGCCACACAGCCTGTAACAATAATCAATAAGATTGGCCAGTTCTTTTTTATTCATTACCTTGTTAACCGCATCAAAGGAAATCTCTTTGGGAATAATCTCATAAAGGATGACCCTTCCCACGGTAGTATCTTTTAATCCCCCTCCTATGCGAACTTTTATCTTTGCATGAAGATCTACTACCTCTGCATCAAGAGCACAGCGAACCTCTTCCGGAGATGAAAAGATCATGCCTTCCCCTTTGTCAGAGGAACCCATTCTGGTCATATAGTAAATACCCAGAACAATATCTTGAGACGGGTTAATAATTGGCTTGCCGTTTGCCGGAGACAGTATGTTATTTGTTGACATCATCAGAATTCTAGCCTCTGCCTGTGCCTCAATGGATAAAGGCACATGCACGGCCATTTGGTCACCATCAAAATCAGCATTGAATGCCGTACAAACCAACGGATGAAGCTGTATGGCTTTTCCTTCGATCAGGACAGGCTCAAAAGCCTGAAAACCAAGCCTGTGCAAAGTTGGCGCCCTGTTGAGCAGAACGGGATACTCACGAACAACCTCATCTAAGGCATCCCACACTTCAGATGTTTCCCCTTCAACCATTTTCTTGGCAGACTTCACGGTAGTGACATAACCTTTTTCCTGAAGCAGATTGTAGACGAAGGGTTTAAGAAGTTCCAGTGCCATCTTTTTGGGGAGGCCACACTGATGCAGTCTCAAATCGGGACCCACGGTGATTACTGATCGCCCGGAGTAATCCACCCTCTTACCTAAAAGATTCTGTCTGAATCTACCCTGCTTCCCCTTCAACATGTCAGACAGAGACCGCAGGGGCCTCTTGTTGGATCCGGTAATTGCCCGACCTCGCCTGCCATTATCAAAGAGGACATCCACCGCTTCCTGAAGCATCCGCTTCTCATTTCTCAATATTATTTCCGGCGCGTTCAATTCCTGCAAGCGCTTTAGACGGTTATTCCTGTTTATGACGCGCCTGTAAAGGTCGTTGAGATCTGACGTGGCAAAGCGTCCACCATCGAGTGGCACGAGAGGTCGCAAATCGGGTGGAATAACCGGCAGGACGGTAAGAATCATCCATTCAGGTTTGTTCCCCGATTTTTTCAGTGCTTCGACTACCTTTAACCTTTTGATAAGCTTTTTCTTTTTAGTATCGGAACTTGCTGTTTTTATCTCTGTTCGCAGTTCCTCATCCAGTTGTTCTAAGTTAACTTCCGCAAGCAGTTTTCTAATAGCCTCAGCCCCAATTCCAGCCTCAAATGTATTATCACCGTATTTTTCTTTACACTCGTTACACTCGTCCTCAGATAGAATATCTTTTATCTTTAGAGGTGTATTTTTCGGATCAAGCACAATCCACGACTCAAAATAAAGTACCTTTTCCAGTTCTTTTAGAGTTAGATCCAATATATTACCAATACGACTGGGAAGGCTTTTTATAAACCAGATATGAGCCACGGGAGAAGCCAGGGTAATATGACCTAGCCTTTCTCTGCGGACCTTTGATGGTATAACCGCAACCCCACATTTCTCACAGGTTATACCTCTGTGTTTCGTCCTTTTATAGCGACCGCAGAGGCACTCGTAGTCCTTCACAGGACCGAATATTTTTGCGCAGAAGAGACCGTCCCTTTCCGGCTTAAAGGTCCGGTAATTAATTGACTCAGGCTTTTTGACCTCACCATTGGACCACGAAAGAATTTTCTCTGGTGAGGCAATGGATATCTTAATGGCGTTAAATCTGAGGGGATCTTTTGGCTTTTCAAAATAACTATAAACATCTTCCACGAGCTTCATCCTCCTCTCACCAATTTATTCTTTCTATCTATCGACATTTATTATGACTTAAGACTGACGACAATTCTATTCTTCCTCAATCAACTCTACATCAAGACAGAGGCTCTGTAATTCCTTAACCAGTACATTAAAAGATTCCGGTACACCCGGCTCCAAAGTATGTTCACCTTTTACAATGGCTTCATAGACTCTTGTCCTGCCAGCCACATCATCAGATTTAACAGTAAGGAATTCCTGCAATGAATAAGCAGCCCCATATGCTTCCATTGCCCAGACTTCCATTTCACCAAGTCTCTGACCACCAAACTGTGCCTTTCCACCAAGAGGTTGTTGTGTCACCAGAGAGTAGGGGCCTATGGATCTGGCATGAATCTTATTGTCCACAAGATGGTGAAGCTTTAACATATAAATCATGCCCACCGTGATCTCTTGATCAAACGGCTCACCGGTCCTTCCATCAAACAGCACGGTCTGTCCTGTCTCGGGAAGATCAGCAATCTTGAACATCGCACGTATTTGACTTTCATCGGCACCATCGAAAACAGGTACTGCTACTGGAATCCCCCGTTTTAGTCTGCCAACGAATCGCTTAATTTCCTCTTCGGTGGCCCCATCAACAAATCTACTAAGTTCAGGGGAAGAATAAGCTTCTTTTATTTCCTTCTTCAAATGGTCGATACTGCGATGCTTTTCCAGTAAATTATTGATCTTTTCTCCCAGCCTTTTTGCCGCCCATCCGAGATGCGTTTCCAGAATCTGCCCTACATTCATACGTGATGGAACACCCAGGGGGTTTAATATAATATCCACTGGTGTACCATCTTCAAAATAAGGCATATCTTCCTCGGGGAGTATTCTGGATAACACCCCCTTGTTGCCGTGACGGCCGGCCATCTTATCACCTACGGAAAGCTTCCGCTTAATAGCAATGTAAATCTTGACCAGTTTGATCACCCCTGGTGGAAGTTCATCACCGGCTTTTAGTTTCTCTATTTTCCCTTCAGAAAAAGCTTTGACATACTCTATCTTGCGTTTAAGATTTTCAAATAGGACGGCTATCTTTTGTTCTGGATTTCCTTCATTTTCCAGTAATATATCTTCCCATAGACTAAAGGGTATTTTTATCAGAAGTTCTTCGGTAATAGTTTCTTCTTTTTTCAAGACTATCTTTTTCTTTTGGGGGTCAACCAGCTTTGAAGCAGATATCTTACCGATCAGCAGGGCGGATATTTTATTTCTTACATTTTCAGAGATAATTCTTATTTCATCATCTCTATTTTTAAGAATCTGTGAGATCGCTTCATCTTCAACAGCCTGCAACCTCTCATCTCTTTCCGTTCCCTTCCTTGTGAAAACCTTAGCATCTATTACTGTGCCCTCTACGCCGGGAGGAACCCGGAGAGAGGTATCACGAACATCGCTCGCCTTTTCACCAAAGATGGCTCGAAGAAGTTTTTCTTCCGGTGATAACTGGGTCTCACCCTTGGGAGTAATCTTTCCCACCAAGATATCTCCAGGTTTTACCCAAACACCCATCCTGACTATTCCTTCTTCATCAAGATTTTTTAAGACTTCCTCTCCTACGTTGGGAATATCCCGCGTGATCTCCTCTTTGCTGAGTTTTGTGTCCCGGGCCGTGACCTCGAATTCCTCAATATGAATGGATGTATAAATGTCATCCTTTATAATCCTTTCACTGACCAGTATAGAATCCTCGTAATTGTATCCCCCCCATGACATAAAGGCAACCATCACATTTCTTCCCAGGGCCAGTTCTCCCATGTCTGTAGCAGGTCCATCGGCAATGATGTCGCTCTTATTGACCCGCCCACCAACATTCACGATCGGCTTCTGATTGAAACAGGTATCCTGATTTGAACGCTGATACTTGGATAGATGATAGATATCAATACCTGTGTCTAACTCATCGCTTTCGGTGCCGTCACAACTTATCACGATTTTTGCCGCATCAACACTAACTACTGCGCCGGACCGCTTTGCCAAAACAACAGCTCCCGAATCCTTTGCCACGACGGATTCCATACCTGTACCCACAAGGGGAGCATCAGGCTTAATAAGAGGAACTGCCTGTCTCTGCATGTTGGAACCCATAAGAGCACGGTTTGCATCGTCATGCTCCAGGAAGGGAATTAAGGCCGCCGCAACACTGACCAGCTGACCAGGAGACACATCCATCATATTTATGTCTTCGGGTACCACAGAAAGGAAGTCATCTCCTTTCCGTGCTGAAATGAGATCTCCCACAAACCGTCCAGTTGCATCCAGTGGACTATCCGCTGGAGCAATAATCAGGTTTTCCTCTTCCATAGCGGTAAGATAGCGAATATCATCAAGTACTGTTCCTTTCTCCACAACTCTGTAAGGAGTTTCTATAAAACCGAATTCATTAACCCTGGCATACGTTGAAAGAGAAACAATCAGGCCAATATTGGGACCTTCCGGTGTTTCTACCGGACAGATACGACCGTAGTGAGTAGGATGAACGTCTCGTACTTCAAATCCTGCCCTCTCACGGGTGAGACCGCCGGGACCAAGCGCTGACAGTCTCCTTTTATGAGTAATTTCAGAAAGCGGATTTGTCTGATCCATAAACTGTGAAAGTTGGCTACTTCCAAAAAACTCATTTACCACTGCAGAAACCGGTTTGGCATTGATGAGATCATGGGGCATCATAGTTTCAATGTCCTGAAGAGTCATCTTCTCCTTAATAGCCCGCTCCATTCTCACTAAGCCTATCCTATACTGGTTTTCTGCAAGTTCTCCCATAGATCTGACCCGTCTGTTACCCAAGTGGTCAATATCGTCTATAGTGCAATCACCAGCTCCATTTTTGAGATCGATCAGATACTTGACCGCCGCCATGATGTCCTCGTTTCGTAAAACCGTCATATCTGTAGGTACATCAAGGCAAAGTTTGTAATTTATTTTCGCTCTTCCTACATCAGAGAGATCATAAGTCTCGTTTGCAAAAAACAGGCTGTGGAAGAAATTTTGAGCCGTTTCCAAGGTAGGAGGATTGCTCGGTCGAAGCCTTCTATAAATCTCTATAATTGCATCGTCCGCGGTTTCAATCCTCTCGGCAAGGAGGGTATCTCTGATAGAGGCATTACTTCTGTCCTCATCAAGATGAATAAAGCGAATTTCATGGACACCTTTCCCGCGGATAAGTTCCAAACCTTCCGGTTTCAACTCGTCATTACACCTCAAGAGTATCTCACCGGTTCCTGGATCCATGAGATCAGAAGAAACAATTTTCCCTACTATATCTAAATCATCGACCGGTATCCGGGTAATATTCAGGTCCGCCATCTTTCTCATGGTTTTTGTGGTGATCTTTCTGCCCTTCTTGACAATTAGTTCACCAGTCTCCGTAGCAGTTAGGTCGGCCGGTGCCTTTTCGCCTATCAGAAAATCATCAACCGCCATATAGAAATGGCCGTCTTCCAGAAATACCTTTTCAATATTATAAAAATAATTCAGCAAGGATTCTGTTGAATTCCCCAGCGCCTTCAACAGTATTGTGACCGGCATTTTTCTTCGTCTGTCTATCCTCACATAAAGGAGATCCTTGGAATCAAATTCAAGATCAAGCCAGGAACCTCTGATCGGGATAACCCTGGCCGAATAGAGGAGTTTTCCGCTGGCGAGTGTTTTTCCCTTATCATGATCGAAGAAGATACCAGGAGATCTGTGAAGCTGGCTGACTATGACACGTTCCGTACCGTTTATAATAAACGAACCATTGTCCGTCATCAAAGGGATCTCACCAAAATACATCTCCTGTTCTTTAATGTCCCGGACCGACTTATGATCCGACACTCGATCAGTATCAAATACAATAAGCCGTGCCACAATTTTAATGGGAGCAGCATAGGTAGTCCCCTTTTGGATACATTCTTTCAGATCATATCGGGCATTTCCAATCTTGTAACTGACAAATTCAAGGGAACATTTTCCACTGAAATCAGAAATAGGAAAGACACTTTTAAAGGCACCCTGAAGACCAAAGTTACCTCTCTTACCCGGGTCCACATTTTCCTGAAGAAATTTCTGGTATGATTTAATCTGGATATCGATAAGATTGGGAATATCCACGGTCTTTTTAATACGACCAAAATTTTTTCTAAACCTGTCCATGTGATCCCTTCCGTGGTGAATAATCATTGCTGATCAGTATTTACCGTCCGCTACTTAATTTCCACGGTGCCGCCTACCTCTTCTATCTTCTTCTTAATATCAGATGCCTCGTCTTTTGAAATACCCTCATTGATGGGCTTTGGCACACCATCAACCAGGTCCTTGGCTTCTTTGAGTCCTAAACCTGTTATCGCTCTGACGACCTTGATTACCTGAATCTTCTGATCGCCAAACCCCGTCAGGATAGCGTCAAATTCTGTTTTCTCTTCCTCTTTCGCTGCCTGATCGGGTCCTGCAGCAACCGCTGACACAGCTACCGGTGCAGCTGCAGACACACCAAATTTTTCTTCCAACTCTTTGACCAGCTCTGAAAGTTCAAGAACCGTCATCCCCTCAATAAATTTTACTACATTTTCTTTTGTGATCTCCATTGCCATTTCTCTCATCCTTTTCTTAAGGTTTTAGTTTCCTATTGTTTTTTTGCCCGACAAGCGTCGAGAACACAAACCAAACTTCTCGGAACACCACTTAGGACGCTAACCAGTGCCCTCTGAACCCCCACCAGGACAGACAAGAGTCTTCCCAGGAGAACCTCCCGCCCCGGTAATTCGGCCAGTATAATGATTTGTTCTTTACTTAAAAGTTTCCCCTCCAATATCCCTGCCTTAATTTCAAGTTCAGCATTTTTTTTGGCAAAGTCCACTAACACCTTGGTCGGCTCAACAACATCGTCGTAACTTAAGGCAATGGTTAAGGGTGTTTTGAAATATTCTTCCAACTTATGAAAATCTGTATCAACTGAGGCGATTCTCAGAAGTGTATTTTTAACCACTCGAAACTCGGTTTTATTTTTGCGCAGGGCATTTCTTAAGGTAGTCATTTTCTCAACATTCAGACCCATGTAACTTGCCAGAATCGCCAACTTAACATCTTTAATCTTTTCGTGAAGCTCTCCAACAATTTGCTCCTTGGTATTTCGATCCACCCTATTCGCCCCCCTTTTTTAACATTCAGCATTTACAACTTAACGATTTAAGACTTAGCATCCAAAGGATCAACCTTAATACCATGCCCCATGGTGGTGGAAATGGACATGCCCTTAAGATAGGTGCCTTTACTTGATGACGGTTTTAATTTAATAATCGCTTCCACAAGAGCAATGAGATTCTCCCTTAACTTCTCCGCTCCAAAAGAAACCTTCCCCACAGGGCAGTGGACAATCCCCGCTTTTTCCACTCGGAACTCGATTTTACCGGCCTTGAGTTCCTTAACGGCTTTTCCTACCTCGAAAGTAACCGTACCGACTTTGGGATTCGGCATCAAACCCCTGGGCCCCAAAATCTTGCCCAGCTTTCCCACGGTACCCATCATATCCGGGGTAGCAATCGTTCTATCAAATTCAAGCCACCCACCTTTAATCTTTTCAATAAAGTCGTCAGAACCAACCATATCGGCTCCTGCCTCAATAGCCTCTTTTTCCTTATCGCCCTTAGCAAAAACAAGTACTCTGACTGATTTTCCCAAGCCATGAGGTAAAACCACACTACCCCTGACCATCTGGTCGGCATGCCGGGGGTTCACACCCAGCCGGATCGCCGTTTCGACAGTCTCATCGAATTTTGCCCTTGCCGTACTAACGGCTAGTTCCATCGCTTCCTTTAACGAATACCTTTTCGCTGGTTCAATCTCTTCCCTTGTTTTCAAAAAAGCCTTGCCTCTATGCATGATAAGACCTCAAGATAATATTATCTTTCTACTTCAATACCCATGGATCTTGCAGTTCCCTCCACGATTTTTACAGCAGCCTCTATATCAAGAGCATTCAAATCGTTGTATTTCAACTCCGCGATCTCCTTGACCTGTTTCTCTGTTACCGTCCCTACCTTTTCTTTCTTGGGATCACCAGAACCTTTAGCAATTTTGGCGGCCTGCTTGAGGAGCACCGAAGCCGGCGGCGTTTTGGTAACAAAGGTAAATGATCGGTCAGCATACACAGTTATAATGACGGGGATAACTGTTCCCTCCTGCTTCTGTGTCATGGCATTGTATGCCTTACAAAACTCCATAATATTAACCCCATGTTGACCAAGAGCCGGTCCTATAGGTGGTGACGGTGTTGCTTTACCTGCGGTGATCTGAAGTTTTATGCTCGCAATAACCTTCTTTGCCATGATGATCTCCTTCTCTGATCAAACATCTGAATCGTAGTGCTTGAATCAACTCTGAACAACCTGGATAAAATCTAACTCTACCGGTGTTGGTCTACCAAAAATACTAACAATAACTCTTAACTTCCCTTTTTCAGCCTTAACCTCATCGATAACCCCATCAAAGTTTATAAAGGGGCCATCTATTATCCTGATGTGGTCACCAACTTCAAACTTAAATTTAGGTTTGGGTTTCAGGGTACCTTCCTCGATCCTTGTTTTCAGTAACTCTACATCTTTGTCAGGTGTTGGAGAAGGCTTGTCCTTACTCCCTATAAAACCGGTTACTTTGGGCGTATTTTTAACAATATGCCAGGTATTGTCATTAAGTTCCATCCTGACAAGGATATAACCGGGGAAAAACTTTCGCTTAGATGTCTTCTTCTCGCCGGCTACCAGCTCTACGACATCTTCCTCCGGTATCAGAATGTCCGAAAAGAACTCCTGCATACCCGCTGTTTCTATCCTTTCCTGCAATGAAAGCTTAACTCTATTTTCAAAACCGGAATATGTATGTATAACATACCACTTGAAAGCCATTTATTTAACCTAGGAACAGTTTTATTATTTTAGTCAAAGCGAAATCAACAATACCTAAAAATGCAGAAACGATAATCACAACAACGATTACTACTGAAGTGGATATAAGGCTCTGCTTTGGAGTCGGCCATGACACCTTTTTCAGTTCAATCTTTGCATCCTTTAAGAATTCTTTTATCTTCTCTACTATTAATCTTGCCTTATCCATCGAAACACCCAATATCAGTCGAGTAAAGATAAACAGCGGGCCAGGGAGGACTCGAACCCCCAACATCCGGATTTGGAGTCCGGCGCTCTAGCCATTAGAGCTACTGGCCCTTTTCCTCGCAATAATTTAAGCGTTCTCAAAGCAGATACTTGCCGTGGAACTATTTCGTTTCCCTGTGAACTTTGTGAGACCGACAAAATCTGCAATACTTTTTCAATTCAAACCGGTTCTGCATGGTCCGCTTGTTTTTTGTTGTTGTATAGTTCCTCTGTTTACATTCCGTACAGGCCAATATTATAATATTTCTCATGATTCCCCAACTTTTACCAAGCTGAAGCCCACGACCAGGGTTGAACTGGTGACCTCATCCTTACCAAGGATGTGCTCTACCGACTGAGCTACGTGGGCAGATTTAAAATTATCTAAATTTTATACTGCCTCAGTAAGTAACCTATTGGAGCGGGAAACGGGATTCGAACCCGCGACCCTCAGCTTGGAAGGCTGATGCTCTAGCCACTGAGCTACTCCCGCTCAAGCAAATAACAGGCGTACAACAAATCTTTAATGATGGAGGGGGGAGGACTTGAACCTCCGAAGGCTGCGCCGGCAGATTTACAGTCTGCTCCCTTTGACCACTCGGGAACCCCTCCCCTATTTCGAAACAGCCAACCAGAGCTGGCGATGGGAGTCGAACCCGCAACCTGCTGATTACAAATCAGCTGCTCTACCGTTGAGCTACGCCAGCTATTTTCCAAATAGCAATTTTACACATTTCAGAAATGTGAATTTTTCATTTTACTTTCTCTGAAAGATTTGTCAAGCAAATTTATCAGATCCTCAGGCCTAAAAAATCAAAACAGAGAAACTCTGTTTGCTAATTGTAGCGTGTCAAGGGAAATTATAAAAAGCCGTCTTCTCAGAGTAACGTTTTTTGCCCCGAGACTAAAATCTGATCGATCCCTTCTTAAACCTTACCGAGCATTGGATTACCAGAAGAATAGCCTTATCTTGCGGCTCACTCCAGGCGTTAAATTCCCATACTCCGGACTTCACTGAGGACACCCAAAGATTTCAACTTTTTTCCAAGAAGGTACTGGATAAAATTAACAAGGAGAGATCTGCTTTCCTCTGACGACTGTTTCGACAGTAGTAACCCCTGGCAAGGGTAATCTTCCTTTCCCATAAGAAGCATCTTAATGGTTTCAAAGGAAACAGGAAGAGAAACAAAGTTACTCTGGCAACAAGTTGCACATCTCAAGCCCCCTTCTTTTACGTTGAATCTATAAATATAGCTATTACTCACCGGTTCCTTACAGACCAGACAGCGGTCTAAAACCGGTTCATACCCGCTGAGTTTAAGGAGACGCATCTCATAAAACCGAAGTAACCATTCCGAAGTGTCTCCGTCATTAGTGAGGTTTAGAAATTCCTGCAATAATTTAAATAAATCGCTGTTTTTTTTCCCTTCTACGGTAAATTTGTCCATCAGCTCAACCATATATGAAGCGACCAGCATTTTTTCAAGATCCTCTCTGATATCAGAATAGGGATTGGTAATATCGCAGTCTTCTATGAGAGACAAGGTATCACGACTTCTTTTCGAAAAGAGGGTGTCGGAACAGGAAAACGGCTCCAAGGCATTGTTGGCAAACCTTCTACGACTTCTCCTGGCTCCCTTGGCGATTCCCTTGAGTTTACCGAAATCAATGGAATAGAAGGTTACAATCCGGTCGGCTTCTCCGTAATCCAGTGAGCGGAGGACAATTACCTGCGTCTTAAAGCTGGTCCTCGCCCCCATCACCACAGACCACCTTTTAACATCTGGAATACTTCATCATAATAATATTTAAGACATACGACTGATGACTGATGACTGATATTTTATCTCTCCCTCCACGATGGTCAATATTGCCTTTCCTTTTATTGTCCATCCGAGAAAGGGAGAATTTTTGCCCTTGGAACGCAATTCTTGAGATTCAACCATCCATAGCTTCTCCATGTCAATGATGGTTATATCAGCGTCGGAACCTACCTTTATTGTCCCCTTTGGTATACGGAGTATCCTCGCCGGATTTTTGCTCATCTTTTCAACCAGCTGGTTCAGAGTGAGAATACCATCGGTTACCAGTTTCAGGCTGAGAGCAAGAGCGGTTTCCAATCCTGAGATGCCGCTGGAAGCATATTCAAACTCAACTTCCTTGTCGGTAATGGCATGCGGGGCATGGTCTGATGCAATCGCGTCAATGGTACCATCTTTGAGGCCCTCTTGTATTGCCATCACATCCTCCATAGTCCTCAGGGGGGGGTAGACCTTCGCATTGGTATCAAATTCTCGAACCGCTTCATCGGTAAGAGAAAAATAGTGGGGAGCTGTCTCAGCTGTTACCCTAATCCCCTTTTCTTTTGCATTCCTGACTAAACTAACTGCTCCTGCAGTACTGACATGGGCTATGTGGAGAGGAGCCCCGGTAAACTCGGAAATAATAATATCCCTTGCGACCATAATGTCTTCCGCTATACTTGGAATACCCTTAAGCCCCAGTTCGGTGGATATCAACCCTTCGTTCAGCGCCCCTCCTGCCGACAGACCAGTATCCTCACAGTGGGAAATGATCGGCATGTCAAGAGAAGAAGCATATTCAAGCGCCCTTCTCATCAGGGAACTGTTCATGACCGATTTTCCATCATCCGAAAAGGCCACGGCACCAGCATCTTTTAAATTCCAGAATTCTGTCATGGTAGTTCCTTCAGAATTAATGCTGATGGCAGCAATAGGATACACGTTAACGATATTACACTCTGTAGCTTTTCTTCTGATGAACTCGGTTATCGAACGATTATCATTGACCGGTCTTGTGTTTGGCATGCAGGCTACAGAGGTAAAGCCTCCGCGGGACGCAGCTTCAGATCCTGTCCGGATCGTCTCCTTATACTCAAACCCGGGTTCCCGCAGATGGGTATGCATATCAATTAATCCAGGCACCACAATCATCCCCTGCAGGTCAATGACCTCTGCCCTGGATGTTTTTGAAAAATCAATACCGGATTTGTAAATACCTTTTTCCAGCGCAACGATCTTTCCCTCTTCTACCAGAATATCCATATTACCGTCCATATTCTGGGAAGGGTCAATGACTCTTCCACCCCTAAGCAAGAGTCTCCTCATCATTTATCCCCCATCATCAGGTAGAGAAGTGCCATTCTTACAGCAACTCCGTTAGTTACCTGGTCGAGGATTACCGAGTGGGGACCATCAGCAATGTCGGAAGAAATTTCCACCCCCCTGTTGATAGGTCCCGGGTGCATGACCAGAACATCATCCTTCGCCAGTTTGATATTATCCCTGTTCAGACAGAAATAGTTCGCATACTCCTGCAGTGATGGAAAGAGGTTCTCATGCTGCCTTTCCGTCTGTATTCGAAGCATCATGATAATGTCGGCATCTCTTATGGATTCCTCCAAACGATAGCAAACGGTAACCCCCATTCGATCAATATATCGTGGTATCATCGTAGCGGGACCGGCTACAGTGACATGCGCACCCATTTTAATAAGACTATAAATGTTGGAACGGGCAACCCGGCTGTGGGCAATGTCCCCGACAATAGCTACCTTAAGACCGGACACACTTCCTTTTTTTGCTCTGATGGTCATTAAATCTAACAATGCCTGTGTCGGGTGTTCATGGGCCCCGTCGCCGGCGTTGATAATTGGCTGTTTTATAATTCTGGCCAATATGTGTGGGGCACCGGCAGCGCTATGCCGGATAACTATCATATCAGGATTCATGGCTTCCAAGTTTCTCGCCGTGTCAATAAGTGTTTCCCCTTTTACGATGCTGCTTGTCGTTGATGAAATGCTGAGTGTATCGGCACTTAATCTTTTTCCGGCTATCTCAAATGACGTTCTTGTCCTCGTGCTGGCCTCAAAAAAAAGATTGATGATGGTTTTACCTCTTAAGGTAGGAACCTTTTTAATCTCTCTGGTAGATACCTCAACGAAAGATTCCGCCGTGTCTAAAATAAGATTAATCTCATCTATGGTAAGGTCTCTGATTCCCAGAAGATCTTTATTCGCTAACCTCATACGACGTGGACCTCAAAAAATTGGTCAGTGTTCACTCTCTTCAATAACCACTTCGTCTCTGCCGGTCTTCTCTGTGAGGTTCACGCTCACAGACTCCCATATAGATGATGGCAGATCCTTACCCACAAAATCTGCCCTGATAGGAAGTTCACGGTGGCCCCTGTCAATAAGTACCGCAAGCTGAATGAGCTTAGGTCTACCAAAGTCTATCAGAGCATCCATAGCGGCCCTTATCGTCCTTCCGGTAAAGAGGACATCATCCACAAGAATTACTTTTTTATTGTCCAGAGAAAAAGGTATATCCGTCTTTCCTAATTTTGGCTTTCTATTCGTGGAAACTAAATCATCTCTGTACAGTGTAATATCAAGGATACCCAGAGGGATTTCAGCCCCTTCCATATTTGTGATCTTCTTCTGCAGTCTTTCCGCCAGAAAAACACCCCCCGTCCTGATCCCGACGAGGATCATGTCCTCTACCCCTTTATTCTCTTCCAGAATCTCGTAAGCGATTCTATTGAGGGACCTGTCAATACCCTCTGAATCCATAACGGTTCTTTTGTATCCCATTACTTAGTTTCCTTATTAAAATCCAGGAGTCTGACTAACCAGCTCTTCTCTGCAGAAAAAGTTGTAGTGCAATTCTCGTTCGTTCATTTTTTGTTTTAACCCTTATATGCCTTTAAGAAACAACATTGCCTTGTCATACCCGTCGAAAAGGCAATAAGCCAAATTCACGATTACGCGGTCAGACATTACCTCTATAGCTCTGTGTTATGGCATAGTGCTCGGAAAAATATCTAATTCAAACCTTCTGATTCTAATGTTCACTATTTTGCAAAGGTCTCGACTTACTATTCTTTCCCCCTTTAAGAACTAGGATCACAAAAAAAGATCTGCATTACATAAAAAAGCTATCAAAAAAGTTGCTTATATGCAAGGCAAATTTATTTAGCACATCCTATTGTATCAGTAAATGTCCCACAATTTTATTGACGAAGATTCTTGATAGTTATAAAATTATTCAAAAAGGAGATTCTGAACATAATGAAGCCAGCCATACTTGTTGTGGATATGATTAAAGATAATCTCTCCGAGGAAGATAATAACCCGGTGGTGCCTTTTGCCCGGGCGATTATACCCAATATAAATCGGCTAACGGACATTGCAAGGAAACGAGATATACCTGTTATATTTTCCACAGACAGTTTTCTCCCCGGTGATTTTATTTTTGGGGGCAGAATGAAAGAGCAATCTCTCCGAGGCACTGAAGGCGCCGAAGTTACCGAGGCCCTTATCCAGTCAAATAATGACATCTATCTTCCCAAACGAAGATTCAGCGCCTTTTTTAAGACAGATCTTGATCAAACCCTTAGTTTGTACGGCGTTGATACTGTTATCCTTGCTGGAATTAACTCCCATTGGTGTGTCTTGAGTTCAGCAATGGATGCACTTTCTCTTGATTTCTGCACTTACATTATAGAGAATTGCTGTGCGAGCTTCAGCAAAGAAGTTCATGAGAACATAATGAATATTTACCGGAAAAATCCACTTCGTCCCCTTTTTCAGATCATGAAGCTGGATGAGTTCTTAAAAGAAATTTAATCATGAGCATAAGGTGGAAGTTATAAAATGCTAACGGAGCCCAAAGATGCAGCGACTGTCATTCTACTTCGAGAAAGTTCCGACTATGAAGATATCGAAGTCTTGATGGTTAAACGGCACCAAGATAATGCGTTTGTGCCGAACCGCTATGTGTATCCTGGTGGCGCCATGGATGAAGATGATTACCTTTCCAATATAGAAAAGTTTTGCCATGGTCTTGAGCAAAAGATACCCCAACATCTGATAGACGACATTTCCCCGCCGGAAAAAGCACTGGGAGCATGGGTTACCGGAATAAGAGAAACATTTGAGGAAGTAGGTCTCCTTCTGGCCTATGAAAGTAATGGGACCCTTGTCTCTCTCAAGACAAATGAACAAGCAGAAAGATTTATGTTTTATAGACAGTTGCTTGCTGATAGAAAAATAAAGCTGATAGAAGTTCTTGAAAATGAAGGACTTTTACTGGCGATAGATAGACTCCATTATTTTTCTCACTGGGTCACGCCGAAGGCGCTTTCCATCCGTTATGATGTGAGGTTCTTTGTTTGTGAAGCTCCGGAAGATCAGAAACCGCTTCACGACGGGTTTGAACTGGTCGAACACAGGTGGATCAAGCCCCAGGATGCTCTCTATAAGTATGAGCATGAAAATTTTAGTATGGTTCTTCCGACAATTATGACTATTAAAGAACTCTGCCAATTTAAAACCGTGCGGGAGGTTATCCGTTCCACAGAGGGGAAAAATATCCCGAGGCTCCTCACAAAGATGGTGCAGAAAGGAAATCAAAGTGTGGAGATCATGCCCGATGGATCATTCTGGGGCCCTTCACCCCTTTAATCCCTAAGCCGCAAAATGTTGGCATAAAAACCACTTGTTCTGAATTTATGATAAATCTATCTTGAGGGTGTTTTTATTTTTTGACAATTTCCTGCCATATATGGTAGAAAAGATTTATCCGCTTGGATCTGCAGAAGACGGACTGAGACGGAATGGTCAGAAATAATAAGCGATAATTTCAGAGCCTTCCGTACGTAGTCTATGCGGAAGGCTCTTTTTTTGAGAAAAAAGGCTCTCACAGGATAATAAACTTTTTAGAGAAAGGACGTTGTCCAATGATGAAACCAACTATTCCTCGGGGAACCAATATAAACAGTATTGCTATTGTGGGCCTGGGTAAAGTAGGCACAGCAGTCGGATTTCTCTTGCGATCCGCCGGTTACACAATTGTTGCCGTTGCCGGCCGATCCGCTTCATCCATCGAGCAAGCCCTGCCTTATACCAAAGGGGAAGCCTTTTTAAGTCCCTCCGATGCAGCCTCACGGGCAGAATGTATCTTGATTACCACCGGCGATGATGACATCGCCCCTGTGTGTGAAGAAATAGTAAAGGGAGGGGGGGTAGAACCGAATAATAAGGTAATACATATGAGCGGAGCAGGAGGTCTTGATCTGCTTGATGCCGCACGCAGGGCAGGAGCACATATCGCAAGTATTCACCCTATTCAAAGTTTTGCCGATGTAAAAGGTGCAATAGAAAGCATACCCGGGAGCACATTCGGCATCACAGCAGATAACGAAATCAAAAACTGGGCAGTAAAAATGGTCAGAGATCTGGGTGGCACCCCCTTTTTCGTTCCTGAATCAGATAAACCTCTTTACCATGCAGCTGCCTGCATGGCCTCGAACTATCTGGTCACTCTGATGCATACAGTGGAATGTATCTATACCTCTCTCGGCTTGACCGGAGAGGAGGCTTTTCATGCATTCTGGCCCCTCGTTAAAGGAACCATAAAAAATATCGAAATGAAGGGAACCATCCAATCTCTAACCGGCCCAATATCTCGCGGTGATGTCGGCACCATCGAAAAACATTTACAGGCCTTCCGAGAAAAGCTTCCTGCTTTCCTCACGGCATACTCTGCTATGGGAATTCTAACGGCAGATCTTGGCCTCAATAAAAAAACTCTCCCTACTGACAGGGCAGAGATCATAAAAAAACTATTAAAGGGAGGACAAAAAGATGAATAAGCAGGAAAAAATCAGCAAGATCACCACAGCCGTCGTTCGTGAAATGAAAAAGAGGAAAGAAAAGATTGCCATGCTTACAGCCTATGATTATTCTACGGCGGCTGTTCTTGATCAATCGGGAATAGACATCCTACTTGTGGGTGATTCTCTGGGTATGGTTATCCTCGGCTATGACAGCACTCTGCCCGTCACAATGGAGGATATGATCCACCACACCAGAGCCGTCTCCCGGGCCACAAAACGTGCCATGGTAATCGGTGATATGCCCTTTATGTCCTACCAGGTTACCGTTGAAGAAGCGCTCTACAATGCCGGCCGTTTCCTACAGGAGGCTGGCGCTCATGGTGTCAAACTGGAGGGAGGAAGAGAGGTTGCAGAAACTACAAGAAGGATCACCTCAACAGGGATTCCTGTCATGTCTCACCTCGGTCTCACTCCTCAGTCTATCCACCAGTTTGGCGGTTTTAAAGTACAAGGGGAAAACGATGCAGCGGCAGTAAGAATCTTGGAAGATGCCAAAATTCTTGAAGAAGCAGGGGCTTTTTCTATTGTCTTAGAATGCGTGCCTGCAACCCTGGCTAAAACAATTACCCAATCCCTGACAATCCCGACTATCGGCATCGGAGCCGGTATTGACTGCGATGGACAGGTCCTCGTCGTCAATGACATGCTGGGAATGTTTGAAAAATTTACGCCTCGATTTGTCAAAAAGTACGCACATCTTAACGTGCAAATGAAGGAAGCTGTCCAGAAGTATATAGAGGAAGTGAGAACATGTACCTTCCCGGATAAGGAACATACTTTATAGTAAAATCCTTGAAGAATGGGTTCCTGCAGTGCTTAAACTTTTTTTTCGACCATGCACAAATCATCTTGCTTCGCTGAAATGTCATAACATACGAATAAATTTTTGTTCCGCCTTTCATATAAGGCAATGTTCAATTCTTCTATACTACCAGCAGAACAGACCCGCGGGCTTATTGTTGCCCGGATACAACAATGGTTGCCTTTGCTTTTAATTTTTCTACCAAAGCAGCAAAGGCTTCCTGTAATTTCTCACGCTCGAGGAAAGAAGCAATATTTTCCTTTGTCTTCTTATCAAGACTCATGGTTTTTGGAGCATTGTGTTTTAAGACCTGTATGATATGATAGCCGAAATCGGTTTCAACCACCGGACCGATGGCGTCTTTTTCCTGGGAAAAAGCTGCATCCTCAAAAGGTTTAACCATTTGACCGCGTGGGATCATACCTAGATCACCACCATTTTCTTTACTGGGGCAATCGGAATTTTTTCTGGCAAGCTCGGCAAAATCACTACCAGCGAGCAGTTTTTTGCGTAAATCTTCAGCTTTCTTCTTATTAACCTTAGCTTTATCATCGTCTTCCGGGTTCTTTGCAATCAGTATATGCCGGACATGGACTGTCTCAGGTATTTTGAATTTTTCCTTATTTTTCTGATAGAATTCTGCTATTTCTTTTTCTTTCGGTTTTACCTCACCACCTATTGTAGAGAGAACCAGCTTATTGATCCTGATCCCTAACCTAATCTCTTTACGCATTTCTTCTTCACTGGTGCGGTTCTTTTCCATAATGTCCTCAATTGTAACTCCGGAGGGCAACGTGGCCTTCAACTTATCAATTGCTTCCGTAACATCCTTTTCCGTAAAACTGATCTTTTGCCTGTTTACTTCATTCGTAAGCAGCGTGCGTAAGATAAATTCATCTATAAGCTTTCCCCGTAATTCTGTCTTAACCTGCTGGAGACGATCAGCAGGTACATGATCCTTGAGAACCACCAATTTATTACTAATTTCCTTGTCCAGCTTGGCTTGGGTAAGTTTTGTCCCGTCAACTTCGGCCACTATACCGGATGACTTCACAGAGGGTGCTGAAGAGGAATCAGCGGGTGCTACAGACTGTGTTACAGACTGTGGGACAGACTGTTTCTCTTCGGAGTTTTGGTGCAGAGTCTTATCAACTTTTGGTTTTTCTTCTTTTGAGTTACAACCGCCTATTACAAGGATGACCAAACAGGTAAATATAAAGATGATATTTCTATAAATTCTATTTTTCATGATCGTTCCTTTATATACAATGGTAAGATAAAGTGAATAGATGTTTGTTTCTGATAAAATTCCGACAGTTTGCCGGTTGTTCAGCCACTTATCACCACGAATGGGCTGTTTCAAATTAAAGATAGATGAGAAAATACCCCGGTCGTATAACCGGGGTATTTAAATTTAAAAAGTTTTTATAATGGCTGAACGTTTACAGCGCTTGGGCCTTTGTTACCTTGCTCGATATCGAAGCTAACTCGCTGGCTTTCATGTAGTGTTTTGAACCCAGCACCTTGAATGGCGCTGAAATGAACAAATACATCACCACCTTCATCATTTTCGATAAAACCATATCCTTTTTTCTCGTTGAACCACTTTACTCTACCTTCTGCCAATTCTACTCCCTCCTTTCTCAAATTTGCTCAAAATTGGGCTACACCCAGTAAAAAGTAAAAAAACCACCCCAGCTCCGGACATCGAACCAGTGATGGCTGCTTTTACACTGCTGAATCTCGGCACCCAATTTCTCCCTACCCACCGCTCCATCTATCGTTAAGAAAACGCAAACGATTAACGATAATCTACGACAGCTTCTTAAAAATAACATACTTTTTCGCAAAATCAAGCATTTTTTTAATTTCAACTATAATTACTTCAAAAAAATGAACTACCCCGCAGCAAGCTACGGGGTAGCAAAATCGAATAATACCAATCGCTCTTTACGAAGCAAGCTTCGGGAAATTAAACCCTGAGAGATTAAAGCATAAACAGAAGGATGCAGTTATATGAACAGACTTTGTCTGTGGATTGAAGCCTGGATCAAGTCAAGTCATTTATTTTCAAGATAATTCCGCCCACTGAAAAGGGCCATGATCTCTGTTCTGGTCAACACTGCGTCAACCCGGTCGACACCACCCTTTTCCCTTATATTTTCCCTACCCCCTTCCTCCCGGTCAAGCAGGACAATGACCCTGTCTATTACTAGGCCTGCCGCTCTTGCGCTCTCTACCGCTTTGATCGTGGATCCACCGGTGGTAAGAACATCGTCTAAAATCACGACCTTTTCTCCGGGTTTGAGGTCTCCTTCAATGGTACCCTTTGTTCCGTGCCCCTTTACATCTTTCCTCACAATGAAGGATTTAATGGGCCTTCCCTTTTGATACGAAATCATAGAAAGAGCATTGGCTATCGGGTCCGCTCCGAGTGTAAGACCTCCGGCTGCCGTAACATCAGTATCTCTCAGCATTTCAAAGATGACCTCTCCGATGAGGTTCATCCCCTCAGGATCAAGGGTTGTCGGTTTGCAATTGAAATAGAAGTTACTTGTCCTGCCGGAAGTAAGTGTAAAGGGTGGATTGTCACTGTAGGCAAAAGACCTTTCTGTAACAATTTCAGCCAGTCTTTTTTTCATCTCATGGTAGTCCATATTTTATCGTCCAACCAATTCTTTCATTAAACGTACCGCTTCCACAGCATCTTTCGCATAGACGGCCCCGAGAGAGTCGGCATAGGACCTTGTCATGACGGCACCTCCCACTATAAACTTACATGCGAGCCCTTCTTTCTTTGCGAGATCAATAACGTCTATCATGTTTACCATGGTCGTCGTCATCAGCGCCGAAAGACCGATCACATTCACATGGTTTCGTTTTGCGGCTTCGATAATAGCCTCTGCCGGTAAGTCCTTGCCCAAATCAATAACCTCATATCCATGATTTTTCAATAACAGGGCAACAATATTTTTGCCGATGTCATGGATATCCCCCTTGACTGTGGCTAAGAGAACGGTACTTTTTCCATCATGACCCTTTTTGTTAATATTGAGCTTCGGTTCAAGGTATCCGAGGGCATCTTTCATCGCCTCGGCACTGGCGATCAACTGGGGCAAAAAATACTTTTTCTCATCAAATAAACCTCCCACATGGACAATCGCCGGGATCATAAGATCATTCACAAGTTTAGTGGCATCCATACCGGAAATTAAAGCGTCCTCAACCAGACTAATAATATCTTCACGGTTTCCTTCGAGCACAGCCTGATATACCTTTTGTGCCGGTGAGACAGCCTCCGTCGGTGTATTCATGCCGTCGGCATCGCAACGGGGGGATAAATAAGCAATATAGGATGCGGCATCCTGATCTTTCCCCATGAAAAGATCGCCTGCCATCTTTACCTGCATAATCTCTTCACTTGCAGGATTGGCAATTGCCACCGTCAGACCGGAAGCCTGTCCCATGGCAAGAAGAGTCGCATCCATACTTTTCCGGCCAGGCATGCCGAAGGACACATTGGAAAGACCTAGGAGTGTCCTGCATTTGAATTGATTTGTACACCAGGCGATGGTCTTTATGGATTCTAATGCTGCCTGGGGATTCGAGGCCACAGTCATTACCAGCCCGTCAACGATTATGTCATCTTTGGTAAACCCAAAGCCTTTCGCTGCCTGAAAGACTCTCTTAATGATGGGCTTCCGCCTCTCGGCCGTTTCCGGCACTTCGCCGTCTGCCAGAGGCATCAGAATAAACATGGCGCCATACTTTGCCGCCACAGGGAGGAGCTTAGCGATTTTCTCCCGCTCTCCAGAAACAGAATTAACCAGAGCACGACCGGGGTAAAGACGGAGGGCCGTCTCTATTGTTTCGACTCTAGATGAATCAATTACCAGAGGAAGAGCGGTAGTTGTTGACAGCAGGCAGAGAACATCCCTGATGGTTTTGATCTCATCAATGCCGGGGACACCAACATTCACATCTAAAAGATCGGCTCCATTTTCTTCCTGCTCTTTTGCCAGTCGCCGGACCAAGGACATTCTACCCTCTAACAACTCCTGTTGCAGGATCTTTTTCCCCGTGGGATTTAAACGTTCACCTATAATCAAAAGGGGGGCATCTTTGTCCAACACTTTGGAATTAAAGGCCGAGCTTACTGCGCTGAGAGATTTTCGTGCAGGGGCGAGGGGTTGCTCATTGTTTATGCCCTCTTTCAATGCTGCAATATGATCCGGCGTCGTACCGCAGCACCCTCCGAGCATGTTGACACCAGCAGCCACAAGTTTTGTACCGTAAGTAGCAAATTCACTGGCATTCATATCGAAAACTGTATTGCTGCCAACAAGCCGTGGGATACCGGCATTCGGTTTTGCCGCCAAGGGAACCGTAGCGTAAGGTTTCATGGCAGCAATAAGTCCCACCATCATGTCCGGACCCGTAGAGCAATTACATCCGACGGCATCTGCGCCAAGGCTCTGCAACGTGATTAAAGCCGTAACAGGATCTGTACCGTTAAGGGTACGGCCATTTTTTTCATACGTCATGGTCACAACGGTAAAATAACTACTCACCTCTTTAACGGCCAGCAGAGCGGCACGTGCCTCCTGAATATCCATCATGGTTTCGACGACAAACAGATCAACGCCACCCTCAAGAAGTCCCAGAATCTGCTCTTTAAATGTATCTACTGCTGCTTCGAACGGAAGATCGCCAAAAGGCTCTATGAAATGTCCTGTAGGGCCAATATCACCTGCTATGAGGGTGTCCTTAACGGCGGCATCTCTGGCAAGAAGCGCCAGTTCTCTGTTGATCTCCCTGACATTCGTGTTATGGTAGTGACCAAGTTTGAATCGATTCGCCCCGAAAGTGCAAGTGTATAATATATCAGAACCAGCCCGCTGGTAAGACGCATGGATATTCCCGATCATATCAGGGTTTTCAAGACACCATATTTCAGGACATACACCTGAAGGCATACCCCTCTTATGTAGTAAAGTACCGGTAGCACCATCCAGGATTAATACCTTCTCTTTTAACGCTCTTTTTATCTTATTTTTCTTATTCAATGATCACCATCCAGAACTACCAGAGCATCCACGGCAATTGGCCTGCTGCCGGCTATTATAACGGGATTGATATCAATCTCCTGTATACGCTCACAATCTAATCCTATCTGGCCCAACTTGATCAGCATATCGCAGAGATTCTCTTTATCTGCTGCTTCCAGACCACGAATGGGATCCAGAATGCGGTACCCTTTAATATCTCCCATCATCTCCAGAGCATCTCTTCTCTTTAGGGGGGCTACCCGAAAGGAAACATCATTGAGGATCTCGGCAAAGATTCCCCCCAGCCCAAACATAACACAGGGCCCGAACTGAATATCCCTGGTCATCCCCGCAACCAACCCCCTCTCTCCTTTTATCATTTCCTGAACCAGGACCCCATCCAGGAGTACCTTAGCGTTATTCATTATCCTTTGATAAGCCTCCATCAGGGTATTTTCATTAGAAAGATTAAGCTCTATCAGCTTTAACTCCGTTTTATGGGTTGCCTCAGGAGAACAACCCTTTAATACTACAGGGAACCCTATCTCCTTTGCTGTTCGGACAGCTTCCCCCTCAGAATTTACCAGCTTTTCACGAGTAATGTGAATGCCATAACTGGCCAACAACTTTTTAGATTGATATTCAGAAAGTGTTTTCCGTCCCTTTTGAAACAGATGAGATAGTTGATTCATGGTACACTATAGTTATTAATAAATACCTGCTTCACAGCCGGCTGCGATAGTCTTGCCCAGTTCCTCACCTCTGGCTAATATCTCCTCGGTAATCTCCCTTCTCGCCACTACAGGTTCGAAGACCTTTCTGAACTGATATCCTCTGAAAATCCGTTCAATGCTGTTTAATGCCCCAATTCCATCATTTCCGGCACTAATAAAAATTACATAAGGCTTCCTGAATATCTCCCTTTTTCCCCGTACCTCGTTGTAAGTCCGGTCAAAGAAATCTTTGATCATGCCAGCCATATAGCCAAAGTATTCCGGAGAGCCGATGGCCAAACCATCGCAATCAAGGAGATCTTGCAGTGTTGTTTCTGCCGATCTTTTAATTATAACTTCCACATCAACAACAGACCCCGCCCCTTTCGCTACGCTCTCGGCCATTCTCTTGGTATGCCCCGTTTGCGAATGGTAAACAACCAGAGTATCTTGCACATAACAAATTCCTCTTCTCAAAAGCCTCCCCGTTTGCTTCTGTGTACACAGAAGCAAAATATAAATATATAGTAGCCTAGCGATGGTAGTTTTAAAACTCACTCCAGAAGCTCTATGCATTCAATGTTCAGAAATATGTTGGCTTTCAGTCATTTTATCTATTCAATATATATAATGTAATTTCCCCCTTGTCAACTGACAGCAAGGCAAAGATTAAAAGCACATAAGATAACTACTTTAAAGTTTCATTGTTGTAGTTATATAGGTGTAAATATGAATATTTCATTAATGTCTCACTTAAGCAATATTTCAAAAATTGCTTGACATGATAGAAATCTTAGTATATGATAAAACGTTCAATACAAGAGGGTTTAACAAAGAGTAGGACAGTAACTTTTGACAATACTTCTTGTCACCGGAGGAGGAAAAGAGATGTCTGAAGTGGAAAGTAAAGAAGACTTATTGATAGTTCAAAGCTGGATGGAAAAGCCCAGAGTTTTGGAGACCAAGTGTGGTATCCCTGTGAAGGAATACTATACACCTGACGACGTAAATGGGGCAAATTATGATGCAGAAATCGGAAACCCGGGCGAATTTCCTTACACCAGGGGTATCCATCCCAACATGTATCGTGGGAAGATATGGACAAGGCGCGTTTTCTGCGGTGTGGGAACCCCTGAGTATACTAATAAAAAGCTGAAGTATCAGCTTTCGCATGGTCAGTCCGGCATTATTATCACACCGGATATTCCGACCAACCACGGTGGCGTAGATCCTGATCATCCTATAGCCAGAGGTTTTGCTGCCATTCAGGGCGCCCCGATCCACTGCATTCAAGACACGGATCAAACATTTGCCGATATCGACCTCGGGCACGTAAGTGTTGCCTTTCAATGGAATAATATGTCGGCACTGGTTACGCAAGCCTGCTTTATAGCCAGCGCACAGAAAAGAGGATATGATGTAGCTAAACTTAGAGGCTCAATCATAAACGAGCCGCTCCATAGCTATTTCAGTAATATCTCGGCCCCTCAGGAAGATATCGATCTTCAGTTGAAAATATCTACGGATATTACAGAATACTGTACAAGGCATATGCCTCTCTGGCATCCACAGGTGCTGAATGGATATGACATGAGCCAAACCGGAATAGTGGCTCATCAGGAACTGGCATTTACCCTGGCATTGGCCAGGGCATACATAGGAGAGGCTTTAAAGAGAGACTTGGATATTGATTCTTTTGCTAACAGAATAATGCTGGTTTTCACATCTGACATGGACTTTTTCGAGCAGGTCGCCAAATTCAGAGCGGCGCGCAGGATTTGGGCCAAGATGATGCGGGATGAGTTTAGCGCAAAGGATAAAAAAACATGGAGAGCCTTTATCACAACTCATACTGACGGATCTTCCCTAACAGCACAGCAACCGGTAAATAACATAGTCAGGATTACGTTAGAAGTTCTGGCTGCCGCGCTTGGAGGCGTGCAATCGATGGATCCCTGCGGTTATGACGAAGGTCACTGCATACCGTCTTTTGAGTCAGCGCTTACCAGTTTAAATATCCAAAACATTGTCGCCTATGAAACCGGTATCGTCAATACTGCCGACCCACTTGGTGGCTCTTACTATCTCGAGCATCTTACCAACGAGATAGAAAAGAAAGCCAGAGAATACCTCCAGGAGATAGAAGATCATGGCGGCATAGTAAACGGCATAAAAACCGGCTGGGTACGTCAGGAAGTTGAGAAGGCACAGCTACAGCGAGAAAAGGAGAAACGAGAGAAGAAGAGAATTGTAGTGGGTGTTAATGAACTGGTAGTTCCGAAGGATGCGGAAGTATCCATTCCTATCACTAGGGATACATGGTTAGATACAAGAGCGGAGCAGGACCTTGTTGAAATATTCCGTAAATTTAAGGCATCCAGGGATACAGAAAAGGTTAAAGAAGGTTTGAAACTAGTGCGGCGGGATGCCCTCGAAGGCAAAAATTTGATGCCCTCCACCATAGAGGCAGTTAAGGCTAAGGCGACTATGAGTGAGACGTTAGGGGTAATCCGTCAGGCCTATGGGATGCCTTGGGACCCCTTTGGAATGGTTAACGCTCCCTCATGGTGGGAGATTTGAACAGAAGGAGGATAAAGATGATAAAGATATTAGTCGCCAAGCCAGGTATGGACAGCCATGACAGGGGAGCAGTAGTTTTGTGCCATGCTTTTCGGGACGCCGGTATGGAGGCAATTTATACCGGCTTGTGGCAAACGCCTGAGATGATCGTCTCCGCAGCTATACAGGAAGATGTTGACGTTATCGCAGTAAGCATGATGGATGGGAACGTACTTGCCATATTTAGTGACATAATAGAGGGATTAAAGAAGAAGTGCGTCACCAACATTGCCGTTATGGGTGGTGGAATCATACCGGAAAATATAAGGCCTAAGTTGAGCGAAATGGGAATCAGCGGCTTTTTTGGTCCAGGTACACCTATGGAAGATATAGTAAACCACATCAAAAGCAAAGTTAAAAAATCGTCTTGACATTGCCCTATTAAGCTAAAAATCCGTGCGGAAAGAGGGATAGATATATATCTATCCCTCTTTCTTTTCGACCTGTGGGTATATGCCTCCTTTTTGATAAGATTTTCTACTTATTTATCCTGTTTTCTCAAATAATCGGTGGTGTATATTTTCTTGACCCGTAAGGGAATTTCTCATATATTCACAATCATCTTTACTTTCCTCCACAAAGGATAAGGGGAGTTAAGATTGTTGATCCTGATACTTTGCCCTTTTATTACAGCAAACAACTTTCGTGATCTTTTCCGACAAAAATGCCGCCTTAAAAGAAATAGAGGGAAATATTATGGATGAACGGGAAAAAGCATTGTTGAGCGGCCTTCCCAAGATTGATGAGTTAATGGCAATCTTGGAAAAAAAGAATATTTATACAAAGGCGCCGCGAGAGATTGTAAAAGCCACCTGCCGTTCGGTGGTAGCAGACTTGAGAGATACTATTCTTAGAAGAGGTTCTGACAAAAACAGCTTATACCTGCCTGTAGCAGAGCAAGTTGCAGATAAGGTCATTGGAGTCATTGAAGGCCTTCATCAATATCGCCTCCGCAGGGTTGTGAATGCAACGGGGACCATCCTGCATACGAACCTGGGTAGAGCCCCCCTGTGCAGGGAAGCCCTTGAAAGGATACAAGAGGTCGGCGGAGGATATTCAAACCTCGAATTTGACTTGGCCAGGGGACAAAGAGGCCTCCGATATGATCATGTCCAGAGTATATTATGTGCCCTGTCAGGGGCGGAAGATGCCTTGGTCGTCAATAACAATGCTGCTGCTGTCCTACTGGTCCTCAATACATTAGCCGAGGGGAAAGAGGCTATTGTCTCAAGGGGGGAACTTATTGAAATCGGAGGTGAATTTCGGATACCGGAGGTAATGGCCAAAAGCGGAGCATCCATCAAGGAAGTTGGCTCAACCAACCGAACCCGGATTACCGATTATGAAAATGCCGTGGGCGAAAATACCGGACTTATTCTTAAGGTTCACACCAGTAATTTTAAGATTATGGGTTTTACCGAAGATACGGAACTTGTTTCACTGGCAGCACTTGGCAAAAAACATGGTGTGCCGGTAATGAATGATCTGGGAAGCGGCTGCCTTCTTGAACTGGACCGTTATGGTCTCCCCAGGGAACCCACCGTTTCTGATGTCATGAAGACGGGTGTGGACGTAGTAACCTTCAGTGGCGATAAACTGTTGGGTGGTCCCCAGGCAGGCATTATCCTCGGGAAAAAGAAATATCTCCAGATGATTAAGAAAAACCCCCTCAACCGGGCAATACGGATTGATAAATTGACTCTGGCCGCTCTTGAGGCAACAATGATCAATTATTTACAACCGGAGAAGGCGGTTTGTAATCTCATGGTGCTGAAAGCCCTGACAGAACCACTGATAAACGTTGCAAAGAGGGCAAAGAAGCTTCTGGCAGTGCTGAAAAGAGCACATCTGGAAGGGCTAATTTTATCCCTTAAGAAAGGATTCTCTATGGCTGGAGGAGGATCTCTCCCCACCTGCGAGATCCCTACAATGCTCCTTGTCATTCAACCGGCACGTACGTCGGCCAGTTCCATAGAGGAACGTCTTAGGTGTCTTGATATCCCTATTATAGTAAGGATTGCCGAAGAACAAATTCTTTTTGATCTTAGGACAGTGGAGGAGAAAGAATTTGCCTTCATTAGAGATGGATTGAAAAGCATCGTCTCCACATGAATCAGTATAAATTTATTGTAAATTGCTATGAAAGCGGTCTGAGACTCGACATCTTCCTTTCCCGGAAAGACGTATCCCTGTCCCGTTCACAAATCAAGAAGGCTGTAGATGAGGGACTGGTAAGGGTCAATGATTTAAAGATAAAGGCGGGCTACAAATTAAGAAACGGGGATTGCGTTCAGCTCTGTAAGAGGCCAGCGACAGCCTGCCATGTTCTTCCCCAGGAGATTCCCCTTACTGTTGTCTATGAAGATTCCTCCCTCCTTGTGGTTGACAAACCTGCCGGGATGGTCGTTCATCCGGCGCCGGGCCACAGTCAGGATACTATGGTCAATGCCCTTCTCTCTCACTGTAAGGATCTTTCAGGAATCGGGGGGGTCTTAAGGCCCGGGATTGTTCACCGTCTGGATAAGGGAACGTCCGGCCTGCTGATCGTTGCCAAATCTGATGAAGCCCACCGGGGGCTTGCCGCTCAGTTCAAGAAACATCAGGTCCGGAAAAGTTACAAGGTTCTTGTCTGTGGAAATGTGAACGGAGATCAGGGTATGATTGATGCACCGGTGGGAAGGCACCCCCTGGATCGAAAAAGGATGTCCACTAAAAGCAAAAAAGGCAAGGAGGCCGTCACACATTGGCGGGTGTCCGAAAGGTATCGGATGGCAACTCTCCTTGATGTGGACACAGAAACGGGAAGAACTCACCAGATCAGGGTTCATTTAAACTCTATGGGCCATCCTGCGGTGGGGGATAATGTCTACGGGACATCAAGAAGAGTAAGTTCCATAGGAGATCCACTTTTGAGGGCAGCGATGGGAAAAATAACCAGGCAGGCACTGCATGCAAGCCGTATCACTTTCTCCCACCCCCTTATCAATAAGGAACTGACATTTTCGTCTTCTCTACCTGATGATATGGCCATGCTTTGTGATTTCCTCAGAGGATACGCCTTACAATCCCAAAGGGTTAGAATAACCGCTGTCTGAGACCTTGAAAAATTTCAAAAACCGCTTGACATGACAAAAATTTTGATATAAAAAGGTTCAGTATATGGACAAGGTGTAGGCTAAATCCTTCCTTATCTATCTAGAATGAACAAACCGTTACCTTAATCCAAATCCTTCTTTTTCATGGCTCAGTGTGAATCATTATTCCTTTAAGCAGAATACGGGAAGATTTTACATTAAAAACTGAGAAGCGGCTAAGATGCGCTACATTCAGAGTGTGAAGAAATACAAATCATAAGGAAATCAGTTATGAATATTGAGGAAATTAAGAGACAACCGATCAGCAAGCTTACAACTATGGCAAAAGATTTGAGTGTTAATGGTGTAAGCGGCATGAGGAGACAGGATCTGATCTTTGCTATTCTGCAAGCCCAGGCAGAAAAAAATGGAGTGATTTCCGGAGCCGGTGTTCTGGAAATACTGCCTGATGGTTTTGGTTTTCTGCGAGCCGTAGATTACAACTATCTCCCCAGTCCAGACGATATTTACATTTCACCATCACAGATCCGTAGATTCTCTCTGAGAACCGGAGACACTGTTGCAGGTGAAATCAGACCACCCAAGGAAGGAGAAAAATATTTTGCCCTCCTCAAGGTAGATACGGTCAATTTTGAAAATCCAGAGATAGCAAGAGATAAAATTTTATTCGATAACCTCACGCCCCTTTATCCCGAGGAGAAATTGAACCTTGAGGGTGATTCGCAAAATTTATCCACAAGGATCATGGATCTTTTTACGCCCATTGGTAAAGGTCAGAGGGGGTTGATCGTTTCCCCCCCAAGGGCAGGTAAGACGGTTCTGCTTCAGGATATTGCCCGCAGTATTACAAATAACCATAAAGAGATCATCCTTATGGTTCTGTTGATTGATGAACGTCCTGAAGAGGTAACCGATATGCAGAGAAATGTAGCGGGAGAAGTTATATCTTCGACCTTTGATGAGCCGGCTACGCGGCACGTACAGGTTGCCGAAATGGTTATTGAAAAAGCGAAGCGCCTCGTAGAGCATAACAGGGATGTAGTTATCCTGCTTGACAGTATCACCCGACTGGCCAGGGCATATAATACGGTGGTTCCACCCAGTGGTAAGGTCCTTTCCGGTGGCGTTGATTCAAATGCCCTGCATAAGCCGAAACGGTTCTTCGGCGCTGCCAGAAATATTGAAAACGGGGGCAGTCTGACTATCATTTCTACAGCACTCATTGACACGGGAAGTAGAATGGATGAAGTTATCTTCGAAGAATTCAAGGGAACCGGGAATATGGAATTACACTTGGATCGTAGAATCGCCGACAGGAGGGTATTCCCCGCCTTTGATCTCATCCGTTCCGGTACCAGAAAAGAAGAGCTTCTATTTCTCCCAAACAATCTTAACAGAATATGGATACTGAGGAGGCTTCTTCAGGAGATGAATCCATTGGATGCTATGGAATTTATCATCGACAAAATAAGGAAGACGGAAACCAATCAGCTCTTTCTGGATTCCATGAACCAATAGAATTACACGATTTACTCACTAAATCAGTAAGTCTTAAGGAGGGGATCAGTGAAAAAAGATATACATCCGGAATATGAGAAAGCGACAATTACCTGTGTTTGCGGGAATGTCATCGAGACAAGGTCAACACAACAGGATATAAAGGTGGAAATATGTTCTCAATGCCACCCCTTTATGACGGGCAAACAAAAAATCGTCGATGCCGCCGGTCGTGTGGAGCGATTTAATAAAAAGTATGCGGCAGTCCAGGTACAAAACAATAGCAGTAAGTCATAATTCGTAAGCCACAGTAAGCTTTAAATTGAGAAACGCAGGAAATACGGCCCCCAAAACCTATAGCTGACCGTAGATGATGTGAAGTTATGTTTGACAGGCTTAAAGATGTTGAGAAAAGGTATGAAGAACTGGAAAGACTGTTAAGTGAACCTGATATCATAAGCAAGCAACAGACCTACCAGAAATATGCCAGAGAGCATGCCGATCTTCGTGACCTTGTAGAAACCTACAGGGAATATGAGAAAATAAGAAGTCGTATAGTTGAAGATCAGGCTCTACTGCGAGGAAATGACGATGAGTTGAAAGAAATCGTCAAAGAGGAGATACCTCAACTTAAAGAAAACCTTGTGATTCTGGAGGAAAGATTAAAGATATCTCTTCTTCCCAAAGACCAGAATGACGAGAAGAATGTACTCCTGGAAATTAGGGCAGGTACTGGTGGCGACGAGGCAGGTCTTTTCGCTGGCGACCTTTTCCGTATGTATGCAAGATTTGCGGAATCCAACCGATGGAAGGTAGAGGTGATGAACACTAACCCTGCTGGCGGTGTGGGGGGCTTTAAAGAAATTATCGCCCTTATTGAAGGAAGAGGCGTCTATAGCAAACTGAAATACGAAAGCGGTGTCCACCGCGTTCAGAGAGTTCCTGTTACAGAGACCCAAGGACGTATCCATACCTCTGCAGTTACTGTAGCTGTCCTTCCAGAGGCAGAAGAGGTAGAAGTTAATCTTGACCCGAATGACTTGAGGATTGATGTCTATCACTCCAGCGGCCATGGTGGGCAGAGTGTCAACACGACAGATTCTGCTGTCAGGATTACCCATCTGCCAACCTCTGTCGTGGTTACCTGCCAGGATGAGAAATCTCAGCTTAAAAATAAGGCAAAAGCAATGAAAATACTCCGGGCGAGAATACTGGATATGATGACAAAAAAGCAACACGCAGAAATTTCTGAAGCGAGGAAAAGCCAGGTGGGAAGTGGTGATAGAAGCGAACGTATCAGGACCTATAATTTCCCCCAGGGAAGAATTACAGATCACCGTATCAGTTTGACTCGTTATGATCTGGATAATTTTCTTGATGGAAATATCCAGGAAACGATTGATGCCATAACAACCCATTTCCAGACCGAAGCAATGCAACAATCTGTTCATTAGTTGTTGAGTGCCAGGACATCGATAACGATTTTTTGTGCCACGACATTGCTGACACTCAACTGTGTTATCGCAGTTTGTAATCGAATTCCTCTACCTGTTTTTTGTCCAGGAAAAGTTTTAGTTTCTGC